>Ga0208898_1000059_pt1 | contig 161766 bp, 153 predicted proteins | sample VirMetDEL_Mar_4_FD_184513 | JGI IMG/M metagenome (GOLD analysis project Ga0208898, IMG submission 184513) | Aqueous microbial communities from the Delaware River and Bay under freshwater to marine salinity gradient to study organic matter... | ecosystem: Environmental > Aquatic > Marine >...
ACCGCTATGGTCGTTAAAACAATGGCCGTTGATAAAATGATCGCTGAGCAAGGGTTGATAAAATGAGTACAAATGCTGTGCAGGTAAAACAACTTAGCACTGAGTTGGGCGTGGCCTTTGGCACGAGTGGTGTGCGTGGTTTGGTTCAGGATTTAACGCCGGCGCTTTGTTTTGCGTTTGTGCGCTCTTTCCTTCAAGAGGTGTGCCCGACGTCGTCTCGTGTGGCCATTGGGATGGATTTACGTCCTAGCAGCCCAGAGATTGCTAAAGCGTGCTTACTGGCCGTAGAGTTCTTTGGTGCGCAGCTTGTGTTTTGTGGGGCTTTGCCTACGCCTGCTTTGGCGTTTTATGCTATGCAAAATAGCATGCCAGCGGTGATGATCACGGGCAGTCATATTCCTTTTGATCGCAACGGTATTAAGTTTTATCGTCCAGATGGCGAAATCAGTAAAGCAGACGAAACCTCTATCATGAATGGCTTAGTTGAAGTGCCTGAATCGGTCGCTGAGCAAGCAGCTCAGTTGGCGTTGCCTGTCGTTGATCATTCTGCTGTTAAGCTTTTTAAGCAGCGTTATACCTCGCTTTTCCCGTCGAGCATTCTGCAAGGCAAACGTGTTGGTGTATATGAACACTCCAGTGTGGCGCGAGATGTGATTAAAGCGTTATTAGCGCATTTCGGTGCTGAGGTTATTTCGTTAGAACGTACTGAGACTTTTGTACCGATCGATACTGAGGCGGTATCGGAAGAGGATGTTCAAAAAGGCTTGAATTGGTCTAAAGAATATCAGCTGGATGCCATTATCTCCACAGACGGTGATGGCGATCGTCCGCTTATTGCTAATGAAAAAGGTGAGTGGTTACGCGGTGATATTCTGGGTGTGCTCTGCGCTGATTATTTACAAGCCACTCATGTTGCAGCTCCTGTGAACGTGAATACGGTTCTTGAGTTGAGAGGTTCATTGCAAAGCCCTGAACGGATCTCGCTGAGAACTAGAATTGGCTCGCCTTATGTCATCGCGGGTATGGAAGATTTGCTGCAACAATCGCAAGATGCCAGAGTCGTTGGTTATGAAGCCAATGGCGGTTTTTTGGTTGGCGCTGATTTTGTTGTTAATAATCAAGTATTACATGCTTTACCAACGCGAGACTCCGTATTACCCGCTTTAATTGTATTGGCTATGTCGTTTGAGCAAGCTTGTTCCGTCAGTCAATTAACCAATGGCTTCCCGCAGCGTTATACCGCCAGCGATCGAATCAAAGACATTCCAACAGATATCAGTAAACAGCTTATTGCCGATATTAAAACGAACAAGGCGAAACAAATTGAGCTTTTATCGGTAATAAAGCAAGACGGTGAGGCGCTAGAGGTTGTTTCAATTGATGAAACCGATGGACTTCGAATGACGCTAAACAACGGGGACATTGTTCACTTAAGACCGTCTGGTAATGCTCCTGAGCTGAGGTGTTATGTTGAGTCTAAGATTTTACGTACTGCTAAGCGTAGTGTTAGTGAGATATTAGATAAAGCACTTGAAGTGAGTAACGGCTAAATGACAGTATCTTTATCTTTTAAAATATCTATTTATGTACTGAGAGATCGTTTTGCTAAAAAATAAAATTATAGGCCTGCTTAGCAATAAGGGGTTTCAGCGCTATGCGGCAAACAGTTCATGGTTAATGCTTGAGCGAATGGTACGTCTTTGTACGGCTTTGATTATAGGTATATGGCTTGCTCGCTATTTAGGACCAGAAAGGTTTGGTTTGTTGAGTTATGCCCAAAGCTTTGTTGGTATTTTTGCTTGTATTGCAAGTCTTGGTCTTGATGGGATCTTAATTCGAGAATTGGTTAAAGATGAAGCTAAAAGGGATGAACTTATAGGGACTGCTTTTGGGCTTAAAGTTATTGCCAGTATAATTGCGATTGGAATGGTTTTTTTAATAAGCTCAAGTGTAAATGGTCCTTATGAAAATATACTGATATTAATCATAGTATGCACATTTTTTTTTCCTGCTTTTGAAGTTGTTGACTGCTATTTTCAGAGTAAGAGTTTAGTAAAGTATACGGTTTTTTCTCGTTTTATTAGTGTGTTCATTATTTCAATTTTAAAAATTGTTTTTATTTTAAATGAAGCTTTACTCGAATCTTTTGCTATTTTGGTTGTCTTTGAAAGTTTTATTTTTTCAATAGGGTTGATTTATTATTATTTTAAAAATCGTATTTATACTTTAGGTGGAGAAGCAAAAAGAAAAATATTTATTTTTTCAAAGAAAACAGCTATTAATCTTTTAAATGATAGCTGGCCACTTATTTTAGCTGGTGCTGCCTCAGCAATTAATATGCGGGCAGATCAAATAATTTTAGGTAATTTGCTTAGCAAGGATGTTTTAGGTAATTATTCGGCTGCTGTTAAAATTGCTGAAGTATGGCTAATGATTCCAACTGTTTTGGGTGTTTCGATATATCCAGCTCTTATCTTGGCGAAAGAAAATAGTGAGGAATTTTATAAGAAAAGGGTCATTCAGATAGTTAAAATTATGTCTCTATTTGCTCTTCCTGTTGCAATTTTAATATCAATTTCATCCAATTATATTATTAATATATTGTATGGGGATGAATTTACGACCGCTGGGAGATATTTGGCTTTATATATATGGACTGGAGTCCCTTACTTGATTTTCTTTGTTACTAATCAAGTGATGTTAATTGAAAATATAACTAAGTTAAGTTTTTATGTGGCACTATTTTCAGTATGCCTGAATTTAATTTTGAACTTTATTTTTATCCCTAGATATGGCGGTGTTGGTGCTATAATGACAACTTTTTTTGCGTCTTATCTCTCTGTATTGCTATCTATTTATTTAATTAATAAAAAAACAAAATTTATAGCGCTAAGAATTTGAGTTAAATGAGCTTTGGCCCTTAAACCGGTTTTTAAAATTGGTATGTTTTTATAGGGTTTTCAATTTTTGATGGATTTGAGTGTTAGGTTATATTAATAAAGCTACTCAAAGTAAATTTATATAAATTTAGAATGGGATTAATATATGAAAGTACTGATATTGGCTGGTGGGTATGGAACTCGGTTAAGTGAAGAGACTGATATCCGACCAAAACCAATGGTTGAAATTGGTGGTAAGCCCATAATATGGCATATAATGAAGATGTATTCTCATTATGGCTTTAATGATTTTGTTATTTTGCTTGGCTATAAGGGGTATTCAATAAAAGAATATTTTGCAAACTATTATTTACACCAAAGTGATGTGACCTTTGATATGTCAAACGGTGGTATGGAAATACATAATAATTCCAGTGAGCCATGGAAAGTTACATTGCTAGATACTGGTTTAGACAGTATGACGGGTGGAAGAATCAAAAGAGCTGTAGACTTTATTGGCGATGAGACGTTTTTATTAACTTACGGCGATGGTGTCAGTGATGTTAATATTAAAAATCTAGTTGAATTCCATAAAATGAACAAGGCCAAGCTTACTTTAACGGCTATACAACCTGCGGGACGGTTTGGTGCTTTAGACATCGATGGAAACAAAGTAGAAAAGTTTATAGAGAAACCTGAGGGCGATGGTAGCTGGATTAATGGCGGCTTTATGGTTTGTGAACCGGAAATTCTAGATTTTATAGAGTCTGATCAAACCGTTCTAGAGCAGGAACCTTTACGGAAATTAGCTGAAATAGGTGAGTTAGCAGCTTTTAAACATGATGGTTTTTGGTCTTGTATGGATACACTTAGGGATAAAGTCGCGTTGAATAATCTTTGGGATAATAATAAAGCACCATGGAAAAAATGGTAATGAAAGATCTGTTTAACGGTATATATCAAAATAAAACAGTACTTATTACTGGGCATACTGGATTTAAAGGGTCTTGGTTAGCTTATTGGCTGGAAAAAATGGGTGCCAATGTCATAGGTTATTCATTACCTGCACCTACACAACCAAATCATTTTTCTTTGTTAAATTTGAATATGATTTCGGTTGAGGGTGATATTCGAAATTTTGACCAACTTGATAGAGTATTTGAACAATATAAACCTGATATTGTATTTCATTTAGCTGCTCAAGCTTTGGTTAGGTTGTCATATCAAGACCCTATTGAAACATATGAAACAAATGTAATTGGAACACTTAAAGTATTTGAAGCCTGTAGAAAGCATAACGTTAATTCTATTGTTAATGTTACTAGTGATAAAGCTTATGAAAATAAAGAGTGGATATGGGGTTATAAAGAAACGGATGAGTTAGGAGGACATGACCCTTACAGCTCGTCAAAAGGATGTGCTGATATTTTAGCAAATTCATATAGAAAGTCTTATTTTAATGTTGATAGCTACGCTAAAGAACATAATACGTTACTAGCAAGTTGCAGAGCTGGGAATGTTATTGGTGGTGGGGATTGGGCAAAAGATAGGTTAATAGTAGATGTTGTCCACTCTATCATTAGTGAGAAAGATGTATGCATCAGAAGTCCAGACGCAGTAAGGCCGTGGCAGCATGTGCTAGAACCTCTCAGTGGTTATTTATTGATAGGGCAAAAGCTGTTAGAGAAAAGAGTCGAATTTTCAGACTCATGGAACTTTGGCCCTTCTGATGAAGGGGTAATGACTGTAAAAAAATTGGTAGAAAAAACAAAGCAGTATTGGGATAAGCTAAATTATAGAATTGAGTCGAGTGTTAGCCAGCCTCACGAAGCTAAATTGTTGCGACTTGATTGTTCAAAGTCTAGATTATATTTAGATTGGGATAATGTTTGGTCGAGTGATGCTACACTAAAAAGTACAATCGAATGGTACCGCTCTTTTTATGAAAATAATGAAGTTAGTACAGAAAATAATTTGATTGATTATATTAATGATGCGAAGAAAAAGAAGTTGTGCTGGACTAACTGATGAAATATATATCTACTAACTTTGACGGATTGTTCTTGATCGAGCCAACGGTTTTTTCTGATGAGCGTGGTGAGTTCTATAGGGTGTATTGCGATCAGGAAAACAGTGAGTTTTCTGACTTTTCGGTGAAACAAATAAATCATTCTATCACCAAAGAGAAGGGGACTGTGCGTGGCTTTCATTTCCAATATGAACCTAATGCAGAAGCAAAAATTGTGAAGTGTATTCGTGGAAGTGTATACGACGTGGTTGTAGATATTAGAAAAGGCTCTCCCACTTTTTTAGGTGTTTATACTGTCGAATTATCTTCTAAGAAAAGAAATATGCTACAGATTCCTAAGGGTTTTGCTCATGCTTTTCAGACTTTAGAAAATGATACTGAGCTTTTGTATCTCCATAGTGAGTTTTACACGCCAGCTAATGAGGGGGGATTAAATTATAAAGATCCCATGTTAAATATTACTTGGCCCCTTGATGTAAAAAATATTTCTGAAAGGGATGAGTTGCATGAGTTTTTAAGTATAGATTTTGAAGGAATTGAAATTAATGAAATGTAGATTTTGTAATACACCCTTGGATTTAGTATTTGCTGATTTGGTTAACTCTCCACCTTCAAATTCTTTTTTGACTGAAAATGAATTGAATGAGCCTGAGGTTTTTTATCCTTTAAAAACATATGTTTGTGATGAATGTAAGCTAGTTCAAATTGATGAATATAAAAAATCAGATGATATATTTAGCTCCAATTATGTGTATTTTAGTTCATTTTCTAATAGTTGGTTAGAGCATGCTAAAAAGTACGTAGAAGATATTTCTACCAAGTTAGATCTTAAACCTACATCATTCGTTACAGAAATTGCTTCAAATGATGGCTATTTATTACAGTATTTTAAAGAGAAGAATATTCCTTGCTTAGGTATTGAACCAACATCTAGTACTGCTGCCGTGTCAAAAGGCAAGGGAATTGATGTTGTTGAAGATTTTTTCGGTTCAAAACTTGCTCTGAACTTGAAAAAATCAGATTTGATTCTTGGAAATAATGTCTTAGCCCATGTTCCAGATATTAATGATTTTGTTCGAGCCTTAAAAATTGCTTTAAAAGATAGCGGTACTATCACCATGGAGTTTCCGCATCTAATGAATCTTATAAAAGACAATCAGTTTGATACTATTTATCACGAGCATTTTTCTTATTTATCTTTGTGTACAGTGAAGCAAATTTTTGAGGCGCAAGATCTTAAGCTCTATGATGTTGAAAAACTTTTAACACACGGTGGTAGCTTGAGGATATATGCAACACATAGTGATAATACATCATTAAAAGAAACTGAAAATATTTCCAGTATCCTGGAAGAAGAGCGTAATTTTGGACTTCTTGATATAAATGTTTATAAAGAATTTCAAGAAAGAGCTAATAAAGTAAAATGTGATCTAGTTGAATTTTTGTTAAAGGCTAAAAAAGAAAATAAAAAAGTAGTAGCCTATGGTGCCGCTGCTAAGGGAAATACTCTTTTAAATTATGCTGGTGTTAAATCTGATTTGATTGAGTTTGTTGTTGATAAATCTCCATACAAGCAAGGTTTGTATTTACCCGGTAGTCATATTCCAGTTGTAGGCGAAGAAGTGTTAAGAAATAGCGTGCCAGATTATGTTTTAATTTTACCTTGGAATATTAAAGATGAGGTCGTTACTCAGTTAGACTATTTGAGAGTTAATGGCTGTCAATTTGTTGTTGCCGTTCCATCTTTGGAGTTTGTGTAATGAAAATTTTAGTGACAGGAGCCAGTGGTTTTATTGGTCGTCACTTAATCAATGAATTGATTGAACAGACATCTCATGAAATTATCGCTACTTCAAGGGACTTATCTAAAGCTAGAAGTTGTGATTGGTTTGGAAAAGTTCGCTATATACCTTATGACCTTGATTCCTCCATTGAAGATCTTTTTGATTATTTTGGAAGGCCGGATAAAGTTATTCATTTAGCTTGGGATGGTTTGCCAAATTATAATGATAGTTTACATATAGAGAAAAATTTGTATCGTCATTATTTTTTCATTAAAAATTTAATTGCTAATGGCCTTAAAGAAATAACAGTGACAGGTACATGTTTTGAATATGGTATGAAGAATGGATGTTTATCTGAGAATGATCAGACTGAACCCTCTAATATGTATGGTCTTGCTAAAGATACACTGAGAAAAATTTTAGTTGAACTCTCTAAGAGTTATGATTTCAAATACAAATGGATACGTTTATTTTATATGTATGGAGAAGGTCAATCTAGTTCTTCGCTCTTTTCTTTGCTTGATTCTGCTATATTAAATAAATCTGATTCCTTTGATATGTCTGGAGGCGAACAGTTAAGAGATTTCTTACATATTGATGATGTCGTACGGAATATTTATTTGATTTCGCAGCAAACGTTATATTTGAATCAAAGTATTAATTGTTGTAGTGGGGTGGGGGCTTCGGTAAGGCGTTTAGTTGAAGAATATTTAAAGGAAAGAAACCATAATTTGAAATTAAATTTAGGCGTTTATCCATACCCAAAACACGAACCTATGGCTTTTTGGGGTGATATAAGAAAACTTGAAAGTATAAAGAAACATGCAATCTAGTCTATCCATTGAAAAATTGTCATTGTATCTCAAATCTCAGCTTGACTATCAATTTCCTGATGGTGCTGTTCACCCTGATTTTAACAATGTTGTTGCTGCTGCCGTATCCAAAGTTAAATATTGCTTTGGCTTTGTTAATTTGAATCATTATTATAAAAATGGTGTTCTTTATTTTAATCATTTGAATTCTGATCAGTATGCTGTTTTTGTTTATTATGCCTCTAATATCGCCTATGAAGTTTTTAATGATACTGCTCTGGCGAGTAAGTTATTTTATTTAAATAAAAGCTTGAATCAATTTCATTGTATGTATGATACTAAGCTTCCTGATATTTTTGTTATTATTCATTCTACCGGAATTGTATTAGGAAAGGCTAAATATAGTGATTTTTTGGTTGTATCACATCACTGCACGGTAGGTGCCAACGCTAATCTGGAGTACCCTACAATGGATAGGTTTACGATTATGTATCCTTATTCTTCAATAATTGGCCGTTCAAAAGTGAGTGATAACGTTTGTATTTCGAATGGAAGTTATGTGAATAATGTAGACCTTCCATCAGGCAGTCTAGTCTTCGGCAGTGGTTTGGATTTAAATATTAAGCGTGATAAAAAAGTGCGATCTAATTATTTTTTTAGAGGGATAGAAGATGAAAAATAAGCTAACTATTATTATCCCTACACGAGAAAGAGCTGATACTTTATATCATACGATTCGAACCTGCTTAAATCAAACGTATTCAAATTATTATATCATTATTAGCGACAACTTCAGTCAAGATAATACAAAAGAAGTTGTCGAGTCATTTAATGATGATAGACTTTCATATATTAATACTAATAAACGTTGCAGTATGAGCGAAAACTTCGATTTTGCTTTGTCGCATGTTAAAGATGGTTATGTAATGAGTATTGGTGATGATGATGGCGTGTTACCAAATTCTCTAGAGTATGTTAATGAAATTATTAACACAACTAAATGTGATGCAGTTGTCAGTCATAACGCTTTTTATTCTTGGCCAAATACACCTAATCCAAATAAACTTTATTGGAGTGATAAATCCAGCTACGAAGTACGCAATACAAAAGAATGGCTTTCTAAGTATCTGAAATTTGACATGTTATATACATTTGACTTGCCTGGAGTTTATTGTGGATTCGTAAAGAAAGAAGCAATAGAGCGGATGACAAAAAATGGTATTTTTTTTCGATCGGCTACACCTGATTCTTATTCAGCCCTTGCTATGTGTTTTGCCATGGAAAATTATGCTTATTCGTATAAAGCTTTTGCAGTGCATGGTTCATCTGCGAAAAGCAATGGTGCGGCATATTTATCCAAGAAAAAGGAAGAGGTAGGTGAGGAGGCTATAAAATTTTTTAAAGAAAATACAATTCCATTTCATAGCGACATAATTATGACAAAAGCGTTCAGAGTCTGTTCGCTTGAAGCTCTATTGCAGTTAAAAAATAATTTTCCTGAGCTTACAAAAGGCATCGAAATAGATTGGAAATTATTTTTATCAAGAGTACTTACAGAAAGACAAGAACATACTAAAGAAGAAATAGAAGATGCAGTTATAAAAATGTGTAGTTTACATAATGTTGACTACTATGAAATTTTATCTATTGTTCCAAATAAGTATAGCCATTTAAGAGAGTTAAGTTTTAAAGAGCTATCATCTAAATTGATGTCTAAAATGCTTATAAAAGTCAGTGGTAAAAACACAAAAATAGAAGATGCAAGTAATTATGGTGTCTATGATATTTATGATGCAATGATATTGTTGAAGGCATTCCAAAAATAGTTTTATTGCTTGTTCTATAAGAGGTTTTAGAAAATTATTTTAGTGTCATTAAAATAATTTTCTAGGATTAAAAAAAGAGTTTTTTAAAGAGTATATTTATGAAAATCGTAATTGCTGGCACAGGCTATGTTGGCTTATCTCTTGCGGTACTTTTAGCGCAGCGCCAGGAAGTTGTTGCTTTGGATGTAGTTCCCGAGAAAATAGCGCTTTTGAATAATAAACAATCCCCGATTCATGATGCTGAAATTGAAGATTTTCTTGAAAATAAGTCTTTAAATCTGGTTGCTACATTAGATAAACAACAGGCATACCAAAATGCGGATTATGTCATTATTGCTACGCCAACGGATTATGATGCAGAAACACATTACTTCAATACTAAGTCTATAGAGTCTGTTATTGTTGACGTTTTGGCGATTAATCCTCAGGCTGTCATGGTGATTAAATCGACTATTCCTGTCGGTTATGTAGAAAGGGTAAAAGCTAAATTTGGTGTGGATAATATTATTTTCTCACCAGAGTTTCTTCGTGAAGGCAAAGCTTTGTATGACAACCTATACCCATCTCGGATTATTGTAGGAGAAGTTTCTGAGCGGGCGACCATTTTTGCAAATTTGCTTGTCGATGGAGCTATCAAAAAAGACATGCCAGTCTTGTTTACGAATGCGACGGAAGCTGAAGCGGTAAAATTATTTGCTAATACCTATTTAGCTATGCGTGTGGCTTTTTTCAATGAGTTAGATACTTATGCTGAAGTTCAAGGGCTGGATGCCCGTCAAATTATTGAGGGTGTCAGTCTTGATCCTCGTATTGGTGGACACTATAACAACCCTTCTTTTGGCTATGGTGGCTACTGTTTACCGAAAGATACCAAGCAACTACTAGCTAATTTTGAGATGGTGCCACAAGCATTGATTGGAGCAATTGTTCAATCAAACGACACCCGTATGGACTTCATTGAACATCAAATCCTCAATAAGCAGCCTAAAAAAGTAGGTGTTTACCGTTTAATTATGAAGGCGGGTTCTGATAACTTCCGTGCCAGTGCTATACAGGGAATCATGTATCGTTTACAGGGTAAAGGCATTGAGTTAGTGATTTATGAACCTGAGCTTAGCGATTCCGAATTTCATGATGCAAAGGTACTGAGTTCTTTAGATCAATTCAAAGATGAAAGTGACGTTATTATTGCCAATAGAATGAGTGATGAATTATTAGATGTGGTAGCAAAAGTGTACACACGCGACCTTTTTGCTAAGGATTAAAGATGAGTAATAAAAAAGTATTAGTAACCGGTGGTGCTGGGTTTGTAGGCAGTCACTTGTGTGAGCGCTTGGTAACGATGGGATACGATGTATATTCATTGGATAACTATTTTACGGGCAGTGAAGCAAATCATATAGCCGGCGTGACTTATATACGTGGTGAAACAAAGAATATTGGTACGCTTGTCGATTTTGTTCCCGACATGGTTTATCACCTTGGTGAATATTCGCGGGTAGAGCAAAGCTTTGACGACATTGAAAAGGTTTGGGCATACAACAAAGAAGGTATTTTTGCGGTACTAGAGTTTGTTCGCAAAGCTGGCTGTAAAATTTTGTATGCTGGCAGTAGTACTAAGTTTGGCGATGGTGGTCTTGGGCGCAGTGCTTCTCCTTATGCTTGGACAAAAGCGACTAATACTGAGCTAGTTATGAATTATGGTCATTGGTTCAATGTACCTTATGCGATTACGTATTTTTATAATGTATACGGTGAGCGAGAAATACAAACCGGTAAATACGCTACTCTGATTGCGTTATTTAAAGAAAAAATGCGTAATAACGAACCGCTTACAGTAGTGAGCCCTGGAGCTCAAAAACGTAACTTTACACATATAGATGATATCATTGAAGGTTTGGTTTTGGTGGGTGAGAATGGCTATGGTGATGAGTTTGGTATTGGTAGTGAAGAAGGTTTTAGTATTTTAGAGGTTGCCAAGATGTTCAATGGTCATATTGAGATGTTGCCTGAACGCAAGGGTAACCGAATGACTGCAGATGTCATGGCAGATAAAACGAAAGCGTTAGGCTGGTCCGCTAAATGTACATTGGCTGGTTATATCGAAACCCTCAGATTAAATAACTGGAAATAATGATGCTTGATGAGAAAGAGTTTATTCCCCCATATGCATTGAACACTGCTGTACTTTTTTTAGTATTCAACCGATTAGATACTACAAAACAAGTTTTTGAGACTATTCGTCAAGCGAAACCACCGCGTCTTTATATCGCGGCTGATGGAGCTAGGGATGCGAAAGAGGGAGAGGCTGATAAGGTTCAAGCTGTACGCAATTTCGTTATGCAAAATATTGATTGGGATTGCGAAGTAAAAACTTTATTTAGAGAAAAAAACCTTGGTTGTAAGTACGCTGTTAGTGGTGCTATTACGTGGTTTTTTGAAAATGAAGAGCAAGGGATAATCCTTGAAGATGATTGTTTACCCAGCCAAAGCTTTTTTTGGTATTGTGAAGAGTTACTGAATAAGTATAAATATGATGACTCTATTTATTTAGTATCAGGGGATTCTCGTGGTTCTGAGTCATTCGGAATGCAAGAAGACTATAGTTTTTGTAAATATCCTTTGATCTGGGGGTGGGCTTCTTGGGCGAGAGTTTGGGAAACATACGATCCAGAAATATCAGATTGGCCTTCATGTCGGAATATCTTACCATATGATATTTCTAAATATGCTTCTACAACGAGGTTTTGGAAAGGTGTATTTGATCGTGTATATAAAAAAGAAATTGATACATGGGACTATCAGTTTTCTTATTTATTATTGAAGAATAAGGCTAAGTGTATAGTCCCAAAGTTTAATTTGATATCAAATATTGGTTTTGGTGCTGAAGCAACTCATACTTATGATGTTGATTCGGCTTCTGCAAATCGATCTACTCTAGACTTTGACTTTCCTTTAGATCATAAGATAAAGTTAGAGAATGAGATTCTAATAAATGAATATTATGATAAGAATGAGTTTTTAAAGAGAAGGCTGTTGGTAAGAGTGATTAAAAAAACTTTGCGTATTTTTAAAAACTTAAAAACATAATTTTTACTCTAAAGCTCCTATCTTTCAGTTATATAACGAAGTATGAGGTTGACTACTCATTTTTCTAACGAGCTTTTAAGTTTTATTAGAAATTTTAGGTTGTTTAGAATTATAGGGCATTATATTTGGGAATTGCCAATAGTTATAGGTTAGGGAAACTGCGATTAGCTCCTAAGGATAATGCTTATCTGACCATAATTTCAAGATCGAATGACATGAATCAGCTCTCTTTCACAGATAACGAATTTATCTGCAAACGCCGAAAAGCTAGTAAAGAGCTGGTACAGCATGCGTGATCCTGCTATGAAATACGCACTTTACGAGGTTACCTCGATGCGCCTATTTGCTGGCTTGTCATTAGAAGATACGATACCTGATCACGCAATCATCATAAACTTCCGTCATTTGCTTGAGAAGCAAGACCCTGATTTCAAAGAAGTAAATAAGCGGCTGTCGACTCGGGCATTACTTCAAGGAAGTAACGATTGACGCTGTGAAGATCATCGAAGTTGTGAGCCCAACCAAAAATAAATCGAATACGCGTGACTCTGAGATGTACCGAATGCAAAAAGGTAAACAATGGTTTTTTTGTCTAAAAGCACTTGCAGGAGTGTGTGAAAGCGATGTTTGATGCATAGCTCCACCATCACATTCGCTAATGAGCACGACCTTAATCAACTACCGCCTGAGGTGATACATAAAGAGTTGTTTGTTTCTGAGGAGGTTAAGGGGCTATCGTGGCGTGGACAAACGTATAGAAACGAGGGGGATAGTATTAGTCAGGTAGGTTGTTTAAATGCAGAGCAAGATATAAGCTTCGAAAAATCACCTTAACATTAATAAGCGGCCTATCAAAAAAAATGTGATTAATCTTGCGGTGTTTTTTGCGCTTGGCAACTCTATTAATAGTTGACTAGATAATACACTCTATATTAGGTTAATCTGTCTTAATCGACGGAATTGGTTTTTTAGATACTCTGTTTTAAGGGCTAGCTTGTATAAAGACTGAGATTTAAGGGTGTTAATAAAGAATTAAGGTAGCCGATTAGTAATTCTCTGATTTATTTTTAGGATTTTTGATAGAAAATCGAGAATTTTTCATGAAATATTTTTATATTATTGTTTGGATTTTATTCAATTATAGGATTTTTAATGGATTATTGAAAATTATAAAGCTCAGGTGATTTATAGTCTTATTTTAACGTTTGGTGTTGATGGTTTTATTTAAAAAGAAAGCTTTTAGGTTGTGAAGATTTAACCAAGTTGTTTTTCTATAACCTTGTCTGAATAATAATTAGTTTAATGAGAAGGTGTTATTTATGGGTTTTATTAATAAGGGCTTGTTATGCCAAAGATCGTCGTAAGGTTTTTTTTCTATAAAATTTCTTATTTCGTTGCTAGAGTATTATCTTTTTTTTATAGAGGAATTGATCGTAGAGGGAATGAAAAAATTATTATTTTTCGACCCGATGCAATAGGAGATTACTTGCTTTTCCAGAATTTTATTCCACTTGTTAAGAGGGATAATGTCGAGATTATATTAGTTGGTAACTCTAAATGGATGGAGTTAGCTGAAGTTAATAAAATTTTTACATACGAATCTATAGATCGAGTAAAATTTTCAAGAGACTTTTTTTATCGAGTGAAATTTTTGTTAAATGCATCATGCTATTCTAATGTGCAGGCGGTTTTATATCCATGTTACAGCCGCGAAGGGATTGTCTTTGAGGACTTTGTTAGAATTATCTCTTCTTCACGTAAAGTTGCTTGGTTCGGTGATACAGTGAATCATTCCAAAATCTCTAGACATTTTACAAGTAAAATATATACTGACTTATATTTTGATTCTAAGAAAGATTGCATAGTTTTTGAATTTTATCGAAATAGAATGTTTTTTTCTAATTTTTTAGAAAAGGATATAAATATTGATAAGCCTACGATTTCATTTTTACCATCTTATAATATGAGGCTACCAGAAAAATATGCTCTTCTATTTATTGGAGCTAGCACTTCAATTAGGAAATGGTCGCCTTCTGGCTTCTCAGAAACGGCTTCGTATCTTAAAAAAAAATTTGGCCTTGATATTGTTTTATGTGGCGGACAAGACGATATGTTAGAAGGTGAATTGATATCGGATTCAATAAAAGGTAGCCATTTAAATTTGGTTGGAAAGACAACGCAATTGGAATTATTGGAAGTAATATCAAGTTCAGTTATTTTGATTTCTAACGAGACCGCTATCCCACATATTGCAATGGCACTAGATCACCCTAATGTTTTCGTAATATACAACGGAAGTCATTATGGACGCTTTGTACCGTATCCAGAAAAATTTAAAAACTACCATTTAATTACTCATCCATCTATACATGCTGATCTAAATTCTTATAAAATTAACAGCAATAAGAGAGGATTCAATGATAATCCAAATATTAATGATATTTCATCATCAGATGTGATTTCTATAATTGAGTCAAAAGTATCTTTATGAAAAAAGCACTTATTACGGGTATTACTGGTCAAGATGGTTCTTACTTAGCTGAATTTTTATTAGCAAAAGGCTATGAAGTTCATGGTATTAAACGTAGAGCATCTTCTCTTAATACTCAGCGAATTGATCATTTGTATCAAGATCCTCATGAACCAAATCCAAAATTGAAGTTGCATTACGGTGATTTAACTGACAGCTCCAACTTGACTCGGATTTTGCAAGAAGTTCAGCCAGATGAAGTTTACAATTTGGGGGCTCAATCTCATGTTGCCGTGTCGTTTGAAGCTCCTGAGTATACTGCTGATGTCGATGGTATGGGAACTTTGCGTATTCTAGAGGCTATTCGTCTTCTAGGTCTCGAAAAGAAAACCAAGTTTTATCAGGCATCTACTTCCGAGCTTTTTGGACTTGTACAAGAGACTCCTCAAAGAGAAACTACGCCGTTTTACCCTCGTTCGCCTTATGCTGTGGCTAAAATGTATGCTTACTGGATCGTGGTTAATTACCGTGAATCTTATGGCATGTATGCTTGTAATGGCATCTTGTTTAATCATGAATCACCACGCCGCGGTGAAACTTTTGTTACTCGTAAAATTACGCGTGGTTTGGCAAATATCGCACAAGGTTTAGAGAAGTGCTTGTATATGGGTAATATGGATGCACTCCGTGATTGGGGTCATGCTAAAGATTATGTTCGCATGCAGTGGATGATGCTTCAACAAGAGCAGCCAGAAGACTTTGTTATTGCTACTGGGGTTCAGTATTCCGTTCGCCAATTTATCGAATGGTCTGCCCAAGAGTTGGGTATTAAGTTGAAATTTGAAGGTCAAGGCGTTGATGAAAAAGCTATTGTTATAGCTATCGAAGGCTATAAAGCACCTGCTTTGAAAGTAGGAGATGTGGTCGTGCAAATAGACCCTCGTTATTTCCGCCCTGCTGAAGTAGAAACTTTATTAGGTGACCCAAGTAAAGCGAAGCAAAAATTGGGGTGGACACCAGAAATTACGGCACAAGAAATGTGTTCTGAAATGGTTTCAGAAGATCTTAAAATTGCTAAGCAGCATGCCTTTATGAAAGCCAATGGCTATGAAGTACCTGTGGCTCAGGAGAATTAATAGGTGAACCTAGATTCAAGAGTTTATGTTGCCGGTCATGGTGGAATGGTCGGTTCTGCTATTATCCGTCAACTGAAAAAAAGCGGCTATCAGCATATTGTTACTTGTACTTCTGCTGAGCTTGATCTAACAAATCAAACTGCAGTGGCTGCTTTTTTTGCTGAAAAAAAGATTGATGAAGTATATTTAGCTGCTGCGAAAGTGGGCGGTATCTATGCTAATAATACATTTCCAGCAGAGTTTATATACCAGAACTTGATGATAGAGGCCAATGTCATTCATCAGTCGTATGTGCATGGTGTACAAAAACTTTTGTTTCTAGGTTCTTCGTGTATCTACCCTAAGTTTGCTGAGCAACCCATGCAAGAGTCTGCATTATTAAGCGGATATCTAGAACCGACGAATGAACCCTATGCAATTGCAAAAATTGCAGGTATTAAATTATGCGAATCTTATAACCGTCAATATGATGTAGATTATCGTAGTGTAATGCCCACCAATCTTTATGGTCCAGGGGATAATTATCATCCTGAAAATAGTCATGTTATCCCTGCTTTGATACGTCGTATACATGAGGCAAAAGAAAAAGGGTTAAGTGAAGTGACGATTTGGGGGACCGGTACCCCCAAACGCGAGTTTTTACATGTGGACGATATGGCGGCGGCTAGTATATTTGTGATGAATCTTGATAAAGCTACATATGATAGTGAAGTTCATTCAATGGAAAGCCATATTAATGTTGGCACGGGGTTGGACTGCTCTATTCTGGAAGTTGCTCATAAAATTGCTAAAGTTATAGGCTTTAATGGTGATATTAATACAGACACAAGCAAGCCTGATGGCGCACCAAGAAAACTAATGAATGTAGATCGTCTTCATCGTCTTGGTTGGGAGTCTAGTATTGAGTTGGATAAAGGGCTTCAGGATGCCTATGACTGGTTTTTAAAGAACTCTACTGATTTGAGAGTATAGTATGCTTAAGCAAAATACTCAGTGGCAACCAATCATTAACATTATTACAATTGTTTATAATGATGTTGAAAATATTGAAAGAACATTAAAAAGCGTTTTAAACCAATCCTACGCGAATATTCATTATATTGTAATTGATGGAGGTTCATCTGATGGTACAAGGCAGTTAATAGAAAAGTACCAAGATAAACTTTTTGCTTTTTTGAGTGAAAAAGATAAAGGTATTAGTGATGCTTTTAATAAAGGCACTAGGTTAGCTGAAGGTGATTATATAAATTATATGAACTCAGGTGACGTTTTTATTGATAATCAATCTGTATCTATATTTGCTGATGCCATTGTTGAATCTAAAGCCGATGTAATTACTGCTTTTTCAAAGTTTGCTGATAAGAGAATACCGAAAAAAATAGTAAGTGATGCTACTTTTATAGGTGAAAGGTCAATGATTTCACATCAAGCTTCTTTTATATCTAAGGCTTTGTTTGATAAATATGGATTATATGATGAAAATTTTAGAATACGTATGGATTACGAATTTTGGTTAAGGGTTTTACCTCACACATCTCTTTTCTTTATAAATGATACTCTTGTCGATTATGCTGCTGGTGGTATAAGTGGACAAAACTCTGGAAAGAATTTTAAAGAGGAGATTAAAGCACAAATTAAGAACTTATCCTCTACTACTTTAGTGATATGTTTAGTTAAAAGTAGTCTGAAGTATTTTATTAAGAGGTTGATTGGGAAATAGATGTTAGGGATGAATTATGCTTTATTTTGACTCTCGGTGGTTAAAAAGTGGAGGGATTGGTCGATTTTGCAAGGAAATAATGCAAGCTCAAAGTCTAAATGGATGTGGTCTCATTAGTGGTGAACTGTCTTCTGCGCTATCAGCTATAGACCCGATTAAATTATCTAGAATTACGTTAAGTGGTAGCTACTTTGTTAGTCCAGGTTACAACTGTCCTTTTTTTTCTGCGGGTAAAGCTGTTGTTACGCTTCACGACCTAATGCATCTGAGATTTCCTGAGTATTCAAATGCTAAAAACAAGTTGTATTATAATTATATTGTGAAGCAGACGGTACGAAATGCCCCTGCAGTTTTTACTGTCTCTGATTTTACAAGAAAAGAAATTTCAGCTTGGGCTAATATATCGATCAATAAAATTACAGTAGTTCCTAATGGGGTTGATCATGAATTTTATCATGAAGCTGTTCTTCCTATCGTTAGAGCTAGGCCTTATTTCTTATATGTTGGAAATAATAAATCACATAAGAATTTGAAAAGACTGGTGAGTGCTTATGCGAGCTCAGGTCTTTCTACTGAGGTTGACTTATTAATTTCTTGTAAACCTACACCAGAATTAAGTTTGCTTATTGCTGAATTAGATATGACTGAACGTGTGGTATTTTTATGCGGAGTTGAAGAGTCTGATTTGCCTTCTTATTATAAAGGCGCAGTTGCGACTGTTGTCGTAAGTTTATATGAAGGCTTTTGTTTGCCTATTCTTGAATCTATGGCTGTTGGAACTCCTGTAATTACATCGAATGTTACAGCCATGCCAGAGACAGCAGGCGGAGCAGCATTTTTAGTTGATCCTTATGATATTAATTCTATCAGAGACGGTTTAGTTGATATCTGGCAACAGAAATTGGTACGTATTAATTTAGTTGAATTGGGGTTGAAACGAGCACAAATGTTTTCTTGGGAGCGTTCCAGAGAAATTTGGGATGATGCTCTCATACCTATCTTGGAGAAATAATGAAAATAGCAATTGTACATGACTGGTTTGTTAACCCTGGTGGCGCAGAAAATGTTATACAGGCTATTATCGATATTTTTCCTGATGCTGATTTATTTTCCGTAGTGGATTTTTTTGATGATGAGCAACGAAAAAAATACCTGAGAGGCAAGTCAACAAAGAATACTTTTGTACAGAGGTTGCCATTTGCGAAAGAGAAATATCGAGCTTATTTACCTCTAATGCCTTTCGCAATCGAGCAATTGGATCTTACCGAGTATGATTTAGTCATTAGCAGTAGCCATGCGGTGGCAAAGGGAGTAATTACATCACCTAATCAATTACATATTTGTTACTGCCATTCACCTATTCGATATGCATGGGATATGAAGTTTGAGTATTTAAGGGAATCTGGCTTAACTAATGGTTTTAAGTCTCTAATTGCTCGGTATTTTTTACATAAAATTCGAATCTGGGATTTTATTTCCAGTCATAATGTTGACGTTTTTATAGCGAATAGTCATTTTATTAAAAGAAGAATTGAGAAGTCTTATCGTAGGGGCTCAAAAGTTATTTTTCCTAATGTGGATGTTAACGCATTTTCTCTTCAGATAGACAAAGATGATTTTTATTTTACTGCTTCTCGTTTGGTTCCCTATAAACGGTTAGCGCTTATTGCGGAAGCCTTTTCAAAAATGCCTGATAAAAAGCTTATTATTATAGGCGATGGCCCTGAAAGAGATAAGGTTGAAAAAATAGCATCCTCTTCATCAAACATAAGTTATTTGGGATACCAAGATTATCAAACTCTGAAAGAGCATATGATGAAAGCTAGAGCTTTTATTTTTGCAGCAGAAGAAGACTTTGGTATTGTACCTTTAGAAGCTCAAGCCTGCGGTACACCGGTTATTGCATTTGGTAAGGGTGGTTCACTAGATACGGTTATAGATAAAAAAACTGGTATTTATTTTTATCAGCAGACAACGGATTCTATTATTAAAGCCGTAAGTGAATTTGAGAAAAATCGCGATCTATTACTTGAGGCGAGTGAGATTAGAGCTCATGCCATGAATTTTTCTACTGATGTCTTTAAAACTAACTTTAAACGTTTTGTTTACGAGAAGTGTGAAGAAAAAGGCTTACAATTCGATGTTTGTTGAACATCAAATTGCATTCTTATGTATAAAGCCCTTGAAAACAGTCAGAAAAATAATTCTGAGATCGAACCAGACAGACCAGTTTTCGATATAATATAAATCGTACTCAACACGGCTTTCCATTTTGTCTATGGTGTCTGTTTCACCACGAAAGCCGTTTACCTGCGCCCACCCTGTAATACCAGGCTTGACCATGTGGCGGCGCATATAAGACTCTACCAAAGTTTTGTAATGTTCATTGTGTGCTAGGGCATGTGGTCTGGGCCCTACAATTGACATTCTGCCTTGAAGTACGTTTATAAACTGTGGAAGCTCATCTAATGATGTTCTTCTCATAAAAGCACCGATAGGTGTGATTCTGCTATCACCTTTCGTTGCTTGTGTGACTTTTCCGCCTTCTTCGTTATGAACCACCATAGATCGAAATTTATAGACTTTGAAGTCTTGTCCATTTGCGCCTGTACGATATTGTTTGAATAAAATTGGCCCTTTGGAAGTTAGCTTTATGATGATAGCTAAGGTTATCAAAATTGGGCTTATAAGTAACAGTATAATAGAAGCCAGTATTTTGTCTTCTAGGGACTTTAAAAAACGGTTTTTACCTTCAAGCATATGAGAGGTTGAGATATTTATAACAGGTAAGCCTGCCACTTCCGTCATGGATTGGTTTAATAGTCTAAAGCCAAATATATCGGGTACCATTCGGATTGCTATGGAGCTGTTGCTTAAGGTTGACTGTACTTGCTCCATCTTTTCTACCTCGCTCATGGGAAGTGCAATCCAGACTTGATCTGTTTTATTCTTTTTCGCCACACTTTCTAGATCATTAAGGTTTCCTAAGCAGGGAACGACAGTGCCTTTGTGTGTTGTTAGGCCGTTTACTTGTTCATGAGTCCCAATGATCCCTTGCACTATTAGTCCCATTTCTGGGTGCTGTTCTAATCGATCTGCAACTTGTTGCGCAAGTGCCCCATCACCAATAATTATGACGGCTCTGATATTGAACCCTTTTGCTCTTAATGCCCCAAGTGTTTTTCTGAGTAGTAATCGATAGACTAGGATGGTGGTAGTTGAGGTAAGCAGCCAGCTTACAACCCAAATACGTGAGAATAATTCGGAAGATTGGGTCACAAAACCGCTAATAATAAGCAGCAAGAAGGTTGTTAGTGTCGCGCTAACAACACACTGTATTTCCGATGTAAAGGTGGCTCCACGCCAGGCTCTGTACGCCCCAAAAAAAGAAAGGCTTGCTGCACCTATTAGGACGCCAAGTAAGAGTACGTTTTTATAGGTAATGCTAAGATCAAGATTTGAAAATCTTAGCCAGTAGCTCAAAAGTCCAGCAAGTAATAGTCCAACACAATCTATGATCCTCAGTATGATACTGAGTGACGTACTGTGTTCTTTTAGGGCGAGTCCTTTTTTCACGTATTTCTCTATTATTAATTTCTTGTCTAAAAATGACCGAGAGGTCGTTGTTTAATGCTTTAAGGTATGTTTAGAGCGCCAAATTTTTGCCTGGATACCTGTCATAAATACCGTAAAATAAAATACACCTGTCCAGAAGTTTTGATAGGCCTCGAAGCAGTTCATAATACTCCAAAAAATTAAGAAGCCTGTGAAAAAATAGCCGATATTTTTTTCAATTTTTCCCGCTTTTATCTGCTTGAAAAGGTTTTTTGCCATGATTATCCATATACTTATATAGAAGGCCAGTCCGACAATACCAAAATTCACCAGTATTTCTATGTAGATGTTGTGAAGGTGTCCGAAGTCCTTTTTAATATCTTCAGGAAGCCATTCTGTTTTTTTCATGACGAGACTGCGGCCATTGCTTCCCCAACCAAAAATGGGCTTTTCTTTAATAAATTCTGTAGCGGCAACCCAGCTATGAAGGCGAATACCAAAGCTTGAATAAGGTACGTCGTCAAAGTTTAACGAGGCAATTGCACTCAATGCTTCTTTCTCTAACATAACTCTTTTTACGATTGTATCGTTGTTGGTTATTGAAATTCCTAGTACTAGTATTCCAATCAGAAAGACACTTATGATAGTGAATTTTTGTCTTATGGTAGCTTTGTTAAAACGCTTTATTGTGAAGTAGGTCGCCATTATTGCCGCAGTGATGAGTAGGGCTAACCAAGCCTGACGTGATGCATTGATGTATATGATTAATAAGCAATACAAAATAGTTAAAATGAGCGGAATAGACAGCCATTTGTTTCTATTGATAATGGCACGTGTAAAACATAACAGGCCGATTAAAATGATGCCAAAAAACAGGCTGGTATGTTGTGCTTGACGTAGCCCAAAAAAGACCCGCTCGCCTTCAAGTCCTCGGATAATTTCTGGAATGCCTTCCCCTGTTACCCAAGGTGATAAAAGTATTCCCAATGCGGCACAGCCCCACACAAGCCAAACTGCATTTTTGTATTGGGCTACCCACCAGGCTAGTGGGATAAACACAAACCAACGGGCTATTTTGTCTAATTTTGGTGAACTTTCCGCCCACTCTGGCGTGACGTATAGGGATAGTCCCCATGAAACGAGCTGGAAGGCAATGGCAACCCAAATAAAGCGAAAGAGTACGTGACTGTTAACAAGGCTACCGTATTTGTACAGTCCCCAAAAGCCAGTGAGCGTCGCAATGGTTGACGCGACTCCAGCGACTTCAGAGAACCCTGTTCGCGTTAAAGCGTAAATAACAATAGACAGTAATCCTAGTATGATTAACCAAGTAGGCTGTTCTTCTGGTGAGCGTCGTTCAAAAAAGCGGGCAAATCTAGTAGCAGAAAAAGTCATTGTAAACTCATGTCCGAGTGGTGGTACTTTTAAAAAAATAGGATTGGTCAATAGTATACAAATACTTATGGACATAGGTATATAAGATATGCCTAAAAGTTGTGATTTGGTGCGATAAACCTTTTGACTTAAGGGGATATTTTTATACCTCGAGAAAAATGAGATTTTAAAACTAAAACGGCCATCAAATGATGGCCGTTTTTGATTCACTTATCATTCGCAACAAGTATTTTATTTTGCTGCTTCTGTACTGCTTTCTTCGTTCACAACTTTGTGTAGTTCTACCACAAACTTCAGTGCCGCATTCGGTGGAATAGGGCCAGTTCCACCAGGGCCGTAGGCTAGGTCTGCTGGAATATAAAGTTCGTATTTAGAGCCTGGTGTCATGAGTTGTAGGCCTTCTGTCCAGCCTGCGATGACGCCATTTAGAGGGAAAGAGATGGACTCGCCACGTTGGTAAGAACTGTCGAATACGGTACCGTCAATTAGGCTGCCTTCGTAGTCCACTTCGACGGTGTCGTTAGCGTTTGGTTTGTCGCCTTTGCCTTCGGTGATGACTTTATACAATAAGCCAGATTCTGTTTTCTTGACGCCCTTTTCGGCTTCTTTTTCTTTTAACCATGCGGTTGATGCCGCTTTGGCTTCTTCAGCTGCTTTTTCTTCTTCAAGCTGTGCTTTTGCCATCTGTTCTTGCTGGTAGCTTTGGATGGTTTGCGTTACTTCATCCATGGTCATTTTGCCTTCTTTGCCAGCAAAGGCGTCTTGGAAGCCTGCCATGAAGGTTTTTATGTCTAGGTCAGAAAAGTCTTGTGACATGCGTGAACCAAACATGGTGCCTATGCTGTAGCCAAGGCGTTGTTCTTTCGATTCGAGTTTAACGGCACTGTCGTCTGCGTACGCAAAAGAAACGGAAGACATGACCAGCGCGGCAATAAGCGTTTTTTTCATAACTATTTTTTTCATAAGGAAAGGTGTTCCATTGTTTGTTGATTTATCACTCAGTGATGTAAAGCATTAAGACGAAATTTGATTATCTTTGACTAACATTTCATGGGGCGAAAACAAAGCAGGAACAATGATATACGCCTTGTGCTTTGCAAAATCAGATCCGTCGTTTCTGTTTAACGTGAGAGTTCTAACATAAAATGGACTGCTTACGCCAATTTATATGTTCCCACATTACCAAAGCGACCCCTTCACCTGCACACTTTGTTTGAGTTCTAAAAGATCTCGTTTAACTTCAAGAACGGTTCTGCAAAGCACAAGACGTTCGAAGAGAGTAATCCTCTGCTCTTTGACGAGACAATCGCTTTTACACAAGCATGACAGTGTTTGCTAAAGCCGCTTTGTTTGCTCGTAGGTCTTTACAGTCTATTGACTTTTGTGAGGGCTGGTAATTCTATAAGTCGTGTTTTAGTGTGACCAGGGCGGATTAATTTTTTGACGGCCTACAAGGCCGACCATATCGGTTATTTTTGTAAAAAGGCTTTGACGACGTTTTCAGGTTTGAAGTCTTCTATCCATTCTTCCTTTATTGGGTAGCCATTTTGTTCTATGACTTGGTCTATTTTTAGGGCGAGTGCGTCGGCATTTTGCTCGCAGAGGTAGGGCTCAAGTTCCTCTTTAAAAATGTCACGTACGCCACCGGGACAGTCAACAGAAATGATGGGTGTGCCGCAAGCAAGTGATTCAAAAAGTACAATGCCTAGTCCCTCAATTTTAGAGCTGAGAACAAATAAGCTAGCGTGTTTCATCCACACATATGGGTTTGTTTGGTTGCCTGCAAAATAGACGTTGTTCTCTATTCCTAATGATTTTGCTTTATTCTTTAATTCTATTTTGAGCTTACCTTTGCCAACGATGACGAGTGGTAGCGTTTGTCGGCTTTTTGCGTAGGCTTCAAGCAGCATATTTTGGTCTTTTTGAGGAACCAGTCTTGCTACGTTGATCATGTAGGGCCCTTTGGGCATATCGTGCGGTTTTTGAACATTGGCCTGTTGGCGAATCTGTTCAATCGGGCACGGGTTGGTAATAACCTGTATGTGTTTTGGGGTGATATTTTCTTTAGTAAATAGTGATATGGCGGCGTTTTTGACACCAGTAGAGACGGCAGCCAGTTGTTTATTGTGAAAAAGAACGTTGAAGCGTTTTTTGGCGAGTCTTTTGCTGTTTGAATTGGCTTTGACAAGGTTTTCGAGCACATAGATGGCATTAGGGTGTTTAAAAGACCATGCGCTCTCGTAGGTACCTTCTCCCCTGAATATTATGCGGTCAAATGTCCCATGTTGTTGCTCTAGTTGCGCGATTTTGTTCTGTAGCTGTTGTCCGCCGTACCATCCTGCAATTAGGAAATGCGACTTTCGCCAAGCAAGGTTACAGAGCTTTGCGGCAATTTCGACCATGATACCTAGTGGTCGACGTAAGGTGATTTGATTGACATTAAATTCGTGCAACAAGACTTTTTTGTTATTTGGGTAAAGTGGGTCTTTGCGTATTTTAAAGTAGAGTAAATGACTTTCATGTCCTTGATCTGCGAAGGCATCAGCAAGATTGACCGCAACACGCTCCATTCCGCCCGTTTTCAATGTTCTAACAATGACCAATGTTCGCATGAGTTGCATCTCTTTTGACGTAAATACAGAGTCGTAATAGTAACCTAAAGTGTGACAAGGCGTCATTCATCGTGAAGAGGGTTTTTGTGAGGTTCAATCGGTCTTTTGATGGCCAAAAGACCGATTTACAATCGCTAAAATTTAACTTATCCCGATAAATAAGGGAATCAGTACGGGCACGAGTATGCTCATGATGAAGCCGCTGGCGATGCAGACGGGGACAATCTGTGCACCATGGAATTTACCGAGCATGGGAAGGGTGAAGTCCATGGCGGTGGCGCCGGAGTAACCGACGGACATGTGGCTGTTTAGGCGTGCTAAGAAAGGAATCAGCATAAGGGCAAGGATTTCTCGGCTTAGGTCGAGCAAGAAAGCCGTTGTGCCAAGCACGGGGTCGCCTAAGCCCGTAATAAGGATGCCAGAAAGGCTGTACCAACCAAAACCTGATACCACGGCAAGTCCTTGGTTCCAGCTTAGTCCTAGAATCAGGCTGCCAATCCAGCCAGCTAATAGGGTGGTTGAGATGGTAACGAGGGCGATGATAACGCCTTGAACGTTCAGAAAGAGTTTGCGTAAACGGTGGTTGCCTTGACGCAGTTGACAGCCAATCAGAAACAGCAGTACGTAGAGTAAGCCTGTTACCAGTTCGTCGACGCCCGTTAGCCAATCTTTGCCAATGATACCGACTAGGACGCCACCAATCACCCAAGCTAGGGTTTTTAGTGCATCAATCAGTGCGTGTGTTTTGCTGTCACTGGGACCTTGTGCAAGGCTCTGTGCGTGGGTGCCGCCAAAGCGCAAGCCGCTTAGGTAGAGCCCTGTTAAGCTGATGACGCTAATGAGGATAAAAAGAACCAAGGCTTGGTAGCCGGCAATTAATAATTTTTCGGCAAGGTTGTCCAGTGCCCCTAAACTGAAACCTATCAGTCCTAGAATGAGGTAGACGAGTTGTTCGAGTCCTTTTGCCACGCGAGCAGGGGTGAAGAGTGAGATATTAACCCAGTAGCCAAAGAGTAATGCGATAAGTAATGGGCCGAGTGTGGCGATAATGGTCATGTGGGTGTGGTCTTCCTAGACAGGTATTGTTTGATAATAAAAATAAGAGCGGCATTTTCTCGGTATTGCGGTGTAAATACAAGTTGTGTGTTGTGTCTAGGGTAAACGTCGGATTACGCTTCGTTCCTCATCTCATCCGACCTACTTTCATGGGAAAGCGAAATAAACCTGACCAACGGTGCAATGGATGGCGATCGGTGGTAAATTGCTCGGTCGTTTTTTGGCGTTTTCTATGGATAGTCGGTGGTGGTTTGTGGTTAAGCGTTTTCCAGTGTTGAGTGAAGTGTTGCATTTGTTGTTTCCAATGGTGTTGACGATGACATTGGAGTTGTCGATCAGTGTGGTCGATACCATTATGTTGGGTCATTACAGCGCTTTGCATTTGGCGGCGGTTGGCTTGGCATCGAGCTTGTGGTTGCCAGTTGGGTGCTTTTTGATTGGGGTAACGTTTGGTATTACGCCTTTGGTGACGCGGCATTTGCATGGTCGCCAGCCAAAGTTGGTTAATTTGTATATGTCGCAAGCGGTGGGGTTGTCTGTTGGGCTTGGGGTGTTGGCAAGTTTAGTTGCCATTACGATTTTGCCATATTTTGCGGGACTGATGGCCACAGAAGAAGAGACGAGACAGGTTTCTGTGACGTATTTGTATATTTTTGCCCCTGCTTTGCCTATGTTGGCGTTGATGACCGCGTACAAGAATTTGTTTGAAGCGGCAGGGCGTCCGGGCTTTCCTTTGTTTGTGGCGAGCTTTGGTTTAGTGCTGAATATCTTGTTTAACTATGTGCTCATTTTCGGCAATTTCGGTTTCCCTGAAATGGGGGCAAAAGGCGCGGCGTTGGCGTCTGCCTTGTCTTTGTATTTGGCGGTGGCGTTGTTTTTTGCTTATGACCGTTTTCTTAATAAAACGCCTTTGTTTACGCGCTTGGTATGGCGTTACACCCGTAAATTTTCGATTCTTTTAAATGTCGGTGCGCCGGCGGGCTTTGCTTTTGCTTTTGAGGTGGGTTTGTTTTCGTCGATGACGTGGCTGATTTCGTCTTTTGGTGATTTGGCATTAGGCGGCGGGCAGATTGTGATGTCTTATACCTCTTTCTTGTTTACCCCTATGATGGCGATGAGTGCGGTAACGGCGATTGTGGTGGCGAAGGCCATGTCGAAAGAAGGCGTTGATGGGGTGAGAAAGCGCATTCGGGTGATTGTGTGGTTGGGGCTTTCTTATGTCAGTACCTGCTTTGTGATCACGCAGCTGTTTCATGAGCAGATTCCGTATATTTACAGCAATAATGCGCAAGTGGTGGCGTTGGCGGCGAGTATTTTGTTGATCTCTTCGTGTTATCAATTTCCAGATATGTTGCAGACTGTCTTTACCGGTGCTTTGCGAGGGTTTCGTGATACGCGTTCTACCATGATCGCCTTTGCGGTGTCTTTGTTTGGTTTGAGTATGCCGTTTGGTTTCTGGTTGTCTCATTACAGTCCTTGGGCGGAGACCTTATCGCTGCGCGGTTTTTATATTGGCTTGGGGGCGGGTTTGACCCTGTTGGCGGTGATTCTGATACTGCGTTTTCGGGTGATATTAGCGCGCTACGAAGGCCGACGCATTGCGTCACCAAGAGAGGTGGCGTAGGCTAAGGAAATGCTCGATTTTGCGTGTGAATTGGTTTTTGTGGCTATGTGATGTGTTACAGGGTCATTGGTATGCATCACGTATATCGTTAACTGTCAGATTACGCCTCGTGCCTCGGCTCATCTGACCTACAAGGGATATGGGTTCCCGCCTTCGCGGGAATGACGGTGGGTTATTGTTTAAATTGCCATTGTGGTAGTTGGGTGTCTGGGTGTGAGAGGCGGATTAGGTCTGCCTTGTAGGTGGTTTCTATTTGCTTGCCTTGGGCCAGTTGGTTGGGTTCGCTGTCGAAGGTGATTTTGCCTTTCTCCAGCAGGACAAGCTTGTCTCCGTAGAGTGCCGCTAGGTTGATGTCGTGCAGTATACAGAGTATGCCTAGTCCTTTTTGGGTGAGTGTTTTTAAGAGTCTGAGTACCCGTTGTTGTTGATGTAGGTCTAGGGCGGAAATGGGTTCGTCTAACAGTAGGTATTTTGCTGCTTGTGGGTGTGGGTCCGCGTAGACTTGCACTAGGACTCGGGCAAGTTGGATGCGTTGTTGTTCACCACCGGACAAGCTGGCGTAGATGCGTGCTTCAGCGTCGGCCATGCCGACTTCCACAAGTGTGTTGTGTATCAAATGGTTTGCTTGATTATCGGATAAATTCCATGGAGCGAGCCCCAATGAAACCACTTCTTTAACGGTAAGCGTAAAAGGCATGTGAATTTGTTGCGTGAGCACGGCACGTTTTTTGGCTAAGTCTGCTAATGACCAGTCGTTGAGTGGTTTGTCGTCTAGGTGAATGTACCCTGTGTCGGCGTGAAGCGCCCCTGAGCAACATTTTAATAAAGTGGATTTTCCCGCACCATTTGGGCCCAGTATGATGGTGAGTTGACCGGGTTTGATGGACAAAGACACCTGATCCAAAAGCGGTTTGCCAGATCGGATGAGAGAGAGTTGGTTGACGGTTAACATGAGTGAGTTGCTCGAATATTTTTTAACAGTAGCCATAAAAAGAAGGGTCCGCCAAGTAAGCTGGTGACGAGGCCAACGGGCAGTTCGGCGGGAATGACTGCAATCCTAGCCAGAGTATCGGCGCTGGTGAGTAAGCTGGCACCGAGTAGCGCGGAGCAGGGAATGACAATGCGGTTGTCGGCACCAAACATCATGCGAATCAAATGCGGCACCATGAGGCCAATAAAGCCAATTAACCCAGTGAAGGCGACGGTCACGCCGACGCATAAGGCCACAATGGCAATGAGTTTGACTTTAAACGTTTCCACATCCAAGCCAAGATAACGGGCTTCTTCTTCTCCTAGTAACAGCAGATTCAGATTTTTCGACTGACGCCACATATAACAAAGCAACGGCAGTAAAATACTGGCGACAACGGCGACTTGTTCCCATCGTGCGCCACCAAGGTTGCCCATGGCCCAAAATGTCAGTGCGCGCAGTTGCTCGTCGTTGCTCAAGTAAGTCAGTAAGCCGGTGGCAGAACCCGATAATGCGTTGATAGCAATGCCTGCCAGCAACAGGTGCAGGACAGAGACTTGTCCTTTGTGTTTGGACAATTGAAAGATCAGCCAGCAGGTTAATACGGCCCCAAGAAAGGCCGCTATGCTTTGCATATAAGACTGTGCCCAAAGGGGCAAGCCACCTGAAAATGGATTGATAACAATCAAGATACCAACAAAGACCGATGCCCCTGAAGACACGCCCAATAAACCAGGATCCGCCAATGGATTACGAAACAGGGCCTGCATGAGCGCCCCAGACACCGCCAATGCCGCGCCTACCAATATTGCCATGAGTAACCTTGGCAGTCGTACTGTCATGAGAATTTGCTTGTCTATGTCGTTTATGGACGACAAGAGTACCTCTTTCCAGCTTATTGAATAGGCGCCTTGGGTTAGGGCGAATAATCCCACCATAGCCAAAATAACGATCAGCAATGGATAGGGAATATGAGAATATTGGGTGTGTCTCATGGTGCCCATTCTTCTAGTTGCTGTTGAAGAGACTGGATGGCTTCTGGCGTTCTAGGGCCTAGGCCAAGGGCGAGTAACGCATCTAACGACAGCATACGTTGGGTTTTTCCAGCCGGTGTGGCCAGCATTCCAGGCAATGCCCAGATGGCTTGTTCGCCTGAGCGGCTGAGGCCTTGTTGGGTGACGACAATGGCATCTGGCTGAGCCAATAAAATGGCTTCTGGTGTGAGAGCTTTGTAGCCGTCTAGTGTACCTACCGCATTTGTCGCGCCTGCCAATGTAAACAAGGCGTCTGGTGCCGTGTTCTTGCCTGCCACCATAGGTGCACCGCCCATTTGCAAGACGAACAGTAAGCGTGGTGGACGTTGTTCATGCCATGCTTTGGGGGTACTTAATGCTTTAAATGCGTTTTCTATTTGTTGAACGAGATGTTTGCCTTTTTCCTCTTGGTGTAAAGCGCTGGCGACTTGGGTGATTTTATCCAGTATGCCTTGCTTGGTATCCGGCGCATCTATGGTGATCAAGTTGATGCCGGTGTCTTTTAATTGTTGCAATACTTTTGCTGGCCCAGCTGCGGGTGTTATTAATAGAGTATCTGGATGCACGCTAAGCACGCCTTCTGCCGATAAGGTACGCTGATAGCCGACTTTGGGTGTCTGGTTGGCTGCTTCTGGGTAGATGCTGCTGGTATCACTGGCGACAAGCTGAGACTCTGCCCCTAACAGATAGACGATTTCGGTGACGGTGCCACCGATACTGACGACCCGTTGTGCTGCGTTTACTCCTGTTGATATCACCATCACCGATGCCAGTACGAGTCCCTTGAAAAAACGCGGCTTAGCATGCATGGCTAGGCTCCTTTGGGTGCTGCTGTTTAGTCGCTTGAACGATGTCACGCCATAGGGTCAGCTCTGGCTGTCCTGGCTTGCGTTTGCCAAATAATGTGATGATAGAATCGCCACTGGCGTTAAAGGCTTCAATGGATGTGATGACGCCATCGCTACTGGGGCGTTCTATGACCCAAGCTTGGGTAATTTGATCGGTTCTTAGGTGAAGGTTGAATTTCGGGTCCAATACATTGAACCATGGCCCTTGGGTTAAGAGCTTGTGAACGGGGCCTGAGTAGATTTGGATGCAACCAGGATTGCCAACAAATACCATGATGTCTGCGGCTCTTTCTTGCGCAAGTGTGAGCACAAAGGCAAGGCTGTCTTGGGCTAGCGGTGTCGCCCATTGAGAGCCAATGAGCGACAGAGCTTGAGTGCGAGAAAGCCCATGTTTTTTCAACATGCCGTGGTATTCATGCACGTCTTTTAAATTCGCCCAATCGTCTGCGAAGCTTGCTTGGTCAAACGCTGCTGGTGGCTTGCTAACAGGCGATTCTTCTGTGGGCAAATACACGGGAATAATAGGCGATGCATCGCGATATTCTGCGATCAGAGCGTCCCACTTATCTGCAATCGTGTTGTCTGTTCGATAGATTTTATGCACAGCGAGGCCATGTTTGTCGAAAAATTGCAGGCTATGGCGACCCTTTTCTACAACATGAAAGCCACTGTGCCATTGGCCGATGAAAAGACGCAAGTCGATGGCGTCTGATAACACTAAGCCGGTTTTTCTGGCCTCAGCAAACTGGAAGTTGTGATATACGCCAGTTGTTTCGTGCACGGCTTGGTCGTTACGGGTGATGGTCATCACTTCGCCGACGTTTTTTAGTTCGGCTAGCAATAGGTGGAAAGGGGCGCGTAGCTGCCATGTATCGATATTTTGTCGGCATGCGACGAGATCGCCTTCGGTGATGCCTAGTTCTTTGGCCAGTTCTCTGGCGCGTAGCGTTGAGCCGGCGGCCATCGCGGCTTGGTAATGAGAATAGGCTGGATGTTCTGCAGTGGCTTTTGTCGCTGTGGTTTGAAACATCTTGATGCTCCGTTTAACGTTAACGGGTTAGCATAGGCCAAAAACACACTGTTTTTGGCCTATGCTGTTAGGTAAAAATAGGCTTAGAAAGACAGTGTCGCGTCAATACCAAAGTTACGACCTGCGCGAGTATAGCGGTCCAGATTCGTGCTGGTGTTGGTAATGTTGCGGATGTCGTTCCAATTTAGATATTTTTCATCGGTCAGGTTAAACAGCCCCGCATTAAAAGTAAGATTGTCTGTGGGTTTGTAATAGGCCGTTAGATCAACAAGGTGATAGTCGGACGTGGCGAGCCATTGGCTACTGCTGGTCAAATCCGATTTTTTCTTACCAGAAGCCCAGGTTAGGTTAAGTTTGCCACCCCATTGGTCTGAAGGGGCGTCGTAGCCAAGACCTACCACGGCGCTAAGCGGTGATATGCTGTCGAGTGGTTCATCGTCTTCTAGGTTATCGCCTTCGGCGTAAGCAATCGCACCATTGAGTGTCCAGCCGTCATTAAGAGCGTCAATGCTTTTAGAGAGGTCGATGTTACCCTTAATCTCTGCCCCTTTGATGACCACATGAGCAAGGTTTTTGTTGGTAAACTCTCCCAACCTGTATGTGCTAGAGGTACCTAAAGATACTTGTTCAATAAAGTTGGTATAGTCGTTATAAAAAGCGACCAATTCGGCGGCACCGTAAGCATTTTGCGCTCGAACGCCAGCTTCTACAAACAGGCTTTCTTCCGGTTTTAGGTCGGGATTCGGTTTGATTCTATAAGCGCCATAAGACGCAGAGTTTTCAAAGTAATAATAGAGTTCGTCTAAATTTGGGGCTCTAAAGCCTGAGCCTGTTTTACCAAAAACACTGTAGGTGTCATTGATAGCAAAATCAGCGGAAAGCTGTGCGGTCACTGCTTCGTTTTTATTGTCGCCCCATGATTCGATGTATTCATCGCCCTTGGTGGTGTATTGGTAATTATCGTAGCGAATAGCAGGTACAAGAGTGAGCTTGTCTGTCACTGCCCAGCTGTCTTCCAAATATAGACCCAATATATCCGCGTCGGCGATGGGCGAAAAACGAGAGGCCGTTGTTACGCCAGAGACGGTGTTTTTGTTGAGGTTTTCTAACGATTTATCGTCGTAATTCATACCGTAACGAAGCTGATGCGCATCGAGTTGTTTGACTAAATCCGCCTTGAGGCTGATATTTTCTTCATCATAAAAGCGGTCTACAACGCGATTGCCCGATGTTCTGTTCGTAATGTTAGTGGTTTTGGTGTCTTGGTAATCCAATTGCCATTTTAGGCGATCGTAAAGGGTATTGGTTTGGGTATTTTCATGAAAGAAACCAAGACGGCGGCGGACACTTTTGTCATCTGAGCTTTGTTGGTCTGTAGCTGAACTTTCTGAATACAAGTCGGATTCGGTCGTGCTGTGGAAATACTCTCCTACAACGCCAATACGGTTGGTATCATTTACTTGTACCTGCACTTTGGCAAGGACATTGTCTGATCCGGTATCTGCTGGATCTACCGATGCCCGTGTCGCGCCAACCGTTTGATCAGAGCCTGCATCGCCTTGATGATTCTCGTTTTCATGGCCATCACGATGGGTATAAAGCAGCAAGGACTCTACTTTACCAGTGCGGTTCGCGGTCGTAAGAGTTTGGCTGTATTCGTCTGAGGCACTTTTGTAGCCTGCCTTCAAGGAAACACTGGTATCATTGCCTTCTGGTGCTAAAAAGCTACTAGGCTCTTTGGTAGTGTATTTTACCACGCCACCTAGAGCGCCACTGCCTTCTACTACGTCGCCACCTTTAATAATGTTGACAGATTCCAATGAATCCATGTCGACGGTATTGCGACCAGTGCGTAAGTAGGTGCTAGTGGGACCGTAAGCATCGGCTTGAGAAACACCATCGACACTGATTTTGACTCGATCGCCATCTAAGCCGCGGATGTTCACACTGCTGATACCAAAACGAGAATCTTGGCTCGCTTCGACACCTGGCTCATAGCGTACTAGGTCGTCTAGGTTACGAGTTAATGTTTTTTCAATATCGTCACTTTTGATTTTAGAAACCGAGCTGCCCAGCTCAGTGGTCGCTTCGGTGAGCGAATCCGCTTCAACAGTAATGGTACCTAATGGGTTTTCTTGTATTGGGGCGTCAGCAGAAAAGGCGGGTGAGGCCGCCATAATAGACAAAGCAAGGAGAGATAAGGGAGTAGGAAAAGCCGTTTTCTTCATGTTTCTTCTCATCAATTAATTAAGTCTTCCCTATTAATATGCAATCCTTTGTGAGAATGATTATCACAAACATATTAAATTTAATGAAAATGATTTTCATTAAGAATTGTTAATGTTATTAAGGAAAGCATGATGAGCTTTCTTGGTGAAGTTTACGCAACCAGTGAAGAGCGTTTTGGAATTGAGAAGGGAATGCAGCAGGGTGAAGCGACTATTATGCTGCGACTGATGGCACGCAAATACGGCGTTGATGTAACTGCGGCGTATCGTGAACAGATTGAAAAAGCCGATGTTGAAACCCTACTGGAATGGTCTGAGCGATTGCTTTTTGCCGATAAAATAGAAGACATCTTCCATTGATATCTGCACTGTCTCTGTATCCCCCCGTAGGTCAGATGAGACGAGGCACGAGGAGTAATCTGACATTCCTAACCAAGGTCATCAAACGGCACATTACGCTCCGCTCATGATGCCCTACGAAAACACAATACAAACCAACTATACATATAACATCCCGTAGGTCAGATGAGACGAGGCACGAGGCGTAATCTGACATTCCCAACCAAGGTCATCAAACGGCACATTACGCTGCGCTCATGATGCCCTACGAAAAACCAACATCATTTTATCCCAACCAACGTTGTCAATCGGCACATTACACTTCGTTCATGATGCCCTACGAAAAACCAACATCATTTTATCCCAACCAATGTTGTCAAACGGCACATTACGCTCCGCTCATGATGCCCTACGAAAACACAATACAAACCAACTATACATATAACATCCCGTAGGTCAGATGAGACGAGGCACGAGGCGTAATCTGACATTCCCAACCCGCATCATCAAACGGCACATTACACTTCGTTCATGATGCCCTACGAAAAACCAACATCATTTTATCCCAACCAACGTTGTCAATCGGCACATTACACTTCGTTCATGATGCCCTACGAAAACACACGTCATTGCGATGTTTGCTTATAATACGGTGACGACATCTTCCAGCGCGAGGCGAGATTTAGGTAACGCTGCGTTGTAGTCTTCGTCTTTGTGGTGATAACCAATCGCGAGTGCTACGTCGCATTGGTAATCCACTAGCTCGTTATGAAATAGTTCGCCAATCAATTCGGCATCTACGCCTTCCATTGGGGTTGAATCAATGTTGAGGCGAGCCAATGTGTGCATTAGGTTACCTAGAGCTATGTAAGCCTGTGCTTTGGTCCATTGAGCGGTGCTGCCACTTTCATCGGTGTTGAGTTCGGCAAAAGCGAAGCTGCCAAATGCTTGCTCTCTATTTTCTGGTTTGGTACGACCATCGGCAATGCCTTTGTCGACGACTTTTGCGTAGTCTTCACGTTTGTAGTGGGTTTTGTGTGCAAACAATACAATGTGCGAAGCGCTTTTAGCGTGTTTTTGATTAAACTGAAATTTGTTGGCAAAGGTGTCGTGAAAACGTTCTTTGGCGGCATCGCTTTCAATCACGATGAACTTCCATGGTTGTGAGTTAATGGAAGAAGGTGATAAGCGCAGTGATTCGTAGATGATGTCAAGATCAGCAGGGGCAATGCGTTTTGTGGCATCGTATTGTTTTGCCGTATAGCGTTTTTCTAGGTCGGTAATAATTGGGTGTGACATTGTTTTTTCCATTATTGAGTTGAAAGACTGCGTTGGCGAGTCTTGATGGTCCTATATTAGCGAGACTTTATTTAATGAAAAACAGTGTTTTTATTGAGTTATTATCAAAATATATTTGATAATAGGGGCGTTGTTTTCTATTAAAGGCTAAGTTATGCAGCTTGATGATCTTCGTGTTGTGGTAAAAGTGGCTGAGTTTCACAGCATTACAGCTGCAGCGGTTCATTTGGATATGCAGATGGCGACAGCCAGTGCGGCGGTAAAGCGAGTTGAAGCATCACTTGGCGTAGAATTATTTGTGCGCACCACGCGTCATTTACGTCTTTCCAATGCGGGAGAACGCTATTTACCACAATGTCGTGCGGCGCTTGCGATGTTAGAGGAAGCCAAGCAGACGATACACAATGATTTGGACATTATTAGTGGTGAGATACGTCTTGCGGTGTCGTCTGATTTGGGGCGAAATCTGGCCATTCCTTGGGTAGATGCCTTCATGATGCAACACCCCAAAGTGACTTTGCGTGTGCATATTAGCGACAGTAATGTTGATTTTTATCGCGATGCGCTTGACGTTGCTCTGCGCTATGGCCCACCTGCAGATTCCAATTTATACGGTTTTAAAATTTGTAATGTACCGCGTTTGCTGGTGGCTAGCCCTCGTTATCTTGAGTTTCAGGGGACGCCGGAACACCCTAAAGACTTACTGAATCACCAAGGTTTGTTTTATCAATTACAAAATATATTGAACGATACGTGGCACTTTTCATGCAAAGAACCCGGGGCAGAGCGATCCTACAAAATTAAACCCAAAGCCTATTGTGCGGCCAATGATGGCGATTTGGTTCGGCGTTGGTGTGTGGCAGGAAAGGGGGTGGCGATTAAATCCTCGTTGGACATTGCCAATGATCTATTGGCAGGCCGAGTTGTGTCGTTGATGCCACATTATAAAGTGCCGCAAGGTGAGCTTTGGTTAATTAGCCCAAGTCGTCAATCTATTACGCCAACGGTTCGGCTATTGCGAGATATGTTTCGTGAGCGCACTAAGGCGCTTTTGACGCAATTGGTCGAGCAAGGTTTTTTGGAAAAGAGTGTGTTGGAAGGTTAGGTCGGCTGAGCGTTGTTTTATAAATAAAGTGTATTTTTATAGACAGAATTTTTCTAAAAAAAGCCCTTGAAAATGGCAGCAAGGATCCTATTTTTAGCGATGTAACAGGTTCGTCTGACTATGAAGAGAGTGTCTGTTACTACTTTTGACGATTAGTATTTTGCTTCAATTAGGAGGATTTATTATGAACTCAATTGATCTTAGTCCACTTTATCGCAGTAGCATTGGTTTTGACCGTTTAGCCTCTTTGCTCGATAGCGCGTTAACAACAGACAATGTGTCTGCAGGTTATCCCCCTTATAATATCGAGGTGGTTGATGATAACCGTTATGCCATTTCGCTTGCCTTAGCGGGCTTTGATGAAAGCGATTTGGATATCAAAGTGGAGAAGAATGTGTTGACCATTCGCGGTGATAAAGTGGATTCAGGTGAGCACAGATATCTCCATCAAGGCATTGCAAACCGTTCATTTGAACGCAAGTTCAATCTTGCCGATTATGTTGAGGTAACCGATGCTGAGTTAAAAAATGGGCTCCTTACCATCAGTTTGGTGAAAGAGATCCCTGAGGCAATGAAACCTAGAAGCATTGCCATCAACAAGGCTTCTCGCAGTGTTCTTGAGCATCAAAAAGAAAGCTCATCATAAAAGGATGCTAAGGTAGCTTAAGTCAAACACCGCTTAGTGTGATGATAGTAAAGGGCTGTGAATCATCGCGGCCCTTTTTGTTTTTGCGTGTGTTATTCCCTCTATTGACGATTGGCTCATCTATGCAGGATATTGCTATAGTGATGGGGCTGAATATTTTTTTAGAAAGTGGTCGAGGTAGGGATATGGCAGAGTTTCTTGTGTTGGGTGCTGGTATGGTTGGAGTAAGCAGTGCGCTGGCGTTGCAGGCTCGCGGTCATCAGGTAACCATCGTGGATCGCACGGGGGCGGGGTTGGAAACCAGTTATGGCAATGCGGGGATGATTCAAGTCGAGGCCGCTGAGCCTTATGCGTTACCGAGAGACATGGTGACCTTATGCAAATATGCCTTTGAGATTAGCAATGACGTGACTTGGAAACTGAGCGGGGCTTTGCAAATGGCACCGGCTTTGTGGTCGTACTTTCGCCATTCCTCTCCTGAAAAACACGCCAAAATTTCTCGTGTCCATGCGCAGTTAACTTTTCGGTCTACGGCAGATCATGATCCTTTGATTCGGGAGTCTGGGTCTGAGCATCTGATTCGTCATTGTGGTCTTGTCATGTTACACCGAGACGACGCTGAGTTTGAAAAAGCCGTGAAGAAAGCCGAATTTGTGATGAGGGAATACGGCGTCACGTCGCGTATTTTTGATGGCAAAGGCTACCAGCAAGAAGAACCTGCCTTGAAGAAGACACCCGCTGGTGCGGTGCATTATACGCAAAGTTGGAGTTGTTCTTCTCCCGGAGCGTTAACCAAAGCCTACTGCGATTTGTTTGTTAAACGTGGTGGTCGCTTTGTCACTGGGGAGGCTAACACCTTACAACACAGCGTTTCTGGCTGGAAAATGCTTACCCGCGATGGTGAGCTTCATGCGGAACACGTCGTGATAGCGCTTGGGCCTTGGTCTCCTGAGTTAGTAAAGCGTTTTGGTTACCGCATTCCTATGGTTTATAAGCGTGGTTACCATGGGCATTTTAATGCGCCTAATTCTTTACAACGTCCTTTTTTAGATGTGGAATATGGCGTCCTGGCGGCTCCCATGGTGAAAGGTTTAAGAGTCACAACTGGCGCGGCTTTGGTGCCGATGAATTCAGAGATAGACACCCGCCAGTTAAAACGCGGCGCTGATGCATTAAATGAGATTATCGACTTAGGTGAGCAAGTCAAAGAGCCGCAGTGGATGGGTACGCGTCCTTGTATGCCAGACATGCTGCCACTTGTGGGCGAAGCACCAAATCATAAAGGTTTGTGGTTTCACTTTGGTCATGGGCATCAAGGCTTCACGCTTGGTCCCACCACGGCTGAGCTATTGGTTCAGGCCATAGAAGGTGAAAGCAGCCCCCTGTTAGAGGCACTTTCGCCTGTTAAACGGTTAGCCCGATAAAGCGTTTAGCGTTTTAAGAAACCACGCTGTTGCAAGAAGGGGAGCATGTGTTCGCGCTTTTTCTTTTGTACCGCAGCGGCGGTTTGCTCTGACCAGTTGCTGCTTTTTTGATTGTCGCCACGGCTTTGGTAGTAAGCCTGCATTTGTGCATCGTAGGTTTTTACATCGTCCGCACAACGGCTGCTGTCGTAGCTGTCTTTATGAAGAATCACATCAACCGGTAGACGGGGCTTTAAATCTGGCTGAGCATCAGGGTAGCCGAGACAAAGACCAAATATCGGATACACTTGATTCGGTAAGTTTAAGAGCTCGGCGACCTGTGCTGGGTCATTTCGAATACCACCAATAAACACAGCGCCAAGACCGACTGATTCCGCACCGAGCATGAGGTTCTGTGCAAAAAAAGTGGCGTCTGTTGTGGCTGCGATAAAGTGCTCTGCGTTGCCTTCTAACGCGCCTAACCCTTGTTCTAAACTGCAGTATTCAACACGGGTGAGGTCCGCGCAAATGACGAAAAACTCCGCCGCTGATTCAACCCACTTTTGGCCGCCTGCTAGAGTCGCAATTTTTTGGCGATTTTCTGGGTTGCTCACTTGGACAAGAGAATAGGCCTGAATAAAGCTGGAAGAAGCAGCACCTTGTGCACATTGGATCAATTGCTTTAGTAATGTTTCATCAATGGCTTTGTCTGTGTACTGACGAATAGACTTATGGTTGGACTGAGCTTGAAGAATCGGGTTCATAATTCACATCTTTTATTAATGAGATGCACAAATACTAGAGCCTTAATTTGGATGGGTCAAAGATCTTCAGGTTAAGAAATAAGCATAAACAAAGGAAAGACCTAACCGTTGGGCTAAGTCTTTCGCTTAAGGGAAACGTCTGTTTTAGAAACGGTATTCTGCACCTACACTGGCTTGTTTGAAGTCTGTGTCAAATTCGGAGTCAGAGTTGACGTTATCGGCATTCAAGTCGACGTCATACCAGGTGTATTGTGCGTTTACGAGCAAGTTTTCTGTTACTTTGAAGTTTACACCAGCCCCGGCGAACAAGCTTTTGTCGTCTGAGCTGCCTTTGACTGAGGCAATGTTGTAGTCGGTTTCGTGCCAGAGCTGACCCGCTTTGGCAAACAGTTCGACCGTCTGTGTAATCGGAATGGTCCCTTTCAAAGCGGCAGTATAACCGGTTGTTTCTGCGTTAGCGGCACTGCCGCCATACTTACCAAAGTCAATGTAGCTGCCTTCTAGAGCAAGGAAAGAATTAAAACGATAGCCGACAATACCCTGTACTACATCGTTGTTGTCATCAAAGTCGTCGTCGCTTTCCACTTTAAGGTAACCGTAGTTACCACCCACATAAAGACCGCTGTTGTTGTCGTACATTTCTTCAGCTTTTGCTACGCCACTGAGAGAAGCTAAAGCGATGCTACCTGCTATTACGGGAATGAATTTTTTCATTTTATAACTCCTTTTAGTTACTTTTTGAGAACTTCGTGAGTTGCGCTATTAATGTGGCGTATGACGGGATCGAAGGCTAGGTTTTCGCGGTCAGTTACCTATTTGCTTCATTTTCTATGCGTTAAACCTAGGTAAGAAACACTTTGCTGATACTTGCGAGGGCCGTTTTTCGTTTTATAAAAGAGGCTATGCGGCTTTAAATAAAAAAAGATGCCTGTCGTTTGGCATCTTTTTTGTGGAATGCAACGCATTGAAAGGGCTCGAATGTGTCGCTTTAATGGTACTGGTGACTGGCCACTTCGCCCCATAAGCGTTCAATACGGTTGTCGCGTCCGCAGCTGGCGCGGTAGTACGCATAACGGATCGGGTTTTTTGTGTAGTAGCTTTGGTGATATTCCTCTGCAGGGTAAAAGGTTTTTGCAGGAAGAATTTGCGTCACTACATCGTCTTTGAACGGTTTGGTTTTTTTAACATTGGCGAGTGAGGCTTCAAAAACCGCTTTTTGTTGGTCGTTCTGATAAAACATCGCGGTTTTGTAAGGGGCACCTTTGTCACAGAACTGGCCTTCTGCGTCGGTGGGATCTATGGTTTTCCAATAATAATTGGCAAGGGTGTTGAGCGAGACAATGTCATCATCAAAATAAATAACCACGGCCTCAAAGTGTCCAGTGTCACCTGCAGATACTTGCTTATAGGTTGGGTTTTCAGTGTGGCCGCCAGTGTAGCCGGAAACCACATCACTGACACCTTGTACTAATTCAAAGTCGGACTCCACACACCAAAAGCATCCGCCAGCAACCACCATGGTTTGTGGCGCAGCGTGCAGCATGCTATTTAAGCTGGCAGCGCCACCAAAAACCAGCAATCCTAAGGTGCGAGTGAGCGTATTTTTCATTGTCATTTTGAAAGCCCTCTGCTTGTTCAAAAATAGTCCGGCGACTATTCTGTTGATTGGTTTCTTTGACGCGCCAAGAAGCATTTTTCTTACAGTTTGTGCTGACTGATTGTCATGATGCTCTATTCTTCCTATTTAATCGCCTATTTTTTAGCCATTTTCATGGCACACTGTGCTTATTCATTGGTTCGTCTAGTATGGTTTCTTTATATATGCTGAGCATATTAAAGACATCTGAATAATCAATTAAACAAATATAGGCTTGTCTTATAGTATGCCTATCAATCGTTAATGTTTCTTTAAATTTGAATGGGGTCGTTATGAGCGCATTTGTTACGGAACGTGTTTTGAGCGTTCACCACTGGAATGACAGTTTATTCAGCTTCAAGACCACGCGTAATCCGAGTTTACGTTTTGATAATGGTCAGTTTGTGATGATTGGCTTGGAAACCGAGACTCGCCCTTTGATGCGTGCTTACAGTATTGCGAGTCCTAATTATGAAGAACATTTAGAGTTTTTCAGTATTAAAGTGCCTAATGGTCCACTTACCTCGCGTTTACAGCATCTACAGGTTGGTGATGACATTTTGGTGAGCCGTAAACCGACTGGTACCTTGGTGACACGGGATTTGCTGCCAGGAAAACATCTTTATTTGTTATCAACGGGAACTGGTTTGGCGCCATTTCTCAGTGTGATTCAAGATTTTGATGCTTACGACAAATACGAAAAGATTGTTTTGGTTCATGGGGTTCGTCATATTAATGAATTAGCCTATGCGGATTTTATTGAGAAAGTATTGCCTGAGAATGAATTTTTTGGTGATCAAGTTCGTGACAAGCTGATTTATTATCCAACCGTGACACGTGAACCGTTTCGCAACCAAGGTCGCTTGACCGATTTGATTCGCAGTGGGAAATTGGCCGAAGACATTGGATTACCGCAACTTAGCCCCATGAATGATAGGGTAATGATCTGCGGCAGTCCGAGCATGCTAAAAGAAACGTCAGCGCTGCTTGATGAGCTGGGCTTTAACGAGTCGCCAAAAATCGGTGTGCCAGGAGATTATGTGATTGAGCGCGCGTTTGTTGAACATTAACACTGACAGCGTTGGCTCTATTGTCGAAAAATTATGTAGGAGTTGTTATGAGTTCTGAGACGAAATCGAATCAAGAGTACGTTCCTCCAAAAGTATGGCAATGGGATACAGAAAGTGGCGGAAAATTTGCCAGCATCAACCGACCTATTGCTGGTGCTACGCATGAGAAAGTTTTGCCAGTCGGTAAGCACTCACTACAATTGCATTCCTTAGCGACACCAAATGGTCAAAAAGTGACTATTATGTTGGAGGAATTGTTGGCTTTGGGCATCGATGCGGCAGAATACGACGCGTATTTGATAAACATCGGTGAGGGCAATCAGTTTGGTTCTGGTTTTGTTGACATCAATCCGAACTCCAAAATTCCAGCGCTAATGGATCATAGTACGACGCCACCGACTCGTGTGTTTGAATCGGGTTCTATTTTGCAATATTTGGCGGAAAAGTTTGATGCGCTGGTGCCAAAAGACCATGCGAGTAAAACGGAATGTCGTAATTGGCTGTTCTGGCAAATGGGTTCTGCGCCTTATTTAGGCGGTGGTTTTGGGCATTTTTATGCCTATGCGCCAACTAAAATGCAGTATCCGATTGACCGTTTTACCATGGAAACTAAGCGTCAGTTAGATGTCTTGGATAAGCACTTGGCTGGGCATACTTATATGGCTGGCGATGAATATTCTATCGCGGATATTGCGATTTGGCCTTGGTATGGCAATTTGGTGTTAGGTAATTTGTATAACGCTGCTGAGTTTCTGGATGTTGCCAGTTATAAACACGTTTTACGTTGGGCGAAAGCCATTGAGCAGCGTCCAGCGGTACAGCGTGGGCGGATTGTCAATAAGTCGTTTGGTGACGGCGCGAGATTGGAAGAGCGTCATGATGCATCCGATTTTGATGGGCTTATTGAATAAAAAAATAACCCGTTAGTAGAGCGCTTCTCTATAAGTGAAAGAGACAAGTTGATTAGATGACTTGTCTCTTTTTTTATAGTCGTACAAAACATGTGCTCAAAAAATAAACCCTTGTTTGCGTCTATTCTGCGGTTTGTCACCGTTTTGTAAGGTGGGAATGTGTTAGAGTAGTGACTTACGAAATCTGTTGGCCAGCATGATGCTGTAACCTCCTCTTTATTTTATCCGTGTGCTGGGCGATGTTGGCGTATTGCACAGACGAGAAAAAGAGAACAGCTCTACGTCCCCCCAAGAGAGCTCAATAATGCAAAATTTAACGCAAGATGGACAGAACCTCGTTAATTCCCTTTCCCGTCGTTACAACCTAAGCTTTGATGCTGTCATGCACATGCTAATCGCCGTGAATAATGGCAGTGGATCCATGGCGCAATTCAATTGTCCAGAGTTGGGCGGTGGTGGTCAGTGGATGCGCGGTGGTATGACTATGGTAGGAGACATGTTTAATTACGGCTTGAAATCCACGGTGGATAACTTGTGTAATGAACTTGCCAACGGCTTGGCGAGCATGCCAGTCTTTATGCCGTTACCCAAAGGCTCACTCTCAAGCAATCAATGGTGGCCTGGTGATCTTGGTCAACCTTTTAGTAGTGGTGCGCAAAATAGCACACGTTACGCGATTTTCCCTAACCGCTTGGCCGTGGAAGTGAATGGTCAAGTAACGGTTTATGACACCTTAGACAACAATATTGGTGGCATAAGTCAGCAGCAGGGCGGAAATTCGTCACTGACGTTTTCCAGCCAATACGGCACGATTCTTGTAAGCTCCTTACCTGTTGTGTCTGGTGGGAGTTCTGCTTCTTCTATGCCAGCACCACAAAATAACTTTGTTGAACCGCCTGCGCCCATAGCGTATACGCCAACTCCAGCTGTACAAGGCGCTCAGAATGTGACGAATACGGCCTCAGTGGATGAGGTGATTCAATTGATTGAAAAGTTAGCAAAGTTACGCGACATGGGCGCGATTTCAGACAATGAATACAATGCGAAGAAAACCGATTTATTGAATCGTATTTGATTTATGAGCGTGAAGTAGATCGATAAAAGCCAACTGTTGAGTGGGCTTTTATCGGGTGTTTAATGTGCCATTATGAATCAGCAAGCGTGTGATTCGCTTTGTACTCGTCTAGGTTCAGCTCAAAAAGTAAAGTGTCTAAGTCCTGTTTGATACGGCGTTCTTTTTTACCAAGATAACGAATATACAGAATGCTGAAAGACAGAAAGGCATAAGTACAGGTAACTAGGGTTAAAGAAGCATTTTGTCGTGACAGAAAGTTCATTAGCATAATCGCACTGCCTGTCCATAATCCCGCTAAATATTGGGAGACAGCGCAGTTTTCTAAGCATAGGTGTCTTGTACCGTTATTTCGACGGATTTTAAAACGGTAATTATTTCTCCATGACCCAATCGTTATTTGATTATGAGCATCATTGAATTTTGTTTTATAGCCTTTGTTTTTTAACGCTTCAAAAACATCAGTCCATTCCATTTATTGATTTCCTTACACAATAAAAAACAATCAGTCTCATTTTCTATTATTTAATCCAATTAGAAAAGATGATTTATCTCACAAGGCACGTCTTGATGGCGTTTAGTAATAAATCAGAACTGTGTGCTCATTACGTGGCGATGCATAACACAATATCGCGGCGTGTTAGTCGTACTGCTATGAAGCAGATTTTTCTTAAAAAATTCTAAGAAATCACTTTACCTCAACTTAACTTGAGGTTTTATAGTGATATTTCATAAGACGATTAAGGAGAAGAAGTATGAAACTGGAACACGTAAATTTAGTCGTGCAAGACATGAAAACTACTTTGGCTTTTTATCAAGCTGCCTTTCCTAATTGGCGTATTCGAGCCCAAGGTCAGGCGGATTGGTACGGCGTTCAGCGTAATTGGGTGCACTTTGGTGATGATTATCAATTTCTCACCTTTAATGACAATGGCACCGGAGAAAGTCGAGACATTAAGAGTAACCAACTTGGTGTCGCTCACTTTGCTTATGAGGTCCATAATGTTGAAGCGGTTATTCACCGATTAAGAGACGCTGGTTTTCAGGAATCTCATCGCGGAAGAGAAAACCCTCATAGGAAAAATGTGTATTTCATTGACCCTTCAGGCATAGAGTTGGAGTTTGTGGAGTACTTTTCTGATTTACCAGAAGAACGTAACAACAGTGAAGAGGGCTAGAGTCACATTTTTGCATGCTTTGCTGTTAACTTATCAATTCGAAAGAAAAAGCCGCTCATTACATGAATGGCGGCTTTCAAGTTTCTTTAATATGGGATCAATACTTAATATTGAGAGTCTTTTAATACTCGTTCACCATAGATGCCATTCTTTGGAATCGGTGTGTAGCTAGAGTTGGCCGCGCGCATCACACGTATGCCTTCCGCGCCCGCATCTCTTGCTGAAATAATGTCACCATCGGCATCGCCATAATAAATTTTGATGTCATTGTCTTTAATATACTTAGTTTTTGTGTATTCAGTACGGCTTGATCCCGCAAAAATGACATCATTCATATCTTTGATATCAAACGTCTTTTTTAGATATTTTGTCGTGAAATTACAATCAGAACCAGTGCGACCTGTGATGAAGTAAATACTGTCACCACGTTCTTGGTGCATGGCAATTAACTCTTTAGCAATGTTCTTAGGCATGCTGAAGGCGTCCCAGCCACAGTTTGCTTTATCCCAAAAATCTTGATTTTCTAAATAAGCATAACCATTTGGCGAGAATTCTTGCTGGCCACGATAAAAAACTGGCGTGCTAAACAGAGTCGTATCATCGATATCAAAACCCACCGCAAAAGGCGCTTTGCCTTGAAGCTCTTGCTTAATGTCTGCAACAGAGATCATCTTCACATCCGACGGCATGCCCGCCGTGGTCATATCGATAGTGGAATAGCCTTTATGAGTGCCTGGTGTTTTTGGATCTGCATTAGCAGATAAACTAGCGACACAAGCCAGTGCAATAGTGAGTGAGCGTAGAGTATGGTTCACAGTGTTCCCTATAGGTTTCATTAGTAATGATTTTCTCATTCTATCGCTAAAAAATACGGCTTGCTAGCTTCTTGGTTTGGTTTGGTTTGAATGAAGGGCAGAGTAAGCACATTTACTTTTTATAAAGGACGGCAGTGCCAGTAAATATTGACAAAGTTCACTCACATGTTAACCTTGCTGTCATGAGGAAAATTAATTTTTATCGCACGGATGACGATAAGTGCCCAATTGAAGAGTTTTTAGATTCTTTAAGTAGCAAGCAGGTTCAGAAGGTGGCTTGGGTACTCCAATTGGTTGAAGAGTTGGAAGTTGTTCCTACTACCTATCTCAAAAAGCTCGTGAGTACCGATGATATTTGGGAAGTACGCGTTCAAGTAGGTGGGAATATTTTCAGACTGCTTGGGTTCTTTGATCATGATAATTTGGTGATTCTTAATCACGGCTTTCAAAAGAAGACGCAGAAAACACCACCAAAAGAGATCAAGATCGCGGAAAGTCGTAAAAAAGATTATTTACAGAGGAAACCCTTATGAGTGATCTTCAAAAATACATAGCGAAAAGAAAAGAGAGCGACGCCAATTTTGCTGATAACTATGATGAGGGTTATCAGGTCTTTAAGTTCGGTGTGTTACTGAAAGAAGCACGTATTAATGCAGGTCTGACTCAGCTTGATCTTGCGGATAAATTACACACCCAAAAGAGCGCTATATCGCGAATTGAAAATCACTCTGAAGACGTGAAATTGTCGACGTTAGAGAAGTTCGCTTCCGCATTAGGGAAGAAGTTAGAAATCCGCTTGGTGTAAATTTTGCTAAAAACGACAAAAGCCAACTCATTGAGTTGGCTTTTGTCGTTTCTGGAGGACGCACCCCCTAGCTGCTTTTCTTCAATCCCAAGTAGTTCTTTATCCCTTTGATCTGGTCTTCCGCATGATGATTAACATACAAAACCGTAGTCTCTTTGCTTTCACAAATTTTCTCGATTAGGGCGAGAACAAGTTGGCGGTTCATGTCGTCTAGTCCAAGACAGGGTTCGTCTAGGATCAAGAGTGGTGGGTGTTTCACCATGGCTCGGGCGATGAGTAATAAACGTTGGTCGCCGTAGGAAAGTTTGTTAAAGGGTTGGTCAGCACGGTCTGCCATGCCGAGTAATGCAAGCCATTGGTCGGCGATTTTCTTTTGGTTGTCGGTGGATTTGCTGTACATACCGATGCTGTCGTAGAAGCCGGAAATAATGACGTTTTTACAGCTGGTGCTGACGCGGTATTCCCATTGCAGTGCCGTGGAAACGTAGCCGATAAATTGTTTGATCTGCCAAATGCTTTCGCCCTTACCGCGTTGGAATCCAAAGACGAAAATGTCGTTCACATAGCATTGTGGGTGATCGCCAGTGATCAAGGACAAAACGCCGGTTTTGCCGCTGCCATTGGGGCCGCTGAGTTGCCAATGTTGGCCATGTTCTATGGTCCAATCCAGCTTATCAACAATGATCGTATCGCCGTATTTAATCGTGGCTTGGTTGAGTCTGACCAATGGCTGGCTGGGGTCGAGTGCTGGCAGCTTGTTCGCAGGATCGGCCTCTGGCACGCAGAGGTCGGTGGTTTTCAAATGCAGCAGTTGATAAAGCTCATTGAAAGCGTTTTCGTCGCTTTTATCGACCGTAAGGGTAAGTTTACCTTTATCAACGTAAGCAATATGCGTGATAAAAGCTGGCATTTCATCAAAACGATTGAGCACCATGATCATAGGCGTGGTGTCTATGATGGAAGCAAGATGGTCTTGCAGCATGGCTAAAGTGTCAGCGTCTAGGCCGTCAAAAGGTTCGTCTAGTATCAGTAAATCGGGTTTGTTCGCTAAGGCGCGAATCAACATGACCTTGCGAGTTTCGCCTGTAGAGAGTTTGCGAAAGGCGCGGTCCAGTAATTGGCTTAAACCGAACTTTTCCACCAGTGCTTGGGCGAGAGCCGTGTCTTGGCAATAATCGAAAATCATTTCATGAACGGGCGTGCCAAGGGAAATCACGTCCATGATATCGGCATCGTCTTTTTTTAGTTCTCTGGCAATCAGTTCAGCTTGGGCCTCAAAAGACACCAGTCCCACATTTTTGGGCAGGCCTGTGACTGTGCCATTTTCGATTTCGCCTACGCCTGCCAGCACCGCCGCCAAGGCAGACTTACCCGCGCCATTGGTGCCCGTAATTAGCCAATGTTGGTTAGGTTCGATGGTCCAGTCAATTTCGCTTAGGGTAAAGCGATCATCAAAGTTCACCGTTACTTTTTCGAAGAGAATATTGTCTAAGCCAATGCTGTCCATGGTATTTCCTGATGTTTTTTTAGAACCAGTAGAGACAAAAAAGCCGAGATTATTTACAGAAACAATCTCGGCTTTTTAAATAAACATTAAACATTACGATGTCATGAGCGAAGCCAAGACGAGGCAAAAATAGACGAGAAAGCAGAGTTTATAAGTATAAATGAGCATTTCGAGTCTATTTTTAACAAAGTATTGGCGAGCGCAATAATCGTATTAAACAATCTTCTTCATGTCCGCCATGTGACCGCGCAATACCGCACCTACTGCTTCAACTGGGTGAGAGCGTAGCGCTGTGTTCACTTCGATCAAGCGCTTGTTGTCTACGCCATTGTCTTCTACAGAAAGCCCTTTACCGATAACGTCGGTTTTGATGCCTTTCATGAAGTCAGCCAATAGTGGTACGCAAGCGTGGTTGTATAGGTAGCAACCGTATTCTGCTGTATCAGAGATGGTCGCGTTCATTTCGTACAATTTCTTACGAGCGATGGTGTTCGCGATCAATGGTGTTTCGTGTAGAGACTCGTAGTAAGCAGACTCTGCAATGATACCCGCTGCAGTCATCGTTTCGAAAGCAAGCTCAACGCCGGCTTTTACCATAGCAACCATCAAGATGCCGTTGTCGAAGAATTCTTGTTCAGAAATTTTTACATCGCCAGCCGGTGTTTTCTCGAAGTTGGTTTCAGCCGTTTCTGCACGCCATTTTAGCAAGTTAGCATCGTCGTTCGCCCAGTCTTCCATCATAGTCTTAGAGAAGTGACCGCTGATGATGTCGTCTTGGTGTTTGTTGTACAAAGGACGCATGATCACTTTTAGCTCTTCAGAAAGATCAAATGCTTTGATCTTAGCTGGGTTAGAAAGACGGTCTAGCATGTTAGTTACGCCGCCGTATTTCAATGCTTCAGTGATGGTTTCCCAACCGTATTGGATCAAGCGAGAGGCATAACCTGGGTCGATGCCTTCTTCAACCATTTTGTCGAAGCAAAGGATAGAACCTGTTTGCAACATACCACAAAGGATAGTTTGCTCACCCATTAGGTCCGATTTTACTTCTGCGATGAAAGAAGACATTAGAACGCCTGCTTTGTGACCACCAGTGCCCACAGCGTAGGCTTTTGCTAGCGCAAGACCTTCGCCTTTAGGGTCGTTGTCTTCGTGAACCGCGATCAAAGTAGGAACACCGAAGCCACGAACGTATTCAGCACGAACTTCAGAGCCTGGGCACTTAGGAGCAACCATGATGACTGTTAGATCTTCACGGATTTTCATGCCTTCTTCTACGATATTGAAACCGTGAGAGTAAGATAGGCAAGCGCCTTCTTTCATCAGAGGCATAACCGCAGTAACAACAGACGTGTGTTGCTTATCTGGTGTTAAGTTAAGTACAACGTCAGCCGTTGGGATCAACTCTTCGTAAGTACCCACAACAAAGCCGTTTTCAGTGGCGTTTTTCCAAGATTGACGTTTTTGCGCAATGGCCTCTGGGCGCAAAGCGTAAGAAACGTCTAGACCAGAATCGCGTAGGTTCAAGCCTTGGTTTAGGCCTTGTGCACCACAACCGATAACCACCATTTTTTTGCCTTTAAGCGCTTCTACGCCGTCTGCAAATTCAGAGCTGTTCATGAAGCGACATTTTGCGAGTTCTGCTAGTTGCTCACGTAGCGGCAAAGTATTGAAGTAGTTAGCCATGTTATACACATCCTATAGATTTGATTAATGTATCAACGATAAGAACACGCTGATATTAAAAATGGATTACACAGTTGCTAAGTCATATTTTGCCTAGCGTCCTGTGAGTAAAGCTAATCTATCTTAATGAAACCTTTTCGTAAATTGATATATTCGCAATACAGTATCCCATTTTTTGCAAACATGATTTATTATAGTTTGGTCTCGATAAAAAGAAGAGTTCTTCATGAATATAAAGACACTTAAGCAGTTCCTTGCCTTGGCGGAGACGTTGAATTTTGGTCGTGCGAGCGACGAGTGCCACATCAGCATTTCGGCTCTGTCGCGCAATATACGTCACTTGGAAGAGGAATTAGGGGTAATGTTGTTTCATCGTGATAATCGTACGGTGATATTGACTAAAGAAGGGCAAAAATTTCTCAAATACGCTCGTGATACCAGTCGTCAGTGGAATTTGATTCGACATGAGCTAACGGACAATTCCGGAGAATTGAGTGGTGAAATCAGTCTTTATGGTTCGGTGACAGCCAGTTACAGTTTTTTGTATGAATTATTGCGTCGCTTTCGTATCGCGTATCCTGGGATTGAAATCAAATTGCGGACCGGCGACCCGGAACACGCCATCGCTCATATCTTGGATGGTAAAGAAGACATTACTATTGCTGCGAGGCCAGCGAACTTACCTCGTGCTTTAGCGTTCAAACCTATTGCTATTTCGCCTTTATTGTTCATTGCGCCACTGGAGCAGCAAGTGCCGAATGTACCTACTCACACACCCATTACAGCGGAAGAATGGGCAAACATTCCGATGATTCTATCGGAAAGTGGGGTGTCTCGAACTCGTGTGGATGAATGGTTTAGACAGCATGGCATTGCACCGCGTATTTACGCGCAAGTCACTGGTAACGAAGCCATCGTGAGCATGGTGAGTTTGGGCTTTGGTATCGGCGTGGTGCCGAAAATCGTCTTGGATAACAGCCCGCTTGTAGATCGAATTAAGGTGTTGGATGTACAGCCTGAGTTGGAGCCATACGATATCGGCTTGTTTGCATTGAAGAAAAGTTTGAAAAATCCGCTAGTAGAAGCGTTTTGGAATTTGATGGAAGAAGAGGCGTAATCACGCCTCTTCTTTTTAGCTAGGACTGTGGAGGGTTGAACTTATTTCCAACCACCTTGGTCCATTAACTTAACCGCTTGACGGTTGTTTTCACCCAGCACGCTTAAAGACACTTGATCGGCTTTGAATTCACCAAATACGGCTAGGTTTTTCGGTGGCGCAATGCCTTCAACAACGGGGTATTCGTTGTTCACTTCAGCGTACCATTCTTGGCTTTGTTGGTTAGTTAAAAACTCCACCAGTTTGGTGGCATTTTCTTTGTTTTTCGCGGAAGCTGTCATACCAATGCCGCTGACATTGACATGAACGCCACGGTCATTAGCGCCTTGGTTTGGCCAGAACATAGCCAGTTTGTTGTAGACGTCGCGCTCTTCTTGTTTATCGCTTTGACCTAGACGACCAAAGTAATAGGTATTGGCGATTGCGATATCACATACGCCAGCGGCCGCGGCTTTAATCTGATCCGTGTCACCGCCTGCTGGTGGACGAGCAAAGTTCGCCACTAAGCCTTTGATCCATTCCAAGGTTTTGGCTTCGCCGTGAGCGTCGATCATGGACGCCACCAAGGATTGGTTATAGATGTTGCCAGAAGAACGAATGCAAATTTTGCCTTTCCATTTTGGATCGGCTAAATCTTCGTAAGTAGAAAGCTCCGCTGGGTTAACGGTTTCTGGATTGTATAGAAACACTCGAGCGCGCTGTGATAGACCATACCAGTAGCCATCGCGGTCTTGTAGGTGACTTGGTACAACGTCTTTAAGCTTTTCTGTTTCAAATGCTTGTAGTACACCGGCGTCTTTTGCACGGTACAAACGGCCTGCGTCAACCGTAATAAATACATCTGCTGGACTTGCGCTGCCTTCTGATTGCAAACGGCTTAATAAGGCATCAGCATCGCCTGTGATTAGGTTCACTTTGACATCATTTTCTTTAGAAAAGTTGTCTAAAAGCGGAGCGATCAAGGCTTCAGCGCGTGCGGAGTAAACGTTCACTTCGCCAGCCGCATGAGCGGATAAACTGCTCAAAGACAACATAGAAGTGCCCACAACAGCACACAAGGTAGAGGCTTTGCGGATTGAAGACGCTAAGGTCGTTTTTATTAACGGGGTCATTATTATTTCCTTTTTATTTAAGCAATGTGCATTGGTCGCTATTTTACTGATAAATTGACAAACAATAATGGGAATAGTTCCTGTTCTTGTTGTTTTTTGTCAAATTTGTATGATTCTTTTATTCAAATAATAGCGAATGCGATTGGAAATGAGGGAAGGTCTCTAACTGCTTTGATTGTGCATTCTTAGCTTTATAGACTAGAGACCTTGTTTTTGTGGGGTTAGAGCTTAAAGAAGCTAAGCTGTTGTTGAACATTTACGCTACTGGCTGCCATTTCTCGTCCAGAATTTTTGGCTATGTCTGCGTTGTGTTGAGTTAAGTCTTTCACCGCGTGCACTTTTTTGCTGATATCTTCACAGACTAGGGTTTGTTCTTCGGCAGACGAGGCAATAAGTCTTGTTTGTTCGGAGACGTTTTTGATGCCGTGGAGAATACTGCCTGTCAGGGCATTGGTTTGCTCTACTTGGCTGCGCGAAGATTCCGCTAAGGTCATTGATGTTTCCATGCTACTGACCGCTTTTGTGCTGGCGGCATTGAGTTGTGCTAGCAGCTTTTCTATTTCTCCTACACTTTCTTGTGAACGCTGAGCTAAGTTTCTGACTTCATCAGCCACCACGGCAAATCCTCGTCCCTGTTCACCAGCTCTAGCCGCTTCAATGGCTGCGTTAAGAGCAAGTAAATTGGTTTGTTCTGCAATGGCGTGAATGACATCGAGTATGGTTTCAATGTTGCTTGTTTCGCTTTGCAGTGCTGTGACCATTGTGCCTGTGTTTTTTAGCGAAGCAACGAGCTGGTTGATGGACTCTAATGTACCATTGGCGGTGGACAAGCTATTTTGTGCTACGGTGCGTATTTCATCGGTCGCTTGTGCTGAGTGTTGGGTATTATGAGATATTGTACGATTATTGGCTGACATTTGGTCTAGTGCAACGGCGACTTGGGCTGTATTTTCCATAATTCTAATGGAGTATTCGCCCACTTCCCGATTAGAGTCTAGTACGTCTTGGCTATTTTTATTTACCGTATCAACAGACTTTAAAACGCCTGACAATACAGTGCGTAAATTTTTCACAGAAGTATTAATGGCGTCTCCCAGTTCGGCGATCTCGTCTTTTCCTGATAAGTGAACAGGCTTATTGAGGTAGCCTTCTGCCATATCTTGGGCTGCATTACGAACGGTTAAAATACCTCGAACTATGTTGTTTGATATCAAGTAACTAAGGACAATGGAAATAATGAGTGCAACTAAGATGGAAGCCCAGAAGTTAATTTCAATTTCTGCAATAAGGCGTTCGGTTTGTTGTTTGGCCTGTATGACGTCCGTGTTTGTTTTGTCTGTGAGCGCTGTGAAGTATGCCATCAAGTCATTATATGAGGTGATAAAAGCTGAAAACACGGGAAAAGGCGCTTTGTTATCCGCTGAATTTTCCATAGCGCTGACAAAGGTTTTTGTCTTGCTTTGAAAATCATTGACGAGTACGAGAAGTTTATTGGACTCGTCAGACTGATTAGAAAAGCCCTTATTAAGTTCTTTTATTAAGGATGGGGTTGTGTTGTAGCTCTTTGAAATAGCTTCTAGGTAACCGGGAATTTGTTTATCAAGTGATAGCAAATATGCGATCTGTAAGCCTCGTACATTTAACACTATGTCGACTTGTGCCTCTTTAACCCGTTCTAAGTTAAGAGAGACATTGTGATTTTCTTCGTAGAATCGGTCAAAGCGGTTTGCTAATTCTGTACTTTTTGCTTTTATTAAACTGAGTGCGACTAAAAATATAATGATGATAGATAAAATAAGCGTAATAAATTTTGCTTTAACAGATAGATTGTTCATGTCGGTTCCTTCAACGTTGGTTTTTTTGTGGGCTTGTTGAATCATTTTGGTGCATATTTTGTATGGTATTTCTTATGAAAAATCAAAGTAATTCTTATTTATGATCGATTATTTCGTAAGGTGTACGAACCTGTTTGGTTTTTTTAGATTGAGCAGGGTAAGAATGGTTGTAACTGTCAATAAACATTCATATTTCACTATTCCGTTGAGCGTAAAAAAGTGGACAATAATGCAATTACTTCTCGCCCATTTTCCTGCAGGTTATCATGACATCTATCCCACTTTCTGAGGAAACGGTTTCTCGCCGCGTCCAGTACTTGCGCGTTTTTGTGCTTGGCTTCAGTGCGTTTATCTTCAACACCACAGAGTTTGTTCCGGTCGGATTATTGTCCGACATTGCGCAAAGCTTTTCGATTGCGCCGGCTCAGGTCGGATGGATGCTGACTATTTATGCTTGGATTGTGGCATTGATGTCTTTGCCCATGATGCTACTGACTCGCAGAGTAGAGCGTAAAAAGTTGCTGATGTGGCTGTTTGCTTTGTTTATTGTGAGCCATATTTTGTCTGTGGTGGCGTGGAATTTCATGGTTCTGTTGGTGAGTCGTATTGGCATTGCGTTTGCTCATGCGGTGTTTTGGTCGATTACGGCGTCGATTGCCATTCGAGTGGCACCACAAGGAAAGCACACGTTTGCGTTAAGTGTTTTGGCGACGGGAACCGGGTTGGCTATGGTGCTGGGTGTGCCTGCGGGACGCATTATTGGTCAGCTTCTGGATTGGCGTACGACATTTGCCGTGATTGCTGTTATTGCGTTGTTCATTATGTTGGCCATGTATCGGTTGTTACCGAATTTGCCGAGTTTGTTTTCCGGCTCTCTCAGTAAGGTGCCAGAGGTATTGAGTAATCGTATTTTGCTTGGTATGTACTTTTTTACCTTTATGATTTTTTCTGCCCATTACACAGCCTATAGTTACATTGAGCCTTTTTTGAGAGACGTCGGTTCTGTAAGTGGTGGCTTTACTACCTTGATTTTGTTGTTGTTTGGTATGGCGGGTATTTTTGGCAGTGTCTTGTTCAGCTATTTTGGCGATAAAGCCAATACTTTAATGCTGCTCACGAGTGTGACGGTGGTATCTGTGTGCATGAGCGCCTTGTATTTTGTTGCCCCAAGCGAATCTCTCTTGATTTGTTGTATCTTGTTGTGGGGCGCTTCTATCATGATTATTGGTTTAAGCATGCAAATCAGAGTATTAAAAGTCGATAACAGTGCTGCTGATATTATTATGTCTTTGTATTCCGGTATCATTAATTTAGGCATTGGTGCGGGGGCTCTGGTCGGCGGGCAAGCTATTCATTATATGGGGTTAGGAAGTGTTGGTTTCACTGGAGCGATGTTGGGGATAGGGGCTTTAGTGGTGCTTATTATGTTGTTAAAACGTTTAGCAAAGCCACTGTCACCTGCGGTTGATTGAGTCAATTTACGGAGTTAATGCGGTGTCCATTTAGTAACCGTAGTGATCGTATCACGCCTTCAATGGTGATGCGTTTTAGGGGGCGACTTTTGTTAAGGTGGTCAGGCGCGTTTTATTTTCAACTCAGTCAATAAGAATGTCTTATGTTTACTTGGTTAACGGTCTCAACAACACGCAAAATCAGCAGTCTTTCTTTCATTCTTTTGTCGTTTCTATTCGTGGTCATTGTTTATTCAAATTATCAGACACAAAAAATCTACAGAGAAATGCAAGAAGTTGCTCAGATTGACATTCCTTTGTCTGAGGTGATCGCGGATATTGAAATACTGCAATTAAAGCAGCATTTGTTAATGGAGAAGATTCGCCTGCAGGGAGAGGCTTTTTTGACGAATGACGTGCTCAGGCAAGACAGTATTAAAGGGTTTGAGTCGTTCAGTCAGCGTCTTTCTTCGCAGCTTGATAAGAGTATTAGCATCATTCATTCTGGTATGACGTTGGGCAGTATTCGTATCAATGTGGCGGATCATCAAGCGTTAATTAAACAAATTAATACGTTGCATAGCCATAGGATAAGTTTCGAAGCCTCGTTTTCGCATTTTTTAGACACAGGAAGAGAGCGACAGGCTGGGTCTTGGGATGAACTGGAAAAACAGGACGATTTATTAGACGCTGAAGCGGAAAAGCTGCTTTTGAATATTGAACAGCTTACGATGAAGGTGGCCGCGACGGTGGAAAAGCAGGAGCGTGACTTTATGATTGTAAACGCTATGTTAGGTTTTTCTGCCTTCGCGATTGGTGGGTATTTGACGCTCTACACGATTTTGTCTTTTCGTCGTAAAGTCGGCTCATTGCGCGGCCAAATAGAATCCCTTCATCGCTCTATGTCATCCAATGAAACGGATAATTCCTTTCGTTACAAGGGAACGGACGAATTAGATGAGTTGGAAAAAGATCTGCAGATACTCATGACGCGCTTTTCATTGGAAAAAGACAGTCGCGACGAAGTGGAAACTCAGTTGATAGAGTTGGCGACACGGGACAAATTAACCGGTGCGTTTAATCGCCATAAATGGGATGAGCAGATTAAAGATGAATTGGCGCTGGCGAATCGAGGCCATCATTTTAGTTTGATCTTGCTGGATGTGGATCATTTTAAAGCAATCAACGACAGACATGGTCACGATGTCGGTGATAATGTACTGATCTTCTTGGTGAAAACCTTGCGAAGACGTCTGCGTGAAACGGATATGTTGTTTCGAGTTGGTGGCGAAGAGTTTGCGGTATTATTAAGAGACACCCATCTTGGCGACGCCCATTTATTGGCCGAGCAGCTGCGTAAAAAAATTGAGACACTGAATGAAAAAAATATCCCCGCTTTTACCATTAGTCTTGGTGTTACTGAGTATCAAGATTTTGATGACCAAAACGGTATTGTAAAACGTGCGGATATCCTGCTTTATGAAGCCAAAGGGGCTGGACGTAATCGAGTGGTGGCGGGTTAATTCTTCGCATTCTTAGTTAACGATAGGTATTCAGTTTTTTATGTTTCATTGGTTAAATGTTTCTATGACACGAAAAATTAGCGGCTTGTCATTTGTGCTCTTATCCTTTTTATTTGTGGTGATTGTCTATTCTGCTTATCAATCTCAGCGCATTTATACAGAAATGCATGAAGTCGCTGAAATTGATGTGCCCCTGTCTGAAGTAATTTCTGACATTGAGATGTTGCAACTTAAACAGCATTTATTGATGGAAAGTATTCGTCAGCAGGGGGACACTTTTTTTACGGATGCCTCTTTACGCGCCAATAGCATAAAAGGGTTTGATGAATTTAGTGCCCAGTTAGCCACACAATTGGATAAGGCGACGGAGATACTTCGCACAGGGCTTGGCTTTGGCAGTGTGAGAATTCAATTAATCGATCATCAAGCACTTATGCAGCAAATTAACTTGCTCCATCAGCATCGAATGAACTTTGATCGTCTTGCTGACATCTTTCTTGCCCAGGAGAAACAAGCTTTTTCAAACGTTTGGACTGAGTTAGAACAACAATATGAAGCATTAGACACACAAACCGATGCGTTGCTGAAAAAAATAGACCAGTTAACCATGAATGTCTCGGCAACGGTTGAAAACCAAGAACGGCATTTTGTGACTATGAATGCCATTTTAGGTCTTTCTGCTTTTGCCATTGGCACCTATTTAACCGTGTACATCATTATTAGTTTTCGCAAACGTATTTGGTCATTACGTGGGCAGATAGATTCTTTGCATCGCTCTATTGATGTTGAGCATGATAATTCCCTCATTCGCTACAAGGGCTTGGATGAGTTTGATGAGTTAGAGACAGATTTAAAAGCGTTAGTTCGGCAGTTTTCGGCAGAAATGAATAATCGAGACGAAGTGGAAACTCAACTGCTCGAACTGGCAACACGAGACAAGTTGACAGGCGCTTTTAATCGTCATAAATGGGATGAACAGGTGAAAACGGAATTGGCGTTGGCCAATCGAGGGCATCATTTTAGTTTGATCTTGTTAGATGTTGATCATTTCAAAAAAATCAATGACACACAGGGGCATGATGTTGGTGATAACGTGCTCAGGCTGTTGGTGAATACCCTTCGAAAACGCCTTAGAGAGACCGATATTTTGTGTCGAGTCGGTGGCGAAGAATTTGCCATACTGCTAAAAGACACGCATTTGGCGGAGGCGGCGATGCTAGCGGAGCAATTACGTCACAGTGTAGAAACGCTAAAAATAGCTGACATCCCGCATTTTACCATCAGTCTTGGCGTGACCGATTACCAAGACACTGATGACCAAACTCGTGTTATAAAACGTGCCGACATTCTGCTTTATGAGGCCAAAGGGGCTGGGCGTAATCGTGTTATGGCGGGTTAATCCCTGGCTAAAAAGAAGCGTTTTTTGGCACTGGATTGACCATTAATAAGAATTTCTATCTCGTGTAGCCCTTCATAATAGACTCGTGTAGTGATGATTTTGAAGGGGTGCTTTTTATTCATGGTTAAAGACTGCCCAGCGGGCAATATGGCTTTTTTCCATTTAAATACTTTGGGCGTTGTTTTTCCGTTCTTTTTTTGATGATGAATCACATAGTCAATCATTAAGGTTTGATCTTGGTCGCTGACAGAGTGTAGGTTGAGCGAAAATTCCAGTGCTTCATTCAGCCGAATCTGTTCCTCTGTCAGGGTCAGTTCTATTTGCTTTAGTGCGGGTTGGCCATAACCAAAGACGGCCAGCACTTTAGTATTGCCCTGTTTCAATAAGGTTCGACACGCGTGACGAATTAGCTTTTGACGATTTGTATTGGCGCCTTGCATCCACTTTTCTGCGAGGCTTGCGACCAGATCAGGGTGATCTTTAGCGATGTCGTTGAGATTGTTGGCCACCGAGCGGCGTACATAGTCTTCAGGATCGTCTTTTAGGGCTTCAAGCAGTTCAATAACCGGCGCAGGATTTTGAATAAATGTCGGTAGCTGCATGGCCCAAGGCAAACGTGGTCGAGTGCCTTCAGAGATCAAACGTCGCACATGTTTGTTGTCGTCGTTGAGCCAGCTTTTTAGTGTATTGAGTGTGTCTTCTGGGGACGCCAGTAAGAAAAAGCGAATGCTAAATTCAGCGGTAAAGCGCCGCGTCATGGCGTTTAGTAATGCCATAGAAAGCGCGTGATGCTGAAGGCCATGAAGTCCCACATAATCGCCCATGGGCATAACGGCCCAACCTGAAATACCGTCATTCTCCATTGCGTTTTCTTCTGATTCTGGCGCCGCTTCTGTGGATTCTGGCACCAAGGAAGCAAGTAAAATCTGTCCAGCGTGTTCAAAATTTTCAGGAAAATAACGTTCCATGGCGCTGGTGATTTGCTGTGAGCGAGCTTTTAACTCTAATGTATCAAGTTGATGGCTGGCTGTGGCAATGAACCCTTGTTTATCAAAACCCGTCCAATGACGGTGAAAATTTTCTGCCATTTTATGTATCAAGGCGTCATTAAAAAGATTCTTAAAGGGTTCTGACATGCGCGTTTTTCCTTTCTAGAGGCGGCTGGGCAATAGCATAACGTTATCCGTTCATGGTGTCAGTGCTTGTCAGTATAAAACTCATATTCATAAAAAAGGCCGCCCATTTTGATTTTGGGCGGCCATGGCAAGATGATGTCTTTTGCTGTTGTTGCTTTTATTGTTGGTTTACTTTTGCCATCAAGGCTTCGATTTCTTTATGACGGCCCATATCGGCAATGGGACGGTCTGGTCTTGGGGCGGCTTTTTTGGCGATGTCTAGATGTTGTTTGGCGCCCTGATAATCACCATCGTCGTATAAAAATTCCGCTAGAAAATAGTTGCTGTCGATGCCCGTCGGGTTCAGTTTATAGGATTGCACAAGGAGCTCTTTGGCTTTTTTGTCGTCCCCAAACCCAATCGGCCAACCGGGTACTTTATGGTACAGCACCCCTAAACTGGTCATGGCAGAACCCGATAACGCTTTGGGATTGATACTCATGGCGGATTCGAATGATTTTTTTGCGGCTTCTGCTAAGGATAACGCGCCTAATCCGCCTTTTGCGCCTGCTGTGCTGGATTGAATAATACCCAGCCAAATCAGATCGTCTGGGTTGTTTGGTTCAGCATTAACCAGAGCTTGTGCTTTGATAGCAAGGTCGTTAAAGGCCGCTTCTTTGGCATCATCGCCTTCAATTTGGTAATTAATGTGTGCCCATTGTTGTTGAATCTCTAATAGGCGCGAGGTATCTGCCGCCCAAGTAGAAGAAATTAAACCGAAAGTCAGTAAGCCAGCCGTGATGAATGATTTCATGATAATACCTCTTGTGCAGTGTGCTTGACGTCTTTTTCAGGACGTAAAAAGCGTTTAATAATGGGAAGTTTTTTAAACAGAGCCTTGTCCACAATGTGTGGAAAAGCGCCGTTAATTTTGACAAAGAGCGTTTCTGGAAAGCCGACAAACTGCCTAGCATGACCTTTTTCGAGTTGTTGAATTAAGGCTTGAGCAACGTTTTCTGGCGAATCGACGTGATTCCCCAGTGCATTGTTCATCGCCATGGCCTGATCGCTGTTAATGCTGGTGGCGGTTGCTCGTGGGGCAAAGTAACTCACATGGACATTCGTATCTGCTAATTCGCGGTATAGGGCTTCGGTAAATCCACGTAGGCCAAACTTGCTGGCGCAGTAGACAGATTGTCCTGCGAAACCAATGCTGCCAAATGCAGAGCCAACATTCACCAAGTAAGACGGTGTCGTCGCTGATAAATGATGTTTTTGCAAATAAGGTAATACCGTTTGAGTCAGTAAGATCGGAGCCAATAAATTGGTCTCTAAGGTGTCTACAATGGAGGCTTCATCGGTATCCTCTAAAAGAGAGAACTGACCAATTCCTGCATTGTTAATCAGCATACTGATAGCGTTGGATTCCGCCGCAAAGCAAATTTTTTCACGGCCTTGTATGGTGGTGATGTCCGCCACGAGTATCTTATGCTCGCCAGTCAGCGACTGACTGAGGGCTTCTAAGCGCGATTCACTTCGACCTTGCAGAATCAAACGTACACCTTTGTTGGCTAAGGCTTGCGCGATGGCTTTGCCTATGCCGCCCGTTGCGCCCGTTAATAAACAGGTTTGTTGTTGCCATTGCATCATATCTCTCCTATGCCGCATCGGCTTGAGCGGTTTCATGGTCTAGCTCGCGGAAAATATTGGCGTACAATTTAAAAAACATTTTTGCGCTGTGAATGATCTGATCTTGCTCGTGTTTGTCGGTAATTTTATTCATTAGATTTTCAAAAAAGACGATATGTTCTTGATCCAATGAGCCATGTGAACGCAAGTAGCTAAAGGCATTCGCTGGTAGGTCGAGTTTGTTTTTGATTTGTCCTGCGGCGTTGTCCGCCAAAGCAATGCTGGTGCCTTCTAGCACGAACACCATGCCAAAAAAGCGCAATGGATTAATACGATTGACCGCATCATAGGCGTATGCAACCATCAATTCTGTTGCCGATGCGGGTTGGCTTTTGCGAACGGCTTCTTTATCGGCACCGCAAGCAGCGATGTCGTTTAGGATCCATTCTTGATGGCCCATTTCTTCTTCAATGTATTCACCAACGGCTTCTCGTAACCATTCTTTTTCTTCCGGTAGACGACTGCCTACCGCCATCAATAATGGCACTGTGTGTTTGACGTGGTGATAAGCTTGCGTCAAAAAATCGACGTAGTTTGTTAAGGTAATCTGGCCATGGAAACAACGCTGAATAATAGGCGAGGTCACCAAGTACTGTCTTTCAGCTAGGGTTTCTTGTTGTAGGCGTTGGTAAAGAGTCATAGTGTTGCTCCTGATGCAGTGCTTAATGGTGAAAGTGTGTCTGTGTAGAGAGATTCAATTTGGTCGGAAAAATGTGCCAAGATTTTGTCTCGAATCGGTTTTCCTGTGGCGGTGACCATGCCCGGAATCGTCATTAATGGTTGCGTTAGTGGAAGCCAAGTGCCAATGCGGGCGTAATCTGGTAGTTGCTGATTGACCATTGAAATCGCTTGTTGGATCTGGTCTTCAGTGATATGCGCTGCCACAGGGCTAAGTAAGGCGCCGCAATAAGGTTTTGCTTCACCAAACACTAAGGCTTCGCGGAAATAACCCGTCGCCATGAGCTCGGCTTCTACCCATTCTGGTGACAAGTTGCGACCAAACGAGTTAATGATGATGTTCTTCTGGCGGCCATCAATGCTTAAGAAGCCATTGTTTAAGCTGACCAAGTCACCAGTGCGTACTTCTTGTGGATAAAAACTGTCGGGTTGATTGAGGTAACCAAGGAAAAGGTTGCCGGTGATTACCAGTTCGCCTTGCTCAATGTGTAGTTGATTGTGAGGTAATACGGCACCTGCGGAGGTTTGATCCTGTTGTGCTGGTGTATTTAACGACACCACAGACGCGCATTCAGACAAGCCGTAGCCTTGATAAACAGGCAAACCAAGAACGTGCGCTTTTTGCACCAAACCTGCTGCGACTTTACCGCCACCAACGGCGATAAATCGCAAAGAGGTCGGCGGTTTCCAGCCTTGCAAGCAAGCGCCCACAAACAGTGAAAGTAACTCTGGAACCAAAATTAAACTGGTCGGTTGCTGCTGGCTGATCAATGTCAGTAACTGCTGTGGCTGAGTCAAACGACTGCCACTAAACCCACGCTCTTCTTGGCTGGCTAGAATGATAGTTCCGCCTACCAAGAGCGGCGAATACACTCCTGCGATGTTCTCAAGTAAGGTGGCTAATGGGAGCAAACATAAATGACGAACCTCTTTTAACGCCACAGCGTCTGCAATCGAGCGGGCGACATTGAGCTGTGCTTCGTTGCTCAAACAAACACCTTTTGGCTGCCCTGTGGTGCCTGAAGTGAAGGTGATTTTATGAGTGCCAGCCGGAATAGTGGGCGAATGATTCACCGTTAAACGAGTGACATCCACGCCATCAAATGGACTGTTTGTTGTGTCTGCGTTTGCTGGTGTGCTCCTGTTGCTGAGACGGTTGTTAGTGTGTGTCAGCATGAGTTCAATGGCGCTTTCATTGAGCAAATGAGCGGTTTGTTGGGCGCTGAAAAAGCTGGGGACTGGCACGCAGCATAGTTCTGCAGCTTGGCAGGCCAAATCAAACAACACCCATTCAATGGTGTTATCCATGGTGATCGCCACACGAGACACTTGCTGTGCTAATAGCCAGTTTTTACGAGCAGACACGGCATTGGCTAGCTCTTGATAGGTTAGCTGTTTGTCCTGTTGCATTAGGGCGACTTTATTGGCCCATTCAGGTGAAGAGAAATACCACATTATGCGTTCCTTAGCTGTAGCAATAAATGTTGAAAGTTGGCTTGGACCAGATCCATTAAGGCTTCCAGTTCTGGCTGTTGCAGGGCAAGGGCGACGGCTTTTTTTACGTCCAAAAACATGACCTTGGGATTGTTGTCGTAATAGCTGCCCCATTGCGTTCCGTCATCCTGTAGTAAGGCTGGGTTGGCGTCTGCTAAAAAAGTAAGTGGTAATTTCAGCTTACCAAGCAGTTGACGTACCTTATCTGTGCCAGCAAAGACCAAATAATTCACCTCAGACAGATACAGCCCCATGACCACCGTCATTAACAATGGCAAGGTAAAACGTTGGTTTTGACTGTACAGATTGCCCAATTCCGCTACATTTGTTCGTTCTGTCCAAATGCCGTGTTTTTGCAGGATCTCGGTAATCGACATGGGCAAATATTGTTCGACAAATAATGGCTGAGTACCACGGCGAACCCCCATAACGGCTCTTAGCCCTTGTGCCCTGATACCAAGCAGAATGGGCATAAACGTATTGATGTCTGCTTGATATTTTTTCGCAAAACCGTCTTTTACGAAGTTCTCTAAATCACGTCGAGTACCACCGTCCATGCTGGCGGCAACAAATTCATAGGGCATGGTCGGTGTCGCGACTTTGTTCCGCTGAAGGTTGGTATGTACTGAATCTGAAGGCTGCATAATGGGATACCCCTTAATTTATATAGCTTCAGATTAGAGGCTTAGCATTAAGGGAACCTTATGACTGATTATTTTTTATGAATTTTCATGAAAAATAATCAGTCTGATTTTAAAAGATAAAAATCTCTTTAAATCATGTGGTTATGTTTTATTTTTTGAGAGTACGTAAGCTTATTTTGGTGTTCAAAAAGCGCGTTTTCTTAAGGTTCCTTAAGAAAACGGCTGCGCTGTTATGGTGGGATTCACTATTTTTTTAATTATTTGGCTCATTGGGTGGAAAAGGTTGGGATACTTTACTTATTCCCATGGCATGAGCAGCATTGCCTAAAAGGCATGGATACCTTCGAATTATTCCGCTTTTTCGATGTTTTCTTGAGGCTTAACATCGTTTTATTTTAATGATGATGTGAATAACTCACTAAGAAGGTATGGATGGAAGCGTGTGATTTAAATGCCGCTGAGGCGCGTCGATTGATGGCGCAAAAGTCGTTGTCTGTGATGGAGCTAGCACAAAGCTGTATTACACGAATGAATGCAGTGAATCATGCTGTGAACGCGATCGTTGCTTGTGATCTAGACGATTTAATGGCCCAAGCAAAGCAAGCTCAAAAAGCCATCGAGAAAGGCAAGTCGTTGGGGGCGTTACATGGTTTGTCACTGGGCGTAAAAGACATGGTTGACCTTAAGGGGTTCCCAACAACGTTCGGTAGCACAATTTACAAAGATAACATGGCTACATCGGATGACCCAATGGTCGCACAGTTACGTCAGGCTGGTGCCTTGCCATTAGGCAAAACCAATAACCCAGAATGGAGCGCAGGGGGTAATACGCGCAATGCCGTGTATGGTGCCACCGCCAATCCCTTTGATGTAACACGTTCAGCGGCGGGATCGTCTGGTGGTTCAGCGGTGGCGTTGGCGTGTGGCATGATATCACTCGCCACCGGATCCGATACAGGTGGCAGTTTGCGTAACCCAGCGGCTTTTTGTGGTGTGGTGGGTTTTCGTCCGTCCCCGGGTGTGGTGCCGGGACACAGTCGGCCGATTGGCCTAATTCCTTTGCCAACCAATGGACCAATGGCACGCAGTGTGGAGGACATTGGCTTGATGTTGTCACAAATGATTCGTCCTGATCGCCGTGATCCTTGGGTGTCTGTGGTGGAAGGTTGTGGACAACACAACGCCGATGCTTATCGTTGCTTACCGGACTTCGATCTGAGTAGCGCGAAAGTGGCGTTTACCAATGATTTTGGTTTTGCTATGACGGAAAACCTGATAAAGGAATCTTTCCAAGAAAAAATCGATAAGTTTGGCTCCGTATTCGCCCAATGTGACAATGCTCACCCCAGCTGTGACCATGCTGATCATATTTTTGCTGTGCTAAGGGCGCTTAATTTTTCGGGTCATCACCGTGATTTATCTCACCAATACCCAGGTCAAATGGGGCCGAATATTCTGATGAACATTGCAGAGGGGGAGTCTTATAGTGCCTTAGATGTGGTGAGTGCACTGAACAAACAAACCATCATGTATCGTGCGTGGCAGATGTTTTTCGAAGAATATGACTTTATCCTTGCGCCAACCACAACCATTAGTCCGCGAGATTGGCATGAACTTTACCCTGAGAAGATTGATGGCAAGTCGACACAAAGCTATTATCACTGGCTTTCTATGGCGTATGCCTCGACTTTAACAGGGCATCCGTCTGTGACTTTGCCTGTTGGCCGAGACAAAAATAATATGCCGTTTGGTTTACAGATTATTGGCCGACGAGGCGACGATTTATCCACCTTGGCATTTGCTAAATCGTTAGAAGCCTTGTTAGCAAAAACGCCCGATCTAGCGCGTCCAAGGGTTGATATTGCTATGTTGTCTGGTTTGCCTGCATTGAAGAATGCGGATGGTTTCATGGGCTTCTAATGTACAGGCGCTTTTTTTATGGAGTAGGTAAGTGACTGATTATATTTCTAATTCTGTTGTGCAGTCGCTTATTGCGTTGCAGGAAATCACTTGGTTCAATCCGAGAAAAGTGCGTTTTGATCAAATTCAACCCAAGCTATCTCTGCGAATGTCAGACATGCTTGATGCGTCGGATCGACTCACGCGCTTTGCACCTTATCTTGCACAAGTCTTTCCCGAAACCGCAGTGACAAGCGGTATCATCGAATCGGAATTAAAAGCCATTCCTGCTATGCAGATTGCGTTGTCGGATTCGATGAATCTAGAAATCCCCGGCCGTTTAATGATGAAGTGCGACAATCAATTGCCGATTGCGGGCTCTATCAAGGCCCGTGGTGGCATATATGAGGTTTTGTTGCATGCGGAGCGTTTGGCACTCGCCAATGGCTTATTAAAAACCAGTGATGATTATCGAACATTTGATTCAGACTTGTTTCGAGGCTTGTTTGCACATCACCAGATTGTTGTTGGCTCAACTGGAAATCTTGGTTTAAGCATCGGCATTATGAGTGCCAAGCTGGGCTTTGATGTCACGGTTCATATGTCGTCTGATGCCCGTGAATGGAAAAAAGCCTTGCTGAGACGTAAAGGTGTCAATGTCGTGGAACATACGGCGGATTATGGGGTTGCTGTAGAGCAAGGACGACAAGAAGCCATGCAAAAAGACACCGCGTATTTTATCGATGATGAAGATTCGAAGTCGTTATTTCTAGGTTACAGCGTGGCGGCGTTACGTTTGCAAAAACAGCTAGTCGAGCAGGGTGTCAAAGTTGATAAAGACCATCCTTTGTTTGTCTATTTGCCTTGCGGTGTTGGTGGTGCGCCAGGTGGCATTACCTTTGGTTTGAAGCAAGTGTTTGGTGATCATGTACATTGTTTTTTTGCCGAACCGACTCATTCCCCTTGCATGGTATTAGGCATGGAAACGGGTTTACATAATGGCATTTCGGTACAAGAGCTGGGCATAGATAATCAAACTTGTGCCGATGGGTTGGCGGTTGGTCGGCCTTCAGCTTTCGTTGGCCCTATGATGGATTCATTGCTTAGCGGTGTTTACACAGTTTCTGATGACAATATGTATCGTCATTTGGCCATGCTTGTGGATGCAGAAAGCATTCCTGTGGAACCGTCTGGCGCCGCGGGTGTAAGCGGTATGCTGCGAGTGTTAACAGAAGGACATGATTACCTAACAGCTCACCAACTGGACGATAAAATGTCGCAAGCCACGCATATTATGTGGGCAACAGGCGGTGACATGGTGCCGGAAGAAGAAAGACAAGCCTATTATAAAAAGGGCCAAACCTTGCTTTCTTAAAGCGCATTTGTTTTCTTTGGCTTTTCTTTTATTTTAATAGGGGCAGCGGCGCTTTTAAGAAAGCGCTGAGTGCCTGTCTTGAATGTTTTCTTCATGCTGCATTTTTTCAATCATGTAATTTAAAAATACTCTTACGGCAGCGGGTAATGTTCTGCCTGAAAGGGTTTGCACCTCAATGTTGCGTATGTCCATGCCTCGGTCACGAATGGGGATAGCGACCAGTTCGTTAGCCGCCAGTTGATGGCGCATGGATATTTCTCCCGCAAGGTGAACACCGCCTTCATAAGTGGTAAAGCGGTTTAATGTCGCCATGTTGTTGGAGACTAAAACAGGATCGAATAATAGATTCAAACGACTGCAACAGATATCAAACAGTTGTCTTACTGTTGTGTTTTCTTCTGGCAAGGCAATCGGGTAGGGCTGTAATTGTGCAAGGGTGACGGTTTTTTTGTTTGCCAATGGATGGTTTGGGTGGACAACTGCAACGACGGGTGAGGGTTGTCGATAAGCGACTTGGATGTCTTTAGCGGGAGACAAATTTAAAGTTACACCTATGTCAGCATCGCCATGACTAACACGTCGAGATACTTCCGCAGGTGAGCTGACATTGATGTGAAAATGAATGCCTTCGTGTTTTTTTCGAAAATTTGCAATGTTACGTGGTAAGAATTCCATCGCAAAACCTTCTGAACAGGAGATATTTACATGGCCTCTATTTAGCCCTTCTAAAGCAGCAATTTCTGACACAACTCTGTCCGATTCTAGTGCGTTCTTACGTGCATACACGGCTAACATTTCACCCGCTGCACTCAATTCCATGCCGCGAGGGCGGCGTTCAAACAGGGTTGTACCAAGAATATCCTCTAGGCTATTTATCTGCCTACTTATTGCGCTGGCTGCCACATTTAGGTGCAAAGATGCTTCACTAATAGAACCATACCTGGCAACTTCTAAAAAATAGCGTAGAGCGGTGTCTTGTAAGCGTAATGCGGCTTTCATCGTGTTTTTTCCTGCATTTTATCGACTATTAGTAGCTTTTATTGAATTTTATGATTTTTGTTATTTCGCCACAGTCATGCTTTTTTGGCAACGATTCTTTGCATTTTTTTTAATTGTGGCAAGGGTTGTTTTTGCATAGTGTGAATGAAAGTTGCATTGCGTGAATATCAAATCAACAGGGCTTAAAAGGAACGAAACGATGAAAAAATTCAGTCAGAATAAGTTTGCTCTATTACCCGTATTAAACTGTGCTCCACATAAAACTCTGGTCAGTACGCTGGTAGCGTGTTCTTTGCTTGGTTTGGCTGTGCCAGCATTGGCGAATAAAGCGAATGATACCTTGGTGTACGCGGTGGGGCTTGAACCAGAAAATGTTAGTCCTTATCACAACAATGTGCGAGAAGGGATCATTTTGTCTCATCTGGCTTGGGATACGTTAATTTATCGTGACACTCAGACGGGTGAATACAAGCCATTATTGGCAACCAGTTGGAAATGGGAGGACCCTACACATTTGTTGTTTACGTTACGTCAAGGCGTAACCTTCCAAAATGGCGATGCGTTTAGTGCCGATGACGTGGCTTTCACCTTTAATTATGTGATATCGCCTGAGTCTAAAATCGTCACACGTCAAAATGTCGACTGGATTGAGCGCGCTGAAAAGGTCGATGATTTCACAGTACGCTTGGTGTTGAAACAGCCTTTCCCAGCGGCGCTAGAATACTTGTCTGGCCCGACACCGATTTATCCTGAAAAATATTTTAACTCTGTTGGTATTGAAGGCTATGCCAAAGCACCAATTGGTACAGGTCCTTATAAAATTACCGAAGTATTGAGTGGTGAAGGGGCGAATCTAGAGCGTTATGAAGGCTACTTTGAAGGTGGTCCAATTAAGAAACCAGCCATTGGTAAAATTCAATTTAGAGTCATTCCCGATCCGGATGCGCGTCTTGCCCAGTTGATGACTGGTGCGGTGGATTGGACGTGGCGTGTGCCGTCTGACCAAGCGGATGAAATGAAGATGATGCCTAATTTGCAAGTGGTGAGTTCAGAAACCATGCGAGTCGGTTATTTGGCAATGGATACCAGCAGCGAAGCATTAAAGGATTCGCCATTCCGAAATAAGCTGGTTCGAGAAGCCGTGAATCATGCTATTAACCGTGATGATCTGGCGAACGAGTTGGTACGAGGCGGAAGTCGAGCCATTTATACGCCTTGTTTTCCTTCACAATTTGGTTGCGACGTGTCGGCCGCGAAAAAGTTTGACTATGACCCAGCTAAGGCCAAAGCCTTATTGGCAGAAGCGGGCTATCCAAATGGTTTTGAAACCGATTTTTATGCCTATCGAGACATGGATTTGGCAGAAGCGGTATTAGGCAATCTGCGAGCCGTCGGTATTACGTCTAAGATGCACATGTTGACCTATGCAGCATTACGTAAAGAGCAACGTTCAGGAAATGTTCCGTTGGCATTTCAAACATGGGGCTCTTATTCGGTGAACGATGCCTCTGCCATGACCAGTGTGTATTTTAATGGTGGTGCGGATGACATGAATCGTGACGAAGAGGTAATGGCCTTAGTCGACGCAGCGGACACCAATGTGGACCCTGAAGTCCGTAAGAAAAATTACAGCGAAGCGATTAAGAAAATTACCGAAGCTGCTTATTGGGCGCCCATGTTCTCTTATTCAAGTAACTATGCCTTTAGTAAAGAATTGAACTTCACACCTTATCCTGATGAATTACCGCGCTTTGTCGAATCAAGCTGGAAGTAATGTGTAAGACGCTTACTGCACAAGTGCGGTAAGTGTCGCTGGCTTCTTTAGCAACAAAGATTCAAAGACGGTTGTGGAGTTTTTTATGTTGGTATTTATATTTCGCCGGTTGCTGGTGGCATTCAGTGTGGCGATCACCGTTTCGGTTGTGAGCTTTATGTTGTTGCATTTATCAGGTGATTTGGCTATTTCGATTGCTGGCCCTGAGTCTACTGCTGCACAAGTTGAGCAAATTCGTATCGACTTTGGTTTGGATAAGCCCATGGTCTATCAATACTTTGATTGGCTTTGGGGGGCCGTGCAATTGGATTTCGGACGCTCCTATTATTTCCAAGACACTGTGATGGGACTGATCAGTGAACGCTTACCCGTGACGCTAACCTTAGGCGCTTTGGCTTTGGGCTTAGCCACCGTGATTGCGATTCCGTTGGGTGTCATTGCTGCGATCAAACAAGATACTTGGATTGACCGTTTGGCATTAACCATCGCGGTGATTGGTCAAGCCATGCCAAGTTTTTGGTTTGCGCTTACGCTTATTGTGATCTTCGCTGTGAATCTGCAATGGTTGCCTGCGGGGGGGAATGAATCTTGGCAACACTTTGTTTTGCCTGCCATTGCACTGGGTTACTACGCCATGCCAGCGATGATGCGTTTAACGCGTACTGGCATGTTAGAAGTATTGAATTCCGATTACATCCGCACCGCTCGATCCAAAGGTTTGAATGAATCCACTGTGATTTTTAAGCACGCATTGCGCAATGCGGTGATTCCTGTTGTGGCTTTAGCAGCGGTTGAATTGGGTTTTATGCTTGGTGGGTCTGTGGTCATCGAATCGGTATTTTCTTTAAAAGGTTTGGGCCAGCTCGCATGGGATGCGATTACCCGTAATGACTATCCAGTAGTGCAAGCCGTGGTGTTGATTATTGCGGTGTTTTATATCCTGTTAACTTTTCTAGCGGATGTGATCAACGCCATGCTTGATCCACGTTTGCGTGTCCGCTGAGGTGTTTACTATGTCTGTTTCAAACTTGTCGAAAGCACAGCTTTTATTACCGGCTGTTCCTGAGTGGCGCCGTATGATGAATCGTTTCCTCGGTCATCGTGGTTTGCTAATGGGGTCGATTATTCTGGGACTGATCGTGGTTCTGGCGATTTTAGCACCTTGGTTGGCACCTCATGATCCTTATCTACAAAATATTTCACAGCGTATGATTCCACCCGTTTGGCACGAAAAAGGCTCGTGGGAACATGTTTTTGGCACCGATAAATTGGGGCGAGATTATCTCAGTCGCTTGCTTTACGGAGCACGAATTTCCTTGACGATTGGTTTGTCAGCGGCGCTTATTTCTGGGCTAATTGGCACGACATTGGGTGTGCTGGCAGGCTATTTCGGTGGCCGAGTCGATGCGGTGATTAGTTACATTATTACCACGCGTTTGGCCATGCCGGTTGTTCTTGTGGCGTTGGCTATGTCGGCTTTAGTCGGTGGTTCTTTACAAATGGTGATCATCTTATTGGGCTTGTTGTTGTGGGATCGATTTGCTGTGGTAGCGCGTTCCACCACTCAGCAATTGCGCGATGCTGAATTTATTGCATCGGCCAAAGTGTTGGGGGCATCAACAACTTATATTTTAGTGCGTGAATTACTACCCAATATATTAAGTGCGTTAATTGTTGTGATGACCTTGGAGATGGCCCATGCCATCTTGCTAGAAGCGACCTTGTCCTTTTTAGGCTTGGGCGTTCAGCCGCCCATGCCCTCTTGGGGATTAATGATCTCCGAAGGTAAAGCCTATATGTTTTTTAAACCCTGGGTCATTGCGATTCCCGGTATGGCGCTGATGGTGTTGGTATTGGCGATTAACTTAGTAGGCGATGGCTTGCGTGATATGAACGCACCAGAAGGCCGGAATTGAGGCCAGAGGAGACATGATGAAACGAATACTCGACGTGAAAAATTTACAAGTCAGTCTGCCAACTCCAAATGGCAATTTGCGTGCGGTGCGTGGTATCGATTTGCAGGTAAATAAAGGTGAAATGCTCTGCATTGTAGGGGAATCTGGTTGTGGTAAATCCATGACCTCTATGGCTCTGATGGGCTTATTGCCAAAGCGAGCCGAAGTGACCGCTGAGGCAATGCACTTCGACGGAATGGATCTATTGTCTTTATCGAAAAAAGAACGCAATCAAGTACGCGGTATGCGCATGTCGATGATTTTTCAAGAGCCAATGACGTCGCTGAATCCTTCTTATACCTTGGGTAATCAGCTTTGCGAAGGCATTATCAAACACAAAAAAGTAAGCAAAGACGAAGCCAAAAAACGCGCAGTGTATTTATTGGAGCGTGCTGGCGTGCCTTATCCAGAAAAGCGTTTAGATCAATATCCGCATCAATTATCGGGCGGTTTGCGTCAACGGGTGATGATCGCCATGGCGTTAATGTGTGAGCCAGATTTGATCATTGCCGATGAGCCAACCACAGCATTGGACGTGACGATTCAAGCGCAGATATTGCGATTGATTCGTGAGCTGCAACAGGAGTTTGGCACCGCCGTTATTTTTATTACTCATGACCTTGGTGTGGTGGCGCGCATCGCAGATCGCGTGGCGGTGATGTACGCCGGACAAGTGGTGGAAACCGCTTCCGCGCAAGATTTGTTTGCTGATCCACAACATCCTTATACCAAGGGCTTGCTTAATTGTATTCCGATTCCTGGCAAAACCTTACCGGGCAGTCATCTAGAGTCTATCCCGGGCGTGGTGCCGAGTTTAATTGGTGAACTAAAAGGCTGTGCGTTTGAAAACCGTTGCAATGCCTCGACTGGTGAGTGTTGTTACCGTTCACCTAGCTTGGAAAATCATCTGGGTTCAGCGGCCCATCAAGTACGTTGTCCGATTGCGACGGCGTCATTTCAGGAGGCGGTGTAATGGCGGAATATGCTTTAGAGTTAACGAATTTGTCCCGTCATTTTCATCTTAAAAATGGCGCCTTTAAAGAGCCAACATTACTAAAAGCAGTGGACGGCATTTCATTGCGCATTCGCCCAGGAGAAACCTTGGGTTTGGTGGGGGAATCTGGCTGCGGGAAAAGCACCTTGGCGAAAATGATTCTAGGTTTATTAGAACCGACCGATGGTGATGTGTTGATTAACGACAAGATGCGAGGGGCAAGCTCGCGTTTGTCTATGTCGCGCCAACTTCAGCCCATTTTTCAAGATCCTTATTCGTCTTTGAATCCACGTAAAACCATTGAACAAATCATTCGTTTGCCCTTGCAGTTACATAAAATTGGCGACGTTAACAGTCAGCAAAAAGCGGTGAAAGACATCAGTGATTTGGTGGGCTTACCTGAGCGCTTGTTAAAAAATTATCCGGGGCAATTGTCAGGAGGTCAGAGACAACGTGTTGCTATTGCACGTGCCTTGATCCTTAAACCTAATATCTTGGTGTGTGATGAACCAACGTCAGCACTGGATGTGTCCGTGCAGGCGCAAATTCTTAACCTATTGATGGATTTAAAAAAAGAACTCGGGCTGACGTATTTGTTTATCAGCCATAACCTTGGCGTAGTGGAACATTTGGTGGATCGAGTGGCGGTGATGTATCGCGGCAAAATTGTCGAACAGGGCACCCGAGAAGACATCTTCCAAAATGCGCAACATCCTTATACCCAAGCCTTGTTGTCTTCTGTTTTAACGCCGGAGCCGGCTTTGGGGTTGCCTGAGGTGTTGGATTCAAGCGCGTGGAATCAAGCTTCGTAAACGTTATTTAAGGAACAAAAAATGAGTCGCCAATCTACTATTCAAGGTGCGGAGTTTTACTTTGACTCCGGTGCTTTTCTGTCGGCGTTAGAACAGCGTGTTAGCGTTCACAGTGAGAGTCAAAATCACGACGCTTTTGATCAGTTACACGCCTATTTGCAAGACATTATTATGCCTGAGCTTGCTTCTTTGGGTTTTCATTCACGCATTGTTGCCAATCCAGCGACCGAAACAAATCAACCGGGTTCTTGGCCATTTTTGATCGCGGAGCGAATCGAAGATCCAGCTCAACTAACGCTGCTGACTTATGGTCATGGCGACGTGGTACGCGGTTATGATGATCAATGGAAGGCAGGATTGTCACCATGGAAAGTCGTGGTGGATGGCGACCGTTGGTATGGCCGAGGAACAGCGGATAACAAAGGTCAGCACACCATTAATTTTGCAGCTTTGAAACAGGTTATTGATGCGAAAAAAGGCAAGCTGGGCTTCAACGTTAAAGTGATTTTGGAAATGGGCGAAGAGGCAGGTTCACCTGGATTGGCTGAGCTGTGCGAGCGTCATAAAGAGGAACTGACGGCGGATTTATTTATTGCCTCTGATGGGCCACGATTAAGTGCTGGGCATCCGACGATTTTCCTTGGGTCTCGCGGCGGATTTAATTTTGATATGAAAGTGTTGTTGCGCGATGGTGCTCATCATTCTGGTAATTGGGGCGGTTTATTGAGCAACGCTGGCACGCGTTTGGCCCATGCTTGGGCGTCTATGGTGGATGCCAAAGGTAAAATTTTGGTCAAAGGTTTGTTGCCGGCGCGTTTGCCTGAATCTGTCCGAGCTGCTTTAAAAGACATTCCGGTGGGCGAAGGGGCGAATAGTCCAGTCATTGATCCTAATTGGGGCGAACCCGATTTAACGCCAGCCGAACGCGTCTTTGCCTGGAACACGTTAGAAATGTTGGCGTGCAAAACAGGAAATCCAGAGATGCCTGTCAATGCAATTCCCGGTTACGCTAGCGCTCATTGTCAGCTGCGTTTTGTGGTCGAAAGCGATAGCCAACACTTTTTACAACATATTCGTGACCATCTTGATGGTCATGGTTTTAGCGATGTGGAAGTCACTGATAGCGGCCATACGATGGAAGCGACACGCCTTGACCCTGAAGATCCTTGGGTAGATTGGGCTTTGGGTTCTCTTGCACAAACAACGGGCAAGAAGCCGGTGTTATTGCCTAATCTAGGCGGTTCGTTGCCAAACGATGTATTTGCCAATATTCTGAATTTACCCACCGTTTGGGTGCCACATTCTTACCCTGCATGCAGTCAACATGCGCCAAATGAACACGTATTAGCGCCGGTGTGTCGTGAGGCCTTGCAAATTATGACAGGGCTTTTTTGGGATTTATCTGAACAAGGTGCCACGATTCAGGCAAAACGTTAAGGAGAACGACATGACATTAGCGACAGTGAAAAGGGTCAACAATAGCGGGCTTGCGCCTTATGCGGATTTACTCTGTGATTGGCTTGCCACTCAAGAAAACGAGATGATTCAGTGTCTGCAAGAATTAGTGGATACCGATTCAAACAGCTATGACAAAGAAGGCGTGGATGCGGCTGGACAGTTAATGGCGTCTTGGCTGGAAGCTGATGGTATCGAATGTCGCTGGCATAAATCGGTTAGTTCAGGGGATGTACTGGAGGCTCGGATTGGTTCTGGATTTGGTAAAAAAAATTCACAGCCTGCTATTTTTTTGATGGGTCATCGGGATACGGTTTTTCCAAAAGGTACGGTAGCAACTCGAGGTTTTACTCGTGACGGCATGACCGCCTTTGGGCCGGGGGTGGCGGACATGAAGTCTGGCTTGGTGCTGAATTGCTTTGTGCTAAGAGGCTTGCAGTATTTGTTGAATAACTCTGATATCGATGAATTACCTCACCCGGTTGTTGGCTTATTTACTGGTGATGAAGAGATTGGTTCTCCAGAAGGTCGACATGTTATTCAGCAAATGGTGAAGGGGGCAAAAGCGGTATTCAATGCTGAACCTGGTCGTATCAGTGGCAACGTGGTGTCGGCTCGAAAAGGTGGGGCGAGCTTTGAGATTGTTGTCAAAGGTAAGGCGGCTCACTCTGGTGTGAATCATGCGGACGGTGCCAGCGCTATTGGGGGCTTGGCCCTTATCATCACTGAACTGCATGCACTGACCGATTATGAAACAGGCGTCACGACCAATGTTGGCTTGATCAGTGGTGGTATGTCTTCTAATACGGTGGCGGCTGAGGCTAAAGCGAAATTGGATTTACGCTACATCACGAAAGAGCAAATGGTGGAGGCGATGGATGCGATTCAGGCCATTATTGATATGCCTAGATTGCATGGTGTGACAGCTTCGGTGCGCTTGATATCGGCGTTTCATCCGTTTGAGTCAAATATGAGTGCTGCGTTATTAGCGCACTATCAGACACAAGCCGAGTCATTGGGGTTTTCAGTTGAAGGGGAGTTTACCGGAGGCTGTTCCGATGCGGGTTTTACCTCGTCTATGGGGGTTCCGACTTTGTGTGGAACGGGGCCGGTGGGGGCGAAAATGCACACCGAAGGAGAATTCTGTTTGCTGGATACCTTCGTGCCTCGCACTCAAGCGGTTGCCAAGAGTATTTTGCTTTTGCTGTAAAGGATCGAATCTAATGGAGAAAAATCATGCTTCACCCAATTGAAACTAAGTTGGCACCTTCTGAATCTGATGTTTGTTCACAAGCGATAAAATCTGGTAACTGGGCGTTTTTATCTGGACAGATTCCTCTCATAGCTGAAACTAATGCATTGTTGCAAGGCTCGATTGCCGAACAAACGGCTCAGGTTTTTCATAACTTAAGTGTCGTGGCAATGGCTTCTGGTGGTTCACTTGAACATGTGGTGAAACTCACTCTTTATTTAAAAGACATGTCGAACCTCGCGGAATTCAACAGGGAAATGATTAAACACCTGAATTCACCCCTGCCTGCAAGGGTCGTTGTCTCGGTAAAGGGTTTACCTATGGATGCCGAGATGCAAGTGGATGCTATTATGATGATTCCAGATCCTGTTTGGGCACTTGCTGTTACCTGAGCGAAATGAATTCAAATCCAGCGTTGCCATTCCAACGTTGGATTGCGTTACCTCTCTTAGCCAAATCACATCAAACCAAAATACCTGTAGGCCGGTCTTTAGGCCGTCAAAAATCCGATCCCCCAAAACTCTTTATGCGCTAAAACTCGACAGAAAACCTGTAGACATGACTATGTCTACTACCATTCTCTGTAGGTTGATTTGTCGTTATTTTATTGCGTTTTTTATGTTGAGATATTCTTTCATTTTATTTGTTTTAGTTAATATATTTTATTTGTTGACGAGTAATTTTATGGTTTTTTTTGTCAAAAGTGATCAATATTAGAAAGCACCTTTCATTATTAATTCGCTAATCTTGTGGTCGTTAAAGCGATACATTTTCATTGAAAAGGAACGACCACTATGAACCTGAAAAAATTTGAACGTTACCCACTTACTTTTGGCCCAACACCAATCGAGAAATTACAACGCCTGTCTGATCACTTAGGCAATATTGAGGTCTATGCGAAACGCGAAGACTGTAACTCTGGTCTCGCTCTAGGTGGTAATAAGCTTCGTAAATTGGAATACATAGTGCCTGACGCCCTTGCTTCTGGTGCGGATACCTTGGTGAGCATCGGTGGTGTGCAATCCAACCACACTCGTTTGGTCACCGCGACTGCTGCGAAAATAGGTATGAAATGTCGTTTGGTTCAGGAGAGCTGGGTGCCATTCGAAGACGCTGTGTATGACCGCGTTGGTAATATTCTGATGAGCCGAGTGATGGGCGCAGAAATCGATCTTGTGAACGATGGTTTTGATATTGGTATCCGTGAGAGTTGGAAAAACGCTATCGAAGATGTAAAAGCCAAAGGCGGTATTCCTTATCCTATACCAGCGGGTGCATCTGTGCATAAATACGGTGGTTTGGGATATGTGGGGTTTGCTGAAGAAGTGCGTGAGCAAGAGAAGGAGCTGGGCTTCAAGTTCGATTATATTGTGGTTTGTACGGTAACCGGCTCTACTCATGCCGGTATGGCGGTTGGTTTTGCGGCCGATGGTCGCTCAAAAAATGTGATTGGGATAGATGCCTCAGGAACGCCTCAGCAAACACGAGATCAGGTATTAGCGATTGCCAAAAATACGGCCGAGTTGGTTGAGCTAGGGCGTGAAATGACGGCAGATGATATCGTGATTAAGGAAGACTATGCTTATCCAGCCTATGGTGTGCCATCGCACGAAACCAATGAGGCGATTCGTTTGGTTGCACGTTTAGAAGGCATGATGACAGACCCAGTTTATGAAGGGAAATCCATGCAAGGCTTGATTGATTTAGCGCAAAAAGGCTTCTTCCCAGAAGGTTCGAAAGTACTTTACGCCCATCTCGGTGGTGTTCCAGCAATCAACGGCTATAGCTATATTTACCGTAATGGCTAACGGTTAATGAGTTATTAAACTTGTCAAAAAGGCTTCCTGGTGGAAGCCTTTTTTATTGCAATGAGTATGTTTGTGGAGGGATTTAGCATTGTTTTAACGCATTATCAAATACGAAAGCGGTCCACGAGTTTGCTTAACTGCTGTACATCATTGATCAGGCGGTTTTTGATATCGACAGCGGTTTGTGTGTATTCCACATTGGATGATGCGGTGTTGGTGACGCCATTGACTTGTTCTGCTATTTCATCAGCTTGTTGATTTTGCTCCTGAATGGAGATAGAGATTTGTTGGTTGGTATGACTCAAAATGTTGATAGATTCGATAATGGTAGTAAACATGTCAATGGTTTCTTGTGCTTGTTTCGAGACGCTTTCTGTTAGTGTCTGCGATGTTCGCATGACTTGTGCTGCATCGGCAGAACCTTTTTGAATACGCTCCACAGCGGTTTCTATTTCCAGAGTAGATTCATGTGTTCTGTTGGCTAGGTTGCGCACTTCATCGGCGACGACGGCAAAGCCTCGACCGGTTTCCCCAGCACGGGCGGCTTCAATGGCAGCATTAAGAGCCAATAGGTTGGTTTGCTCAGCAATGCCTCGAATGACATCCAGTATATTACCAATGTTTTGGCCGTCTGTTTCTAAGGTAGACACCACGGAAGAAGCTTTATCCATTTCATCGACAACGTTGTGTAAGGACTTAAGGGTTTGTGACAGGTTATTTTGCCCCTTGGTAGAGTTAGCATTGGCTTCTATGGCCATGTCACCACACTTATTCGCATCAGCAGACACTTGGCTCAACGAATTGGTCATGACATTCACAGCGTTGGCAATGTCTTTTGTGCCTCGCTGTTGATGTTTGGACATTTTGTCGACTTGTTGCAAAGCGTTGTCTATCTGTGTGGCAAAACCTTGGGTTGATGAGACGGTGTTGGCAACTTGCTTAATCACTGAATGCACCAGTTCAATGAACCCGTTTAGGTTTCTAGCGACTTCGGCCATTTCGTCTTTGCCAGAAGCATCAAGACGAGTGGTTAAGTTGCCGTCAGCACGATTGAGGTTTTCTAAAACTGTTATCATTTGACGTAAAGGTTGAATAATAAGACGGTTCGCAGCGAAAGCGATAAAAACAGACAGAATCAATACAATGGCTAAGCCAATTGTATTATTGAGCTTTACTGTATTGATGACATTTTCTAAGTTTGCCGCTCTGATTTCGACTTGGCTGTCACCTTCTTCTTCGAGCTTTTCAACGAAGGTTAGTAGCTTTTCAACATGTTGATCAAATTCTGCAACGGCGCCGGTAGAGATCTCTGTATTATCGGACAGTATTCTGCCTTTCAGGGTCTCTAGCGTTGCTAAATAATTGTCCAGAGTGGTTAAGGCTTGTGTTCCCATTAAGCCTGAGTTTTTCATTCTGCCCAGGGCTTCAAGAGTGAATGCACTGGCTTCTTTCATCTTATTTCTAGCGTCAGTTAATGACATTTCGTTATTGATGAAGGCATCAAGGGTAATGATTTGTGATTGGATACCAATAGTGCCTTCCATCGCACCGTCAGCGGCATCCCAAGCGTTACCCGTAATAAAGGTGATTTCAGAGTTTAATTTGCTGATCGATAGCATGCCTAAAATAGCATTGCCTAGTACGATGACAACGAACAATAATACGCCTAAATATATTTTTACTTTTATTGTCATTACTTTGCTCCAAGTTGAGGGTGATGCTTACTGATATTAGTAGACAATGATTATTTATTCATTTTTTATCTGCCGCATTCTTATATGTGGCATGGCAATTTAAAAAGCCAGTGCCACGTTGTCTTTGACTTCTTTCATCACAAAAAAAGTACGTAGTTGTCTTACGCTTGGCAAGGCCAATAATTGATCGCTGTGTAGTTTATTAAAGTCGGCCATGTCTTTGACTCGGACTTTAAGAAAATAATCAAAATCGCCTGCGACTAAGTGGCAGTCCAGAATAAAAGGCAGCTTAGCGATGGCGCTCTCAAAGGTGGCAAAGCTTTCTTGTGTTGATCTGTCTAATACCACACCGACTAAGACTAATGCACTGCGTTCTACTTTGTCTGGGTTAATGATTGCACGTACTTCGCTGATGTAACCGTCTTTAAAAAGTTGATGCGTACGGCGATGACACGTCGCTGGGCTCACGTTGACCTGTTCGGCTAAATCCGCATTGGTGAGACGACCATCTTGTTGTAATAAGCGTAGAATTTTTTTATCAATTTTGTCCATAGACTATGCCTTACTGTTTTTTAACTGAGTAAAACGAAAGATTCTTTCTGAAATTATCAAAATGTTGAAATAGAAGAAATAGATAAATGGGTTTTGTGGTAAATCTATCAATAGGTTCGTTTTTTGTCTTTTAGATCAGTGTTCGGATCTTGCTCCTAATTCAACCAGGATGCTTTTTTCTGGTGCGAGCGGCTTTGTCTGAGCCGTGTTTTTTATTTTAAAAATAAACGGATTGCGTTGTGGCTGAAAATATTTTTAATAGGTAAATCAATCGTATTATGAGTATTTAGGTGAGTATTACAGGTGCCTTTGTTTATTTGGCACCATACTTGCTTTAATTTAAGGGTTTCTGTGTTGTTTTAGGCACAGAAAACAAATTGGTCAACGTCGATCAGTTTGCTTATTGGCATCGTCGCCAGCTGCTGTTTTATCAGTAGCACTCGGTCAGGCTCCTTTAGAAAGGGGATAGCTGATGAGGGTGGCGTGTGCGCTTTTCTTCTCTCTTTCTTTCTAAAAAAGCCATTTAATTCTCCGAGTTTGGCCTTGTCATAAGCAAATAAAGTTCGAAAAAATATTGCTATGAATTACTTAATTTTTTGGTTCTAGCCGCGCTAATGATCTGTATTTTGATGCGCTCTATTTCGTTTGAGGGCTCTATATCTAGGAGAAAGTGAATGAAAAAAATTGATGTCACTGAAGCAATTTTCGCGATGAAAAAAGAAAAAAATCTCAGTTGGAAGTCTATCGCGCAAGCCACTGGTATGACGGATGTCTGGATCACTTCGGCTTGTTTAGGAATGAATAGTTGTACTGAAGAGGTTGCTGAAAAGCTGGTAGCGTATTTGGGTTTACCTGCCGAAGCAAAATCCGTGCTGATGGAATATCCAACCAAAACTTGGGATCAAGCGATTCCACAAGATCCACTTATTTATCGCTTGTATGAGGTGGTTGGCGTTTACGGTCCAACATTGAAAGAAGTAATTCAAGAGAAATTTGGCGACGGCATCATGAGTGCGATTGATTTTTCTATGACGGTCGATAAGGAAGAAAACCCTAAAGGCGATCGTGTGATTTTGACACTGAACGGGAAGTTTTTGCCATATAAATCTTGGTAATTATTTCTTTTCAAAAGTGAGTCTTAGGTAATTTTATAGATAAGAGGGCGTGAAAATGGCTTATATAGAACCAAGTGAATTTGTCACCAAAATGGTCGATGCGGGTGAGCAAAAAGTCTACATGTCGACAAAAGATACTATCATTCGTGCTTTTATGGCGGGTGCAATTCTGGGGTTGGCGGCAATCTTTGCGATTACCGTGGCGACTAAAACGGGCAGCCCATTGATAGGCGCGATTCTCTTCCCTGTTGGTTTTATCATGTTGTACTTAATGAAGTTCGACTTGTTAACTGGCGTATTTACATTAGTTCCTTTGGCTTTGTTTGATAAACGCCCAGGTGTAACGCCAGCGCAAGTGTTGCGGAACTGGGGATTGGTTTTTATAGGCAACTTTGCTGGTGCGTTAACTACAGCATTTTTTATGTCATTTATTCTGACTTATGGCTACTCAACAGATGGTGGTGAGCTAGCCGCTAAAGTGAGTACGATAGGGGAATCTCGTACCTTGGGTTATCAATCCCATGGAGTGGGTGGCTGGTTTACCATCTTCATCCGAGGAATGTTGTGTAACTGGATGGTATCAATGGGCGTGGTTGGAGCGATGATTTCCACTTCTGCGGGAGCCAAAATGGCCGCCATGTGGATGCCTGTGATGCTATTCTTTTTCATGGGTTTTGAGCATTCTATCGTTAATATGTTTTTGTTCCCATTCTCTATGATCATGGGGGGGGATTTTACCTTCATGGATTATTTGATTTGGAACGAAATTCCAACTGTTTTGGGTAACCTTGCGGGTGGTTTGTTATTGGTCGGTTTACCGCTTTATCTTACCCATGTGAAAACATCTGCATCACGTAAACTCGCATAACGATCATTTTGCTAAATAAAGCTCTAGACTCTGCAAGTATTTGGTGCTTGCAGAGTTTTACTTTATTTAAGGGGATAGGATGAAGGCACTCTGCATCAACATCGGAAGCGCGACCAACAAGGGTGAAAAAGCCATTAACCAAGATAGTTTGGGCTGTCAGATCCCTATAGAGCCGCTGCTCACCACCAAAGGCATTGCTCTTGTTATCGCCGACGGCATCAGTTCTAGCCCAGTGAGCCATATCGCTAGTGAATTCGCTACTACGCGTTTTTTAGACGATTTTTACCACACTTCGGACGCGTGGTCGGTGAAAACATCTGGCGAAAAAGTCATTCACTCCATCAATGCCGCTCTGTATTCTCAAACCCAAAATGGCCCCAGCCGATTCGATAAAGACAAAGGTTATGTTTGTACTTTTTCCGCCATTGTTCTGTGCGCAAATGCGGCGCATATTTTTCATTTAGGCGACAGCCGTATCTATCGCTTACTCGATGGCAAATGTGAGCAACTCACAAAGGACCATCGTCGAGTTGTGTCGACTAATGTGAGCTATTTGACGCGTGCCTTAGGCATAGAACCGATTTTAGAATTGGATTATCAAACCGTATCGATGAACAAAGACGACATATTTGTGATGGCGACGGATGGTGTGTATGAATTCGTCACGGCTGAGCAAATGATTACCTGTATTGCCGAGTCTGAGAGTTTGGACCAAGCCGCAGAGCATATTATCTCGCTAGCACTGAGCAACGGCAGTGATGATAACTTGAGCATGCAAATTGCCCGTGTTGACGAGGTGCCAAGTTATCAATGGGATGAGGTCGTGCAAAATGTCTGTCAATTACCTGTGCCGCCGCCATTGAGAGAAAGAATGTCATTTGACGGCTACGAGATACTTCGTTCTCTTTATGTGAGTAGCCGCAGCCATGTGTTTTTGGCACGGGATATGGAGAGTCATGAGCGTGTGGTGATAAAAACGCCTTCAGCGGAACTAAGCAATGATAGTGCGTACTTGGAAAGCTTCATGTTAGAAGATTGGATTGCCAAACGGCTCAATAACCCTCATGTAGTGAAAGCGATGGAAACGCCTCGGCAACGACAATTTCTGTATTTAGTAACCGAATACATTGAAGGACAGTCTCTTGCTCAATGGATGATAGACAACCCCAAACCAACACTAGAACAAATCCGAGACATCCTTTCGCAAATCGCCAATGGGTTGCAGGCGTTTCATCGTAAAAGCATGATTCATCAAGACATTCGTCCGGCGAACATCATGATCGATCAACACAATACGGTGAAAATCATCGACTTTGGTTCCACCTACATCGCTGGCGTGAGCAACACCAAAGACGAAGAAGTCTTACGGGGCACCATGCGCTATTCCGCCCCAGAGTACTTTCTTGGTCATGCGGGGTCAGAACGTTCCGATATTTACGCGCTTGGTGTTATTGCTTATCAAATGTTATCCGGCAATCAATTCCCTTACAGCCCCAAAATTGCTCAAGCAAAAAGCATCACCGCTCAGCGTCGCCTAACCTACCGTAGTGTGATTACCGAAGACTCTGAATTGCCCGTTTGGATTGACGATGCATTGCATAAAGCCTTAAACATCAATCCGTTAAAACGTTATGAAGAAGTCTCTGAATTTATCTACGACTTGTATCACCCAAATCAAATCTTCCTCGATCGTAATCGACCGCCACTCATACAACGCAACCCAGTGATGTTTTGGCAAGGCGTGTCTTTCTTCTTGTTTTTGGTGATTGGCTTTTTATTGCTGGTAAAATTTTAGTTTTTCACATGACGCTTTTTTATAAGAAAACATTTATTGTCTCAATTCAGGCGTTACACTGATGATCTAACGAAATATGAGGTGGTAGGCTATGTCTCTAGTGGCAAATATAATCTCCGATGATGCTTTTGATGGCGTTGCTTCGCGTCAAACTATGAAAGAAAGTATCCTGCACCATCTGCGCTATACTTTGGTACATTTGCCCCAACAGGCCACTGCGAGGGATTGGTGGTTGGCTTTATCTTTAGCCATTCGTGATCGTATTACCGATGACATGTCGGTAACTCAAATCGCTCATAATCGCGACAATGTACGCCGTGTTTATTACTTATCGATGGAATATCTGATGGGGCGTATGTTGATCAATAACGCCCATAATATCGGTGTATATGACGCCGCGAAACAAGCCATTGAAGAATTGGGTTTGGATTGGGAACAGATTTGTGACGAAGAGATGGACATGGGCTTGGGCAATGGCGGACTTGGCCGATTGGCCGCTTGCTTTTTAGACTCGTTAGCCACTTTAGATTTGCCTGCAATTGGTTACGGCATTTATTACGAATTTGGTTTGTTCAAACAAGAATTCTTGCAGGGTAAGCAAATAGAGCATCCGGATACATGGCTTAAATACGGTACGCCGTGGGACATTATTCGTCCTGAATATTCACAGACTATTCAATACTATGGTCGTGTAGAAACGGCTTATGACAATGCAGGTAATAGCCGCTCCGTGTGGGTTGATACTCGTAGCGTAATGGGTGTGCCATTTGATATTCCAGTCGCCGGTTATGATACCAAAACCGTAAACTTCTTACGTTTATGGTCTTCACATTCCACCGAAGATTTTGATCTAGAAGAGTTTAACAAAGGCGATTATGTTGAAGCGGTTCGTTCTAAGGCCATGGGCGAGACAATTTCTAAAGTATTGTATCCCAACGATCAAAATGCCAACGGCAAAGAGCTGCGTTTGGTACAACAGTACTTTTTTGTAGCATGCTCTTTGGCCGATATTTTACGTCGATTTGAGAAAATGAACTCGGATTGGACAAAGTTACCTGAAAAAGCCGTGATTCAATTGAACGACACGCATCCCGCCATCGCCATTGTGGAATTAACTCGAGTACTGTTGGATGACAAACACCTTAGTTGGGACACCACTTGGGATATTGTTACACGTACTTTTGCTTACACCAATCATACTTTATTGCCAGAAGCGCTCGAAAAATGGAGTGTTGGGCTATTTGAGAAAGTGCTACCGCGACATCTGCAGCTTATCTATGAGATTAATCATCGTTTTATGGGCGAAGTGGCTCAGCACTGGCCGGGCCGCGATGATATATGCCGTGCCTTGTCTATCATTGAAGAAGGCGAGCATAAAATGATCCGTATGGCGCATTTAGCGGTGATTGCTAGCCATAAAGTCAATGGTGTGGCGGCGCTGCATTCTCAACTGCTGAAGAGTGAACTTTTCCCGCATTTTGACCAGCTTTATCCGGGAAAATTTACCAATAAAACCAATGGCATCACGCCTCGTCGCTGGTTATTAGGTTGTAATCCAGGATTGGTACAACTTTTCGAACGATATGGAATTGATAGTGACTGGCCAAAGCATTTAGAGCGCTTGCGTAAATTAGAAAGCTTCTTGGATGATAACGCCTTTTTAGACGACTTCATGGCGGTCAAACATCAAAATAAAGTGCATCTTGCCAATATCATTAAAAAAGAATGCGGCATAGACGTCGATCCATTTGCCTTGTTTGATGTGCAAATCAAACGCTTGCATGAATACAAGCGTCAGCATCTAACCTTGTTAAATATTCTGACCTTATACCATCGTTTATTGAATAATCCTGCATTGGACATGGTACCAAGAGTATTTATTTTTGGTGCGAAAGCGGCACCAGGTTATGCGTTAGCAAAAGATATTATTTACGCCATTAATAGTGTGGCAAGGGTTATTAATAACGACCCGCGCACTATGGGCAAATTGAAAGTGGTCTTTCTGCCCAATTATCGTGTTTCCTTAGCGTCGCATATTATCCCCGCAGCGGATTTGTCTGAGCAAATATCTACCGCAGGAAAAGAAGCGTCTGGCACCGGCAACATGAAATTGGCCCTAAATGGCGCGGTGACCATTGGTACTATGGATGGCGCTAATGTGGAAATACTCGAAGAAGTTGGACCAGACAACATTTTTATTTTTGGCTTAAACGTCGATCAAGTGAGGGAGTTGGATCATAAAGGCTATAATCCGTACCAGTATTATCAACAAGATGAAGAGTTAAAAGGCGCCCTAGAGTGGCTGTGTTCAGGTCATTTTTCGCCAAACGATTCTCATGCCTTTGATGATATTCGAAACAGCCTACTCGCTGGAGGAGACCCTTATAAAGTCATGGCCGATTACCGTGCCTACATGGATTGCCAACAGCAAGTGTCAGACGCCTATCAAGACAAAACACGCTGGGCACGCATGGCCGTTTTAAACACCGCCCGCATGGGGAAATTCTCATCAGATCGTACTATTCAAGAATACGCTGACGAGATTTGGAAACTGCCCGCGCACCCAGTGTAAACAGAAATAAGTTGCGCTTTCTGCGACGGTCTTCATCTCTTGTAGGGCAGTATGAGGGAGGAACGACCGTAATCTGCCGTTGAAAGCGCCGCTTTCACCTGTAGGTGGGATTTTTAAGACCTTTATGTGTCCCCATTTGTGTATCTTGGCTAATTTTCAATAGCTTAATTTTGTTTTCTATGTCGTTTTCATTGGCGCTATAGTATTCGTCATTCTTATTATTGAAACGAGTAGAAAAAGCATGAAACAAGACATTGTTCATATTGCTTTGGTGGTTCTAGATTACGACGAAGCCATTGATTTTTATGTGAATAAACTCAAATTCGAGCTGCTTGAAGATACCTATCAGCCAGAGCAAGACAAACGTTGGGTAGTGGTTTCTCCACCCGGTTCAAAGGGGGTGACCTTATTGTTGGCGAAAGCATCTAAACCTGAACAAATGGACTTTATCGGCAATCAAGCAGGTGGCCGTGTTTTCCTGTTTTTAAACACGGACGACTTTTGGCGAGACTACGAAAGCATGGTTGCCGAAGGCATTCACTTTATTCGACCACCTGCAGAACAAGAATACGGCACTGTTGCCGTGTTTGAAGACTTATACGGTAACTTGTGGGATTTGTTGCAACTCAAAGACAATCATCCCATCTCCAGTCGATTGAAAGCTTTTGTTTGATCTACACATCTTTATTAGCGTGCTAAAGCATACGACAAAATAAAATCAAGACTTAGAATGAGCATTAGAGTAACAATCGCGTTGGAATAATTTAAGGGGACTTGAGGCTAATATTATGTCCGAGCTACATCGAATACAATGTAACAATTTGTTAAGATTTGTTATGATTTATAAGGCTGCTTAAATGCATAAACGTTATAGTGACTATCAGAAATCAAGGAAAAAAGGATGTTTATTGCCGTTTATAAATTTGAAATCAAAGAAGACACGGAAGCGTCTTTTTGTAGTGCGTGGCTTGACGTCACGAAAGCAATTTATAAAAACGGCGGCAGTTTTGGTTCAAGACTTCATACGTCAGATAATCCCAATATTTTTGTGGGTTATGCCCAATGGCCAAGTCGAGAGCAATGGGAAAAAATTAGCGATTTTACCAATGAATCCTACCAGCAATGAAATGCGTAACTGTCTAGTTCAATCAAAAACGGTTTATGAGCTTGAAGTCAGTGATGACTATCTGCAAACTTTTCTGGTATTGGATTGATATACGAGGGCTTATAAATAGTAAGTTTTCAATGGTTATTTAACCTAAAAGGATCTTTGTTTGAGAAGTCTATGCAGTAAACTCTTTCGTCTTGCTAAAGACGATATTTCCACATGGACGCTAGTTGGTCGTTATAATAGGCGTGTCAAGAGCCTTGTATTATTTGGTGGTTATGCGACATTCTTTTGTAGTGCTATGTGGGCTTTATATTATCTGAATCGAGGGGATTGGCCGCATCTTGCTATCAATCTTCTTTCAGCCCTTATCGGCATTACAATTCTTGTATTAGCTTACGGTAATCATCTGCGTAGCGCTGCAATTATTATGTGCCATGCTTTATTTTTTGTGGTGGTGCTCGCTTCTTTAAGTGATATTCCTGTAGGGTCAGTTCCTCGCTCTGTTCATTTGAACTTGTTACCAGTTATTGCGGCAACTTTTCTTATTTTTCATCGAGAAGGAACGTATTTACGTATAGTGCTTCCAGTAGTGGGTGTGCTTTTATTCCTTTCGTTAGCATTAAATATTATGCCACTTCTATCGTCCGATCTTGCAGCACCTATTGAAGGGCGTTTTGTTGGCGTTTGGATTAATCATATTACAGGCGTTGTGGGGGCTAGCGTTGTTATAGCCATGATGCAGGCTAACATGAATGCACGTAGTGCCTTGGAAAGTGATATGCGCTTCGGGATCGCTCGGGGGGAGTATTATTTTCACTATCAGCCTCAAGTTGACATTAATGGACGGATATTTGGTGTCGAGGCGCTTATTCGGTGGCAGCACCCCACAAAAGGTCGAGTTTCACCACTAGAGTTTATTCCGCTTGCCGAAGAAACAGGGCTTATTATTCCTATTGGAGAGTGGGGGTTACGAACAGCCTGTGCTCAGCTCGCTGAATGGGAGCGATCTGAGCGAATGAATCATTTGACTATCTCTGTTAACGTCAGTGCTACGCAATTCCGTCAGCCGGACTTTGCCCAAGAGGTTAAGAATATCATCTCGTTGAGCGGTGCTACGCCTTCTAAGCTGAAGTTGGAACTGACTGAAACGACATTGGCCGATGATATTGATGTTGTGATTAAAAAAATGAATGCCTTGAGAGAGATTGGCGTGACATGGTCATTAGACGATTTTGGAACGGGGTTTTCTTCGCTAAATTTACTCAAACGTTTGCCTTTAGATCAACTCAAAATTGATAAATCCTTTATCGGCGATTTGCTGACTGATAAGCGTAGTTTATCCATCGTTAATACTATCCTTAATCTTAGTCAAAATTTGAATTTGGCGGTAATTGCAGAAGGTGTTGAAAACGAGAAGCAGTTAATGGCGCTTAATTCTATCGGTTGCTCACAATATCAGGGGTATTTATTCAGTCATCCATTACCGATATCAGAGTTAAATGATCTAATCCAAGGAAGAGCCGTTAGTAAAATAGCGCTTTAGGCTCATTTGCTAAAGCGCTCTGTGTCGTGTTATCGGTTTTTATTCAGAGAAATTGGATCCGTTCCTATGAGATGTAAGGTTCTTTGCGGGAACGGAATCGTCAATCCAGCGGCTTCAATGGATTCTTTAATACGTTTGTTTAAATCCCAATAGGTAGGCCAATAATCGTCGTTATTTGCCCACGCTCTAAACTGAATGTTCACGGCACTGTCCATCATGGAAGCGACCATGATTTGTGGTGCAGGAGTGCTGAGTAGTCTAGGTTCGTTCTCTGCAATTTTCTGTAATACCGCAAATCCTTCATCAATAGAGTCTGAATATGAAATACCGACGATAATATCCATGCGTCGTTTTCCATTGCGGGTAAAGTTTTTAATGTTGTTCCCCCACAGCACGCTGTTTGGCGAAGCTATGTACAAACCGTCAACGGTTTCTAAAACGCAGGTAAAGAGATTTATTTCTCGAACCGTACCTTGCGTTCCACTAAACTCGATAAAGTCTCCGGTATTAAATGGGCGTAATATTAATAGCATTATGCCTGCTGCTATATTACTTAACGTATCTTTCAATGCTAAGCCAATCGCTAGACCAGCAGCACCAACGAGTGCAATAAGGCTGGCGGTGTTCACCCCAAATATGTCTAAAATAAACACGCCGCCGATAAGATAAACGGCGTAACTGGTCACTGTTGAAAAAATAGGAATCAAAGTGGGGTCGAGTTTTTTTAATTTTGAATTGGTGTTTTGTATCGCTTTGCGTACTGCTTTTGCCATGATGGAACTGGCGATTAAGATGACGGTGGCCAGTATTACGTTGTAACTAAGCGCAATAATGGTTTCTGAGTTATTTTGCCAAAACTGAATGAGTGATTCTTTCATAAAAGTCTCTTGTGATTCAAACGCATTAAACACAGCGTTGTGTTTAATGCGGGTTATTCAAAGCCATTGTCATCGCTTTTATTAAGCGATGACGGACGATACGAGCCAGAGGTTATAGGCGCAAAAAGCGAGCAAGAGTCCGGCACCTTCCAAGCGATTAATACGGCCTGTTTTACGAAAGCCATAAGCCATAACTAATAAGACGACAGTCATCCCCATCATGACCAACCAGTCCCGTGACAGAACTTCTCCAGTCAGGTTCGTTATGGGGGATATGATGCCTGCAATACCAATGACCGCCAGTATATTAAACATGTTCGATCCAACGACGTTACCAATGGCAATATCATGTTCGCCTTTTCTGACGGCAATGATAGAGGCGGCCAATTCTGGCAATGATGTTCCCAGTGCGATAATGGTTAAACCAATAATCAAGTCACTGACACCAAGTGCTTGGGCAATACTTACCGCGCCCCAAACGAGAATACGAGAGCTTATGATCAACACTACAAGGCCAAATATTAACCAAAAAATGGCTTTTTTGATTGGCATAGCATGATCAACCAGCTCTTGTTCCATTTCGCCTTCTAGTGCATCGCCTTTGCCTTTTATGGCGGAATAAATGCTCCAGCCAATAAGGGCGAAGAACCCCACTAACAACAGAACGGCTTCAAAGCGTGTTAATGCGCCGTCCCAAAGAAAATAGCCCAACAGCAAACCGATTAATAATAGCAGAGGGATTTCTTTTCGGACTATGTTGGATTGCACAATAATAGGCGCAATAATGGCCGTCAATCCAAGAATTAACCCTGTGTTGACAATATTGGAACCTATGGCATTGCCTAACGCTAAGTCAGGATTGTTGTCTAAGGCTGCCATGGCGGAAACCACCATTTCAGGGGCAGACGTACCAAAACCAACTACGACCATGCCAATGAGTAATGGCGGCATCCCAGCGTATTTTGCTGTGGCGGCAGCGCCTTCGACAAAGCGATCGGCACTCCAAACCAATAAAATAAAACCACCTATAATGGAGAGGATTGCGAGAGTCATAGAGTCACCTTAGCTAAAAAGAAACCAAGAAAAGAGAGAGCAGAAAATACGATGAGCTGAGAAGGCATTGAGTCCAATGCCAGGGATCGATCAAGCGGTTTATACATATGGGTATTCTCGGGGTGGAATAGACAAAGGCAACCACTACTCCCACCCCGAGAGCAACGTTTGCCTTAAGTCTTGTCAATCCAGATAGGACATAACCGCCACGAACTGCTGTTCGGAGACTGTTGACGGTTATCTCAGAAAGTTCTGAGAGACTACTCCCCTAAGGTTAGAAAATGATCATATAACGCATGGCCTTTCTTTACCACTGGTGCTTGATGTTTATTGATGAGGCAGTGGCAAAGAGTGACCCTGTCTGCGAATATTGGATACCCAACACAAGGCATTGCATTATGATTGAATTAACGTCTCCTAAAGACTTGGCTCGTCTTCGTCGTCTAGCTCTGGCATCGCAAGGCTTGTTGCAGGCTCAGCCTTTTGGGCGCGGTTTATCAGGGGCGCGTCAGGCAGTGAATCATTTAGGCTATGTACAGATAGATACTATTTCTGTGGTGGAGCGGGCGCACCATCATGTGTTGCATTCTAGAGTACCTAAGTTTGAGCCAGCGATGCTGAATCAGATGTTGATGGATGGGGGGATTTTTGAATATTGGTCCCACGCGGCGGCGTTTCTACCAATGGATGATTTTCGTTTTTCCCTGCCTTATAAACAAGCGATTAAAAGCGGTCAAACTCATTGGAATAAACACCCTGATCGAAAGCTCATGGCCGAATTATTAGCGCGTATTCGTGCAGAAGGGCCGTTGCGTTCACGTGATGTCGAAACCAAAACCAGTAATCGTGCTGGCTGGTGGGATTGGAAACCTGCGAAAAAAGCACTCGAACAGTTGTTTATGGAAGGCGATTTGATGGTGAAAGATCGCGTTGGCTTTCAGAAAAATTATGATCTAACCGAGCGGGTTTTGCCGAATCAGGTGAATACTCTTATGCCCAGTCTGGACGAATTTGTGACACACATGCTTGACCAACAGCTGCGTTGTCATGGTTTAGTGTCTTTGAAGGGCCTGACGTATCTAAGGCGTAATACAGAGCTGCGCAATGCCATGAAAGCCTTGGTCAATGAGCGCTTGGTACAAGGTTTGTTAGAGCAAGTCGTGCTAAACAATGGCGAGATATACTTTATTGAAACCGGTGCGTTAGAAGCTCGCTTGCCGAGTCTCAACAAGCGTTTATTGATTCTTTCGCCCTTTGATAACAGCGTTATCCAGCGTGATCGACTCAAAAGCTTGTTTCAATACGATTACCAGATCGAATGCTACGTACCAGAGCCAAAACGCCAATATGGCTATTTTTCTCTGCCGTTATTGTTTCGTGGTGAATTGATTGGGCGCATGGATTGCAAAGCCCACCGAAAAGAACGCCGCCTAGAAATCAAATCTCTGCATTTAGAGTCGCAGCTGGGCGAAAAAACATTTGATGATGAGCAAGTCATTAACGCTTTCGTCGAAGCCATTAAAATATTCAGCGAATTTCAACAATGTGATTTTGTCACGCTCACATCAGTTGAACCTAAGTATCTTACTCAAGCGCTTAATAAAGCATTAAACCTAATAGAGTGAAGTTGTCATTATCCGTTTAAAGGAATTTCAGTTGAGGATTTCACGGTTCGAAGTGACACAGAAGTTTGGAATTTTCGGATGTTGGCTTCTGTGTGCAGCACCCGATCAACAAAGCTTTCATAAGCTTGGATATCTGGCACAGTAACGACCATCATAAAATCATAGTTGCCTGTTATTTGATAACAGTGTCTTACTTCTGGCGCTTTGCTAACGACGCGTTTAAAGGCGTCATACACATCTTTACGATCTCGCTCCATTTCGACAGAAACCAGTAATGTCAGCTTATTGCCACTCAATTCTGGGTTCACAAGAGAAACATCACCCACAATGATGTTGTCATCCCTCAGTCGTTTTACTCTTTTATGGCAAGCTGGTGGCGATAGGCCAACTTCTTCGGCCAGTTCCACGTTTGCGATGCGATTATTATTCTGCAAGATGGCGAGGATTTTTCTGTCTATCTTGTCTAATTCCATAAATTTCTCAAAGATATGTTTTTGTGTTTGAAAATTTCTTAATGGTTTTTATATTAAAAATATTTGTCATTATCAATCATTAAATTGATCGGCATATTTCCTGTTAACTCAATACACTTCCTCCATAGACTGTTTTGGAGAAAGAGACGTGAATGAACGAATATCCTATTGGGTTGGGCTTTTGTTGAGTGGACTTTGGAAGGAGATCTTAGGTATCACATGGACTCTTTATAAAATCATGATTCCGATGATCATCGTGATCAAGGTTTTTGAAGAGTTTGGTGGCATTGAGTTATTAAGCCAATGGTTGAGCCCAGTTATGTCGCTGGTCGGTTTGCCCAGTGAAATGGGATTGGTATGGGCAACTACGCTTGTGACCAATATGTACGCTGGACTTGTGGTATTTATAAGTACTGATGTCGATTTAACGGTCGCACAAGTCTCAATTCTTGGTACTTTGATGTTACTCGCTCATTCGCTCCCTATTGAAGTCGCTGTTGCTAAGAAAGCTGGCGTTGGTGTAGTGGTGACGCTTGTTATTCGCCTTGGTGGCAGTTTGTTGATGGGGTGGATTTTGCATCAAATATACCAAGGCGGAGATCTGTTAAATACGCCTGCTAAAGTGATTTGGCGACATGCGCCAGTGAGTGATCCCAGCTATGTCGCTTGGGCAATCGATCAGCTTAAAAGTCTTGCGATGATCTTTGTGATCATTGCTACGCTAATGACGTTTTTACGCTTGTTGAAATTACTCGGAATTGAAAAGTTGATGGCAATATTGCTTAAGCCTATTTTGTCTGTGCTTGGTATCAGCCGAGAAGCCACAAATTTAACCATTGTTGGCATCACGCTAGGTGTTTCTTTTGGTGGCGGCTTGCTTATTAACGAAGCAAAGCGAGGGATCATTTCGCCACGGGATATTTTTGTCGCCATGATGCTGCTCAACCTGCTTCATAGCTTGATTGAAGACACCCTGCTGATTCTGTTGATCGGTGCGGACTTTATGACCATTTTCTGGGGGCGGATGGTCTTTGCCGTGACAGTGATTGGGATGTTGGTTTTTGTACTTAAACGACTGGATGAAAGCACGTGTCGTAAATACTTGTACAAAAAAAACAGCGGTTAACACTACTAATATTAAAGTAAAACCGCATGGGAGCCATTCAACTCTCATGCGGATTTTAAATCAATGAACTGTTTTAAACTCCAAAGTTATTCATTCAAAACTATCCATTCAAAGCCCAAATAATGACGGCAAGTACAAGGTGATGATCGGTACGTAGGAGATAACAGCAAGTAAGCTGAAGAGCACGAGATAGAAGGGAGCGAGGGCGACGATGACTTTTTCCACTTTCACTTTGGCTACGGTAGCACCGACGAATAAGCCGGTCCCGACAGGTGGTGTAATCGTGCCGATGGCGAGGTTGAAGATCATAACGACGCCAAAGTGCACAGGGTCGTAGCCTACTTTCATAGCAATCGGTAGCAAGATCGGCGTGAAGATCAAGATCGCCGGTCCAATGTCCATAAAGCAGCCAATCACCAGTAATAAAATATTGATGATCAGCATGACCATGATAGGGTCATTGGATATACCCAGAATCAAGGCAGAAATGGCGGCTGGAATACCAGTAAAGGCCATGGCGAAAGACAAGGTGGCCGATGCTGCTAACAGCAACATGATGGTGCCCGTAATGTGTGATGTCTCGATTAGAAACTTAGGCAGAGCTTTAAGTGGCGTGGTTTTGTGGATGAAAAACGCCAAGACCATGGTGTAGATCACCGCGATGCCAGAGGCTTCTACTGGTGTGACGACGCCCATGACAATCCCACCAATGATAAAGACGATAAGGAATAAGCTGGGAATGGCGTCTAAGGTGATCTTAATCGCTTCTCTAAACGGCACACTGTCCGACAAAGGGTATTGGCGTTTTTTGGCAATAATGACGGTGACTAATACCAAGCCCAAGGCCCAAATAATACCCGCGACCGCACCCCCTAAAAACAAGGCTGCAACGGAAGTGCCACCTGATACCAAGGAATAAATGATAAAGGCTGTCGTCGGAGGCACCAGCATACCCGTTGGGGCGGAAGCGATATTTACCGCGGCTGCAAATGATCGGTCATAGCCTTCTTTGGCTTGAATCGGCACCATTACGCTACCAATTGAGGTAGATGCGGCAATGGCCGATCCAGAAATACAGCCAAATAAAACGTTACCAGCGATGTTGGTTTGCGCTAAGGAACCAGGAATACGCCCTGCGAGCAGCTTGGCGAAATTGACCAAGCGTATGGCGATACCGCCAGAGTTCATAATCACCCCAGAGAGAATAAAAAATGGCACGGCTAACAGGGAAAAGCTGTCTAAGCTGGCCACCATTTTTTGCGCTGAGGTGAACAGCGCCATGTCGACTGGTACCATCATGGTGACGGCAGCCAACGACGATGCTACCAAGGCAATCGCCAAGGGCAATCCTAAAAGAGACAGGATCGAAAAAGTAATAATCAGCACTAAGCTTGCTTCACCTGCCATGTTTATTCTCCCATATTGAGTGATTTTTCGATGTCGTCTACAGGCGCTTCATTGGCTGGCGTTTTGATGACATCAATCAAATTTAAAATAGCGTACAAAATCAACAACACACCGCACACGGGTAGGGCAGCATAAAAACTCGACATCGGCAGTTGTAATACCGCCGTGAGCTGTTTGGACGAGATCTGCATACTATGTAAGCCACCCATGATCAGCACGTAGACGCTAAAAATAATAAAACTGATCGGCACCAGTAGCTTAAGGAATGTGCGAAACCTACCGCGCGAAAGATCGCGCAGTAGGTCAATGGCCATATGGGAACCACGACCAGCAGAATAAGCGGCTCCTAACAGAGACAACCAGACCAATCCCAGTCGCAACAACTCTTCGGTATAGGTGGAAGGGTCGTTAAATACGTAGCGACTGATCACCTGCCAGCACAGTACACCGACCATGCTGAGCAGTAAGAGTGAGCAGCTTGTTCCTAAAAATATATCTAGGAAACGTCTTATGGTTGGCATTACTTTGGCTCCGCTTGTTGGCGAATCGCTTCGTAGACTTGGTATTTTTCAGGCTCAGATTTGAGCTCGTCGTACATAGGTTGAACGGCGGCTTGGAATTCGCTGATATCTGGATAATAAAAAGTCACACCAAATTGTTTTTCACTGGTTTCTTTGGCGTCATTGACGGCTTGTGCCCACGCTTGCTTATGAAACTCAGTGGATTCTTTTGCGGCTTCTCGCACGGCTTGTTGCTGGTTTGGGCTCAAACGCTGCATGGTTGCACTAGAGATCAAAAGTATATCTGGCACCCGCGAGTGTAGGTCATAGGAGAAATGTTTAGCGACTTCCGCATGACGGGCAATGGTTAAGGCAAATTCGTTGTTTTCCGCCCCGTCTAATACGCCTTGTTGAATTGACGAATAGACGTCGGCTTGCCCCATGGCGATAGGCGAGCCTCCCAACATTTTGACCATTTTAATGGAGGTCGGACTTTGCATAACGCGGATTTTTAGACCCTTAAGGTCATCCACACTACGGATGATTTTCTCGGACGTATAAAAGCTGCGTGCGCCACTGTCGTAATAGGTTAACCCTAAAATGCCTTGGTCTTTTGAAGACTCATAAATGGGGGTGGTAATGTCTGGATTGTCCATGACTTTGTAAAAGTGCGCTTGGCTGTCAAATAAATAAGGCATAGAGAAAACGCCGTACACTGGTGCGAAACTTTCCATGAGGCCACCACTGACCTTGGTTATATCCAACAACCCCGCTTGCAGTAACTCGACCATTTCCCGCTCTCCGCCGAGTTGGCTGTCAGGAAAGAAGGTGATGGTCACATCGCCTTGGGTTTTTTGATCGACCAATTCAGCAAATTTTTTCATCGCTTCAACGGTTGGAGTGGCGTTGCTGGCATAACCGAAGCGCAAATTTTCCGCGTAGGCTGATACAGACGTTATGCTCAAGCCAATAAGGGTTAATGCGGTACTAAGTCGTTTAAGTTTCATTTTCTTATCCTTTTTATCTTTATTGTCGTTTTAAGAAATAGAGGGTTCGTTTTTTCTCTAGCAGATTGCTAGATGTAGCGACGTAAATATTCGCTAAGACACAAAATCGCCATGGCTTGCCCATAAGGCATGGCGGTGATTTTGATGTTTTTGTAATACTCTAGATCGTTACCCATGGCGGTACCAAACGAGGTGTTTTGCAGTTCGCCTCGCTCGTCTATGTTGCTACAAACGGCTTTGATGGCCTTTTCAGCCACAGGCAAATAGTCTTTTGATAGGTAGCGTTTACGTACCGCTTTTAAGATGCCATACGCAAATCCAGCCGATGCGGAAGCTTCTAGGTAAGTGCTGTTATCGTCTAACAAGGTGTGCCAAAGACCGTCGCTGTGTTGCAGTTCGCTCAGGGCTTTCACTTGTCGTTCCAGCGTAGACAGTAAGAAGCGACGAATTGGGTCGTTCTCGGTCAAATCTAATAGCTCGATGAATTCTGGAATGACGATGGTGATCCAGCTGTTGCCGCGAGCCCACAAGGCTTTGGCAAAGTTGTGGTTGCCTTCAAAGGTCCAACCGTGAAACCACAGACCACTTTGGGTGTCCATCAGATATTGAATGTGGGTCAAAAACTGGTATTTCGCTTCTTCGATGTATTCGGGCTTATTGAGCAATTTACCGATTTTAGCGAGAGGTAAAACACTCATCATTAAGGTGTCATCCCACATTTGATTGTGGTTCACGCTGTTGTAAACGATGTGCTGCAAACCGCCTTCTTGTACGCGTGGCATGTCGTACATTACCCATTCAGCCCATTCTTCTAGATACGGAATCCAAGATTCTTTTGGTGTCCGTTCATGCAAACACGCTAACGTTAAAAAGGGGGCGACAGTATTGATGTTTTTGGTGGGGGTACCTTCGCTAAGACGTTGCTCGAACCAGTCGTGAATGATGTTTAATGTTTTGGGATCATTGGTGGTTTGCCAGTATTTGAACAAGCCATATAGACCTATTCCATGAGTCCACTCCCAGCCAGCCCAGCCTTTGGTATCGATGACACGACCATCTTCAAGGCGCAGCAAAAAATCGCCAGTAGCATCTTCAATGTTGATAAGATTGTCGGTGAGTCGCTCGATCAGTTCTATGGTACGTGCCTTTGGCATGACATAGGTTGGTTGACTTAATAATGTGTGCATTTTCAATCCTTTTATTATTTTAATAACTGAGCTGAATATAAAGTATAAGGCGCTAGCTGAAATAGTAGTTTAAATTTTTATTAAAATTTTATTTTTTTTAATAAAACATTGTTTCTAAATTTAATTTTGCCAAAAAAATATAGCCTCTTTTAAAGCTATATTTTTTAATCTCTTCAGATGTCATTTATAAAGCATGCCGACAACAAGCTCATCACGATAAATTACGTTTTGTCGGGCTAAAGCCGCGACCTACAAAACTTGTCTATCTTTACTAGACAATCCCAGAGCCCGTTTTATTCGGATCTGCAGGACGAGCCTTGGCGACGGCGGCACGATAGCCACTTGCTCGGTAACAGCTCACTGGATCGATGGCACCGCCGGCCTGTAAGCGTGCCATTTGCAATATGGGCTCTACATCCATGTTGTACGCTTGTTTCAAGCTGGCTTGCGCCATCATGGCGTCGTTTGCTTCTTGGTATTGTGTTAACGCGTTGCGATCAACTAGTAAGCTTTTCACAAAGGCACGTTGAACTTCCGCTGCGCTGTACATCAAACTTTCCACTGGGTCGGTGACGTTGTGGGATTGATCCAACATGTAGAAGGGACGGTAAGACGGATCTTGTGCGCGTATATCGGTTAATTCGTTAAAAATTAGGAATAATTGATAAGGATTGATCGAGCCGCTGTCCAAATCATCGTCGCCGTATTTACTGTCGTTGAAATGGAACCCGCCCAGCTTGCCGAATTGCGCAAGACGGCTAACGATCATTTCGATGTTGACGTTCGGCGCATGATGGCCCAAATCCACGAGAGACAAACAACGCTCGCCTGTTTCTTTAGCCGCAAGGTAGCTGCTGCCCCAGTCTTGAATCACAGTTGAGTAGAAAGCAGGCTCAAAGATTTTGTGTTCCAGCAGCATGTTCCAATCGTCTGGCAGGCTGTTGTAAACGGCTTTGATGCTGTCTAAATAATTGCTGAAGCTGTTTTTAAAGTGTTGTTGGCCGGGGAAGTTGGAGCCATCGCCCACCCAAACGGTGAGGGCTTTTGATCCGAGCTTTTGGCCTAATTCCACCACGTCAATGTTGTGAGCAATAGCTTGTTCGCGCACGGCTTTGTTGGTGTGCGTCAAACTGCCGAATTTGTACGATTCTTCCTGACCGATTTGATCTTGGAATGTGTTGGAATTCATCGCATCAAAGTGTAAGCCATATTGCTCAGCGTATTGGCGTAGCTCGCTTGGATCTTTTGGTCTGTCCCAAGGAATGTGCAGAGAAACGGCTGGCGTGGCTTGTGATAGCTGTTGAATAACCGAGCAATCGTCAAGCTTTTCGAAGATATTGCGTGGTTCGCCTTTGCCAGGAAAACGGGCGAAACGCGTACCACCTGTGCCCACTCCCCAAGAGGGAACGGCGACGGTAAATTGCTTAGCTTGCTCTAAAATAGTGTCAATTTTGATGCCGGAGCGATCCAATTTTTCCGCCAGTGCATGGTAGTCACTAGTGACCGCGGCTTCTTGCTTGGCGTTTTGCTCTTGTAGCAAATTTTGATCAATGAGTTGTTTCATGGTGATTCCTTTTATTGTTCTTTTAATCGAGACCTTTGCGACGACGATAGCGCGTGCAAAGGTCTTTGGGTAAATATCTACCGTCGTTAGCGAGTAAACGACGGTGCGTGACCCGCATCGACATTCAGAATATTCCCCGTCGATTTAGAGGAGGCCTCTGACGCAAAGAAGTAAATGGCTTCCGCAATGTCTTCAGGGAATACATTTAGCTTCAGCATGCTGCGCTGGCGATAGTGTTCTTCTAAATCATCGGTCGACAGTTTGTACGCACTGGCTCTTTCTTCTTTCCATTTGCCAGTCCAGATTTTTGAACCGCGTAAAACCGCATCTGGGTTAACCACGTTTGAACGAATGCCAAGCGGTGCGCCTTCTAGGGCAACGCAGCGAGCAAGCTGGATTTCAGCGGCTTTTGCGACGCAATAGGCGCTGGCGTTGGCACTGGCAACCAAGCCATTTTTACTGGCGATAAACACCATGTTGCCACCCATGTTCTGTTGTTTTAGCAGACTAAAGGCTTCACGAGCAACAAGGAAGTAACCTGTCGATAAGATACTTTGGTTTTTATTCCATAGAGCAAGAGAGGTTTCTTCTAATGGCGCGGAAGAGGCTATACCAGCGTTGGAAACAACAATATCCAAACCGCCAAAGGCTACTGCGCAATGCTTCACCGCGCGGATGACATCCTCTTCGTTGGTCACATCCATTTTGATGCTAGACGCGCAATCTTTGCCAAACTCACTGTTCATATTTGCCTGAGCAGTTTGCAGAGCGTCTTCATCTATGTCCATCAATACGATGTTGGCGCCTTCTTTAGCGAGACGTTTAGCGGTAGCAAGGCCTATGCCGCCAGCTGCGCCAGTAACCAAGGCGATATGACCCGCTAAGGATTTGGGTTTTGGCATACGTTGTAGTTTGGCTTCTTCTAATAGCCAATATTCAATGTCGAAGGCTTCTTGCTCCGGTAGGCCGACGTATTCGCTGACGCTGTCTGCGCCGCGCATGACATTGATGGCGTTTACGTAGAATTCCCCTGCAATACGAGCGGTGGCTTTGTCTTTGGCAAAAGACAGCATACCCACCCCTGGGATCAAGTAAATGACGGGATTTGGATCGCGCATTGCTGGGCTGTTATCGCGTTTGCAGCGGTTGTAGTAACCCGCGTAATCTTCACGGTATTCTGCAAGGCTTTGGTCCAACGATTCGATTACTTCATCAAGGTTGTCAGTTTCTGGATTGTAATTGACCACAAAAGGGCGAATCTTAGTGCGCAAGAAATGGTCTGGACAGGAGGTACCCAGTTTTGCAAGACGATCTAGATCTTTAGAGTTAACGAACTGCAATACTTCGTCGGACGCATTGAAGTGACCAATTTGACGTTGTTTCTCGCTGGTTTTACCGCGAATCAGTGGCATTAAGCTTGAAACCACTTGTTGGCGTTTGTCGTCTGGTAATGTGTTAAATCGCTCACCACCAAAGGCGGCTTTGCCAGCACTTTGTTCTTCTAACCAAGTTTGTGCTTTGTTAATAATATTCAGTGAGTTGAGGTAGCAGTCTTTGTTGTCATTAGCCCAAGTAAAAAGACCATGGCTTTCCAGTACGACGCCCTTTAAATGCGGATTTTCGGTGGCGATTTTATGCAAATCCATACCTAACTGAAAACCTGGTCGACGCCATGGAAGCCAGCCAATCTCGCCATTAAAAATGTCTTGTGTGAGCTGTTTGCTGTTTTTGCTTGCCGCGATCGCGATCACGGCATCTGGATGAAGATGATCGACGTGAAGATAAGGCAAATAGGCATGAAGTGGCGTATCGATGCTGGCGGCGCGGGCGTTTAGGTTGTAAGTACAATGTGGAAGGTAAGCGACCATCTCATCTTCAAACTCAAGTCCGCGATACAGTGGTAAAAGCTGATTCAATTTGTCCATATAAAGAGTGGAAAAGCCATCCAGTCCCATTGAACCAATATCGCCACCAGAACCTTTTACCCATAATACGGTGGTTTTTTCACCCGTGAGAGGATCCTTCATTTGCAGTTTTGCTGAGGTATTGCCGCCGCCGTAGTTGGTAACGCGCATGTCAGAACCAAGCAAGTTTGATCGATATTGCAATAATTCAGCTTCACTTAGAAGAGACGCATCCGCGTCATTCCAAAGAATAGGGAGTAAGTTAGTAGACATCGTTTAACCTCAAGTATTGCCTATTTAATAGCGTAAAACTTTGTTTCATGGCTATTTAATAAAGACTTAAATTTATTTTTGTTATGCACAACCAGCGGGTTAGAATGATCGATAACCTTCATACTAAAACAAAAATAATCATTTTCAAGCATTTTTTATCTTTTTTGATATTTTATGATTAATATTGCTTGATAATGATTGAAAATTAATTATATTGAATATCGAGGATGATCGATGCACGAAATTGAAAGGCACAGAGTGATCCTGTCAGAAGTCGAGACTCGACCTATTGTGACAGTAGCGCATCTAGTAGATGTATTAGGTGCGTCTGAAGCCACAATACGAAGAGACATTGGTTTTTTGGACAAAGAGGGAAAACTGCGTCGTGTACGGGGTGGGGCGGAAGCCATCAATCCACCGTCTGATGCCAGTTTGTTGGGGCGACCTTACTCCGTCAATCAGACGATTAATACGGATGTAAAGCGGGGTATAGCCAAAGCCGCAGTGGATTTATTATCGGACAATATGTCGATCATGATCAGCGGTGGTACAACCACATCGGCTATGTCTGAGTACATGCGTGGCTTAAAGCTACAAGTCCTGACTAACTCCTTCTCTATTGCCGATCAATTGATCAAAAAGAGCAAGTGCAGCGTGACCGTGCCGAGCGGCAAAATTCATCGGGAGCAGAACATTATATTGAGTCCGTTCCCGAATGATATTGCTAATCACACTTACGCTGACATTCTTTTTATTGGTGCATACGGGGTAAATTCTCACGGTGTGATGGAGACAGATCCTCAGATCGTACAAGCGGTAATGAAACTGATAAATCGAGCCGATCAGCGGGTGCTTTTGGTTGATAGTACAAAGTTTCAAAACCGATCAAGTATGATCATTTGTCCTTTGTCGCAGATAGATATCGTCATCACGGACGATGGAATAGATAACAAGAGTAAAGAAGTGATTAAGTCGGCAGGGTGTCGTTTGATCATAGTGGAAAAACAAAAACAATAAACCGCGTCTCGGATAAGACAACATCTCGTTGTGTGATGATGAGCGCGCTCTTGGAGATAATTATGAAAAATAAACTCATCACAGCTTGTGTGTTGGCGTCTGCCACTTTGTTTGCGTCTGGTGCCTATGCCGCGGAACAGGTTCGCGTTGCGTTGTTGGTAAAGGCTTTGGGGATTGGTTTTTTTGAAGCGGCATACCGTGGCGCAGAAGAAGCCAAAAAAGAGCTCGGTGACGTAGAGATTATTTACACAGGCCCTACATCAACCACAGCAGAAGGCCAGATTGAGATCATCAATTCATTGATCGCGCAGCGTGTTGATGCCATCGCCGTGTCTGCCAATGATGCGGATGCCTTGGTTCCTGCTTTGAAAAAAGCACAACAGCGTGGCATTAAAGTGATTTCTTGGGACTCTGGTGTTGGCAAAGAAGGCCGCCAAATCCACTTAAACCCTTCTAGTAACAGCCTAATTGGCGAAATGAACGTCCAGCTTGCTGCGGATGCAATTAAAGCCAAAGGCAAAACCTCCGGTACGTTTGCCATCCTGAGCGCAACACCAACCTCAACCAACCAAAATATTTGGATTGGTGAGATGAAAAAATCTCTTAGCCAATTCCCTAATCTAAAACTTGTCGATACTGTCTATGGTGATGACCTTGCGGATAAGAGTTTCCGTGAAGCAACAGCCTTGATCAAAAATCACCCAGATCTAGATGTCATCGTGGCACCAACTACCGTTGGTATTTTGGCGGCTGCACAAGCCGTAAGTGATTTGGGCTTAACGGGCAAAGTCTATGTGACCGGTTTGGGTCTGCCTTCTGAATTAGCGGGTCATGTGCACAGTGGTGCGATTCATAGTTTTGCTATCTGGAACCCAATAGACCTTGGTTACTCAGCAACTATGTTGGCTTACAACCTTGTTAAAGGCAAAGGTACAAAAACTGAAATCCCAATGGGCCGCATGGGGACACTGACATTGGATGAAAATGGTGATGGTGCCATGGCGAAACCCTTTGTTTATGATGAGTCCAACGTCGACGAATTCTCTTCCATTTTTTAGTGGCTATTAACCGCCTCCCAACCTTCCTCTTAGCAAGGGGCGGAACTAAGAGCTTTTGTTCCCTCCCCTTGTGTCTTTGAAGGGGAGGGTTAGGGGGGGGGTCACTCGTTCAATAATTTCATAATGAATCAATAACAATAAGAGCTGCCGTTATGAACAATGCAATTTTTAGTTTAAAAAAGGTAAGCAAGGTTTTCCCAGGCGTCAAAGCGCTGGATGGTGTTAATCTAGACCTGTATCCCGGCCAAGTGACGGCGTTAATTGGTGAAAATGGTGCAGGCAAATCTACTCTAGTTAAAACCATGACTGGCATTTATCAACCGGATAGTGGGGATATTATTTTTAACGGCAAACCTGTGCAGTTTCATTCGCCTCATGATTCCCATGCCTTAGGTATCACTGCGATTCATCAGGAGACCGTGTTGTTTGATGATTTGACGGTGGCGGAAAATATCTTTTTGGGTAATTACCCAATGAAAAAAGGCCCGATGACCAAACATTTTTCCATTGATTGGCCTGCGATGGAGACGAGGTCACAAGAAATTCTGTCGTCAATCAATGCCCACATGGACCCCAATCAAATTTTACGTGAATTAAGTATTGGTCAAAAACACATGGTTGGCATTGCGCGAGCTTTGTCCGTTGACGCGAAAGTGGTGATTTTAGACGAGCCTACAGCCGCTCTGTCTCACCATGAAATTCATGAACTCTACGAGCTCGTTAATACACTTAAGCAACAAGGCAAAGCGATTCTCTTTATTACCCATAAGTTCGATGAAATTTTTGCCTTGGCAGATCGTTACACCGTGTTTCGTGATGGTTGTTATGTGGGGGAAGGCTTTATCAAAGACACCAATGAAGGTCAGCTGGTGGAAATGATGGTGGCGCGAAGCATAGCCGCCACGTATCCCAAAAAAGACGTAGAAATTGGTGAGACATTATTAGAAGTCTGTAACCTATGTCACACAACGGAGTTCGCTAACATCAGTTTTAGTTTGAAAAAAGGCGAGATCCTTGGTGTCTATGGGTTGGTGGGTTCAGGTAGAACGGAGGTGATGCAGGCTTTGTTTGGCACCACGGACCACGTGACTGGCACGGTAAAAATGAATGGCAAAGAGGTGATCATTCACTCACCAAAAGACGCGATAGAGAATGGCATTGTCTATGTACCAGAGGAACGTCAGAAGCAAGGAATTGTGTTGGAGTTGCCCATTTATCAAAACATCAGTTTGCCGCAAATGGACCGTTTAGCGAAACACGGTAATTTGGATCAAGAAAGTGAGATGTCGCTAGCGCGCCAGTATTGTGAGCGTTTACAAGTGAAAGCCTCTTGCTGGGAAGAGAAAGTCATGAATCTATCCGGTGGTAACCAGCAAAAAGTGGTGATTGCTAAATGGCTCGCGACTAACCCCAAAGTCATTATCTTGGACGAGCCAACAAAGGGGATTGATATTGGATCAAAAGCCGCAGTACATGAGTTTATGTCCGAATTAGTGGATTCTGGTTTGGCCGTCATCATGGTGTCATCGGAATTGCCTGAAATTATGGGTATGTCTGATCGAATCTTAGTGATGAACGAAGGTTTGATTGTCAGTGAGTTGTCACGGGCTGATGCGACACCTGAAAAAGTCGTTTCTCTGGCGACCGGAGGCAATGTGACATGTTAAAACGTTTTATTTATTCCCGCGAAGGCATTTTGAGCATGATTGTGCTGGCAATGTTTTTGGCGGTGGGCACGATCAGTCCGAACTTCATTAGTGTGTCTAACAGCATCAGTATTTTTAATGATACCTCGATCTTGATCATGTTGGCGTTAGGCCAAATGCTGGTGATTTTAACCCGTTGTATTGATTTGTCTGTGGCGGCCAATGTGGCTTTTACCGGCATGGTCGTTGCCATGGTGAATCAATATTTTCCGACCTTGAATATGTTTGTTTTGATGTTACTCGCGTTGGGGATTGGGGCATTTTTAGGGGCGATTAATGGCTTGTTTGTTTGGTTATTAAAAGTGCCTTCTATTGTGATTACTCTAGGCACCATGAGTATTTATCGCGGTGCGACCTTTTTGTTGTCAGACGGCGCATGGGTGAATTCTCACCAAATGAGTGAGGCCTTTATTGGTTTGCCACGATATGAAATTCTGTCTATTCCGGTATTAGCCTGGATGGCGATTATCACCATTATATTGGCCTTTTGGGCGATGAAATTCAGTGTGTGGGGGCGCAACTTCTATTCGGCTGGTGGCAATCCTATGGCGGCTTTTTATTCTGGTGTGAATGTTGGTAAGGTGCAGTTTTATGCTTTTTTAGTATCCGGCACCTTGGCAGGGTTGTGTGGTTATTTGTGGGTATCGCGTTTTGCCGTGGCTTACGTGGATGTCGCCAATGGCTTTGAGCTGCAAGTGATCGCAGCGTGTGTGATTGGCGGTGTTAGCATCGTTGGTGGTTTGGGAACCGTGGTGGGGTGTGTGATTGGCGCCTTGTTTATTGGTGTGGTGAATAACGCTTTGCCTATTATTGGCGTATCGCCTTTTTGGCAAATGGCCATCTCTGGAGTCGTGATCATCATCGCTGTGGTAGCGAACGCCTCGTCCGACAAAGACAAAGCACGAATTATTCTTCGTAAGCCCGAGGAGCCAGTTGGCTCCGCGTCGTCGCAATCACATTAAGAGAAAGAGGCTTTTTATGGACACAATAATAAAAAAATCAGCCACACCAGATGTTTTGTTAACCAGTAAGCGACAAGCGCTTTTTCGGTGGGAAAGCTTGCTGATATTGATCATTGTCTTGGTGTGTGTAATGAATTCCTATTTATCACCTTACTTTTTAGACCCTTGGAATTTATCGGATGCGACTTTTAACTTTACCGAAAAGGCCCTCATTGCTTTGCCGATGGCGATGCTGATTATCGCCAAGGAAATTGATATTTCCGTGGCGGCGATTATTTCGCTTTCCAGTACGCTAATGGGACTGGTGGCGCAAATGGGCGCACCCGTGTATGTGGTGGCGTGCGTTGGTATTTTGGTTGGCGCTGGTTGTGGTTTGTTTAATGGTGCTTTGGTAACAGGTTTTAAGATCCCCTCTATTGTGGTGACAATCGGCACCATGAGTTTATTTCGTGGCATCAGTTATGTCTTATTGGGCGATCAGGTGGTACGTGATTATCCCGCTGGTTTTGAGTTTTTTGGTCAGGGCTACGTTTATTGGGTATTCTCGTTCGAACTGGTTCTATTTGTCTTTTTTGGCTTGGTGTTTTATTGGCTATTGCATCGCACTAAATTTGGTCGTTATACCTACGCGATAGGTAATAACCCCACAGCGTCTTATTACTCAGGTATTAAAGTCAATAAACATCGTTTGATCTTGTTTACCCTGGTTGGCGTGATGTCTGGTATTGCTTCAGTGTTGCTTACGTCACGTTTGGGCAGCACACGTCCGAGTATTGCTACGGGGTGGGAGCTAAGCATCATCACTATGGTGGTATTGGGCGGTGTGAGCATTCTTGGTGGTAGCGGCACCATTGGTGGCGTGGTGTTGGCGGTGATTCTAATGGGCTTGGTGACCTTTGGCATGGGCTTGTTGAATATTCCTGGCATTGTGATGACCATTATTGTTGGTGTGATGCTGATCACGGTGGTGAGTCTACCGATACTCATTACTCTCTATAAAAATAAAAGCAAAAAGGCAAAAGCGCTATGAGATACGCCTCAGTCATGTACTTACACAAAGGCTGTGAAGAAGAATATAAAAAACGTCATGATGAACTCTGGCCAGAGCTTGCTGAGCACCTTAAGCAACATGGCATCCGCAATTATTATATTCATTTGGATGCTAATGAGAGTGATCGAAACGCAAACCGACTGTATGCCACCTTTGACGCAGACGATCTGGATGCGAAAGCGCTGGCCGATCATCCTGTCATGCAGCGCTGGTGGGAATACATGGCAGACATCATGGCCACCAAAACGCCATCGTTTGAGCCTGTTGCCGATGCCTTGCAAGAAGTGTTTCGCTTTAATGTGTTGCAACCTGATAAAACGCGTGTGGTGGCGGTGTTAGACATAGGTAAAACCAACATTAAAATTTGTCTGATGGATGGGCAAACTGGTGCCTTATTGCAGATTGCTAAACGAGTTAATGGCGTAGTTGACGTGCCGCCATATCCTCATGTGGACGTGGATTCTATTTGGCAATGGATCAAAGATACGCTGACCGATTTAGCCCAGTGCTATTTTATTGCCAGTATTGCGATTACCACGCATGGCGCGACCATTGCCTGCATGAAGGGCGACAAACTCGCCTTGCCGATTTTGGATTACGAATACGACGGCGTATCCGAGCTGAAAGCAGAGTACGATTTGGCTCGACCGGATTTTAGTGAGTCTTTTAGTCCTAGATTGCCACAAGGATTAAATTTGGGCGCACAACTATTTTGGCAGCAAAAACGCTTTCCTGATGAGTTTTCTGAGGTCGACTCGTTACTTTTGTATCCGCAATATTGGGGTTATAAGCTCAGTGGCAACAAGGCGGCAGAGGTGACCTCGTTAGGCTGTCACACCGATCTGTGGAATCCGACGAGCTGTCAGTTTTCTACTTTTTGTGAACAACAAAAATGGGCGGAGCGCTTTCCAGAAGTCATGGAAACGGGCGCAAAACTGGGCACCATTTTGCCAGACTTAGCCAGAGAAATTGGCTTGCCGCCGAGTTGTGTTATTTTCAACGGCATACACGATTCCAACGCCTCGTTGGTGCCTTATATTGGGCAACCGATGGAAAAACTCACTGTGGTGTCTAGCGGCACTTGGACGGTGATTGCCACCATCAATGGCAAGCTGGATTCATTACAAGAAGACAAAGACATGCTCGCTAATGTGGATGCTCTTGGCCGCGCTACACCGACGATTCGCTTTATGGGCGGACGAGAATGGGAGCAACTGCGCAGCGACAGCAAAGCCACCTTGAGCGACGTGAGCTTTATCCTTGAGCAAGGTATTTTAGCGATACCCGCCTTTGCCAAAGGTGGCGGGCCATTTGCCCATTGCGAAGGTCGCATTATTAACCGTGGTGTGGAATTAACGCCCGCCCAGCAGTCTGCTTTGGCGGATGTGTATGTGGCCTTGATGACGGATTATTGTCTGGATCTGATGGACAGCAGTGACACCGTAATCGTCGAAGGCGCATTCAGCAATAATATTAACTTCCTCACCTTATTGGCTTGTATGCGCAGCCAAAACGAAATTTACGCCTCCCGCGATGTTACCGGCACCTCCGGCGGCGCAGCCTTGCTGTCTAACAAAAGCTTAAAGCTAAAAGGCCGTCTCAGCCTTGCTCTATGTGATGCGCAAATAAAACCATTGCTGAACTTGTATCGTCAGCAATGGCGGGATTTAGTGGGGGAGTTGTAGCAACCGTAGAGTGTTCAATGAGAGCGCCTAGATATCAGAGCGGGTTCTACTTGTAGATGCTTGGCTGTATTTCGGCCTTTGATGCGTTCTAAAAGCGCATTAGCGGCGAGTTCACCTTGTTTCTCTGCTTGTTGATCAATACTAGAGAGGTTGACCATAGAGTAAGACGCTAATGGCGTATTATCGTAACCAATGATAAAAACGTCTTTTTGTGGAGTGAGTTGGCGTTTTATACATTCGTCTAATAAGGGAATGGCGTGAATGTCACTCCAGCAAAAAATCGCACATGGCAGCGTTTGTTTATCTAAAAAAAGAGCGAGTTCTTTTTTCAATTCGTCTTCGTTGTTAGAGACCCGAAAAATCCGCTCTTCGGTTACATCGCTATGGTTTGCTTCTGTTAGAGAGGATAAAAAACCGCGTTCGCGTTCTTGGTTTAAGTCGACTTTATTCAACTCTCGTAGCGGTTGACTGATCATTTTTATGTTTTTTATGCCCGTCTCGACGAGGGCTCTAGTCGCTAACTTTGCTCCTAAGAAATCATCGCCATTGATGGTATCAAAGCTAGTTGCGGTGTTTTCTATGTGACCAATGACTGTCATAGGAACCTGTTTAGCATATTGTGCTAAAGCAGCATCAGATAGGTGAGGCGCGACTAAAATGAGCCCATCGACATTGTTATCTATCATGGATTCTATGAGTGAAGACTCAATAGACAATTCGCTTTGCCCTAGACCGATCAGCATTTTGTAACCTGACTCTGAGAGGGTTGCGTTTATTTTTTCTAGTAATTTTGGCAAATAGGCATTACCTAAATTGATAATGAGTACTCCTATCGTAAAAGTCTTACCCCTCATGCCTCTTGCAGAAGTATTTGGTCTATAACCGAGCTTTTCAATTGATTTTTCTACTTTTTCTTTCAGTGCAGGGCTAACACCGTACGCACTTCGGATCACTTTAGAGACGGCTGCGACAGACACCTCTGCGTCTTTAGCGACATCCTTTATGGTGATTTTTTTCACTGTTTTTTCAATTTGCATGTAAGGCCATTTACTTAGAGAAATATTATTTTTTTAAAATTTTATAGAAAGTACTTGAAATGAAGTTTTGTTTCTACTTATTATTTGTATAACGTTCTACACTTTTACAAAGTCAATATAAAAATAAGCAAAAAGGACTACTTAATATGCGTAATAAAGCTTCATCCCATCTAGGTGGTTTAGCGGTAACTTGGGAAGCCGACATGATTTCGCCATTATGCGATAGCGGTGTTGCTTCTCGTTCGAGTTTCGTTTGCTCCGAGTTTGTGTTGCCAACAATCAAAAATGCTGTGCAATTAAATGTTTCGGCGCTAGGGTTATACCAAGTATTTTTGAATGGCCGTAAGGTAGGAGATGATTACCTCACGCCAGGTCTTACGTGTTATGACGACCGCCTTTCTTTTCAAACCTATGAAGTAAATGAATACCTCCAACCTGGTGTTAATAAAATCGAAATCTGGCTCGCGGATGGCTGGTATCGTTCGCAGATAATGTGGGAAGACTGCAAAATCTTAAATTGTTGGGGCGACACACTTGGTGTGATTGCACAGCTTCGAGCTGATGATGACATAGTGTGTAAGACGGATGACAGTTGGCGTTCTGGTGTTACCCCTGTGTTGCAATCTGGTCTCTATTTTGGTGAAGACTATGACGCTCGTGAAGATACGCTCGTCGTCTCTCATGGTGTGAAAAAAATCGAGTTTGATCGTGCGTTATTGGTGCAACATGAAACCAATGCAGTGAAAGCATTACCTGCGGTAAACCCTCTGAAAACCTGGCAAGAAGATGACGATCTGATTGTCGACTTTGGGCAGAATTGCAGCGGTGTTATTCGTCTTAAAGTAGAAGGGGAAAGAGGGGCAAAGCTGTATATCGATTTTGCTGAAGTGTTAGACGGCGAAGGGCGTTTTGATCGTCGAAATTACCGTGCAGCACGCGTGGCCAACCAATACACATTAAGCGGACATGGCATTGAATCGTATGAACCTCGTTTCACTTTTATGGGCTTTCGCTACGCAAGAGTGAAAATAACAGGCAATGCCAAATTGCATGCTATTCAACAGATTCCTCTCACCTCGGTTCCGCAAGTCATGGCTGGATTTGAGTGTGATGTCCCCGCGGTTAATCGACTAGTGCAAAATACTCTATGGTCACAACGCTCAAACTTTATTGAAATCCCAACCGATTGCCCACAACGAGATGAGCGCTTGGGCTGGACTGGCGATGCACAAGTCTTCGCGGGGACGGCTTGTTGGTTGGCCGACTGTGAGTCCTTTTTTATTAAGTATTTACGGGATGTGATGCACGACCAACGTCCTAACGGCGCGATTTCGCATTTTTCGCCCGATCCAACACGACTTTATCCTGATAAGTTTTTCGGTGATTGGGCAGGATCTACAGGCTGGGGAGATGTGATTACCGTGATGCCTTGGCAGTTGTATTTGCATTATGGCAACGTGGATGTGCTGAAAGAATGTTTTCCTGCCATGCAACGTTGGGTGGATTACCTTTGGTCTATTTCTGACGGCCCGATCATCAAACCGAATCTAAAATGGGGGGCTCATGGTTTTACCTTTGGTGATTGGTTGCAGCCTGTTGGCGATAATCGTAAACCTCGACCCACTATCGCGGATGATTGTGCAGCGACTCTTTATCACTATATTTCCACAGACATAGCCGCAAAAGTGGCGAATTTACTTGCTCAGACGGATGCCTCTAAAGCATTAGAACAACGTGCTGTTCACATAAAAGCTGCCTTCGCCGATGAGTATTTTAGCCACACAGGTCGTCTTGCACACAATGATCAAACCTCCTACGCACTGGCATTTTTATACGATTTGGTGCCAGAACAACATTTCCAGTCAGCCAAACAATATTTTCATGATGTGATCGTTGATGCTGATTATCTTATTGGTACGGGTTTTATTGGTACACCCGCCTTGTTACCAGCGTTGAGTAAGCTTGGCATGACGGATTTGGCTGAAAAGGTGTTTTTAAACAATAAGGTTCCTGGATGGTTATATCAAGTTGAACGTGGCGCAACGACTATTTGGGAGCGCTGGGATGCGATTGGCGAAGACGGCACTATTTATGATCCTGATATGAATAGCTACAACCATTATGCTTATGGTGCGGTTTGTCAGTGGTTGTTCGAGTCCGTCGCAGGCGTCAGCCCGGTTGCACAGGCTCCTGGTTATCAAGAAGTATTGATTGATCCTACTTTTTTACCCGCTTTAGGCCAGGTGTCTATGTGGCATGATTGTCGTCTAGGTCGGATAGAGGTTAAGTGGAAACTGGAGGGTAACAAAGCCATCTACATGCTTTCTTTACCTGAGGGTTGCACGGGAATTTTTCCTCTACGCAAGCATAAAAAAGACGTTCAGGTGAATGGCCAACGGGTGAATGATGTGGCGAGCAAAACGGTGCATTTAACTGGAAAAAATGAGCTTATCTTTAGTCTTTAATCTGTGGTTCTAAAGACTATTTTTTTACCCAACAATAAATTTAAAAAGAGGGTGTAATATGAAAAATAAAGCGAACAAACTGATTATCTCAGCATTCGTTGTATTAGGCGCGTCCGCATCACAAGCGACCGAGCTTAGTATACTGGTAGACAACAGCCCCGATACTGTGGCCTTAACGCAAGCACTGACTTCGGCTTACAGTAAACTTAACCCAGATATAACGTTTGAGATCGAGTTAAGACCCGGAGGAGGAGAGGGCGATAATATTGTCAAAACACGCCTTGCAACGGGTGAAATGACAGATGTTTTTCTCTACAACTCTGGCTCGTTATTACAAGCGTTACGACCATCGAGAACGCTTGAGCCGATCAATGATATTGCCAATTATTCGAACATCTTATCCAGTTTTACCAGTACGGTGAGCGACGCAGAAGGGAATGTTTATGCCGTGCCGATTCAAACGGCTATGGGTGGTGGCATATTTTACAATAAGCGTGTTTATGCAGAGTTAGGGCTTAAAGTGCCAAAAACATGGCAAGAGTTTATGGCTAATTGCGCGATCATCGCTGAAAAATCAAAGGCCGCGCCTATTGCGCAAACTTATCGAGATACCTGGACATCACAATTGCTCGTCCTTTCTGATTTTTTTAATGTGCAGGCAGAAAATCCAAGTTTTGCGACGGATTATACGAATAACAAAGCCAAGTTTGCCACAACACCTTCAGCATTGAGAGGCTTTGAAAAGCTTCAGCAGGTGTCTGAGGCAGGCTATTTTAATGATTATTATGGGGCGGCGACTTATAACGATGGCTTAAACATGGTTGCGACGGGTAAAGCGGCTCACTATCCCATGCTGACGTTTGCTATTCCCTCTATTAAGCTGAACACGCCAGATCAGATTGAGGATGTTGGGTTCTTTGCTCAACCCGGAGATGACGCGGATAAAAATGGTTTAACGGTTTGGATGCCGGCTGGGTATTACATTCCAAAAGACAGTGATCAAAAGAAAGAAGCGAAAGCTTTCCTGAACTACATCGCAACGGTTGATGCTTGTAATGCCATTACCAAAGCCATTGGGGCCAACGGCCCTTATCTAATCAAGGGCTGTACTTTACCGGATGATGTTTATCCTGCTGTGAAAGACATGTTGCCTTATTTTCAAGAAGAAGGCCGTACCGCTCCCGCTTTAGAGTTCCTTTCGCCCATAAAAGGCCCAATGCTTGAGCAACTTACTGTTGAAGTAGGATCGGGTATTCGAAACGCGCAGTCAGCAGCTGAGCTTTATGATCAGGATGTTGCGAAGCAGGCTAGACAACTGAATCTACCAAATTGGTAAGAGCTTTATCTCCTTGTCAGTATTGCGACTGACAAGGAGGTAATTGGAGGATTTATGAAAAGTAGTCGATCTTACCCATATTGGTTTATTTTACCTGGAGGGCTGGTGTATCTGGTGCTATTTCTAGTGCCAACGGTGGCCGCTTTTTGGTTTAGCTTGACTCATTGGGACTTATTTGAAACACGCTTTATTGGTTTAGATAATTATCGTCAGTTTTTGAAGGAACCCTTTCTAATAACGGGCGTTATCAATACGGTTATTTTTGGCGTACTCACGTCTATTGCTAAGTCCGTTTTGGGTTTGCTATTAGCCGTTTTATTGACATCCGGTTTACTGGGGCAAAGCTTCTTAAGAACCTTGATCTTTTTCCCTGTTTTGGTCTCCACGATAGGTGTTGGCATTGCCTTTGCGGAAATCATGCATCCTGCGAGAGGGATGTTAAACATAGGCCTAAGTTATTTTGGTATTCAAGGTCCTGCTTGGTTAATAGACCCTAATTTGGCGCTTTTCTCTGTCGTCTTGGTGGACATTTGGAAAGGGGTTGGGCTAGCAACACTGATTTATATTGCAGGTCTTGCGACCATCAGCTTTGATTATTATGAAGCCGCACGTATCGATGGTGCTACTAAGTTGCAAATGTTTTTCCGTATTACGGTTCCCTTGGTTCGTCCTGCGACGGTAACCGTGGTAACGCTTTCCTTGATAGGTGGACTACGCTCTTTTGATATTATTTGGGCGATGACAAAAGGTGGTCCTGGATTTTCGTCTGACGTATTAGCATCGGTTATCTACAAACAGTATCAGGCTGGTTTCTATGGGCTTTCTACCGCGGGCAATATCATTTTGTTTGCGCTGGTGGCTTTGCTTGTGATTCCGCTAACGTATTGGTTTAACCGTAGAGAGGTGGATTTATGAAACGTCAGCAAGTTATCAATGGTGTGATTGCTCTGACTATTGGGTTTTTAATCTTTGTCACACCCTTTATTTTCATTGGTTTGACGGCAGTGAAATCGGCGGCAGAAGCCTCTCAATTAGCGCTATCATGGCCTTCTGAATGGTTATTCTGGGATAATTTAGTGGCGGTAATTCAAGCAAGAAATTACATGTTGTTGCTCGCCTATTTTAACTCAACTGTGATTACCCTTGGGGCTATTTCTTTGTTGGTTATTTTTGCCGCTATGATTGGTTATGTTATTCAAAGAAGACCATCAAAATGGAATGGCTTTATTTATGCCTTGATATTGGCCGGATTAATGATTCCTCCCGCTGTCGTGCCAACGATTTGGCTCCTTAAAGAGCTGCACTTATTTAAAACCCTGCACGGTATGATTTTGATACAGGTAGCCTATGGCCTTTCTTTCTCTGTACTGCTGTTTCGTTCTTTTATTGCCAGCATTCCAAGAGATTTAGATGAAGCTGCGATCATTGATGGAGCCAAGCCTTGGCAGGTGTTTTTTAAAGTCATATTGCCGCTGTTAAAACCGGTGACGGTAACGGTCATCTTAGTTCAATCTGTGACCATATTTAATGACTTTACTAACCCTCTGTACTATTTGCCTGGTAAAGAGAACGTCACGGTTCAATTAACGCTTTATAACTTTCAAAGTCAGTTCTCTTCGCAAATGAATTTGCTTTTTATGAACATTCTTCTCGTCACCATACCGCCTCTCATCATGTTTATTTTCTTTAATAAGCAAATTGTAAAAGGTATGACCGCTGGCGCTGTAAAAGGATAAAACAATGGCTACCGTAAGATTAAAAAATATACACAAAAACTTTAATGGCGTCAGTATTCTGAAAGGCATTGATTTAGAGGTAAACGATGGTGAGTTTTGCGTTTTTGTCGGGCCTTCTGGTTGTGGAAAATCAACCTTATTACGTATCATCTCAGGATTGGAAGATGCAACGGACGGTTCGATTGAGATTGGAGGAAAGGACGTCACTAAGTCAGACCCCATTGATCGTGGCATTGCTATGGTATTTCAAAGTTACGCCCTGTATCCACACCTGACCGTTAGAGACAATATTGGCTTTGGTTTAAGTCTGGCTAAACGCCCTAAAAGCGAAATTACTGAGCGAGTAAATGCTGCAGCGAAGATGTTGCAACTTGAATCCCTGCTGGATCGCAAACCCAAAGATTTATCTGGTGGGCAGCGCCAGCGAGTGGCGATTGGCCGTGCCATTGTGCGAGAGCCAGAAGTGTTTTTGTTTGATGAACCGCTTTCCAATCTGGACGCGGCGTTACGTTCTAAAATGCGCATCGAATTGACCGAATTGCACAGCACTTTGAATGCCACCATGATCTATGTTACCCACGATCAAATAGAAGCTATGACAATGGCCGATAAAATTGTGGTACTAAATGCGGGTCATATTGAGCAAGTTGGCTCGCCTATGGAGCTATATCATCATCCGAAAACGCCTTTTGTGGCGGGTTTTATTGGCAGCCCTAAAATGAACTTGTTTGATGGCACTGTTGCCAAGGAACATAACGCGGACCTTTACGGAATACGTCCTGAGCATTTGACTTTATCGTTAGAAGAAGGGAAATGGAAAGGTGTGATTAAACACATCGAACATCTAGGTGCAGATGTCATTCTTCATATTAACGTGGCTGATTTAGGTACGCTGGTGGCCCGTGCGGATGGTGATTTTTCTGCTGGTATGGGGAGTACTATCTACGCCACACCACAGGAAGGGAAAGAGCATGTTTTTTGATCGCTTTGTGACTGTGTCGGCCTTAGCCTCACCTTAACTTGTCATGTATGGTTACAACCATTAACAACGCCTCATTCCGAAACTGGTACGAACGTTTCATGAGGTGTTGCTCGTGGTTCTCTGTTGCTTTGTAGGTGAAAAAGTCACATCAAACGAATTTCTAATTTTTTACCCAGAGCGGTAGCAAAACGTTCAAGAGTCGATAGCTTTACATCATCAGAGTGGTTTTCAATACGAAAGATGACGCTTTTTTGAGTATGCAGTTTTAACGCTAATTCATCTTGTGTTAACCCTGCACTTTTTCGCGCTTCTTTGAGCAATACACCAAATTTAAAGGCTTGATAACCCTCGTCGTAACCTTTATCAAAACCCTTATCAGTGGCTTTTCGGTCTGTTAAATACTTTTTCAAATCACTCATGTTTTTTCCTCGAAATAAGGTCTGCTATTGGCGACTTGCCATCTTCCGTGATGTAAAAATTTAATTCCTCATACCCAAATATTAACACTAAGGTGAACTTTTACGAGAATGAATGTTTACATGTAAGTTAACTTTATGGGGGTTGGGGTAAGGGTAATTTGACTCGATAGGATAATTAGAGAAGAGAGTGTCTTGTGTATTTTGATGCAACCGCTACAATAAATGTTGCAGTTGCAACATAATTCGGAGGCACTATGACAATTCGAGCGTTTAAACCTAGTAAAAAAGAAAAAGTAGGGCTTCTGTCTGCATTGGCGCTGTCTAATGATCCAGTGAGTGCGTCAAATCAATTGGCAGAAGGGTTTGACTTTGCTTTTATTGGACGCATTGTAAAACAAGCTCAAATCAAGCAGATCACCGTGATGAAAGCGGCAGGAATTGACCGAGGGACGTTGAGCCGCCACACAAGAGCGCGTACAAAATGGACGGGGGCTTCTGCCGTCAAAGTCTATAATGCTGCTCGAATCATTGATGCCACATTAAATTTGTTTGATCAAGATAAACAAAAGGCAGAAAACTGGCTAAATACACCAGCCATTGCTCTCGGTGGTATAAGCCCTGCTGATTACGCGAGATATCCGTTAGGGCAAGAAGCGGTGATAGATCTTATCGGTAGAATTAAACATGGGGTTATCATCTAATGAAGCTCTATCGTTTGTGCAAAATGGAGTTTGCTGATACTGCGTTTGATGGTTATGGCGCAAGAACGTATGGTGGTCGCTGGAACCCCAAAGGGTTGGATTGCGTTTATTTAGGTGAATCAAAATCTGTCTGTCTACTTGAAACGCTGGCCCATTTGACTGACGCAAAAGCCTTAGATCAGTACGCGATGTTGTCCATCGATGTTCCAGAAGAGTTGATTATGGCGTTTCAAGAGAGTGATCTACCGGAAAATTGGAGAGATTATCCAGCACCGCAAGAGTTAGCTGACATGGGGGCGGAATGGCTTGAGAATGTTGAAAGCCTTGTTTTATTGGTGCCCAGTGTTATATCGGGTGACTTTTGTGCATTACTAAATCCGAGACACCCCCAATGTCGAGAATTTACATCGATTGCTCAACGAGTCGCGTTTTCTATCGATCCAAGATTAGCTCCACGTTAGTTGTCGCAGAGCAAATCTATTAATCAATATGTCGAAGACTAAGACCTAAACCGCAGGTTCTCTCTATTGAGTTGATCAATCGATGTTTTGCCCATGAGTTTCATGTCCCGTTCGAGTTCGGCTTTCATCAGTCCAAGTGCGCGTTCGACACCGGGTTGTCCAGCGGCGGCGAGTGGATACAAGTACATGCGGCCGATGCCGACGGCTTTGGCGCCAAGAGATAAAGCTTTGAGCACGTGAGTACCGCGTTGCACACCGCTGTCGAAGATGACGTCGATTTCGTCACCTACTTCATCGACGATTTCTGCGAGCTGATCGAAGGAGCTGCGGGAGCCATCAAGCTGGCGACCGCCGTGGTTGGAAATGATGATACCCGTGCAGCCAATTTCCACTGCTTTACGAGCGTCTTCCCGACTCATGATGCCTTTTAAGCAGAACTGGCCGTCCCAGAATTTCACCATTTCCGCCACGTCGTCCCAGTTCATCGATGGGTCGAGCATGTTGGTAAAATAGTCGCCAATCGAGGTCGCGCCAGAACCCATGTCGATGTGCTCTTCAAGTTGTGGCAAACGGAATTTTTCATGAGTCACGTAGTTAATGCCCCACATAGGCTTAAGAACGAATTGCATTATGCCTTTTAGGTTTAATTTAAAGGGGATTGCAAAGCCAGTGCGAAGGTCGCGTTCTCGGTTGCCGCCAGTAATGGAATCCACCGTTAGCATCATCACTTGTATGCCAGAGTCTTTGGCGCGTTGCATCATGGCGCGATTCAGTTCGCGATCTTTGTGGAAGTAAAACTGGTAGACCTGAGGGGTGGTGGTTTGCTTGGCGATCTCTTCCATGCTCACGGTGCCAAGGGATGATACCCCAAACATGGTACCGTATTTTTCCGCGGCACCAGCGACGGCTCTTTCACCGTCATGATGAAATAAGCGTTGTAATGCGGTTGGTGAGCAATAAATGGGCAGCGCGAGCTTTTGTCCCATCACGGTGACAGATAAGTCCACTTCTTTTACGCCAGTCAGGACGCTGGGCACAAGGTCACAGGTTTCAAAGGCCGCGGTGTTGCGTCGATAAGTTGTCTCATCATCGGCACCGCCGTCAATATAATTGAAGATCGGCCCTGGTAGGCGTTTTTTGGCTAAGGTGCGAAAGTCTTGGAAATTGTGGCAATCTTTGAGACGCATGGATTTTTGCTCCTTTTATTGTATGTGTTCACTATAGTCTTAGTTTTATTTGCGATAAATACGACATAAACTAATAAACTCTTTCTCAAAACAACTTAATGAAATGGAGCCTTATCGTTGAACGCTACTGATCTAACACTGTTCGTTCATGTTGCCGACTCGGGATCTTTTAATAAAGCGGCCGAATTAGCTGGCCTTTCAACACCGGCACTGAGTAAACGCATTAGTAAGCTTGAACAAGACCTTGGTGCGCAGTTGATTCATCGCACCACAAGGCGGCTCAGTTTGACCGAAGCGGGGGAGAGTTTGTATGTCCATGCGAAAAATATAGAAGGCCAAGTCAGCGATGCGATTGCCTCTGTGTCAGCCTTTAGCCAAGGCTTAACGGGGACGATTAAAATGTCGGTACCGACTATTTCCGGTGAGTTGTTACTGGCCGAAGCCATTGCCGAATTTTGTCAAAAATATCCCAATATCAGTGTGGATATGCGCCTTGAAAACGATTTTGTCGATCTTGTGGGAGAAGGACTCGATCTGGCCATTCGCACCGGTAAGTTGGAAGATTCTAGTTTGATCGCTAAGCCTTTAATCCAGTCCAATTGGATTGTCTGTTGCTCACCAAGCTATCTTGAGACACAGGGTGAAGTCAATGATCTAGAGGCGCTGAAAGACCATAATTGTTTGGCCTATACCTACCAAGCCCAAGGTTCGTTTGATTGGCGTTTTACTCGAAATGGCATTGAAGAAAGTGTGCGAATTAGCGGTAGTTTCGCCACGAATAACGCCCAAGCATTACGCAAGGCCGCCTTGGCAGGTTTTGGAATCGTCTATGTGCCGCGCTGCTGCGTGTATGAAGATCTACAGCAAGGCAAGCTGGTCGCTATCTTGACGGATTATCAACCGCGGCGGCTGGGGGTTTACGCCATTTACCCTTTTACGAAATACTTGCCAGAAAAGCTTCGTTTATTGATAGAGCATATCAAGCAGGCGTATCAGGATAAGAAGCAATACTTTTAGCCAGCAGCTTAAGTGAAGAGGCTTTCCATTTGGCTGTTTTGTCCTTATTCTTAATTTTTTAGTGGTTTTACGATAGGAGCACTTATGTCTGGTCAAGGTTCTGGCGGCAATGTGATTGCGGCACTTTGTAATGTTTTTATTCCCGGATTAGGTCAACTGGTCCAAGGTCGAATCTTTATGGCGTTGTTCTTTTTTGTGGCAACCGCTGTGAGTTATGCCTTGGGCGCGACCGTTATTCTTTTTTTCATGTGGCTGGTTGGTGCGGTTTTTCATCTGTGGTCTATTATTGACGCCGCGCGTTTCTCTCGAATTCGTTCGGTTTTATGATGTGGGTTTGATGGCGGAAAAATGTATTGTATAAAAAGGAGCCAAGTTGAAATAGACTCCTTTTTATAGTCTTCATACCGCTTTAGAATTGTTTTTTAAGCAGGCGATCTAGCGAGAAATAACCGCCACCAAATGCGGCGATTAACAACGCGCCAGCCGTCCAGAAAATAGAGGCAAGTTCTGCTTTTAATTGTACTGAAGCAAGAAAGGTCCCGCCGCCATCGGCTAAGCGTTTTATGCCATTGGCAGTGAAAAACTCACTGCCAGAGTTCAGTGCCTCAATGCCTGCTTGGGTTAATAACGCATCGCCATAAGGGTGAGCAATGTGGAACCATAAGGTGATGGCTAACATGACCGCATTGGCTAGAGCGATGGGGCGCGTTAGCAAGCCAGCCACAATAAACATACCACCAAAGAACTGCATGCCAGCTAGCATAGGAGACCAAAGCCAGCCGGGATAAAAGCCTAAGTTTTCCACAAAGCCAACTTGAGCAAATGGCGCGACTATTTTAGGCCAGCCTTCAATCACCAACATGCCGCCAATAATAATACGGAACAATGCCCAGCCAAATGGTTGCGCGAATGTATTATAAAAATTGCTCATAAATGGTAAGTATAGATGGTTCTTTTCGTTCTTAAAGACAGGTAGATTGGACATGTTTTCCCTCTCGACGTTAGTCGTTTCCATAGGTGGTTTTGATAAGCAAGAGAGTAACATTAGGTATTTTTATAGTGCTGATTTGGATCAAGCCATTGCTATTCATATAAGGTGAAATTGAGAATGAATGCTTTGGCTAAATTGTCCTTTTAGCCTAAAAACGTTTCTATAGTGAAAATCAGCAATAAAATAGTTTGGTCCCATTATAAAGTAGGTAGATATTGAGCATGAAAATTAGAGTGTTTGATAATAAAGACCAAGATCAGGTGGTTGCTCTATGGCATACCTGTGGCCTTGTTGTTCCACAAAATGATCCGGTGAAGGACATTGATAGGAAGCGAAAAGTAGATCCTGATTTATTTTTGGTGGGTTATATAGAAGAGGAGATTATTGCCACTGTGATGGGGGGTTACGAAGGTCATCGTGGTTGGATTAATTATTTGGCGGTAAAGCCGTCGTACCAAAGAAAGGACTTTGGCCAAGCGATAATGCAGGCTGTGGAGGCACGGATAAAAGCCAAGGGCTGCCCAAAAATCAATTTACAAGTTCGTTCTTCTAACGAAGCGGTTATTCGATTCTATCAATCATTGGGCTATGGCGTAGAGCCTGTTATCGGGATGGGGAAGCGTCTTGAAAAAGATTAAGACAGACAGCCAATAGGCTATCTGCTTAACAAATGTTGATTGGCGCAGTTTTGTGAGATGTCGCCATTAAGCGCATTGATTAGGTTGTCCACTGCACAGGTAATCATCGCCAAGCGAGTTTCAGCGGTTGCTGAACCGATGTGTGGAAACAAGACTGCATTGTCGAGTTTGCAAAGTGGCGAGTTGCCCGGTAATGGTTCCACTTCAAAGACGTCCAACCCAGCCGCGCGAATGGTGCCATTGCTTAAAGCCTCGACAAGCGCTGCTTCGTCGATCACTTTGCCACGGGAGCCATTGATGAAAATGGCGCTTTTCTTCATCATGGCGAATTCTTTTGCACCAATTAATCGTTCGGTGTCTGGTGTTAACGGCGTCATCACACAGACGAAGTCTGACGTTTGAAGCAGTTCTTCCATCTCCATATAAGTAGCGTTTAAGTCTTGTTCAGCATCTGGTTTACGACTCCGGTTGCTGTACTGAATCTTCATATCAAAACCAAAATGCCCACGCTTAGCGATGGCATAACCAATGCGACCCATACCAATAATGCCAAGGGTTTTACCGTGCACATCGGTACCGTAAAGGGCTTCGCCTATGTTGCTGGTCCAGCGGCCCTCTCGTACCATGTTAGATAGCTCAACAGCACGTCGTGCTGCACACATGATGAGCGTAAACATAGTATCGGCGGTGGTTTCGTTCAGTACGCCTGGTGTATGCATTAAGGGAATATCGCGCTTGGCAAGATACGCTAGATTGTACTGATCTGTGCCGACGGAAATCGTTGATGCGGCTTTTAGCTTAGGTGCAAGGTCCAATAGCTCAGGGCTCATATCTGTGCTGGAACCAATTAACCCCTCTGCATCGGCAAGAGCCGCTTTAAAGGCATCTTTGTTGTCTTCATTGATGCCATTAAAGAAGGTGACATTAAATTGCTCGTCAAGTCGCAGGCGTTCTTGTGCTGGAATATCTCGGTATAAAATGATTTTCTTCTTCATCCTATGACTCCTGTTCTAGCTTGTTTAATGTGGCTCTCGTTGGCAAGCCCTCGCTGTCGCCACGGACTTGTACGGTTAAAGAACCTAACAGATTACCACGACGCGCAGCTTGCTTCATGGTTTTACCATCAAGCAACGCCGAGATCACCCCCACGGCAAAACTATCCCCAGCGCCAACGGTATCGACTACTTTTGCTACAGGGAAGCCAGCCACTGTGCCTGATTCACCCTTATTCGTTTTGAAATAGGCGCCTTTGCTACCGAGTTTAACGATAACCGTTTTGACGCCATGTTGAAGATAAAAGTCCGCAATCACTTCTGGTTGGTCGCTGCCCGCGAGGATTTTGCCCTCTTCTATGCCTGGTAAAACAATGTCGCTGGAAAAGGCAAACTCATTAATGGTCGCCACCATGGTGGCTTGATCCGGCCACAGAGTAGGGCGCAAGTTGGTATCAAAAGACACGCTGCAACCTTTTTCTTTGGCTAGGTTTAAGGCGTGTTTTGTCGCTTCACGCATTGTGCTGGATACTGCTATCGAGATGCCCGTTAGATGTAAATGGGTCCCCGTTTTGAATAAATTTTCGTCTATGTCTGTCGTGCTTAATGTGGAAGCAGCAGAATTTTTGCGGAAATACTCGACTTTAGGGTCGCTGCCATCGGTAACATTGGATTTAAGCATAAAACCAGTAGCATGGTTGGCACTTTCAGAAATCCAATCGGTACGAATGTTCTCTTTGCTGATTGCTTGGCGAATAAATTGTCCAAAGCTGTCTTTACCGACTTTGCTAATGTAGCAGGCTTCAAAGCCCAAACGCGCCATACCAATAGCGACGTTGACTTCGGCTCCAGCCAAAGAGCGATGGAATTCTTCAATGTCAGCAAGTTGCCCTGGTGTTTTGGCCACAAACATGGCCATGGCTTCACCAAGCGTAACAAAAGAGTGTGTTTTATTATTTTGCATGTAAATTGCCCCTGAGGTTTTTGTGTTTATGGAGGTCAAATAGTATTCGATGAAAGTATCATGGAATCGATTCCAGGGATAGGTTCTGTTAATTGCTTTCAAACATTTTTGAGTTGTTTTTCAGTCAGAATACTTTTATTTAAGTGAATTAGATTGAGTGACGAATAACGAGCTCAGCTTTGAGTTTGATATGCTGCGCGGGTTCGTTGTTACCTTGAACTCTGGCAAGCAATCGTTCGCAAGCCGTTTGGCCTATCTGTTGGGTGGGTTGGCGCATAACGGTAATGCCGCCTTCGAACAGTTGTGCCCATTCTGGGTCGTCTATGCTGATTAAACCAATGTGCGTGCCGATGCGAATGTCTAGCTGTTTCAAGGCTTTTGCGGTGCTCATCATGGCAACACCATTGGTAGTGAAGATGGCTTTTTTGCGCTTTGGGTGAGCGGCGATAAAGTCTTCAATGGCGTTGACTAGCAAACTAACGCTCATCTTTTCAATTTCAATTACATCGCTGGTTATGTCGTTGTTTTCTTGGGTGAAGGCTTGAATGGCCTCGACTCTTGCTTGGCGAGGACCAATCGCAATGGATTCGGTAACCACTAAAATAGATTCATAAGCGTGGGCTTGTAAGTATTCACAAGCCTCTTTTGCAGCAGCTTCGTTATCGAGACCTATGGTATCGAAGCCGAGTGAGGTATTGATTCTGTCAACCAATACCAAAGGACAAGAGATGCGCTGTAAATTGCTGACTTGTTTTTGTGCCATTCCCGCAGTATTGACTATGATACCGTCAACCCTGTGTGCTTCGAGTAAGGACAAATAACGGTCTTGCAACTCTTTTTCATTGTCTGTGTTGCAGACCATCAGCATGTAGCCTTCACGACGGCAGACGTGTTCTACTCCTTGCAGCACATCAATAGAATAGGGGTTAGTGACGTCAGCGAGTAACAATCCAATGAGTTTTGAATGACCTGCTCTGAGCATGCGGGCGGAATGGTTAGGGCGAAAATCCAAATGAGCAATGGCTTGCGCAATTTTTTCTCTTAGCTCATCGGATAATTTGTCTTGTTCCCCATTGAGATAACGTGAAACACTGGTCTTACCGACTTTGGCGTATTTTGCCACATCTGAAATGGTGGTGAAGCTTTTGTTATTTTTCTTCAGCAATGTGTTGTCTCAATGGCTAGATTAACGGAAAGAACATCCATACGCGCAAATATAGCGGTAGGCGTTTTTCCGTACTGTAAACTATGATCCTAGCGGGGCGCAATTATAGACTATTTTTTAATAGCAGGAGCATTATGAAAATTTTCAGTTGTCAGCAATGTGGGCAGACGGTTTTATTCGAGAACACCCATTGCGAGCAATGCTCGTCGTCGTTGGGCTTTCTTCCTGATCAGTTAGTGATCAGTGCGTTAAAATCGGTTGATAATACTTGGTATGCCATGGCCGATAAATCCATTCCTGCAAAGCGTTGGTACTACTGTGAAAACCATCAGCACCAAGTTTGTAACTGGATGGTAGAAGAAGGCGGCAGTACGTTTTGTGTCGCGTGTGAGTTGAATCGTCATATTCCGAATTTAGAAAAAATAGAAGAGCGTCAGGCATGGCAACAATTGGAGTTTGCTAAACATCGTTTGGTGTATTCTATATTGCGTCTTGGTTTACCCTTGATCAGTAAAAAAACAGAACCTGACGACGGTTTGTCGTTTGATTTTATTTCTGAAAATAATCAAGTCCCAGAAGACGCCAGTGCGATGACTGGGCATGCTGCTGGGCAAGTCACGATTAACGCGGCTGAGGGGAATTCGGTCGACCGCGAACAAATGCGCGAAGATATGAATGAGTCCTATCGAACCGTGATTGGTCATTTTCGTCATGAAATTGGGCACTATTACTGGGATCAGCTTATTGCAGATAATGAACAGTATTTGGCTGATTTTAGAGCGCTTTTTGGTGATGATCGAGAAAGTTATGCCGAGGCATTAGAAACACATTATAAAACGCCAAATCCAGATTGGCAGCAGTCTTTTGTGAGTGTTTATGCGTCGTCTCATCCTTGGGAAGATTGGGCGGAAACTTGGGCCCATTACTTGCACATCGTCGATACTTTAGAAACGGCCAGTGATCTTGGCTTGAGTTTGCAACCTATTGGTTCAAATAGACAAAACCTTGCGGTGATGGTGAACATTGATCCCTTTAGACATGATAATTTCGACGACATTCTTGCGCAATATGTGCCGTTAACCTTTGCAGTAAATAATTTGAATCGAGGCATGGGTCAACCGGACTTGTATCCTTTTATTTTAGTGCCTGCGGTGCGTGAGAAGTTGGTGTTTATTCACCGTTTGTTGAAGGATTATAAAGAAAAATAGAGAATGAGGTTTTAGTGCTTGGCAGGCTACGTTGAACGGTAGCCTGCCACTTTGACTTTATAGAACCTTTTGTTTTAGTTGGTCGATTTTAGATTTTTGGAATTCAACAAAATCGGCATTAGGTTGCTGTAAGTTAATGAATTCTAAAAGTGGATCCTCAACTTCGGTTTTATGTCCCGACAATGCTTCCATAGTGGCAAGTCCGCAAAATGGTACATAGCTTTCTGCATATCCGCCTTCGTGAGCCATGACTAAACGACCGTTGCAAAGTTGTTCAGCTGCGATTGTCAGCATGCTTGTCATTGCGCGGAAAGTATTGCTGTGTGCTTGCATTCTAGCGAGTGGGTCAATCGCGTTGGCATCATAACCGCACGCTACGATGATTAAATCCGGCTTGTACACTTCTAATGCGGGTAGCACTATTTGTTCGAAAGCATAGATATACGCTTCGTGACCACTTCCTGCCAGTAATGGAATGTTGATGTTATAGCCTTCTCCTTTTCCTACCCCTTTGTCTTCGGCACCAGAATAACCAGGCGGGAAGCAATTTTCCTGATGAATTGAAATGCTGAGTACATCATCACGTTCTAAATAGATTTCTTGCGTACCGTTACCATGATGAACGTCCCAATCGATAACGGCCACACGGCCTAAATTATGTTTTGCTTTCGCTTTTTCAATGGCAATAGGAATGTTAGCCAGAAAACAAAAGCCCATTGCTTGGTCTGGTAAGCAATGGTGTCCTGGCGGTCTGCATAGGGCATAAGCGTTTTTTACGTTACCCAAAACAACATCTTCAACCGCTTGGCATACTAGTCCTGATGATAAACAGGCAATTTCATAACTTCCATTGCCAATGTTTGCACTTGGACCCATTTCGCCACCATTTAGATCACTTAGCTCTTTGAATTTTTGCAGATAGCTTTCGGGGTGGATACGTTGTAAATCTTCATATTTAGCGGGATTCGCTCCACTAACCATAAGATTTTGAGTTAAGCCAGAACGATCCATTAAATTCTTTAAGCGTCTTTTTGTTTCGGGAGACTCTGCATGACTGGAGCCTGATGGGGGTTGCACCCATCCGCCAATAGGGAGTGGGCCTGCGTAAGATCCTGCAACGTGCCAGAAGCACGATTCATCATAATAAAAGCCTGTTTTATTCATTATTTAGTTCCTTATTTAGTTTTTGGTTGGAGAATAAGAATTAACAAAAGTGATGCAAATGCCACTATGAGGGCATAACTGAGCGCTACGCCGAATCCTCCAAAAGTGTCTATAATAAAACCTGTTATCATTGGGCCGATGGCGAGACCTCCTCCAATAACTAGGTTACTAAAATTCATGACTTGACCGTTTGTGTCGAATTTAGCCAAGGTGGCCAGTATGAAAGGCAAAGAGAATGTCCAGGCAAATTTGAAACTGAAGGCAGCGACACTAAAGTTTGTACTATCGGGCGAGAACAGGAGAGCAATACTCGCAATCATCAGTCCATAACCCACGATAAGTAACCAAGTAAAACGACTACGGCCACCCAATAAGGTTGCAACACCGGCACCTGCAATACCAAACAATGTTGCGATGGCTAAAATATTGCCGCTTGTTTGGCCTGTGATTCCTGCAGCAGCCCCGATGGAGCCGATAAATGTCCAAACTCCCATTAAACTAATGTAAAACAATAGGATGGCTAAAAGCCCCATGACAGCGTGACGAGATATACCACCAAAGAAAGTCGTTGAACTCTGGTTCTTGTTAGGTGCAGTCTCAGGTAAAAAGCGCGTTAACGGTACGCAGAGAACCATTAGGATAGCCATTAGCAAGAAAAAGGCTTTTAAGCCAAATGATTCAAACAGGCTTGGTAAAATCGCGAGTCCTATTGCCCCCAAAACCAATTGACCGAATACCCAAAGTCCATATGCTTGATCTGGTTTAGGTAGTGCTGCAGCAGATGTCATACAGATAACCATTAATGACCCACCCGCAAGACCACTAACAATTCGGGTAATTATAAGTGAGCTTGAAGAGTCAGCTAACATCGATGCGAGGTTTGCAAAAATAAAAATGACAGCACATAGTAAAGAAACTGTTTTTAGGTTAAAGCGTGATAACCAAAACAGAGCTGGAATGGTTGCCATGCTCATTGCACCGTTCTCTGACATAAACAATAGACCGATCGAAGATGGGGTCATATTTAGTTCGGCAGCTAACTGTCCCGCTACAACTGGTCCAGTCATTAAAAGAGCAGGGACAACTGCGGCGATCATGACGATAGCAAATATCATGGCATTAGATGCATTTCTAGTTGGGTTGCTTTCAACTGAAGTAGCTATCATTTTCCACCCCCGAAATTGCATTCCGAAATATGCGCTAATCGAGATTTTTTATTAGGGTTGCCTGCCTTATTTTTAGGCAAATAAATTATTAGATTATTTTTCATTTTATGTTCCTTTTGGTTTTTTGAGCGAAATGAATCCTAAGCTGTAAATTCCAGCTTGTGAGATTGTTATTGTTTTAATATTTTGTAATTTGAGGGTAAGACTTGCGCTCTTACTAAGAGCTATTCGTCGTTAGTTCTGCTAATAAACGGCTAATATCAGCCTTGTTGTGTATTTCAAGTTTGGTATAAATCGATCTTATGTAGTATCTGACGGTGTTGGGTGATATTCCTATATCTTGGGCTATTTCTTTATAAGTGAGACCTTGACCAAAACTGATCGCAACTTCTTTTTCCCGAGTTGATAACTGGTCAATGGCAGAAATTGGATGGGCTAGTAATAGAAAAACATCCACCTTGGATTGAATATCAATGATGAGATGTTGGCCATGAATGCATTTTTTGGTTGGTGTAAAGGGTAATTTTGGTCCATGCCAATCAGGGTATTCTGTTTGAATCAATTCGGCAAAAGCGGGCTCACAACTGCGTAAAATTCCGTTGATATCACAAGTAGCCAGCACCACCTCAGTACCATTGGGAGAAGCAAAAAGTTCATGACAGTTTCTAATATGGTTAATGGACGTAGCGACAAGTAAGTGAGGCATTAATGACTGAAAGAGTTGTTGTTCTAGCAGTGAAAATGGAGGTGCGTACTTATCTCTGTACAAACTTAGGTGGTTGGCAAGACCAGAGATTTTGTCATTGTTTTGCACACACATTATCTTATTGAAATGAAATTCGCGGCCTAATTTTATTAATTGCTCTGAAACGCTGTCATTCTGGAAGTCTATACTAGTAGCATAGCCGCCATTTTTTTTAACTAATTCAAAGGTAGTGTCAAAAAAACGCATCTTATGCCATGCATCAAAATAGTTGTCCGGCAAGTTATAAAAATAGCAACTGTGCATTGCACTGGGGGTATAGACAACATCGGCTCCTCGCCCCCACCAAGCTGATTTAAATGGAATGATTGACTGAATGCATTCCAACATGGTTTCCAGAAAGCGTTCTAAAGGTTCTTCACGTGCTAAACGATATATCTCAAGTAAGGTCTGACTAAAAGCATCTATAGCGGAGCTTTCGGATGCTAAACGATGGTCTAATTTTGTCATTTCGGCTCCAGCTTGAAAGATCTAAAATTGGCTATAAATTGATCTTATTACTCTTTTGGGTTGGTAAATACCCTACAGATGTACGGGACTATGTAAAAAAATTAATTTAACAAGTTAATTAATGATAATTAAAGCAAAGTGTCTAGATCTGGTTGTTGGTTTGCTAGAGGTTGTGTATTTTAACGACTTATTCATGGCGACAAATAAGGTGATCCGTTATCATGCTCTGCAATGGGAGCATGATAACCTCAGCTCCTGACCTTTAATCCTTTAGGATCCCAATGAAAAAGACCTTTACGTTATCTCACCCCACCATCAAATACCCACGCCTAATCGAAGCAACGAAAAACGAAGTCAAAAAATATCTCAAAAGAGAGCGCAATAAAAAATTGCCAGAATACGCTGACTTTTGGGGATTTGATTGTCGCTTTGGTCAAACTGAAGCGCTGGCTGAAGAGATTCATGTTGCTCAAATCAATGAAAAAATCAACTTTGCTGAAAGCCAAGAGTGGACTGCGTTCTACCTTGAAATCCTAGCCACGCCAGCACAACGTATAAAACGTGATGACGCTGATGAGCAGGAAGAAGACGAAGAGAGCGCAAGCGAAGAGCTTGACGAAGATCGATAAGCTGCTAGCTTAGACGTAAAAACGCCAGATCAAGATTGCTTGCTCTGGCGTTTCTGTTTTTTATTCTTTTAACTGTCCAATTAAGTAAAAATCTCAACCTTCCTCCAAGCCTTGTTTCCTTTTTCCTGACTCTTTAATCACTTGTTCGTGCATTACGTGGCCTTATCATTAAGTGATCGCAGGTCCTTTTTTCATTTGCCTGCTGACTTTTTTAGAGACCTTTGTGCAAAGGTAATGTTTAGGTTGGAGACAAAACGATGAGTAACGACGCAAATGGTTTAATTGATAGTTTGTTTGAGCGTATTGAGACGGCAGAAAAAAACACCGGAGAGCGAGACAAAGAAGCAGAAGCACGGATTAACAAACACTTAGTGGCAAATCCTGCCGCACCGTATTACATGGCGCAAACGATTATTATGCAAGAAGCCGCGTTAAAGCAACTCAACGCTCGGGTTGAAGAGTTAGAGCGCAATGCTTCTGCCAAGCCAAGTTCTGGCGGCTTTTTATCTGGGTTATTTGGTGGTGATCAGCAAACATCACAAAGCAATGCTCAACAATCGGCTTATCAAAGCTCGGCGCAACCTCGTTCTGGTTGGGGAAGTGGCAACGGCTCTCAGCAAACGGCTAACCAGTCGCCCAATAATCAAGCGTATAGCCAGCCACAAAGTAATGGTCGTGGTAGTAGTTTTTTAGGGGGCGCTTTGCAAACGGCCGCAGGGGTCGCGGGTGGCATGGTGGTGGGGAATATGTTGATGAATATGTTTGGTCATCATTCGCAGACAGAAATAGTTGATGTGATTAATGAAATACCTGCCTCTTCGGATGTTGGCCAAGCGGGTTTTGCGCAGACGGGTTTTGATCAGTCCGGAGCGGAACTCGATCCTAACCGAGGCTTTGGTCAGGCTGGCTTTGATCAGGCCAATATGGATCAAAGTGATTTGGATTCTGGTGGTTTTGAGCAGGGCTTTGACGACATGGGTGGCTTTGGCGATTTTGGTGACGATGACTTTATTTAGTCCTTCATTTAAAAAAGCAAAACCAGATCGATCTGGTTTCGATCTGGTTTTTGATTGATTAGCCCATTCTTATGTGACTTCAACAAAACTCATAAAACCGGTTTTTAGATGCTCTATGATATGACAATGATACATCCAACGCCCTGGATTATCGGCCACGATCGCAGCTAGGACGGTTTCGTTTTCGCCCAGCAAAACGGTATCCGAATGGAAGGGCGTAATGGCTTTCTTGTTGGATTTTAAAACCGTGAAAGTATGACCATGTATGTGAATCGGATGGTGATACTGAGTCAAGTTTGATAATTCGAAGAGATAGGTTTTGCCTCGCTCCAGAGTCGCAAGCGGGTCAGGAATATGGCCTTTTGACATGCCTTCCCAAGAGCGACGATTCATGGTCCAAAAGTTATAACTCACCTTGCCGTCTTTTTCGATTGGCGTGATGTTAGCGTTCCATTCAAAAGCAAATTTGATGGTTTGTGCGTTATCTAAATCGGGTTGAGGAATGGGGTTAAGTGGCAACTTAGGTAAACGACGGTCTTTAAGCTGACTTGCCACTGTTTTGATGGTCACCATAGGTTTGTTCTGGTGTTTAAAGGTGATTGTTTCGCCTACTTGGCTCGGTGTGATCACGCCAAGATCAAGGCGCATGCCAGGCGCTGTCATATGCTGGGTCAAGGTTACGGGTTCGGCGATTGGGTTACCGTCAATGGCAAGGATCTGTGCAGCTGGATCGGTTGAGTTTATTTGATACATCACGGTGTTATCGACGTTTAAGAAACGTACACGAATCGCTCCACCGGCGGGCACTTCATAAGTTGGGTTAATTTCACCATTGATGGTCATGACGCGGCCGGGTGTGCCCATGCGAAAAGCATTTTGTGGCGTCGTCAATGCCGTAAAAGAGCCATCGTCTTTGATGTGCCAATTTTTCATACAAAGCACCAGATCTTCATCAAAGTCTGGTTTTTCTGCTTCATCCACAATCAATGCGCCAACCAAGCCTTTCCCCAGTTGCTCGACGCTGTTCATATGCGGGTGATACCAGAAAGAACCCGCATCGGGCGGCGTAAATTCATAGTCGAAGGTTTCGCCTGGCATGATGGGGGGTTGGCTTAAAAACGGCACGCCATCCATTGCAATCGGGATTCTCATACCATGCCAATGAATTGTTGTCGGCTCGTTTAACTTGTTGATCACACGAATACGAACGGGCTGATGCTGCTTAGCGCGAATCACAGGCGCAGGATAACCGCCATTAAAGCAAAGCGCAGGCGTACTGCCACCAGAAACAATGTTTACATCGGCCGCTTCGACGATCAATTCATAGTCGAAACCAGCAGACGGCGCAGCAGCAAGAACGACTCTAGGCAGGGTAGTTGTCATGGCGACTAAAAGGCTGGATTTTATAAAATGACGTCGGTTCAAAACGGTTTTTCCTATGCATGCTGTGAATGGTTTGATGGTTATTCACCATGATTATTTTGTTTAATCATCTGAGTAAACGCGTCTAAAGCGGGAAATTGACCACCATCATTGCGCCAAATAAAGCGGTTTTCAATCGTTACTAACTCTTCGAATTCGTATCCGACTAATCCCATGCCTGATTGATATTGTTCGTAAATGCCTTTTGGCACCAGTGATATGCCGCTTCCAGCACTGACGCAGCCAATAATGGTGCCGTAGCTGGCGATACTGGTGATGGGCGCTTTTACCTTGTTTTGATTGAGCCAAGTTGCTAATGCGGCTCGATATGGGCAAGGTTCCGGCCACATGAAGAGGGCTTTTCCTTCTATATCCTTCACGGACTTGATGGGATCGGCAGAGGCGGAGGAAATGAGCACCAGATCTTCATTAAAGAAAGTAGTGCTGTCTAAAAAAGGTCGGTCAATATCAACGGCGACAATGGCGCCATCTAATCTGTGATGCTGTATATCGTCTACAAGTTGTGACCAAGTCCCCGTTTTAAATTGCAGCTCAACGTTTGGGTGCTGCGCGTGAAACTTTGTCAACATCGGTGGTAAACGACTGGTTGCTGAGGATTCAATAGCACCAATGCGCAGTGGGCCAGAGGGTTCAGATGTTGGATCAACGGCTCGTTTGGCTTCTTCTGTTAGCGCTAAAATCTTCTCGGCATAAGTTAGAAACACTTCTCCAGCAGGCGTAATGTGTAGGCCGCGCCCTTGTCGGTAAAACAGCAATACCTTTAACTCCGCTTCAAGTGCCTTAATTCTCGCGGTCACATTGGAGGGAACGCAGTGTAATGCAACGGATGCTTGTGCAACACTGCCAAGATTAGCGACTGTTTTGAACATTCGAATTTGAGCGAGTTCCATCATTCATTCCAAGTGAATACTGACCTCAGTATTCGTTAATTGTCGTATTGAGCCTTTCTCCTAATACTAACTCCTTCTTAGACAGTGAGTGAATGCAAAATAGGATGATGTATGAAAAAAGTGAAGGTGAAGGCCAAGGGGAAGTTGGTGACTGCGGCGATGTTTGTGGTGCTGTGTTGGGCGTATTCCCCCATTGGTATTCATATCGGCCTTGCATCATATTCGCCCGGTCAGTTAGCGTTATTACGCTTTATCATTGCCTCTGTTTTTATGGGAATGGTAGCGATGTTTCTGGGAGTACAAATGCCCAAAGTGAAGGATATTCCTTTGTTGTTTACGCTTGGCTTTTTTGCCGTAGCCTTACATCACATTGCGCTAAATTTTGGTCAGCGCGGTGTGAGTGCAGGGGCGGCGAGTGTGTTAGCGCAATCGACGCCGATTTTCACCGTGATTATTGCTCGTTGTGTTTTACAGGAGCGGACTACTGTCTGGCGATGGTGTTGTGTATTGGGCGGCATGATAGGTGCGCTGATCGTGGTGATGGGCGACAAAGGTCTCGGCAATTTTAGCCTAAATGGGTTATTAATTCTGGTGGCGGCTTGTTCATGGAGTGTGTATTTCATTCTGCAAAAACGTTATTCGCAGCGTTACAGCACTTTAACCATGGTGTGTTATACGGTGTGGACAGGCACTGTGATTTTGCTGGTATTTTCTCCCGGTTTGTTGACCTCGATGTTGAATTCTAGTGCTCTGGTGAGTTTGGCAGTACTGCTGTTGGGCATTTTTCCGAGCGCCTTAGCGTATGTGGCTTGGGCTTATGTGTTGTCGTACTCAGAGGTCAGTAAAGTATCCATTGTGTTGTATTTGATTCCACCAACCGCCATGGTCATGGCGGCGTTTATTTTAGGGGAGTCGCCTTCTGTTCTGGTGCTGCTGGGCGGTGGCATGGTGATTCTGAGCGTATTGGCAATGAGCTTGGAAAAGCCTTGAGCAGTATCTATAACCATCATTATTTATAACCTTGCGCTTGTAAGGTAAACAAATGCGCGTATTGGCCTTGTTGTTCGAGCAGTGATTCGTGGGTGCCGCGCTCTTTGACTTGTCCATGCTCCATGACGATGATCTCGTGTGCGAGACGCACTGTGGAAAATCGATGGGAAATCAGTATCGCCATTTTGTGCTTGGTGTGTTCTTGAAAGTGTTGGAAGATATTGGCTTCCGCTTGTGCATCCATCGCCGCTGTCGGTTCATCTAATACCAAGATATCCGCGTCTTCGCGCATGAAGGCACGCGCCAAGGCGATTTTTTGCCATTGCCCGCCAGACAATTCTTGTCCGCCACGGAACCAGCGGCCCAGTTGGGTTTGGTAGCCTTGTTCCAGTTCATCAATAAAGTCGGTGGCCTTGCCAAGTTCAGCGGCCTTTTTCCAACCGGTTTGATCGTTAAATCGGTCGTTGTCGCCCGCGCCGATGTTTTCACCCACAATAAATTGATAACGTACAAAGTCTTGAAATATCACGCCAACACGTTTGAGCAGCGCGCTTTCTTCCCATTCCAATAAGTTTAAACCGTCTAACAAAATGCGTCCTTGTGTTGGGTTATAAAGACGAGTCAGCAGTTTGATGAGCGTGGTTTTGCCTGAGCCATTTTCACCGACAATCGCCAGACTCTGGCCGGGGCGAATGTGGAGGTTTATGTTGGCAAGTGCAGGCCTTTCGTTACCTGGGTATTGGAAAGAGACGTTTTCAAAACGAATGCCATCGTTTGGTATTGGACCAGCTAATTGCCCTGATGTTGCAAGTGGTGTTTCTTGCTCTAGGTATTCGTAGAGGTTGGATAGATATAAGTTGTCTTCGTACATACCGCTGATGGCGGTAAGTGAGGCGGAGACCGAGCTTTGACCTTGTTTAAATAACAGCAAATACATGGTCATTTGACCCAAGGTGATCGCACCGATAATAGTATCGCTGACGATCCAACCATAAGCCCCATAAAACACCAGGGTGCTAATCACGCCAAGAGCAAAGCCCCAGCTTTCACGGCGTAAAATCAGTCGCTTACTTTCTCTGAATAGCTTGATGAATATTTCGGTGTAGCGTTGTAAAAAACGCTCACCTAATTGGTATAAGCGAACTTCTTTAATGTTGTCTTCTCGAGCTAATAAGGTTTCTAAATAGTTTTGCTGACGGACTTCTGGAGAGCGCCAACGAAACATCAAAAAGGCATCGCCAGAAAACTTGGCTTCAGCAATAAAGGAAGGCAAAGCGCCACAGACCAATAGGACCAACGCCCAGGGTGAAAAATGCCACAGCAAGACAGCAAAGCTGGATAACGTGATGGCATTTTGCAGCAAGGCAAAGGTTTTATTCACCAGAGCAAGTGGGCGGCTGGAGGCCTCGCGACGGGCACGAACCAGTTTGTCGTAAAACTCAGAATCTTCAAAATGCGAGAGTGTTAGGCTTTGGGCTTTTTCTAATATCAGCAGGTTGACCTTTTGACCTAATAAACCTTGTAAAATGGCCTGCTGCGCGGTCAAAGCACGCTGCGCGGCGGCAATGACCAAGACCAAAAGACCTTCTAATAAGACATAGCTAAGAGCAGCTTGATAATGCAAGACTTGGTCTTGTTTGTAGCTTTCCATTGCAGCCACGACGGTATCGACGATCAATTGTCCCACATACGCCATGGCGGCTGGCGTGACACCAGCAATCAGTGTTGCCAACGCCAAACCTATGGTTAACGCTGGGGACGTTTTCCATACCAAGTCGATGGCGCGACGGCTATAACGAAACACGCCTAGCATGTTCTTATCGACGGTATTTTGAGGGGAATCAGCGGGTTTCATTAAAGATCCTAGACGTCAGGAAATGAATACGGAGGAAAGGACAGTATAAGTCATTAGGTCGTAATTTTATCCATTAAAAAAACAGCCCCTTAGTGCTTGATAAGATGATTTCTCGGGTTTTGATCGTTTGGCTATAGTGAAAGTCTGTGGAATTGGTACTGGCTGTTTAGTCGTTAAATGTGAGAGATGTGTAATGAGCAATAAAATGGCGAAGTCTGCCCTTGATCAAGCTGGAAGTGGAACTCGTTCGGTATGGAGTGGTGAGCAAGTAAAGCATCCTTACCGTGCGACGCAAACGCCGATCGTCGCCAGTGCGGCGTATGGCTACCAAGATATCGACGAATGGTATGACGTTGCGTTGGGAGCTGCCCACGGTTTTATTTATAGCCGTATGAGCAATCCTACAGTGGAAACCTTAGAAGCAAAGATCTGCGGCCTAGAAAACGCTGAGTCGGCGGTGGCTTTTAGCACGGGCATGGCGGCCATCAGCAGTGTGCTTTATACCTTTTTATCGAATGGTTGCCGTGTGGTATCGACGAAAGACAGTTATGGCGGCACCAATAAAGTCTTTGAAGAATTTTTACCGCGCATGGGGGTGAGCGTTACGCTTTGCGAAACTCACAGTCACGAGCAAATTGAAGCTGAAATCGCCAAAGGTTGCGATGTTTTGTATTTGGAAACACCGACTAACCCGACCTTGAAAATTGTCGATGTAAAACGTCTTGTCGCGGCTGCTAAAAAAGTCGGCGCCTTGGTGATTGCGGATAACACTTTTGCGACACCACTGAACCAAAGTCCTTTGGCATTGGGTGTCGACATTGTTGTTCACAGTGCGACCAAGTTCTTGAGCGGTCACGCCGATGCTATGGGCGGTTTGGTATGTGGCAGTGAAGAGTTAATGGCAAAGGTTCGTCATTATCGAGAAATTAATGGCGCGACGTTGGATCCATTTTCGGCGTATTTGATTATTCGTGGTATGAAAACCTTGGCACTACGAATTCGTCAGCAACAAAGCAGTGCACAAGCCATTGCGCAATATTTATTGACGGAACCTTTGGTTGAAGCGGTGAACTATCCAGGTCTGCCAAGTCATCCGAATCATGCGATTGCCTGTGAGCAAATGCGAGGTTTTGGGGCGATGGTGAGTTTTGTTCTGGTCGGTGGTATGGATACGGTGAAGATCTTATTGCCGCAATTACAGTATGCGCATTGCGCGGGTAACTTGGGCGCGGTCGAAACCATTTATGGACCAGCCAGAACCACCAGTCATGTGGAAAATACATTGGAAGAACGTTTGGCGCTGGGGATTTCAGAAGGTTTAGTGCGGATATCTGTGGGGATTGAAGACACTGACGATTTGATTGCGGATCTAATGCAAGCGTTTGAACGAGTTAGAGCGCTTTCGTGTGACAACACAGACCAGGTTTCATGCTGTACAAAATGAAAAAAACAGGGGAGTACATTAGTGTTTCACTAGGGACTGTTAGTGGCAACTCCTGTATTATGCGCCGCTATGAAATGGCATTAAGATCAGATACGTAAATAACTTAGGGTTCGTTTTTACATAAACTGGGGACATCAAATATGAAGAAATTAGTGATCGCTGTGGTGGCTTTGTGCAGTGCAACATTGGCATCAGCGTCGGATAATGCGTTGTGGGAAAAATCCACACTGAATGAAATTTTAAATCGTGGCGAGCTTCAAGTTTGTGCTGAAGCGGGTTACATGCCGTTTGATATGCGTGATAAAAGTGGCAATATCGTAGGCTTTGACGTGGACATTGCCAAGTCTATGGCAAAGGCCATGGGCGTCAAAATTGACATTCGTAATACGGCTTGGGATGGCATCATTCCGGCGTTATTAACGGCTAAGTGCGATATCATTATTTCAGGTATGACGATTACGCCAGAGCGTAATTTGAAAGTGAACTTTACTGATCCTTACATTGTAGTTGGTCAAACAATTTTGTTGAGTCCTAAGTTGGAAGGGAAAGTTAAGAGTTACAGAGATCTTAACGACGCCAAATATACTGTCGCAACAAAGTTAGGCGCGACTTCTGACTATGCTGTAAAAAGATACATGAGCAAAGCTAAGTTGAATCTGTTTGAAACGGAATCTGAAGCCGCATTAGAAGTGGTAAATGGCAATGCCGATGCGTTTGTGTATGACTTGCCATATAACGCGATTTACGCCGCGCAAAGTAAGGGTAAGGTATTACATTTAGACGAATCCTTCACTTTTGAACCGCTTGGCTTTGCGATTCGTAAGGGCGATCCAGACTTTATGAATTTCTTGAATAACTACCTTGCTCAGATTAAAGGCGATGGTACTTATGACAAGATTTATCAAAAATGGTTTGAAGGTGACGCTTGGTTGAGCACCATTCAGTAACATGGAAAACACACAAAAAGTGGCGCTGTATAGCGCCACTTTTTGTGCATTCTTACTTGAGAAAATCTTTTCACGACCGCGCATATGACCGTGTGAACAGGTTTCTTTGAGTTAAAAAATACAACGGGGAATTTCTCATTGATGGAAAAACAATCTCATCTGCTTTTGTGGAAAGCGGTCTTTGTTCTAATCATCATAGGATTAGGCTTTGGCATTTATGCAGGCAGCAAAAGTATTGACTACACTTGGCGCTGGGAGCGTATCCCTCAGTACATCATTAACACCGAAGCAACAACGGTTAGAGCCCCCTTTGACGGCACAGCCACCATTGAAAAAGGCAACAGGTTAGTGGTGACTTCTGATTACGGCGATGACCCGTTAGTGATTAAAAAGTTTGATAATTTGCTGGTTGGTCATGGCGATTTGGTGTTTGAGGGGGATCCTCTAGTAGAAGTCGAAAACTGGAATATTGGTCCATTGACTTGGGGGCTGGTGATGACATTGCAGTTGTCTGTGGTGTCTTTGGTGTTTGCTGTGGTGATCGGTCTATTTGCAGGACTGGCCCGTATATCGTCTAACCCCGCGTTACGTTATTTATCCATTACTTACATTGAACTGATTCGCGGTACGCCCTTATTGGTGCAGATTTTTATCTTCTATTTTTTTATCGGCACGGTATTGGATTTAGACCGTTTTACCGCAGGTGTCGCGGCGTTGTCGGTGTTTACTGGCGCTTATATCGCTGAAATCGTGCGTTCTGGTATTCAATCTATCAGTCCTGGGCAAATGGAAGCCGCGCGAAGTCTAGGGATGAATTACGTTCAGGCGATGGTCAATGTTATTTTGCCGCAGGCGTTTAAACGAACTTTACCGCCGATGGCTGGACAATTTATTAACCTGATCAAAGACTCGTCTCTGGTGTCGGTCATTTCCATCACAGATCTGACCAAAGCGGGTCGGGAAGTAGTGAGTTCGACGTTTGCACCTTTTGAAGTGTGGTTCGCGGTGGCGCTGATGTATTTAGTGTTAACCGGAGCTTTGTCTTGGGCCATTCAACGTCTTGAAAAGAGGTTATCTGCCAGTGACTAATAGGACCGATAAGAGCATCATTCAAGCTCGTAATATTGAAAAAATCTATCCCAATGGCTGTCATGCTCTAAAAAAGGTTTCTCTCGACATCAATCGAGGTGAAGTGGTGGTGATTATTGGACCAAGTGGCTCGGGTAAGTCGACATTCTTGCGCACCTTGAATCAGTTGGAAACCATTTCGGATGGCACGATTCATATTGACGAAGTGAGCCTGACAGACAAAAAAACCAACATTAATAAAGTGCGTGAAGAAGTGGGTATGGTTTTCCAGTCCTTTAATCTTTTTCCACATAAAACAGCGTTGGGTAACGTGGCATTGTCGCCCATCAAGGTGAAGAAAAAGCCCCGTGCTGTAGCGGAGCAGGAAGGACGTGAGCTACTCAAAAAAGTAGGTTTAGCGGAACGCATGAATAATTACCCGTCGCATTTGTCTGGTGGTCAGCAGCAACGTGTGGCCATAGCGAGAGCCTTGGCTATGCATCCTAAAATTATGCTATTTGACGAGCCAACCAGTGCCCTTGATCCTGAAATGGTTGGGGAGGTGCTGGACGTGATGAAAAGCCTTGCTCGTGACGGAATGACCATGGTGGTGGTGACCCATGAGATGGGCTTTGCTCGTGAAGTGGCTGATCGTGTGGTGTTCATGGAGGATGGTGAGCTAGTGTTTGAAGAAAGTCCTGAGCGTTTTTTTAGTTCTGACAATCCGCGTTTACAGCGTTTCCTTGGTCAAGTGCTTTAGTGTTTAAAAGATAACTTTAGTGCTTGTTGTCTAAGGTTATCTTTTTATTGGATCATAACGATGAACAAGAAAGCTCTGCCTCCGTTAAATTGGCTGCATACGTTTGAAGTATCAGCGCGATGTCTTAATTTCACTCATGCAGCGGAAGAATTGTGCTTAACCCAAGGGGCGGTGAGTCAGCAGATTCGATTGCTCGAAAGTCATTTGGGCGTGTCGTTATTTAAACGATTACCGCGCGGTTTGAGTTTAACAGAAGAGGGACGATCTTACTTTCCCGTAGTAAAAGACGCGATATCTCGTTTGACGGTTGGTACGAACGAGATTTTTACCCAACAGGATAAGCAGCTCATCAAAGTTTGCGGCAGCTTATCGTTCTTCTCTCATTGGTTAGCGCCTAAACTTGCTGATTTCAGTATTGCTTATCCCCATTACGACATTCGTTATGTGAGCAATATTTGGGTGCAAGCCTTAGACGATGAAGAGGACATGGAGATTCGCTGGGGGCATGGTGAATGGTCTGGGCTGATCTCACAACGGCTTACTTGGGACACTCTTGTGCCTGTGTGTTCACCTGAACTCATGGCGCGATGGCCTTTGCGAGAACCTGCAGATTTGGTAAATCATTCACTCTTGCATGTGATCGGCTACGAAGAAGGTTGGGGTTACTGGCTGAATATCATGGGCGTGGAGAACGTTGACTCGTCTGTTGGAATGCAGTTCGATACGTTGGTGTCGACTTTGCGTATGGCTGAACTTGGTCAAGGTGTGGCTTTAGCGCGCTCCTCTATGGTGCAAGAGATGCTGAGCGAAGGCAAATTAGTTGCACCATTTGGGCAAACAGTCGAGGCCAGCGAGTCGTTTTACTTAGTGCGGCGGTCAGGCGCGCCATTGCACTATGCTGCGAGTGTTTTTTTTGATTGGCTTGTGAAACAGGCGCATAAGTCTTAGCTAAGAAGCATTAAGATGCCGCACTATGCGGCATCACTTTCTAAAAAATCGACAACGTCATCATGATCAAACACAACGTTACTGTCCTCTTCCTCGTACAGCGCGTCTTCGTCAGGTTCGATGACAAGGTCTTCCAATGGTTTCTTCGGGGAAGATTCTTTTAGATTAAGCTGCGTGCTAGTTTCTTTACGGTTGGTTTTTTTGGGTTTCGCTGTGCTTTTCTTTTTGTTTCCTAAAATATCCAATAGCAGGTCTTTTTGCTCGGCCAAATACATGGATAAGGCTTCTTTCTTATTATGATCTCCAGCTAGTTGGCTCTGATCTAAAACCTCGTACAGAGCTTCGGCGGTATCCAACAATTTATCATAGGCATCGGCTTCAGCTCTTGAAGTAAAAGTCATTTTTTCTATTCCATCGCGTTCTACAACATATTTGATAATGACAGGCATGATCCACCTCGTGAAAAATAATACTGTATAAATGTACAGTATTATTTGTTTCTTTGTCTAGTGCTTTTGTTTGTTGATTTAGGCAATGATTGATAAAGTTGCGTTCTTGCTAAAGGAAACACTTTTATGGCCGTTGATTTTTCCCAGATAGACTTCTCCATTTTAATGGATCACGTTGAGTTTGTTTTGACGTTTGCTTGGATTTTATTGTCCTATATTGTTCGACGCTATACCAAACGTGCGATTCGTCTTCATCAAAAGCTTGAACATGACAAAAAGCGTCAACGGATCAATACGGTCGATAACATATTCAACCTGCTTTTAGTGGTCGGTTTAATACTGATTTGGTCGTCTGAGTTGCAAAATATTGCGATTTCCATCGCGGCTTTTATGGTGGCGTTGGTGATAGCAACAAAAGAGTTTATTGCTTGTATTGTGGGGGCGTTTTATCGAGCCAGTACTCGGCCATATCAGGTGGGGGATTGGATACGTATCGCAAACTATGAGGGAGAAGTGACAGACAGTGACTGGTTATCAACCACCTTGTTTGAGGTCGATTTAAAAGGTGGCAGTTACACTTATACCGGGCGTACCACTGTGGTTCCGAACAGTGTTTTATTATTGAATACGGTTCAAAATTTGAACTATATGCGACGTTATGTAACCCATACATTTTCGATTTCTAGACACTCAGATGAGGTCAATCTGTTTACTATTAAAGAGCAAATCCTCGATAAAATTCGCCAGTATAGTGAGCATTTCCATGAGGTTGCGATTCGTTATAACAGTCTTATTGAAAAGCGTTTGGATATTAAGATATCTGGCCCTGAGCCAAGAGTACGCATCACCACAACCACAGAAGGTTACAACGTGTTCAGTATTTCATTATTTTGTCCAACCGATGAAGCGGTTGAGATTGAGCAAAAAGTAACAGAGGATTTTATGCGATTTTGGTATGAAAAGCGTCACGCCAATACAGTGACCATGGAGAACATAGAATGAAAGTAATTCGTACATTTGCGATTGTCGCTCTGTCTATAGCCTCTTTGTTTTTGTCCGGCTGCAATAGTTTGACCATAAGTGAAGTGGATGTGAACAAAGAAGTTGCAAAACAGTTAGCGGAACAGCAAGAAAATCATATTACGCTACTTTTGAATGGCAATGCATTGAATTTAGATTTGTTGGTGACGGATGCGAATATTGATTTTACTGAACGCAATGGTGGTTTGGTGATGGTCGATTTAAGCAGTAATATGACAGGAACGTTAAAAGCATTTGGCCAGACATTCTCTGTCACCACGAAAGTGAATCCGTCTTTTGAATCTGGGGTACGTATCGAGGAAGATCGTTTGTACTTGGTGGCTCCTAAAATCACCCAAATCGACGTTGAGGGATCCAGCTTTAATGAAAAAATGTTGCGTTCTACTTTGGGATCTTTGCATGGCGATTTTGAGAAAGCGCTGGTTGACTATTTCGACCAACACCCTGTGTATGTACTAAATCACTCTCCGTCTGAAAAAACCGCAGCGGCCTTGGTTAAAAATATTATTATCAAGGAAGACTCACTCGAGCTTTCTATTTTTTAGTCAATAACAGTGTGGTGAAGGGTCTAGGTAAGTTGCCTTGTTGGCCTTATAATGCCGCCATAATTAACGCTCGAATTTTTAGAATGAGGAAACAGCATGTCAATTGCAGACAATCAAGTCGTTCAATTTCACTATACTTTGCGTCATGGCGAAGAGTTGATCGAAACCTCTGCGGGTAAAGAGCCAGCGGCGTATTTGCATGGTCATGGTAACGTTATTCCTGGACTTGAAAAAGCGATGGAAGGCAAAGCAGTCGGCGATGAATTTGAAGTAACGGTTGCTTGTGTTGACGCCTACGGTGAGCGCCACGAAGATCGTCAGCAACAGGTTCCAGTGAAGCATCTGCAAGGTGCGAAGCGCTGGAAAGCGGGAATGGTTGCCATGGTGCAAACGGATAAGGGTATGCGTCAGGTGACGGTTGTTAAAGTTGGTTTGAAGCATGCTACGGTGGATTTGAATCATCCATTGTCTGGCAAAGATCTGACTTTTAATATCCAAATCGTGGATGCTCGTGAAGCGACCAACGATGAAATTGCGCATGGTCATGCGCATGGCGTAGGTGGTCATCACCATTAAGAGACAAGTTCTCTGAGTGTCCAATGGCGTAATCTTTAAAAGCCCCTGTTACTGATGAAGTAGCAGGGGTTTTTATTTTTTATCTTTTTGCTTTTTGAATGGCTTATAGAACGATTGATTTTGATCAAGTAATGGCAACAAACAGTAAAATTTAATAAGAATCGTTATCACCAGCTTGACAGATCCCGTCTTCATGCACATTATTGATAATAGTTATCATTTATATTGTGTGTCGTACCATTTTTAGAGGGCGAAGTGATGAGTCATTATTTAGTGCCATTTTCAGTACTTGAGCAGACCATTCAGGGAGGGCAATGTGCGGATTCCCCAGAAGTGCTCTATCATTATTTAAACCTAACAGAAGAATATGCGGAACGGTTAAACATCACTGATGCCACCTTGTTATATCAGAGAGTGTTCAATGTGTTGCTCGATACCGTTTGCAATACCAGTGTAGCGCCACATTGGCGTCAAACTTGTCTAGATAAGGTGTATTTGCCCTTGTCACATCTTAAGCATTTAATTGTCACTTATCAGGATGCCAAGAACTACTTCAAAATGGAGCACAATTTACGAATTTTGAGCCATTACTTTCTTTCTTCTTTTGAACCACAAGGACAGCATTAAAGAATGAGTATGCGTATTGAAAAAGACAGCATGGGTGAATTAGAGGTTCCAGAAAAAGCACTCTATGGCGCCCAAACACAACGAGCGATTAATAACTTCCCGATCAGTGATGAACCTCTTCCAGAAGCTTTTATCCGCTCACTTATCTTAATCAAAGCCGCGGCTGCCCGAGCCAATGAATCTCTTGAATGTATCACGCCGAAGATGTCTAAAGCGATTCAACAGGCTTGTGATGAGTTGTTAAATGCTGATGATTTGATGCAACATTTTCCAGTGGATGTTTTTCAGACGGGATCTGGTACCAGTTCGAACATGAATGCGAACGAAGTGATTGCAACACTAGCGAGTGCCTACCATGGTTCGGCTGTTAATCCCAATGATCACGTGAACTATGGACAGAGTAGTAACGACGTTATTCCCAGCGCTATTCATGTTAGCGCTACGTTGGAATTAACCGGTCATTTGCTGCCCGCGTTAGAACATTTGAAAGACGCCATTCTTGAAAAAGGTACAGCGCTTGCTGGGTACACAAAAACAGGCAGAACCCATTTAATGGATGCTATGCCAGTTCGATTGGATCAAACCTTCCACGCTTGGGCGGCACAATTGCAAGACAATATTGATAATTTAACGTATTTGGAAAATAAAACCACGCAGCTTGCACAGGGTGGAACCGCTGTTGGCACTGGCATTAATGCTCATCCTGATTTTGCCATTAAATTTGCGAAAGAGTTGTCGGATTTAACCAAGGTTACTTTTGTACCAGGGAAAAACTTTTTTGCCCTGATAGGCTCTCAGGATACAGCTGTGGCTTTGTCTGGTCAGTTAAAGGCGGTGGCAGTGACTTATATGAAAATTGCCAATGACTTGCGTTGGATGAATTCTGGACCATTGGCTGGGTTAGGTGAAATTACGTTACAAGCTTTACAGCCAGGTTCGTCTATTATGCCCGGGAAAGTCAATCCAGTGATCCCAGAAGCGACGGCGATGGTCGCAGCACAAGTGATTGGTAACGATGCGGCGATTACTATTGGTGGGCAATCGGGCAACTTTGAATTGAATGTTATGTTGCCTATGATTGCTAAAAACCTATTAAACAGTATCAAGTTGTTAGCAAACAGTGGTCATCTTTTGGCTGATAATGCCATTGCGACGCTGACTGTGAATGAAGATAAATTGAATCAAGCATTACATCGCAACCCCATTTTGGTCACTGCACTGAATCCGATCATCGGTTATGGTAAAGCCGCCGAGATCGCAAAAAAAGCGTACAAAGAAGGTCGCCCAGTGGTGGATGTCGCCGAAGAAGAAACCAATCTAAGTCGAGATGAATTGTTGGCTTTGCTTGATCCGGCTAAGTTAACTCATGGTGGTGTCTAGGTCAGAATAAAAAGGTTTCCTTATTTGGTTGTTTCCCTTTCCAAATAATGAAAAACGGCCAGCGTCCGCGCTGGCTTTTTTTGTTTATATGCTGGAAAGTGCTTCATCCACTGCCGCTTCCGTATGAATAAGCGTGGTATCAAACAAAGGCACGGTAACATGCTCTTGCTTGAGCAGTAGGGTGATTTCTGTGCAGCCTTCGATGACGGCTTCTGCTCCGGCTGCTTGGAGTCGATTAACGATGTCGATATAAGTTTCTCTTGATTCAGGGCGGATTTCACCAAGACATAATTCTTCGTAAATAATTCTATGTATTTCATCTCTGTCTTGCTTTGCCGGCGTGATGACTTCTAAGCCATACAATCCTTCTAAGCGTTTAATATAAAAGTCTTCCTCCATTGAATAACGCGTGCCGATAAAACCAATTTTTTGATGCTTTTGTTTTACGAGCTCTTTGGCCGTCGCATCAGCAATGTGCAGTAAAGGAATGTTTACGGCATTTTGAACAATATCTGCCACCTTGTGCATGGTGTTAGTGGCGATCAGAATAAAATCAGCCTGGGCTTGTTCTAAACGTTTAGCTTCTGCGGTCAGTATTTCTCCTAGTTGCGTCCAATCGCCTAGATGTTGCAAGCGCTCAATCTCGGCAAAATTGACACTGGATAAAATAATTTTAGCGGAATGCAAGCCGCCAAGTTTTCGTCTGGTGAGCTCATTGATGTTTTTGTAATACAGGGCTGACGATTCCCAACTCATGCCACCAATAATGCCGATCGTTTTCATGCTTGTGTCCTTTGGGGTTTATGAAAAGTCCATGAAGTCTAACGTGCTAATAGGGAGGTCGTAATGCACAGTTGGGCAAAATAAACGTTGAAACTGTAAGGGCCTATTGTCAAAGTCCTCTGCCCATAAAGACACTATGAGGATCAAGTTTGTAGTCGGAAAAGGGGCCACATTCCGTAAAACCATGTTTCGCGTAGAGTTTTCTAGCGGGCTTGAAAAAATCTTGCGAGCCGGTTTCTAGGTTGATTTTATTGAGGCCTTTTTGTTTGGCAACATCAAGAATATGGCGGAGCAGCGTCGAAGCAACACCTTTGTTGCGGGCTGCGCTGGTGGTGCGCATGGACTTAATTTCACCCTGTGTCTTGTCTAGTATTTTTAATGCGCCGCAGCCGAGTAATTGACCGTTTTCCCAAACTGTCCAAAAGGTAATGTTTGGCTTTTTTAATCCATCTAGGTCTAATGCAAAAACGCATTCAGGTGGGGAGGCTGCAAACATATCTGCAAGATGCTCGGTGAGTATTTGTTTGACTTCTGGGCCAGATAAATCATCGATTCTGATATCCATTGAGTGTATTTTCCTGTTTTTTTTAGGTGCGAAGATGAAGCAATTTTTATACCGAAATCAAGAGTATTTGGGTTGTTAAGCAAGAGTGTATACTGTTCGTTAAAGTAGGCTCTAGACTAGCAAAAGGTTTTATATGACAGCCCCATTAAATTTACGATCCGCTGAGATGGTCGATGCCGATCTTTTATTGTTATGGCGTAATGATCTCGAGACGCGCAAGGCCTCTCATAATATGGAGGAAGTGTTGATCGAATCGCATTTCGCTTGGCTTGATGCCTCTTTAAAGAGTCCTCAAAAAAGGCGTTTATGGATAGCTGAAATAGATGGCAAAGCAGTGGGTACGTGTCGTGCGGATAAGTTAGATAATGTGTGGGAATTATCTTGGACCGTAGCACCGGATGCTCGGGGAAAAGGCGTAGCTCATCAAATGCTGTCCAAATTGGTGCATTACTTCAATGAACCCTTGATGGCTCAGATCAAAGTCAACAACATAGCCTCAATAAAAGTTGCGGAACGCGCCGGTTTCGTTTTAGACACACAAGAACATGGCGTGTTGTTCTATGTATATCCCAATGCTTCCTCTATGGCGCACTAATCATCAAAGCGAATACGCACTTTCGGTTCGTCTGGTTTTTTCTCGGTTGGTTTACGCAGTGGATCGACCAGCTTTTCCAAACCATTGATTTTGATTTCTAATGCCAACTGCAGCCATTGTCCCAGATTGCCATTTGGCCAACCTTCGTGAGCAAACCACAGCAGATAGGCTTCAGGTAGGTCGATTAACACACGACCTTGGTATTTACCAAATGGCATGGTTTGACGGGCAACTTGGACGAGATCTTCTTGTGAAAACATGGGCTTCGCTTAATAGTGATGCTTAATGACATTGAATGCTGCGTTATCTTAGTATTTAAACACAGCAGGGGCGCACATTGAAACATCACTGAGTTATGTGGCAAAAGGCGGATCTTGTTTAAAACGTTGGATTAAGTAATCACAAATGCTTTGTAGCTTTGGTGAAGGTTGGCGTACCTTAGGATAGACCAGCCAAACACCGCTGTATGGATACTGATATTGGGTCAACAAAGGAATAAGCTTGCCAGTAGCGAGGTCATCGGCGACGTAATAATCAGGTAATTGCGCTATGCCTAAGCCTTTACGCACCGCATCCAGTAAAGCAGGCCCCGAGTTGCTGCGCCATTGGCTGGCGACTTTTACTTCTTTGTGCTGCCCATCTTGTTGAAACAGCCAATGACTTTTAGAGCCAATGAGGCAGCGATGCTTATTTAATTCCGCTAGTGTATGCGGCATGCCGTGTTGATCTACGTAGTCTCTGGACGCGCAGAGGTATTCCACCCTGTCACATAATCGTCGTGATAAATGACTAGAATCTTTCATGGCGCCCATGCGAATCGCTAGGTCATAACCTTCTTCTATTAAATCTACTGAGCGGTTAGTGAGATGAAAATCCAGATCTATCTTCGGATGATCCAGTAGGAAATCATTCATTAATGGTGCAATGTAGCGCTCGCCAAACGTCGTAGCACAGGTCATTTTAAAGGCGCCGATTGGCGCTTGATTTAAGGTTGAAATCATCTCTTCGGCACTGCTTAAGGCTTCAGGCAAGCCTCGGCAATGTTGATAATACAATTCACCCGCATCGCTTAAACGAATGCGTCTTGTGGTGCGAAATAGCAGCGTGGTTCCCAGTTCTGCTTCGAGTTGCGTGATCAAGCGACTGATATGGGACGCGGATACACTCAGTTTCATCGCAGCAGCGGAAAGGCTACCTTGTCTGACCACTTCAACAAAGGCCTCCATGGCTTCCCAGTTCTTCATAATTGCCCCTTTTACATCAAAAATAGCGCCTGTAATTTGTTATATTATAACTAAATATCCCTATTTTGAAATGATTGTTGCTATATAGCAACAATCATTTTCCAAATTGAGCATTATCCTCGTAATCATTTGCGTCTACACTGGCGGTATTAAATTGAATCTAAACACACTTTGGAGTGCGCTATGAAATGTAAAGCTGCTGTTGCTTGGGGTCCTGGTCAACCACTGAAAATTGAAGAGGTGGACGTTCAAGATCCGCAAAAAGGCGAAGTGTTAGTTCGCATGGTGGCAACGGGCGTGTGCCACACGGATGCATTTACCTTGTCGGGTGAAGATCCAGAAGGTATTTTCCCTGCTATTTTGGGTCATGAAGGCGCAGGCGTAGTGGAAGCGGTAGGTGAAGGTGTCACCACGCTTAAAGTGGGGGATCATGTTATCCCACTTTACACTGCAGAATGTGGCGAGTGTAAATTCTGTAAGTCTGGCAAGACTAACCTTTGCCAAGCGGTTCGTGTGACTCAAGGTAAAGGCTTAATGCCAGATGGAACCAGCCGTTTTAGCATCAATGGTGAGCCAATTTTCCATTACATGGGAACCTCTACTTTCTCAGAGTACAGTGTGGTTCCTGAAATCTCTTTGGCGAAAATTCATGTGGATGCGCCGCTAGAAAAAGTTTGCTTGCTTGGTTGTGGTATCACGACGGGTATCGGCGCGGTACTCAATACGGCGAAAGTGGAAGAGGGCGCTACTGTGGCGGTCTTTGGTTTGGGCGGTATCGGTCTGTCGGTTATCCAAGGCGCTCGCATGGCAGGCGCGTCTCGCATTATCGCCATCGATATTAATGAATCTAAATTTGAAATGGCGAAACAGTTTGGTGCGACTGATTGCATCAACCCGAAGACATTCGAAGCGCCCATCCAGCAAGTGATTGTTGATATGACAGACGGCGGCGTAGATTACTCATTTGAATGTATCGGTAACGTACAAGTGATGCGTCAAGCGCTTGAGTGCTGTCATAAAGGTTGGGGTGAATCCATCATCATTGGTGTGGCGGGAGCAGGTCAAGAAATCTCCACGCGCCCATTCCAGTTGGTTACTGGTCGAGTTTGGAAGGGGTCGGCTTTTGGTGGCGTAAAAGGGCGTAGCCAATTGCCAGGCTACGTAGAAGATTACATGAATGGCAAAATCGAAATCGATCCATTCGTGACGCACACTATGCCACTTGAACGCATCAACGAAGCGTTTGATTTGATGCACAAAGGCGAGAGTATTCGTACGGTCATTCTGTTCGATAAGTAAGCTTTCAATAAGTAAGTTTTCGATAAATGATCGTAATGACACCGTTTTGATAAGCCCGCTTAGCGGGCTTTTTTAACAGAGTTAAGGAGACTGCTATGGAATTGTTATCTAGCACAAAAAGCTTTGGTGGTTGGTTAAAGCGTTATAAGCATGAAAGCCTATCTGTAAAAAGTGACATGATTTTTGCGATTTACCTTCCCCCTCAAGCCGAAACACAAAAAGTCCCCGTTTTGTATTGGTTATCTGGTTTGACTTGTACGGACGAAAACTTCACACAAAAAGCGGGCGCTTTTCGTAAAGCGGCTGAGTTAGGGTTGGCTATTGTGTGTCCCGACACCAGCCCTCGCGGTACAGATTATCCTAACGAACATGACAGCTACGATTTTGGTTCCGCTGCTGGGTTTTATATCAATGCGTCCGTGGAGCCCTATTCGAACACTTACCACATGTACGATTACGTGGTGCAAGAATTGCCACATTTGATTGAAACCAACTTTCCTGTGACCGACAAGCGTTCGATCTCTGGTCACTCAATGGGTGGTCACGGTGCCTTGATTTGTGCGCTGAAAAATCCTGGCAAGTATCAATCTGTTTCTGCTTTTTCACCAATTGCTAATCCAACCAACTGTCCCTGGGGGCAAAAAGCTTTTACTGGCTACTTGGGCGAGGATAAAAATACATGGGAAGAATGGGACGCCACTTTGCTGATTGACAAGGCAAGTGAACGCTTACCTTTGTTTATCGACCAAGGCGAAGCAGATAACTTTTTGGTTGAACAACTCAAACCAGAAGCCCTAGAAGCTGCTTGTGAAAAAGCCGGACACCCGATCACGGTACGTCGTCAACCGGGTTACGACCACAGTTACTTCTTTATCGCTAGTTTCATCGATGATCATTTAGAACATCACTCTAGAGCTTTGAGTTAATTTATTTATTTTGATGTGACAGACTTGAGATCAGATTAAAAATTGCTATTTCTTTATCTGATCTCAAGATCAGGTCTTGTGTTGTTATTTGATGGGTTGGTCTATATTAAATGGCGAGTCAGGGCCGAGTAATTCATTGGTGAGTATCTTGGGTGAAATGTTAAGTTCAAAATGAAATAATTTTGACTCTATGCCGCAACCATCAAAAACAATTGCCCATCCTTCTGTACTGCCTTCTTTTGGTAAGCGCCAGCACACGCCTTTTATGTTGGCATAACGTGTACCATCGGCGTCCTCTGTGATTGGATAATCTACTTCTTTGGTTAAGCTGTTGAGGTATTCTTTTTGTGCCCTTTTGGATTCTGCGATTTTGTCTCTGAGTTCTGCAGAAAAAATATCAGTTAAAGCCTCATCGTTTATATTTGAAGGTAAAGTGACGTTTGATAAATCAAGCAGGCTAGGTCTCTCGGAGCCCAATAGCGAAGCGTCGAGAGCGTCAGAGCTCGGACTGCTGTTTTGTTTTGCCTTGTCTGTGATAGCTTCCTTTTGACCCATGTTACCGGCTATTTCTTGAGCATCAAGGGGGGAGTTTTTCTCGCTTAGTTCTTTTCCAGTGACCTTATCATCGACAATAACAGCGGGATTTTTGGCAGTTTTTGTTTTTTCTGCAGAAGGAGTTTGCGGCTTGGTTTCTTGTTGTACTGGGGGGGGCGATGCATTTTCATTTTGCTCAACAGACACTGCCAACTCTTGCTCGTCTGGTTGCACGATTTCTGATGGTGTTTCAATCGTTGATGTTTCAGTTGCCGGTGTTTGGGTTGGTAAGAGTTGTAACTCTATTGTTGTTGGCTGCACCGCGACTTTAAACCAATCTTGGCTATCTGATAGTTCAATAAGCACTATGTGTATTGTGATAGCACTAAGAAGTGCGGCCGCCCAAGGCGCAAATTTTTGTTTCATTAGGCTTCTTAATGGGTGCTTGTTGCTTTGATTGTCAATAATGGATTCCATTGAGTGTCTATATCTGAATAGCTTGTGTCAAATATAGCAAATTCAACCGTAAGGTCATTAGTATTTGAAATAATGTTGATAAAAGAATATCCATGTAATTGGCTTACTGGGGTTGGGAAACGAACTGGCTGCAAGGTATACTGTATGAATCAAAAATAGAAGAGATAAGACGATGTATAAGTTGCTTGCAGTGTGTGTTTTGGCTGTTTTTCTTACGGCTTGTGGAAATAAAGGTGCGCTTTATTTGCCGAATGACACAACAGATGCACAACAAGAGTCGTCTTTGTAGCTGAGGATTCCCCTTTGGATTTTTTTAATTATTCAGATCAGACTCTGCATGCAGAGAATGTTGCGTTATCAGATATTGCTAATCAGTACGGAACACCTTGTTACGTGTATTCGCGTGCCACGTTTGAACGTCATTACAAAGCTTATGCCGATGCATTTGCATCACATCCGACTTTGATTTGCTATGCCGTAAAAGCGTGTTCAAATATTGCGATTTTGAATGTCTTAGCTCGCTTGGGTTCTGGGTTCGATATTGTCTCTATTGGCGAGCTCGAGCGTGTTCTTAAAGCGGGTGGCGAGCCTTCGAAAATTATGTTTTCTGGCTTAGGTAAGCAAGCTGTCGAAATGCGCCGCGCACTAGAAGTGGGTATTCATTGCTTTAATGTTGAATCTGAGGCTGAGTTATACCGATTAGACCAAGTCGCAGGTGAGATGGGAAAAGTCGCACCAGTATCGCTGCGTGTTAACCCAGACGTCGATGCGAAAACACATCCTTATATTTCAACCGGCTTAAAAGAAAATAAGTTTGGTATCGATATCAAAGATGCCGTCCGCATCTATAAAATTGCTCATCAATTGCCTAATTTAAATGTCATGGGTGTTGATTGTCACATAGGTTCTCAACTTACAGAACTTAAACCCTTTTTGGACACATTTGATCGTTTGATTGGACTAGTAGACGAATTAGCCGACGCTGGTATTACGATTAAACATCTTGATCTAGGTGGCGGGTTAGGGGTTCGTTATCGTGATGAGGTACCGCCGGAACCCGCTGATTATGCGAAGCTGTTACTTGAAAAAGTAAAGGGTAAAAGTTTTGAACTGGCATTTGAGCCTGGCCGTTCTATTGCGGCTAATGCCGGCGTTTTGTTAACGCAGGTTGAGTTTTTAAAATGCACCCCGCATAAAAACTTTGCCATTATTGACGGTGCGATGAACGATTTGATTCGCCCATCTCTATATGGCGCTTGGATGAATATCGTCCCTGTCTCTTTGTTACCAACTCCAGAAGGCAAGCGCAGTTATGATCTTGTTGGCCCTATTTGTGAAACGGGGGATTTTTTAGGCAAAGATCGTGAGCTGGATATTCAAGCGGGTGATCTTTTAGCGGTTCGTTCGGCGGGAGCTTACGGTTTTACTATGGCGTCAAACTATAACAGCCGTAATCGTGCCGCAGAAGTTATGGTGGATGGCGACAAAACCTATTTGATTCGCGCTCGTGAAACAATTGAGCATCAGTTAGCTGGTGAGCAAATTTTGCCAGACTAAGGAGTCCGTCATGTTGTTAAAATTTACCAAAATGCACGGATTAGGGAATGATTTTGTTGTCGTTGATGCTGTCTCTCGTAAAGTGTTTTTTAATAAGCAGCAAATCGAAAAATTGAGTGACCGTAATTGGGGTATTGGTTTTGACCAGCTTTTGGTCGTTGAGCCGCCTACGAATCCTGATATGGATTTTCGTTATCGCATTTATAATTCCGATGGCAGCGAAGTTGAGCATTGTGGCAACGGTGCTCGCTGCTTCGCTAAATTCGTGTTGGATAGAGAGTTAACCAATAAACGCATTATTAATGTTGAAACAAAACGTGGAGCAATCCAATTGCGCGTTTTGGATGGCGGTTTGGTTACTGTTGATATGGGGGCGCCGAGTTTTGATCCAAAGGACTTGCCATTTACGGCAGATTCCTCCGAAACTCTCTATAGTATTATGGCAGGTGATGCTGAGTATTTTATGACACCTGTGTCTGTTGGTAATCCACATGCGGTTATCAAAGTCGATCAATTAATCGACGATGAAGTGGCAACAGTTGGCGCCCTGATTGAGTGTCATGAGCGTTTTCCTAGAAAGGTAAATGTTGGTTTTATGCAGGTTGTTAATCCTAATGAAATTAACTTACGCGTTTATGAGCGTGGTGTAGGTGAGACTCAAGCTTGCGGGACGGGTGCCTGCGCTGCTGTTGTTGCGGGTATTAAGCAAGGATGGTTGTCTCCTAAAGTAACCGCGCATCTGCGAGGTGGTGATTTGCACATTGAATGGCAAGGTGACGGTTCCCCTATTCTGATGACGGGTCCTGCTGAAAAAGTTTTTGAAGGTCAAATATACCTATAAGAGGGATTATGAGCGAAGAAGAGGTAATTCAATATCTGTCAAACACCCCGGAGTTCTTTGTCCGGAATGCTGACCTGTTGGAGAGCCTAACGCTTCCTCATCCGGTTAACGGTAAAGTAATTTCGTTATTAGAATATCAAGTCAATCTGCTTCGTAAGACAACAGCAAGCTATCGTGCTCAATTTGAGCGCTTGGTTGAGGTGGCTCGTGAAAATGAGTCCACCATGCAAAAAAGTAGACGGTTGGTATTAGCTGGGCTTACTTGCAGCTCTTTGGATGATCTGGCTGTTGTTATTGATGATATGGTGAGAGAAGATTTTGAGGTGACTCACCATACCTTAATTTTATATGGCGAATTTCCCGATAATGCGATTAGATCTCATAAATTAGTAGAGGATGAGCTATCTTTGTCTCATACTTCTAGCTTCAATGAGTGTTTCTGCGGCATGTTGCCAGACAATGAAATGCGTTTTCTTTTCGCGGATAACGCGGCATCTATTCGTTCCGTTGCTGTTTTGCCTTTGTTATCAAGAGAAGGGGGGGCAGTAAAAAAATGTGGTGTCCTTGTATTGGGAGCAGACAGTAAATCTGCTTTTGATAAGGAAAAGGGCGCCTTATTTCTTCAATATCTTGCCGATTTGCTAAGTGCTATTTTATTAAGGTTGTTGCCGTGAGTGTGTTGATTACATTTGATCTCGACAACACTCTTTGGGATGTAGCGCCCGTTATAATGCGAGCGGAATATGCCATGGAATCTTGGTTTGAAGAGCGCTTTCCAGGATTCTCCCATCAGCATTCAACTCTCGCTCGAGAAGCGTTAAGAAATAACATCTTATCCACAAAGCCTGAGTTGGCGTATAATTTGACTGCGGTGAGATTGGCCGTATATAAGTTGGCATTAAAGCAGTTTGGATTGCCTTCAGAGGAAGCAGACTCTGTTGCGGGTGCTGCATTGGCGCACTTTTGTGAGTGGCGGCAAAAAGTTGATCTTTATCCTCATGTCGTCGATGTCTTGGAAGTCTTAAGGCAAGATTATGCATTAGCAGTTATCACCAATGGCAATGCTGATGTGTTTCATCCTTATGTCGGTTTAGGGCAGTATTTTGATTTTGCAATTAGAGCTGATGAAGTTGGTGTAGCAAAGCCAGATCCTAGTGTGTTTATGATTGCAGCTAGAAATGCGGGTGTTGATATATCTGAGCTTATTCATATAGGTGATCATCCTACGGACGATGTTTTTGGGTCGTCAAATGCGGGTGCTAAAAGTGTTTGGTTCAATCGACATGGGGCGCAACGATGGTCTGATGATTGGGGGGGGCGTTCTCATGCTGAGATACATTCTCTGCTTGAGTTGCCAACAGTGATTCAGTCTTTGTTACCATAGTATTTTTCTATTACTATAATTGAAGAGAACTCATTTTTACCCTCATCGTTTAGTGATACACTAATGTCATTCAATAGTTAAACATAGAATTTAAGGAATTATTATGAGTGAGAATACAATCCAAATCACTGATGCTCAGTTTGCAGAAGAAGTGCTTAATTCTGATATCCCAGTTATTGTGGACTTCTGGGCTCCATGGTGCGGACCTTGCAAAATGATTGCGCCGGTTTTGGAAGATGTTGCAGCCGAGTACGCAGGCAAAGTTAAGGTTGTTAAACTTAACGTGGATGAAAACCAAGAAACAGCGCCTAAGTACAATGTACGTGGCATTCCTACTTTACTTGTTATCAAGGGTGGTGAAGTGGTTGCTACTAAAGTGGGTGCAGTCTCTAAATCTCAATTAATTGAGTTTGTTAACGGCGCCATCTAATGATATGTGTTTTGTTATAAAAAAGCAGCTTAAACAGCTGCTTTTTTGTTTTTATTGTCTTCACGTTTAGTTTTTATTGAGTGAGGCAAGTTTTTGCGCGAATTCAGGCGAATGAGAATTGGCCAATGTTGCAACTACTTGTTTTGCATAGGGCAAATAATTTTTCAAATCGTTTTTCGGCATTGGTTCGTCATTGGGTAGTTTAACCGTGACAGGGTTTTTGTGAGTACCATTTATCCTAAATTCATAATGCAGGTGAGGGCCCGTTGCCCAGCCAGTTTGCCCTACATATGCAATCACTTTTCCTTGTTGTACTCTTGCGCCACGCTTAGTACCTTTGGCGAATCCTCTTAAGTGGGCATACAGTGTTTGGTATCCTCTACCGTGATCAATAATCACGACATTACCGTAACCATTTTGTTTTCCCGCAAAGGAAATTTTCCCGTCTCCTGCTGCTTTTACTGGTGTGCCGCTCGCAGCAGCATAGTCTACGCCTCTGTGAGGCATGGTTGTCTTGAATACTGGGTGTAATCTGTTTGGATTGAACTTTGAGGAGATTCTTGTGAAATCAACGGGTGTTCGGATAAAAGCTTTACGCATTGCGAGACCATCAGGAGAGTAATAGCTCGATCCTTTATCTGTCGTGTATCGGATGGCCTGATACGTTCGTCCATTATTAATGAATTGTGCTGCAATAATGTTGCCGTTTCCGATTTTTTCGCCGTCTAGTAGTTGTTCTTCGTATAAAACACTAAGGCTATCGCCTTTGCGTATGTCTAATGCAAAATCAATGTCCCAGCCAAAAATATTTGCCAACTCGATAAGAAGCGATTGATCTATTCCAGACTTTAAGCCGTCAACGAAAAGTGAGTCGTTTATCTCGGCTTCTTTATAGGCTTGTGTTATTTCTGGTGTGCGGGAGTCTTCTTTTCTTGTGAACTCATCGCCGACTCTGTCAAAAGTAACGCTGTCTAGGCGATTTAGTACAATTGTTAGGCTGGTTAATTCACCCGATGTATTGTCGGTTACAAATTGAAGTGTTTGACCAGGTTTCATCTGTAGGAGTGTTTTTTGTGACTTGTCGGCCAAAGACACTTTGTGGATGTCTTGTGCTGAAACGCCCTCAGCAGAGAGAAGCTTAGAGAGAGAGTCGCCTGATTTGATTTCAACTGTTTGTTCTTTAAAAGTGGGTGGCGCACTCTTCTGTACTAAGGCTTCAGGGGCTGGTATGTCGTGTATGGTGGTTGTCGTTGTATCAGTATTTATATTGTTTGTAGAGAAAAAAACATTTGGCGCTGGTGTGTTTGCAGTTGGCGCAAGCTGTCGTAAGTCCTGTAGCATAAGCTGCGACTGATCAACTACCTCGAAGTTTGCTTCAAGTGATATGGTTTTTTTATCTGCGATCTCGCCATCAGGGAGTGCGACTAACGCTATGGCTAGAAAGGCACTTACCACCGCGATTGAAAGTAAATGTTTTGCTGGTAATAATTTTGTCAAAATGCGCACCCAAAAAATCTTTAATAAGCCCTTATAATCCTACCAACATTACTTTTATAATTGAATGCTTAAATTAAGATAAACTCACTAGGATATGGATCAAAATAATGACTGTAAGCAGTAAAGACCTCTTAAATGACTTGCAAGCTCGTGGGCTGATAGCTCAAATGACGGCAGAAGATGAACTAAGAAAACATCTTGATGGTGAAAGTCGTACTCTTTATTGTGGTTTTGATCCAACGGCAGACAGTTTGCATTTGGGGCATCTTGTACCTCTTTTAGTGCTAAAACGTTTCCAAGATGCTGGTCATAATCCAATTGCACTGGTCGGTGGTGCTACAGGTCTCATTGGAGATCCTAGTTTTAAAGCGGCTGAACGCCAGTTGAATACATCCGATATTGTTGCTGGATGGGCTGAAAAGATTCGTGGTCAAGTTAGCCAATTTGTAAAATTTGATGATGTGCCTAACCCTGCTCGAGTGGTCAATAACCTTGATTGGGCAGGTGAAATGAATGTCTTGGATTTTTTACGTGACATAGGTAAGCATTTTTCTGTTAATGCCATGATCAATAAAGAGTCTGTGCAGCAACGCTTAAATAGAGAAGGCGCTGGAATATCTTTTACAGAATTCTCTTATGCTTTATTGCAAGGAATGGATTTTGCTGAGCTGAATCGAGTCTATGGTTGCACACTACAAATAGGTGGTAGCGATCAATGGGGTAATATTGTTGGTGGTATCGATTTGTCTCGTCGTCAAAACCAATCGCAAACCTTTGGTCTGACTGTTCCTTTAGTGACAAAGTCTGATGGAACGAAATTCGGTAAAACAGAGTCCGGTGCAGTATGGTTGGACGCAACGAAAACTAGCCAGTATGCCTTTTATCAGTTTTGGCTAAATACAGCTGATGCTGATGTGTACAAGTTTTTAAGGTTTTTTACTTTTTTAAGTCTTGAAGACATTGCCGCTATTGAAAAGGCTGATCAAGAAAGTGCTGGTAAACCTCAGGGGCAGTTGATTCTAGCTCGTGAAGCAACTCGTTTGGTTCATGGTGAAGAAGGGTTGCAGGCCGCTGAGCGTATTACTCATGCTTTATTTAGTGGTGAGGCTGATCAATTGAGTGAGAGAGATCTTGAGCAGATTCAGCTTGATGGATTACCTAGTAGTTCTTTACTTGGAATAAATCTTTCTGAAACACCGCTTACTAGTTTGATGGCGGATGCTGGGTTGGCAGCAAGTGGTAAGCAAGTTAAGGATGCTCTGCAACGCGATTCAGTTTTTGTGAATGGTGTGGCAAAGGGACTAGATGACAACATGGCTGCAGCTGATATATTTACAGCGGCAAATGGCTATTTCGGTAAGTACTTCCTTGTGAAGCTGGGTAAGAAAAAGCACCACCTATTTGTATTGTCGTGATACCTCAGTAACAGATTAAATGAAAAAGGCACTCCGGTGTCTTTTTTATTATTTGGTAGGTAATAAATTATTTTTGATATTTTTCAAAATAAGGGTTGCACAGAAATTTTTGGAATGTATTATACGCACCCACTGACACGGACAACGACGCAAACAAGAGTTTGCACTTACTGAGGTAAGTAAGTTGAACGAAGTATCAGACGCTCTTTAAAATAGATAATCAGATAATTTGTGTGGGCGCTCGCTGGAGGCTTCAGAAGATCCTTTTTAGGATCAAAAAAATTGAAGTCTTAAATGAGTGAACACGTCAATTCGCTTTGCTTTCTTCG
>Ga0208898_1000060_pt1 | contig 159156 bp, 156 predicted proteins | sample VirMetDEL_Mar_4_FD_184513 | JGI IMG/M metagenome (GOLD analysis project Ga0208898, IMG submission 184513) | Aqueous microbial communities from the Delaware River and Bay under freshwater to marine salinity gradient to study organic matter... | ecosystem: Environmental > Aquatic > Marine >...
TTGCAGCAGCGGCCGCTCGCCCAATTCGTCGGGCAGTTGGCTGATGCAGTTATCGGTGAGGATCAACCAGCGCAACAGCGGCGGCAACGCGGCGGCCGGCACGTGGCGGATGCGGTTGGCCTTGAAGCCAATCATGCTCAGCTTTGCGCATTGGCCCAGGCAGGCCGGCAGTTCGGTAAAGACGTTGTCCGAGCAGAACAGCACGCGCAGGTGCGGCAGGCGATGCAGGTCGTCGGGCAGGCTGCTCAGGGCGTTGCCGCTGAGGTTGAGGATTTCCAGGGAGTCGGCCAGTTCGAAGATTTCCCGGGGGAATTCGGTCAGCCCACAGGACAGGTCCAGGCGCTGGATGCCGGCCAATTGGCCGGCCTTGAGTTGGGCGAGGGTATTCATGAACGGCGCGGTCACTCGACAAGGGGGCGTAAAAAGGCGCTCATGATACCGGGTCGGGCGTGTGTTGCGGGTGGACCGCCTGCAATTGGTTCAGGCGACTGGCGGTGCGCGCCAGATCGATGGCCTGGCCGCTCAAGGCCTGCTCCAGCGGGTGCGCGCCGATCAGGATCAGCTGTTTATCCTGGTCGTAGAGCACGTCCACCAAGTTGATAAAGCGCTGTTGCACGGCGATCGGGCAGTCTGCCAGGTGCGGCAGCCCGTCGATGATCCACTCGTCGAAGTCCTGGCACAGCAGCAGGTAATCCATCACCGCCGTGAGTTGTTCGCAGAGGTCATGGAAGGTGAAGGCGATGCGCCGTGCCTGCTGGCTGCGGCAGCGCAACTGGCGGTTGCCGACCGTCAGCACCTGCGCCGGGCAATCCGTGGCCGGCAGCCCGAGCGCGGTTCTCTGCGCCGGTGTACCCGGCCACACGTACCGACCGCTGCTGAAGCGCTGTTCGGCATGGGCCTGGGGCAGGCTGCGAAAGTCCTTGGGCGAGCTGACTTCCAGCACGTCCATGCGCGCCGCGATCAGGTCGATCACTGGCTTGAATCGCTCGTGGTACAGCGGGTTGGGCAACAGCCCTTGCGGCGGATAATTGGACGTCACCAACACCAGCACGCGACGTTGGAACAACGCCTTGAACAGGCGGTTGATCAGCATCGCATCGCCGATATCGTGGACATGGAATTCGTCGAAACACAGCACGCGGCAGCCGTCCAGCAGCGTATCCAGGGTCACCGCCAGTGCGTCGTGGTGCTGACGGTGGGCGAACATGCCCCGGTGCAGGCGGGCGAAAAAATCATGGAAATGCACGCGTTGTTTTTCGGCGATCGGCAATGCCTGGAAAAACCCGTCCAGCAGCCAACTTTTGCCGCGCCCCACCGGCCCGTGCAAATACAGGCTGCGGGTGGGCTGGCCGGCGAGCAGGTGGTGGGTCTCGCGCGCCATCGCCGCAATCGCCCGGGCCTGTGCGGCGCTGAGGGTATAGCCGTGCTGCTCGGCCTTGGTCTGAAAGAAGGTGGGGATGGGTGAGTCGTCATGGGTGGGGTGTTTTTTACCGAGCAAACGACGGATCAGGGAACGCGGCGCCAAGGGGAGTCACTCTGTGTGCGGTGGTCGCTCACTTTAGGGCGACAATCGGGATTTGACCAATAGCGAAGCGCGCCGCCCGTTATCTCGAAAACGCATGGCCCTTATTGGATGTGGGCTTCAGAACTGCAGCAGCGGCGTGGTCGGCAGCCCCTGCGGGCTGACCATTGCGTAGTTGTACCCGCCGCCGGACCAGTACTCGGCGAGCAAACCATCGGCGCTGCGGCTGCCGCGGGGCAGGAAGTTATTTTCCGGGCCCGGCGGGCGGATGTAGAAACTGATGTGCCGGCCTTGCCGATCCTCGTACAGCACCATCGCCGCCGCGCCTTGTTCGGTGCTGAGCAAGCGCCCGCTGACGGCGGTGAAACCCGCCTGGCTCAAGTCGGGCAGACGCTGGGCCTGGTTGAAATAGCGGTCGAGCCAGGTTTGCATCGTGGCGTTGCCCTGGGCGTGATAGTCGGCGGGCAGCACACCGTCCTGGGCAAACAGGCGGTAAGCCTGCATGGCATCGGCCATGGGCAGCATGGGCGGTTGCGTGGCTTCGCGCGCCTGCCAGCCACCCAGGCCGCCGAGGCTGACCGCCATCAGCAGCACCGCCGCCGTGGCGAAATGGCGGCGCGACTGCTGCTTGATGCGCTGGCGGATCAGCGCCGGGTCCAGGGCCGGGTTGGCCGGCTGCTGCAACGCGCCACTCAAGGCGGCGCGCAATACGTGCGCGTCCTGCTGCCAGGCATGCACCTGGGCGGCGACCTCGGGGTGGGCGGCCAAGTAGGTTTCCAGCAGGCGTCGATCGCTCTCCGGCAGTTGCTGGTCGACGTAGGCATGCAAATCGCGTTCGCTGGGGGGCAGGCTGATCATTTGAGTATCCGCAGGGAAGGGCTGGTCATTTCGCCATCGCTGAGTTGACGCAGGGCTTGGCGCGCCCTGGACAGACGCGACATCACAGTGCCGATGGGCACGTCGAGAATCTGCGCGACTTCCTTGTAGCTCAAGCCTTCGACCGACACCCACAACAGCAGGGCGCGCTGTTCGCTGTTGAGCCGGTCGAAGGCTTGCAGGGTCGACTGGGCGATTACCGTGCGTTCGACCGACGGCTGCACATCGTCGCGGCCGGTGAAGAACTCGAGCATGCGCGCATAGCGCCGGGTGCGCCGATGGGCATCGAGGAACTGCCGGTAGAGGATCGAGAACAGCCAGGCGCGCAGGTCGCCGTCGACGGTTTTGTCGGCCCAGCGGGTGATCGCCCGTTCCAGGGTCGATTGCACCAGGTCGTCGGCGCTGCTGGCGTTACGGCTCAGGGACACGGCAAAGCGCCGCAGCCTGGGGATGAGTTCACGTAACTGTTCGTCGAGTTCATGCATGGGGAGTCGAGTCTAACCGGTTGTGTGCAGGTAGACGCTGCTCCCCGTAGGTTATTCCACTCGCGATGAAAAGAAACTTTACGCGTGTCGGTGAGAAGTTTCTGTAAAGCCTGAGCGCCTGTAATCGCAGGCTCGTACCTCAATCCACCCTCGTACCTGCCAGCCATTTTTCGGCAGTCAACCGATGAGGGTGTATCCATGATGTTTTCACCGACCGAAAAACCGCTTTTTTCCCCGCCCATGCTGGCGCCTCTGCCTGTCCTGCAGCGCGCCTTGGTTGAGCAATGGGGCTTTGGCCCATCGACCCCGCCGAGCGCCGCCTGTATCCACCACGCCATCGAAGCGCAAGCGGCGCTGGCGCCGCATGCGACGGCGGCAGTGTGTGCGGGGCAGCGCATCAGTTATGAACAACTCAACCGCCAAGCCAATCGTTTGGCCGCGGGCTTGATCGAGCAGGGCGTCAAACGCGGCGACACTGTGGCGCTGTTCGTCGAGCGTTCGATCCCCATGCTGGTGGGCCTGTTGGCCGTGTTGAAGGTCGGCGCCGCGTATGTGCCGCAGGACGCCAGAATCGTCCCGCCCCTGCAACTGGCCATGGTTCTCGAGTCATTGACCAGCCCGCTGATTCTGACCCTGTCGCACCTGGCGGATCGCATCCCGTCAGACGCCGCCCATCGCAGCTTGTGCCTGGACACGTTCCTGGCCGAAGTGCCCTGGATCGCCCAGGACAATAAGCTGGTGGGCGCCGTCGTCGACACCCATGACCTGTGTTTCGTGCTGTTCACATCCGGCACCACGGGGCGCCCCAACGGCGTGTGTGTCAGTCACCGTAACGTATGCAACATCCTGTTGACGCAGCCCGGGCGGATGGGCATGGCGCCGGGCCGCAATGTCGGGCAGATCCTCAATATCGGCTTCGACATGGCAGCCTGGGAAATACTCGGCTGCCTGGCCCATGGCGCGACCTTGCTGATTCGCGGCAAAGCCATTGCGCAGACCGCTGCACAATGCCATGTGTTGATCGCAACCCCTTCGATCCTGGCCGGCCTCGATCCTCGGCAGTGCCCCGATCTCCAGGTGGTCGCGGTCGCCGGAGAACCCTGTTCCCAGGCCCTGGCCGAGCGTTGGGCGGCGCATTGCACGTTCTACAACGGCTGCGGCCCCACCGAAACCACCATCGTCAATACGCTGCATCGGCATGTGCCTGGCACACCATTGACCATCGGCCAGCCGACCCCCAACAACAGCGTGTACGTGCTCGACGAACAGGGCCGCCCCTGTGAGGCGGGGCAAGCCGGGGAAATGTGGGCGGGCGGCGCCGGGGTAACGGCGGGCTATCTGAACAACCGCGCATTGACCCACGAACGGTACCGTCCGGACCCCTTTGTGGGCGGCGACGCCATGATGTTCCGCACACGCGACCTGGGACGCTGGACGGCCGACGGGCAACTCGAGCACCTGGGGCGCGTCGATGACCAAGTGAAAGTCCGCGGGTTCCGGGTGGAGCTGGACGCGGTGTCCAGCGCCCTGGAAGCCGGCGATGGCTGCACGCGGGCCGTCACGCTAAAACTCGACAGCCGCACCTTGGTCGCCTTTGTTTCGCCGGCCAGCGCCGACGTGGCGTCCTGCCGACGCCAATGCGAGCAGCGCCTGGCCTACTACTGCGTGCCGGCGCTGATCGACGCAGTGGAGCATTTTCCGCTGACCGCCCGCGGCAAGATCGACAAGGCGCTGTTGCTGCAACGGGCGCGTGAAAGATGGGTGGCCATGCAGGCGTTCGCGGTGCAGGAGCCCGGCCATGCTTGATGCCCTGAGTCAAACCGTGGTGCCGCCCAAACCGGCGCTCTGGCGGCGCTGGACGGCGTTGCCGGTGTTTTCCTACTACAACCGCCTGGCGGCGCTGGTGTTGCTCAGCAACCTGGCGTTTGCGGTGCTGGGCGTCGGCCTGCAGGGCGTCAGCGCCCAGACGTTGTCGTCGCTGGTGCTGATCAACCTGTCGCTGGCCATCCTGATTCGCCAGCAATACCTGATCAATGCGTTGTTCTGGCTGGCGACGCGCATCCCCGTCACCTGGCCGCTGCGTGTGCGGCGCAGCGCGGCCAAGGTGTACCACGTCGGCGGGCTGCACAGTGGCGCGGCCCTGGCGGCCACGGGCTGGTTCGCGGGGTGGGTCGGTGTGCAGGCCGCGGACTATCTGCAGCGGCCGGGCAGCGTTTCGTCCGCCGGGTTGTGGCTTGGCGTGACGCTGCTCGGCGTGTTGCTGTTGATGGTGGGCATGGCGCAACCGCGCATCCGGGGGCGATTTCACAATGGCTTCGAGCGGGTTCACCGGTTTGCGGGGTGGGCCGCGTTGCTGTTGTTTTGGGCGCAGACCTTGCTGGCGTCCGTCGAACGCGGTGCGAGCCTGCTGCACAGTGGCGCGTTCTGGATGCTGGTGCTGTTGACGCTGAGCATCGCGCTGCCCTGGCTGCGGCTGCGCAAGGTCGCCGTTGAGCACACGCGGCCTTCCGGGCATGCGGTGATTACGCGCTTTACCCACACCACGCCATTCGCCGGTTCGTCGACCGCGATCAGCCGACATCCGCTGTTGGAGTGGCACTCGTTTGCCAACATCCCCACACCGGGCCAAACCGGGTTTCGGCTGACCATTTCCCGCGCCGGGGATTGGACGGGGCGGTTTATCGAGGACCTGCCGCGCCATGTGTGGGTCAAGGGCATCACCACCGCTGGCGTGGCCCATGTGGAAACCCTGTTCAAGTCGGTGGTGTACGTCGCCACCGGCAGCGGGATCGGCCCGGTCATGCCGCATTTACTTGCGGCGCGGCTGCCGATCCAGCTGATCTGGTCGACCCGCAGCCCGCGCAAGACCTACGGCGACGAATGGGTCGACGAGATCCTGGGTGCCCAGCCCGACGCGTTGATCTGGGACACCGATGAGCGCGGCAAACCTGACCTGGTGCAGTTGGCCTACGGCGCGGTGCAAGCCTGTGGCGCGGAGGCCGTGATCTGTATCGCCAACCAACGACTGACGCAGCAGGTCGTGCAAGAGCTGGAAGCCCGGGGGATACCCGCCTATGGCGCGATCTGGGATTCGTGAAGCGCATGTGTTCATTAAACGATATCAATCAATGGAGGTGCCTATGAATGTAGTGATCGAGCGTCAGGGTCGGGTGGTCCTGGTCAGGCTCAATCGTCCCCAGGTCAAGAATGCGCTGAACTCGGCGCTGATGAGCGAGCTGGTTTCCTGTCTGGAGGCCCTGGACCAGGACCCCCAGGTCGGGTGTTTTGTCATTACCGGCGGTGCGCAGTATTTTGCCGCCGGAGCCGATATCAAGGAGATGAGCGGCAAGTCCTATCAGGACATGCTCAACGAGGATTACTTCGTCGGCTGGGAGGCATTTACCCGCTTGCGCACGCCGACCATCGCCGCCGTCAACGGTTACGCCTTCGGCGGAGGGTGCGAACTGGCGCTGATGTGCGACATGATTTTTGCCGCCGATAGCGCCACCTTTGCCCAGCCGGAGATCAAGCTCGGCGTGATCCCTGGCATGGGGGCGACCCAACGTCTGACAGGCTTGATCGGCAAGGCCAAGACCATGGATCTGGTGCTGACCGGGCGGCCGATGACGGCTCATGAGGCTGAACAGGCCGGGTTGGTGTCGCGTGTCTATCCGGCGGCGAGCTTGCTGGAGCAGACGCTGGCGGTGGCCGCGCAAATCGCCGGTTTTTCTCGCCTGGCCACCCGGGCGGCGCGCGAGGCGGTCGAGCAATCCCTGCAGCTCGGGCTGCACGAGGGCGTGCGGCTGGAACGTCGACTGTTCCACAGTCTGTTCGCCACGCCCGATCAGCAGGAGGGCATGCAGGCGTTTCTCGACAAGCGACCGGCCGCGTTTAATCGGGTGTAGGAGGGCCAAGGACTCGGCGCTGGGCTGCTCTGAAAAAAAACTACAGTGAAGGAGGAATAAACCTACATGGGATTCGTCTCATAGCTCAATTTCCCCTTGGCCATGTGCCCTGGAGCTTTTCATGGTAGATCACTCATCACCGCCCCGTCCGCCACTCAGCACGGCCAGCCTGGCGATCAGGCTGGCGTGTATCGGTGGCGTGGTAGCGGCTGTCGCCGGGGCGTTTGCCTACGTCAACGGCACCTTCGACCCACAACGCCTGCAGCCCAAAACCCTGGTCAATGCCCTGGAAACCAATAACGGCATCCACCCGGGGTTTCGGCGCAACCATGCCAAGGGCGTGTGTGTCGCGGGGTACTTCGAGAGCAGCGCCGAGGCGCGTGCCTACTCCAGTGCCCAGGTATTCAATGCGGCCAGGACCCCATTGATCGGCCGGTTTGCCTTGCCCAGCGGTAACCCCTACGCGCCCGACAGCAGTGTGCCGATCCGCAGTTTTGCCGTGCAATTCAGCCAGGCCAACGGCCAGCAGTGGCGCACCGGGATGAACAGCATGCCGGTGTTTCCGGTGGGCACCCCCGAGGCGTTCTACCAACTGCTCAAGGCCGGCGCGCCCGATCCGGCCACCGGCAAGCCCAACCCGGCGAATATGCCGGCGTTCTTTGCGGCCCATCCCGAGGCCGCGCCGTTCCTGGCGTGGGTCAAGACGGCCAAGCCATCCGCCAGCTATGCGACGGAAACCTACAACGGTATCAACGCGTTTTTCCTGGTGGGCGCCGATGGCAAGCGCCAGGCCGTGCGTTGGGCGGTTGTCGCGCAAAGCCAGGATGCTGTGGGCGATACCGCGCCAGCCGGCAGTGACTTCCTGGAAAAAGACCTGGTGCAACGCCTGGCTTCCGGACCGCTGCGTTGGCAGTTGAACCTGACCCTGGCCAACCCCGGCGATCCGCTCGACGATGCAAGCAAACCCTGGATCGGTGAGCACAAAATACTCAACGCCGGCACCCTGGTGCTGCAAAGCAGCCAAGCGCAAGCAGACGGCGATTGCCGCGACATCAACTTCGATCCGCTGATTCTGCCAAGCGGCATCGAGGCTTCGAATGACCCGCTGTTGGCCGCGCGTTCGGCCGCCTACGCCAGTTCCTACCTGCGCCGCGCCGCAGAAGTCAGCCCGTTGCACCGCCCCCCTCAGGAGTCGAAGCCATGAATGCCCAACCACGGTTTTTCGCCCCCCTGGCGCGCCTGCTGCACTGGCTGATGGCGCTGATGATCATCGCCATGCTGTTCATCGGCGCGGGCCTGGCAGCGTCGGTTTCCGAACGGCATGAATGGTTGATCCACCTGCACAAGCCGCTGGGTATCGCGATCCTGGCGTTGGTGATCGTGCGTTTGGCGGTGCGTTTTTCCACGCGCCAACCGCCGTTGCCTGGCGATTTGCCGCGATGGCAAGTGTTGGCGGCCAAGGCCTCCCATTGGCTGCTGTATGCCTTGATGCTGGTGTTGCCGCTGCTCGGCTGGGCGATGATTTCGGCGGCGGGCGACCCGGTGATGCTCAGCCATTCGGTGCAACTGCCGGCGCTGGTATCGGCCAACGCACCGCTGTTCGCGGTGCTGCGCAAGGCCCATGGCTATCTTGCCTACGTGCTGTTTTTCACGGTGTTGTTGCACCTGGCGGCGGCGCTGTTCCATGGGTTGATTCGCCGTGACGGCGTGCTGCAGAGCATGACGGGCACCCAGGACTGAGGCCCGCGCTTGATCCGCGTGGCGAGCACGCTCGCCACATTCAGCGCAACAGGCCGACGATATCGGCCACGCTGCTCAACACATCCTTGCCCAACTGCATCGAGCGTTTGCCCGACCAGCCGGTGTTCGGGTTGGGCGCGTCGTCGTTGTCCTTGAAGGGCATCTCCAGGGTCAGCGACAGGCAGTCGTACTTCTCACCGACGGCATTGCAGGCCAGGGTCATATTGGCTTCGCCCGGCAGGTCGCGGGTGTAGCCGTGGGTGGTCTGGAAGTCACGGGTCAAGGTGCTCAGGTGGCTGCGAAAGTGCTTTTCCAGGGCTTCGATACGCGGGGTGTAGCCGGGGTTGCCTTCGCAGGCGGCGGCGAATACGTAGGGGATTTCCTCGTCACCGTGGATGTCGAGGAACAGGTCGACGCCATACTTTTCCATTTGCGTCTGGACGAACAGCACTTCCGGGCTGATCTCCTGGCTGGCGCTCTGCCAGGCGCGATTGAGGTCCTGGCCCATGGCGTTGGTGCGCAGGTGGCCGTGAAACGCGCCGTCGGGGTTCATGTTCGGCACCAGGTACAGGTCGGCGACGGCCAACAGCTTTTTCAGCTCGGCGTCACCGTCCTGCTGCAGGCGTTCGATGATGCCTTCCATAAACCATTCGGCCATGTGCTCGCCGGGGTGCTGCTGGGCGATGATCCACACCTTGCGCCGGCCTTCGCCACCTTTGCCACGGCGCAACAGTTGGATATCGCGGCCTTCGACACTTTTACCGGTGGCCAGCAAGCGGGTGCCCGCATGGTTCAGCGCCTGGTCGATGAGCCAGTCGTGGCGTTCGCGGCTGTAGGGTTCGAAGTAGGCAAACCAGGCGTGTTTCTCGCGGGTTTCGAGACTGATGTGCAGGGTTTCGCCGTCGAAACGCGTAGGCACCCGAAACCAATTGACATGGTCATACGACGCCACGGCGTTGTAGCCGCTCCAGGCGTGCTTATAGGACGATTGCCCGGCATTGCTCAGGCGGAAGGTGTGGGTGTGGCCCACGTGCATGCCTTCGGCCTTGAAATGGAACCATTGGAAATGGTGACTGCGGGTATCGGGTTTGATTGCCAGCAACAAGTGATAGGCATCGCTGGCATCCAGAACCTGGATGTTGCCGCTGTCGAAGTTGGTGCTGATTTTGATGGAGGTCAAGGCCACGGTCATAGTCTGGCTGCCTGAGTATGAGTGTTGTGGCGGTTATCTTACACAGAGGCCGGGCAAAATCCGGATGCAAAATTGTTGCGGGAGGAGGGGGCGTCATCCTTGACGCCGCAGCAGCTTAGAATTTATGAGATTGATTCTCAAGTGCTATTTCGCAAAGGTCTGAGCCAGAGCGGTCGGCCGACTTTCTTTTGACGATGGTCTTTTGCTATCATGCGTGCCATCAAGCAACACACAGTCTTCATTAGCCTGAAGCAAAGCCAGAAACGCTGGCAAAAAAAAGACCCGGCCAAAGAGCCGGGTCAAAAACCGTGATTAGCCTGATGAGGAGATATTTCAAGAGTCCGACCTAAGGTCCCTTGGTCTATCGACTGATCTCGCGATCAGCTTGGTCCAATAATAATCATTATCATTTGCAAGTCAAATGTTTTTATCCGTGGGATAGAAATATTTTTCTTTCGCGTGGCTCATGCACCGTCCTGAGCCTGCGGCGCCTGCAACGATCGCTCCACCATCGCCTTCGCCATATCAATCAAATACACCACTGAAAATGCCAGGTCACGCTGGTTGCCTTGATGGCTGCTCGCCGATTCGTAGGCTGTGGCAGCCGCGCTGCGCAACAGGTCCGAGGCATGCACCAGGGCTTCCTCCGGGCTGACACCGGGCTTGATGCTGAAGAAGGCGTCGTTCGGGGCCGAGGCGCACATCTCTTCTTTCAAATAGTAATCCAGCGCACGTTGGGCGGCGCCGCTGCTGCGCATGTCGAGCAGCTCATGGGATTCGGGTTCGCAGGGCAGGCGATACGGGCTTGTCGTCATAGGGCGGTACTCGGGTTGGGTGTCGAAACGCTGATACCCGATGATAGTACGTATCGTATTTATGTCGTTTTATGGATTACTACAAACTGTTTATTGCCCTGAAAAATACGCGACGTATTGTCAGGCCCCATGGATAAATGGATCGCGTTGGTCAGGGCCAACATGAAAGACCGCAAGGTCACGCAGGATGAACTGGCCGAACGCCTGGGCATGTCCCAGGGCGGTGTCGGGCATTGGCTGAACAAGCGCCGGGTGCCAAGCCTGGCGGACATGAACCGGGTGCTGGAAGCGCTGGGGCTGGGCTCCCTGGAAGTCGCGCTGGATATTCGTCGCAAGGTCGATGCGCTGCCGGTTGGGCCACCACACTACAACCCGTACTTCCGCTACCCGGTCAGCGATTGGAAAGGCGTGTGCGAACTTCGCGAAGAGCGCCCGGCCTACGGCGCGGCGCGCTTCGAACTGACGGACTACCATGCCCGGGGCGAGGCTTACTGGCTGCCCGTGGTCGGCGACGCGATGACCGCGCCCACTGGCCTGAGCATCGGTGCCGGGATGATGATCCTGGTGGACCCGGCCATCGACGCCGAACCCGGCAAGCTGGTGGTCGCGCAGTGGGCGCACAGCCCGCAGGCGACCTTCCGCCAGTTGCGCGAAGAGAGCGGCCAGCTGTACCTGGTACCGCTCAATCCGACTTACCCCAAGCGCCTGTTCAGCGACGATTGCCGCATCCTCGGCGTCGTCGTGCAGGCCACGGCGAAGTTCTAGTCCGCGGGTTCAAGCTCGACCAGCGCGCAACCTTCGGCAACCATTTCGCCTTCCTGGCAGAACAGTGCCTTGACCACGCCGGCCTGGGGCGCGCGGATGCTGTGTTCCATCTTCATCGCCTCCAGCACCACCAACTGCGTGCCGGCTTCGACGGTCTGGCCGATGTCCACCAGTACCCGCACGATGCTGCCGTTCATCGGCGCGGTGAGGCCGCCTTGGTGGGATTGGTTGGCTTCGACCGCCGCAATCGGATCGAACAGGCTGACGGCATGCATGTCGCCCTCCCAGCGCAGGAACAGCGTGCCTGCGCTACGCACGGCCAGATGGGCACGGCGCACGCCCTGATGGTCGATCAGCAGCTGTTCGCCTTGCAGTCGCGGCGTGTGTTGCGCCAACGTCACCAGGCGATCCTGGCCGTTGCAGCTCAAGTGCAGCGAGACTTCGGCGGGCAGCCCTGCGCGAAAGCCGCGGGTGTCTGCCCACGGTCCGTCGCCGGTCGGCAGACTCTGCATGAAGGCCGAACCCGCGGCCTGCCAGAATTCGTCGCTCAATGCTCCGGGCAGCGGCAGCAGTTCGTCCTGATAGCGCGGAATAAAGCTGGTATCCAGCTCGGCGGCGGCAAACGCCGGATGGGCGATGATGCGTCGCACGAAGCCCAGGTTGGTCTTGAGCCCGCCGACGGCGAACTCGTCGAGCATGCTCAACAGCCGCAGCCGCGCTTGTTCGCGGTCCTCGCCCCAGGCAATCAGCTTGCCGAGCATCGGGTCGTAGAAGGGCGAAACGCTGTCGCCTTGCTCGACGCCGCTGTCCACGCGGCGGCCCGGGCCGGGTGCGGATTCGCGGTACAGCGTCAGGTGGCCGGTCGCGGGGAGGAAATCATTGGCCGGGTCTTCGGCATACAAGCGCACCTCGATCGCATGGCCGATCAACGGCACCTGCGCCTGGGTGATCGGCAGCGCTTCGCCCTGGGCCACGCGAATCTGCCAGGCCACCAGGTCGAGGCCGGTAATCGCCTCGGTCACCGGGTGTTCCACTTGCAGCCGCGTGTTCATCTCCATAAAGAAAAACTCGCCACGGGCATCCAGCAAAAATTCCACCGTGCCCGCGCCCACATAACCGATGGCCTGGGCCGCACGCACCGCGGCTTCACCCATTGCCCGGCGCTGGTCGGCGCTCAAGCCGGGCGCCGGGGCTTCCTCGACGACTTTTTGGTGGCGCCGCTGGATCGAACAATCGCGCTCGTTGAGGTACAGGCAGTGCCCCTGCTGATCGGCAAATACCTGGATCTCCACATGGCGTGGCTTGAGCAAGTACTTCTCCACCAGCATCTGCGCGTTGCCGAAGGACGACAGCGCCTCACGCTGGGCGGAAGCCAGGGCTTCGGCCAGTTGACTGACGTCCTCGACCACTTTCATGCCCTTGCCGCCGCCACCGGCCGTGGCCTTGAGCAGCACCGGGTAGCCGATGCGCGCGCAGGCGGCGCGGAAGGTGTCCAGGTCCTGAGCTTCGCCGTGGTAGCCCGGCACCAGCGGCACGCCGGCGGTTTCCATCAGTGACTTGGCGGCGGATTTGCTGCCCATGGCGTCGATTGCCGAGGCGGGCGGGCCGAGGAAGATCAACCCGGCCGCCTCGACGGCGCGGGCAAAACCGGCGTTTTCGGAAAGGAAGCCGTAGCCCGGATGAATTGCCTGGGCGCCGCTGGCCTGGGCAGCGGCGATCAGTTTGTCGATTTGCAGGTAACTGTCGGTCGCTTTGCTGCCGCCCAGGTCGACGCGGATATCGGCTTCGCGGCTATGGCGCGCATCGCGATCGGTGGCGCTGTGGACCGCCACGGTGGTCAACCCCATCGCCTTGGCGGTACGCATCACGCGGCAGGCAATTTCGCCACGGTTGGCCACCAGTATGGTGGTCAGTGTGCTCATGAGCGTGGCTCCTGCGACTGCCAGCTGGGCGGGCGTTTTTGCAGGAATGCGCGTAAACCTTCCTGGCCTTCGGCGCTGACGCGGATCCGGGCGATGGCATTTTCGCAATAGCGCCGCAGCGCCGGGGTGAGGGCGCCGTTACCGACTTCGCGCAGCAGATCCTTGCTTGCACGCATCGCTGCCGGGCTGTTTTGCAGGAGGTTGGCAATCCAGTGGTCGACCTGTTGATCCAGGGTTTCGGCCGGATAGCTTTCCGCCAGCAGGCCGATGTCGCGCGCGCGTTCGCCGCCAAAGCGTTCGGCCGTGAGCGCATAACGACGCGCCGCGCGTTCCCCGATGGCTTGCACCACAAACGGGCTGATCACCGCAGGCGCCAAACCGATGCGTACTTCCGACAGGCAGAACTGCGCGTCATCGGCCCCGATCGCCATGTCGCAGCAACTGATCAGGCCCAGCGCGCCACCGTAGGCCGCGCCTTGCACCACTGCCAGCGTCGGGATTTTCAGCTTGGCCAGGTTGTACATCAGCTCCGCCAGTTCGCGCGCGTCGTCGAGGTTGGTGGCGTAATCCAGTTCGGCCGACTGTTGCATCCAGGCCAGGTCGGCGCCGGCGCTGAAGTGTTTGCCGCGCCCGCGCAGGACCAGAAAGCGTAGCGACGCATTGCCCTGCACCTGGTCGAGGGCGATGATCAGTTCGCGGATCATCTCGGCGTTGAAGGCGTTGTGCTTGGCTTCGCGACTGAGCCACAGCGTGGCGAAACCACGGCTGTCGGTGATCAGTTCGAGGGTGTTGAAATCGTTCATGGGGTACAGCTCCATTTACATGCGGAACACGCCGAAGCGGCTCGGCTCGATGGGGGCGTTCAGTGCGGCAGACAGGGCCAGGGCCAGCACGTCGCGGGTCTGCAACGGGTCGATGACGCCGTCATCCCACAGGCGTGCGCTGGAGTAATACGGGTGGCCCTGGGTTTCGTACTGGTCGAGGATCGGCTGTTTGATCGCCGCTTCCTCTTGCGCGCTGAAGCCGTTGCCGGCGCGTTCGGCCTGCTCGCGCTTGACCTGCACCAGCACGCCGGCCGCCTGTTCGGCGCCCATCACGCCGATGCGCGCGTTGGGCCACATCCACAAAAAACGCGGGTCGTAGGCGCGGCCGCACATACCGTAGTTACCCGCGCCAAAACTGCCGCCGATGATCACGGTGAATTTCGGCACCTTGGCGCAGGCCACCGCCGTGACCAGCTTGGCGCCGTGCTTGGCGATACCGCCGGCCTCGTACTTCTGGCCGACCATAAAACCGGTGATGTTTTGCAGGAACAGCAACGGAATCCCGCGCTGACACGCAAGCTCGATGAAGTGCGCGCCTTTTTGCGCGGCTTCGGCGAACAGAATCCCGTTGTTGGCCAGGATCGCTATCGGGTAGCCGTGCAAGTGTGCAAAGCCGCAGACCAGGGTGGTGCCGAACAGCGCCTTGAACTCATCGAACACCGAGCCGTCCACCAGTCGCGCAATCACTTCGCGCACATCGAACGGCTGCTTGGCATCGGCCGGGATCACGCCGTACAACTCTTCGCCGCTGTACAGCGGCGCCACTGGCGTGCGTTGCAGCAACTGGCCTTGTTTGCGCCAGTTGAGGTTGGCCACGCTGCGCCGGGCCAGGGCCAGGGCGTGTTCATCGCTGTCGGCATAGTGGTCGGCCACGCCGGAGATCTTGCAGTGTACGTCGGCACCGCCGAGGTCTTCGGCGCTGACCACTTCACCGGTGGCGGCCTTCACCAGCGGCGGGCCGGCGAGGAAGATGGTGGCTTGCTGGCGCACCATGATTGCTTCGTCCGCCATCGCCGGCACATAGGCGCCGCCGGCGGTACACGAGCCCATCACCACCGCAATCTGCGGGATGCCCTGGGCGCTCATGTTGGCCTGGTTGAAGAAGATCCGCCCGAAGTGCTCGCGGTCGGGGAAGACCTCATCCTGGCGCGGCAGGTTGGCGCCGCCGGAATCCACCAGGTAGATGCATGGCAGGCGGTTCTGTTCGGCGATGGTCTGCGCGCGCAGGTGTTTCTTGACCGTCAGCGGGTAGTAGGAGCCGCCTTTCACCGTGGCGTCGTTGGCGACGATCATGCATTCGACGCCTTCCACGCGGCCGATCCCGACAATCACCCCGGCGGCCGGCACGTCTTCGCCATACACCTGATGGGCGGCCAGTTGGCTGAGTTCCAGGAACGGCGAGCCCGGGTCGAGCAAGCGGTTGATCCGCTCGCGTGGCAGCAGTTTGCCGCGCGAGGTGTGGCGCTCCTGGGCCTTGGCGCCGCCGCCTTGCTGCACCTGGGCGAGCAGGGTGTGCAGGGCGTCGACCTGTTGGCGCATCGCCGCGCTGTTGGCGGCGAACTCCGCCGAGCGCGGGTTGAGCAGGGTGTGCAAGGTGGCCATGGCGCGCTCCTTCAGCGGGTTTCGTTGAAGAGTTCGCGACCGATCAACATGCGCCGGATCTCACTGGTGCCGGCGCCGATTTCGTACAGCTTGGCGTCGCGCAGCAGGCGTCCGGCGGGGAATTCATTGATGTAGCCATTGCCGCCCAGGATCTGGATCGCGTCGAGGGCCATTTGCGTGGCGCGTTCGGCGCTGTAGAGGATCACCCCGGCCGCGTCCTTGCGCGTGGTTTCGCCGCGCTCGCAGGCCTGGGCCACCGCGTACAGGTAGGCGCGGCTGGCGTTGAGCTGGGTGTACATGTCGGCGACCTTGCCCTGGATCAGCTGGAATTCGCCGATGCTCTGGCCGAACTGCTTGCGGTCGTGGATGTACGGCACGATCAGGTCCATGCAGGCTTGCATGATCCCGGTCGGGCCGCCGGACAGTACGACGCGTTCGTAGTCCAGGCCGCTCATCAGCACTTTGACGCCGCCGTTGAGCACGCCGAGGATGTTGTCCTCCGGCACTTCCACGTCATCGAAGAACAGCTCGCAGGTGTTGGAGCCGCGCATGCCGAGCTTGTCGAACTTGTTGCTGCGGCTGAAGCCTTTCCAGTCGCGCTCGACGATGAACGCCGTGATGCCGTGGGCGCCTTTCTCCAGGTCGGTCTTGGCGTAGATCACGTAGGTGCTGGCGTCGGGGCCGTTGGTGATCCAGGTCTTGCTGCCGTTGAGCACGTAGTGGTCGCCGCGCTTGTCGGCGCGCAGTTTCATCGAGACCACGTCGGAGCCGGCATTCGGCTCGCTCATGGCCAGGGCGCCGACGTGTTCGCCGCTGATCAGCTTCGGCAGGTACTTGAGTTTCTGTTCATGGCTGCCGTTGCGGTTGATCTGGTTCACGCAGAGGTTGGAGTGGGCGCCGTAGGACAACGCCACCGACGCCGAACCACGGCTGATCTCTTCCATAGCCACCACATGGGCCAGGTAGCCCAGGCCGGCACCGCCGTATTCTTCGGCCACGGTAATGCCCAGCAGGCCCATGTCACCGAACTTGCGCCACAGGTCGGCGGGGAACAGGTTGTCGATGTCGATTTGTGCCGCGCGCGGAGAAATCTCCTTGGCCACGAAGGACTGCACTTGGTCGCGCAGCATGTCGATGGTTTCGCCGAGGGCGAAGTTCAGGGAGGGGTAACTCATGGACAGGCACCTTTATTGAGCTTTGTTGTTGTGGGGTGACGGCACCGGGGGAGGGGATGCTCACCTTTACGTTAACGTAAGCTTGCGTTGCGGCGCTGTCAATCGTAGTTTACGTTTACGTCAACCTACAAAAAAGACAACAGGGGTCGTTATGGATCAACCGAATCAGAGCTACAGCCGTGGCTCTCAGGACAAGACCTTGTTGGCCATGACGATCGGTCAGGCCTTCGATCACACGGTTGCGCAGTATCCCGATGGGGAAGCCTTGGTGGTGCGTCACCAGCAACGCCGCTACACCTGGCGGCAACTGGCCGAGACCGTCGACCTGCACGCCCGCGCGCTGCTGGCGTTGGGCCTGCAGCGCGGTGATCGCCTGGGCATCTGGGCGCCGAACTGCGCCGAGTGGTGCATCAGCCAGCTGGCCAGCGCCAAGCTCGGGGTGATCCTGGTCAATATCAATCCGGCCTATCGCAGCACAGAGCTGGAATACGTGCTCAAGCAATCCGGCTGCCAATGGCTGGTGTGTGCCGGTTCGTTCAAGACCTCCGATTACCACGCGATGTTGCAGGAGCTGCTGCCCGAGCTGGCGGAGCAACCCGTCGGCCGCTTGAACTGCGAAAAACTGGCGGACCTGCGCGGCGTGATCAGCCTTGCGCCGCGCCCGCCCACGGGCTTTTTGCCCTGGTCGCAACTGGCGGCCCTTGGTGCGGGCATCCCGCCTGAGCGATTGATCGCGCGCCAAGCCAGCCTGCACTTCGACCAGGCCGTCAATATCCAGTACACCTCCGGCACCACCGGCTTCCCCAAGGGCGCCACCCTCAGTCATCTCAATATCCTCAACAACGGCTACATGGTCGGCGAAAGCCTGGGCTTGACCGCACAGGACCGCCTGGTGATCCCCGTGCCGCTGTATCACTGTTTCGGCATGGTGATGGGCAACCTGGGCTGCATCACCCACGGCACCACCATAATTTACCCGAACGACGGCTTCGACCCGCTGCTGACCCTGGCCGCCGTCGCCGAAGAACGCGCCACCGCCCTGTACGGCGTGCCGACCATGTTTATCGCCATGCTCGACCATCCGCAACGCGGCGAGTTCGACCTGTCCAGCCTGCGCACCGGGATCATGGCCGGTGCCACCTGCCCGATCGAAGTGATGCGCCGGGTCATCGGCGAAATGCACATGAGCGAAGTGCAGATTGCCTACGGCATGACCGAAACCAGCCCGGTGTCCCTGCAGACCGGCCCCGATGACGACCTGGAGCGCCGCGTCACCACGGTCGGCCGCACCCAGCCGCAATTGGAAAGCAAGATCGTCGACCTCGCCGGTCACACCGTCGCGCGTGGCGAGATCGGTGAGCTGTGTACCCGTGGCTACAGCGTGATGCTCGGTTACTGGAACAACCCCGACGGCACCCGCGACGCAATCGACGACGCCGGCTGGATGCATACCGGTGACCTGGCGACCATGGACGAGCACGGCTACGTGTGCATCGTCGGGCGCAACAAGGACATGATCATTCGCGGTGGCGAGAACGTGTACCCGCGCGAGTTGGAAGAGTTTTTCTTCACGCACCCGGCGGTGGCCGATGTGCAGGTCATTGGTATTCCGGATGAGCGTTATGGCGAAGAGATTGTTGCTTGGGTCAAGTTTCACCCCGGGCATGTGGCCAGCGCGCTGGAGTTGCACGCGTGGTGCAAGGGGCGTATCGCGCACTTCAAGACGCCCAAGCATTTCAAGTTCGTGGACGAATTCCCGATGACGGTCACCGGCAAGATCCAGAAATTCCGCATGCGCGAGATCTCGATCGAAGAGCTGCGAACGCTGTCTTAGTCGTTTCGCTGAAAGGGAGGGAGCAAGCCCCTCCCACAGTTTAAATTGCGTAATCCCAGACAGCACAAAGGGGACTCGAAGGTCCCCTTTAATTTGTTGTTACGTGCTCTTTTTTTATTATTGAGGGGCGGTCTATTGTTGTTTTTGGCAACCGTTACCCTTTACCGCTGTTTTTGGCGACCCCATCCAGGGTCAAGAGCAAACGTATTTTTTTGAGCGCTGATCTGCTTCTTCGTACACGATCCAACCAGTGGGTAGCTACCTGAGGTAGTTTTATTTTTCTCTATCCGGTTGCGGGTTTCGGCATGCCGTACCCTGCGAAGCACATCTTCTCCAAAAAAATCTGTTAGCTGCGTCTCTGCCGTGTTGTTTTTGTTATGTCAGAGTCGTTTCGTCTTATTTTTATTAGGTTTGGCGCTTTTTATTCTTGTTATGCCATAGAGATAGCAGAAGCCGTGCCAACTTTTAAAAATCGTTTAAAATCAATGAGTTGAGTTTTTTGTGGGAAATGCCCTACGGTGAACACGGGAAAATATGTTCCCGTGTTACTCGTCCGGCCGGCCTGCGGTAACACATTGTCACGGCTAAGCTACTCAACTGGCGTTACGCGCCCTGGCAACGCGCGAGCCGCTGGGCCGGCCGAGTACGTCGCTGATCTGCCGGCCCGCGAGAATCAATCGCTCCAGGTCGATGCCGGTCTCGATCCCGAGGCCGTTGAGCAGGTACACCACATCTTCGGTGGCGACGTTACCGCTGGCGCCCTTGGCATAGGGGCAACCGCCGAGGCCGGCGATAGAGCTGTCGAACACGTTGATCCCTTCCAGCAGGCTGGCGTAGACGTTGGCGACGGCCTGCCCATAGGTGTCATGGAAGTGCCCCGCCAACTTGTCCCGTGGCACGTGCGCGCCCACCACCTCGAACAGTCGGCGCGTGGCTCCCGCGGTGCCGGTGCCGATGGTGTCGCCCAGGGACACTTCATAGCAGCCCATGGCATACAGCTCGCGGGCCACCGCCGCCACTTGTTCCGGGGCGACCGCGCCTTCGTAAGGGCAACCCAGCACGCAGGACACATAGCCGCGCACACTGACACCCTGCTGTTTGGCGGCCGCCATGATCGGCACGAATCGCTCCAGGCTTTCGCTGATCGAGCAGTTGATGTTGCGCTGCGAAAACGCCTCGGACGCCGCAGCAAACACCGCGACCTCCTTGACCCCGGCGGCCAGCGCATCTTCAAAGCCGCGCAGGTTCGGCGCCAGCGCGCCGTAGGTCACGCCGGGCTTGCGCTGGATCTGCGCAAAGACTTCGGCGGAACCGGCCATCTGCGGCACCCATTTGGGCGAAACAAAACTGCCGACTTCGATGTAGCTCAGGCCCGCGGCGCTGAGGGCATCCACCAACTGCACCTTGTCGGCCACGCTGATGGGTTGGGCTTCGTTCTGCAAACCGTCGCGCGGGCCGACTTCGACCAGGCGCACGTGGGAGGGGAGGGACATGGCAACTACCTTATGATCAATGGCCAGCCTGGCCTTGGATGGTTTCGGCCAGGGCCTGGGTGCAGCGCTCTTCGGCGGTGTCCAGTTCCAGCTTCATTTGTTCGATGTCCAGTAACTGCTGTTCCAACTGTTCGCGACGCTCGGCGATTTTCACCAGCATGCTGTTGAGTTGGACATGGTTGCCGCTGGTGGGGTCGTAGAGTTCGATCAGTTCACGGCATTCGGCCAGGGAAAAACCGATGCGCTTGCCGCGCAGGATCAGCTTGAGGCTGACCTTGTCCCGCGCCGAGTAGATGCGTTCCTGGCCCCGGCGTTCCGGGGCCAGCAGGCCTTGTTCCTCATAGAAGCGAATGGCGCGGGTGGTGATGTCGAGCTCGCGGGCGAGGTCGGAAATGCTGTAGGTCGTGCTCATGAAGGCGCTCAAGAAAGTCTTGGCGCTAAGCTAATGTCAGGTTGACGTAAACGTCAAGGTCGATCGTCAATCCCTGTAGGAGCGAGCTTGCTCGCGAAAAACGTCAACGCTAACGCGGTAGCCCTGATACCCAAAGGCGCCCTCGGGTTTTTCGCGAGCAAGCTCGCTCCTACACGGCGACAGGTTCAGGCTTGCAGCTTGTCGAGTTTCTTCTCGTGCGCCGTGACCTGCTGGCACAACTCGATCATTTGCTCGCGCATCCAGCGGTTGGCCGGGTCCTGGTCGGTGCTCTCGTGCCAGTACAGGTGGGTTTCCACCGGCGGCACGTCGTTGACCGGCAGGTTGAACCAGTGCAGTTCATGGCGGCGGGCGAAGCGCTCGGGCACGGTCATCACCATGTCGGTCTGTTGCAACACTTGCGAGGCCATCAGGTAGTGCTGGGAGCGCAGGGCGATCTTGCGCTGGATGCCCATCTTGCCCAGGGCCAGGTCGACATGGCCCAGGCCGTTGCGGCGGCTGGAGATATGGATATGCGTCAGCGACAGGTAATCGTCCAGGGTGAACTTGTCCTTGCCCGCCATCGGATGGCCCTTGCGCATGGCGCACACGTAGCGGTCTTCCATCAGCTTGACGTGGCGCACCTGCGGGTCGGTGTTGAGCGGTGCGTCGACGGCAAAATCCAGGCGCCCGGCGGCCAGCTCCTTGGTGGTCTCGCGGCGTTTGGACAGGAAACTCTCGATCACCACCGTCGGCGCCAGGCGACGCAAGCGCTGGAACAGCAGTGGCAGGATCACCGCTTCGGTCAAGTCGGTCATGCTGATGCGGTAGGTCTTGGCCGCCTGTTGCGGGTTGAAAATCCGGCTTTCCTGCACCGACACGCGCAGCAATGACAGTGCGTTGCGCACCGGGCCGATGATGTTCTGCGCCATCGGCGTGGGCACCATGCCTTGGGCGGTCCGCACGAACAGTGGGTCGTTGAAGGTCTCGCGCAGGCGTGCCAGAGCGTTGGACACCGCCGGTTGGGTGATGCCGACAATCTGCCCGGCACGGGTCAGGTTGGCTTCGGTGTAGATCGCGTCAAAGACGATAAACAGGTTGAGGTCGACCTTGCTCAGATTCATTTCGTTGCGCTCTTATTGTTAGGTGGCCATGCCCCGATCATATATCGGTGATGAATGTTAATACACGCCGAGAATAGGCTAGGTAAATTATCAACGCTGTTCTAGCATCGATTGCATGACCTAAACAACCTCTCAAAGAAGGGAGCTGCTCATGGATTTCGCCTATTCGCCCAAGGTTCAGGAACTGCGTGAACGCGTCACTGCGTTCATGGACGCTTACGTTTACCCGGCCGAACCGGTGTTCGAACGCCAGGTCAGCGAAGGCGACCGCTGGCAGCCCACCGCGATCATGGAGGAGCTCAAAGCCAAGGCGAAAGCCGAAGGCCTGTGGAACCTGTTCCTGCCCGAATCCGAACTGGGCGCTGGCCTGACCAACCTTGAATACGCGCCGCTGGCGGAAATCATGGGCCGTTCGCTGCTGGGCCCGGAGCCGTTCAATTGCTCCGCCCCGGACACCGGCAACATGGAGGTGCTGGTGCGCTACGCCAACGCCGAACAGAAACAGCGCTGGCTCGAACCGCTGTTGCGCGGCGAGATCCGCTCGGCCTTCGCCATGACCGAGCCCGACGTGGCCTCCTCGGACGCGACCAACATGGCCGCCCGCGCCGAGCGCCAGGGCGATGAGTGGGTGATCAACGGCAAAAAATGGTGGACCTCCGGCGCCTGCGACCCGCGTTGCAAGATCCTGATCTTCATGGGCCTGAGCAATCCCGATGCGCCGCGCCACCAGCAGCACTCGATGATCCTGGTGCCGGTGGACGCCCCTGGCGTGAAAATCGTGCGCCCGCTGCCGGTGTTCGGTTACGACGATGCGCCCCACGGCCACGCCGAAGTGCTGTTCGACAACGTGCGCGTGCCGTATGAAAACGTCCTGCTGGGTGAAGGCCGCGGCTTTGAAATTGCTCAGGGGCGTCTTGGCCCTGGCCGCATTCACCACTGCATGCGCTCCATCGGCATGGCCGAGCGCGCGCTGGAACTGATGTGCAAACGCGCCATCAGCCGCACCGCGTTCGGCAAACCGTTGGCGCGCCTGGGCGGCAATATCGACAAGATCGCCGACTCGCGCATGGAAATCGACATGGCACGCCTGCTGACCCTGAAAGCCGCCTACATGATGGACACCGTGGGTAACAAAGTGGCGAAAAGCGAAATCGCCCAGATCAAGGTGGTGGCGCCGAACGTGGCGTTGAAGGTGATCGACCGCGCGATCCAGATCCATGGCGGCGCCGGCGTCTCCAACGACTTCCCGTTGGCCTACATGTACGCCATGCAACGCACCCTGCGCCTGGCCGACGGCCCGGACGAAGTCCACCGTGCGGCGATCGGCAAGTTCGAGATCGGCAAGTATGTGCCTAAAGAGTTGATGCGCGGCGGGCAGTAACACCGCGTCGCCTGCCATCGCGGGCAAGCCCCCTCCCACAGTTGACCGAGTTGTGCATGAGAACGCGGTCTAGTGTGGGAGGGGGCTTGCCCGCGACGAGGCCCGTGCGAACAACACAAAACACAAACCTCAGTACACCCAAACCTCCACCCGCCGATTCTTGATCCGGCCCTCATCCGCGGTATTCGCCGCCACCGGCATCTGTGCGCCAAACCCGCGGATATCGCGGAGCACTACGCCGCTCTTGACCAATTCCCGACGCACCGCCATCGCCCGCAGTTTGGACAACAGCGCCGCGCGTTGCGGGTCATTCTTGATATCGCCAAACCCTACCAGCGTCACCTGCTTGTCGAGCTTGCCGTGGCCTTTTATATACGCCACCACGCGCTGCACATCCTGGCGCGCCTTGTTGTCCAAGCTGGCGCTGCCTTCTTCGAAGCGGAAATTCACCGTCAGGCGCTGGGCCTCGCGGGCAATTGCCTGATAGTCCTCGGGCATGGACGGGCGCGGTTCCACGCTTATCGCCTGGACCCGCTGCGCGATAAACCCGTTGGCCGCCACGATCGCCTGGCCCTTGCTGCTCTGGGTGAAGTCCACCAGCGCCTTGGCCCACGGATTGTGCGAGGTCGGCGGCAGGTAAAAGAACAGGCGGCGCGACAGCGGGTAGTCCTCGGTGGCAATCAGGCTGTTCAGCGGCAGCATCGGTTGCGAGTCACCGTCGACGATCGCCACCGCTTTGGCCTGGCGCACATAGGGCAGGCCGATGAAACCGATGCCTTGTGGGTCCTGGCTCACCGCGTCCGACAGTTGCTCGCTGGCCTCGAACCGCTTGGCCGACGCGGCGAGCGGCTTGCCGCGACGGCTCAGGACCAGGTCCTTGAAGGTGTCATAGGTGCCCGACCGATCATCCCGCGCATATAAATGAATCGCCCCGCCGATGCCGCCGAGTGCTTCCCAGGTGCTGATTTCACCGTTGAAAATTTGCGCCAGTTGCTCGGTATTCAGCGTATTCAGCGGGTTGCGCGGGTTGAGGATGATGGCCAGGCCGTCGATGGCGATCACCTGTTCGGCCTCGGGGCTTTTCAGGTCGCCCAGGGGTTCGAGGTCCACCAGTTCGCTGTCTTTGATCGGGCGGGAGGCGGCGGCGAGGTCGGCGCTGGCTTTGTGCAGCGCGGCAAAACCGGTGCTGGAACCATGGGCGTCGACCTCGATGGTCAGCGTCTTGCCCTGGCGGGTCTTGCCGATCACGCGCTGTTCATTGGCGCCTTCGGCGGGTTCAGCGTGGACCCCTTGCAGGCCCTGCTGCTCCATCAACCCCTTGACCAGCGCCGGGCCAAGCGCCGCGCCGATCGTGTTGGAGCCCTGGATGCGCAAAGCGGGGCCCTGATCGGGGATGGGCAGCGGCGCGCTAACGGCACTCAGGGGAAAAAGGGTCAGCAGTAACAGAACGCGCAGGATCATGCCGGCACCGTCTCAAGGCAAAGGGAGTGCCGCGAGATTAAGTCAGTTGGGTTTCAGTAATATGACTGTCACTCAACCGTAAAAATGTGAGAGCGGGCTTGCTCCCACATTGTTTAAGCGCGCCGTCCGTGAAGTCAGCTCAATTCCAGCCAGATCGGTGCATGGTCCGAGGGTTTTTCCAGGCCGCGCAGTTCGTAGTCCACCCCAGCATCCTTGACCCTGGGCAGCAAGCCGTTGGACGCCAGGATCACATCGATACGCAGGCCACGCTTGGGTTCATCTTCAAACCCGCGACTGCGGTAGTCGAACCAGCTGAAGCGGTCGGTCACGTCGGGGTTGAGGTGGCGGAAGCTGTCCACCAGGCCCCAGTTCTTCAGGCGGGCCATCCACTCGCGCTCTTCCGGCAGGAAGCTGCACTTGCCGGTTTTCAGCCAGCGCTTGGCATTGTCGGGGCCAATGCCGATGTCACAGTCTTCCGGGGAAATATTCACATCGCCCATCACCACCAGCGCCTGGTCGTTGCTGAACTGGCTTTCCAGCAACTGTTGCAGGTCTGCGTAGAAGCGCTGCTTGGCCGGGAACTTGGTGGGGTGGTCGCGGCTTTCGCCTTGGGGGAAATAGCCGTTCATGATGGTGATCGGGTTGCCTTGCGCATCGGCGAAGGTGCCCCAGATAAAGCGGCGCTGGGCGTCTTCTTCATCGCTGGCAAAGCCTTTGTGTACGCTCAGCGCTTCCTGGCGCGAGAGCAGGGCCACGCCGTAATGGCCTTTCTGGCCGTGGTAGTACACGTGATACCCCAGGGCCTGCACTTCGGCCAGCGGGAACTGGTCGTCGTGGACCTTGGTTTCCTGCAGGCCGATCACATCGGGTTGATGCTTTTCAATCAGCGCCGCCAACTGATGCGGGCGAGCCCGTAGCCCGTTGATATTGAAAGAGACGATTTTCATGGTCGGCTGTCCAGTCTGGCAAAAGGGCGATGCTAGCCGACAAGTCGGACGGGGGCCAGCGTGGCGGTAGGACGGATGCGCTGCTAATGTCTGGGAACGACTCGCGCTGCGTAAGTTCGTACCCATAAGAACGCCGTCTTTTGAATGGCGCCCAGGGAGATTCACTGTATGTCTGACACTTCAACTGCGATTGCCGAAATCCGCCTGCTCAATAGCGACTATTCCAGCGAAGCGCGCTCCCTGCTGTACCAGGCTTATCGCCATGAGCCGACGTTCGCCTACATCTTCGAAGCTGAGCGGCCGGGGTATGAGCAGCGGGTCCGTGCCACCGTGCGCGAGTTGGTCAAACAGCATTTCTTCCAGAAGCTTCCCGCCATCGGCCTGTTCGTCGACGATCGACTGATCGGCGTTGCGTTGATCGCGCCACCCCAGCGGCGCCTGGGCATCACCGAGAGCTGGGCGTGGCAATTGCGCATGTGGTTGAGCACCGGTGTGCGGGGGACGCGGCGTTACCTGGATTATCACCAGGCGGTGCTGGCGTGCCTGCCCAGCGATTCGGTGCATGTGTTGCCGTTGCTGGGTATTCACCCGCAATTCCAGGGCAAGCACTTCGGTGAGCAACTGCTCGGCGCGGTACACAACTGGTGCGCCGAGGACCCGCATTCGTCCGGTGTGGTGCTCGATACCGGCAACTCGCGTTACCTGGAGTTCTACAAGCGTCAGGGTTATGAGGAAATCGGCGAAGTTGCTGTAGGACCGATCCTGGAGCATGTGTTTTTCCATGCCAATCCACAGCCGTTACAGGCTGTAACGACTTGAGTCAGGATTTTCAGATAAATCCGAGTTCAAAGAGTCTCCTCAGCTCGTGTAGCATCCGCGCCTATGAAGTTTCCAGGAAGATTCACCAGCGGCTTGATTCTGCTGTTCACAAGCTGCGGCGCTTTGGCGCAAAGCGAACTGGACGTGCGAGTCAAACCCTCAAACGACGCGTTGAAAGCCAACATCGAAGGCTACATCGGCGGGGTAGGCGATCGCGATGAAGAAGCGTTGCTGCGCTTCAGCCGTGGCGCCGAAGAGCAGGCGCGCAAAGCGGCCCAGGCCTTGGGCTTCTATCAGCCGCAGATCAGCAGTGATGTGCAGGGCGGCAAGAACCCGCGCCTGACCCTGACCATCGAGCCCGGCGAACCGGTGCATTTGCGCGACGTGACCATTCGGGTCGACGGCCCGGCCGCGGCCCTCAAAGCCTTTCGTGTGCCTGCCAGCCGCGACCTTGAATCCGGTGCCGTGCTCAACCACGGCCATTATGAAGACGCCAAGCGTCTGATCCAGAACCAGGCCTCGCGCTACGGCTTTTTCAATGGGCGCTTTACCCGCCAGACCCTGTCGGTCGACCCCAAGGCGGGCGTCGCCGATATCGAACAGGTGTATGACAGCGGCCCGCGCTACACCTTGGGCAAGGTCAATTTTGCCGGCGATACGCCGTTCGATGAAGAACTGTTGCAACGCATGGTGCCGTTCAAAAACGGCGCGCCCTACGATTCCGAACTGATCGCCGAGTTGAACCAGAACCTGCAAGCCAGCGGCTTTTTCGAGGGCGTGCGGGTGGACGCCGCGCCGGCTGCGTCGGCCAACGATGTGATCCCGGTCGCGGTGCAACTGGAAACCCGCAAGCCACGCACCATGGGCCTGGGCCTCGGCTTTTCCACCGACGTCGGCCCGCGCGGCAAAGCCAACTGGACGCGCCACTGGGTCAATCCGCAGGGCCACAGTTACGGCTGGGAAGCCGAATTGTCGGCGCCACGGCAGAACGTCGGCCTGTGGTACGACATCCCGCTCGACCCACCGCTTACCGACAAACTGCGTTTTGCCGGCGGCTACCAGAATGAAGAACTGGCCAACACCGACACCCTGAGTAAATTGCTCACCCTCGGCCCGGAATGGCACAGCAAGTTGCCCAGCGGCTGGACCCGGGTGGTCTCCCTCAAGTGGCAGCGTGAAGAGTATCGCCTGGGCGATGACTCGGGCCTGAGCAACCTGTTGATGCCGGGGCTCAGCTATTCCTATTTGCGCAGCGACAACCGCATCGATCCCCACCACGGCTATCGCCTGCAATTCGACACCAAGCTGGCCAAGGAAGGCTTCGGCTCCGACACCAACCTGCTTTACGGCACGGCCATGGTCAAAGGCCTGACCACCGTGTGGGACAAGCACCGCTTCCTCGCGCGGGCGCAGATCGGCGGCAGCGCCACCAACGGCTACAAGTCGGTGCCGCCGTCGCTGCGTTTCTTTGCCGGTGGCGACCAGAGCGTGCGTGGTTACGAGTACCAGACCCTGTCGCCGGAGAACGACCGTGGCGACCGCATCGGTGGCCGCTACATGGTGGCCTTGAGCGCCGAGTATCAATATTCCATCGCCGAAAAATGGCGGATCGCGACCTTTATCGACCAGGGCAACTCCTTCAACACCCTGGAAATGCCAAGCCTGAAAACCGGCGTGGGCGTCGGCCTGCGCTGGGTGTCGCCCGTCGGGCCGATTCGCCTCGACCTGGCCCATGCCCTGGAAGACCCGGGCGGTATCCGTTTGCACTTTTCCATGGGGCCTGAGCTGTGATGCGTGGTTTGAAAATAGCCGGGCTGGCTGCCGTTGCCCTCCTGGCCGTGGTGTTGCTGGCGCTGTGGACCGTACTCGGAACCCAGGCGGGCAGCCGTTGGGCGTTGGGCCAGGTGCCGGGCTTGAGCGTGGATAATTTCCAGGGCCGTTTGGGCGGCCAATGGAGTGCCGAGCATCTGCTGTGGCAGCAGGGCAGTGACCGTGTCGAGCTCAACGCGCCGACGTTCGACTGGTCGCCGGCCTGCCTGCTGCGCCTGACGCTGTGCATTGACCGGTTGGCGGTGGATCAAGTCAGCCTGCAATTTGCGCCGAGCACGGAGCCGAGCAGCGGGCCGATCCAGCTGCCGGCGCTGAAGTTGCCGATTGCGCTCCAGTTGGGCGACGTTCGCGTCGGCAGCCTGCTGTTTAACGGCAGTGAGGAACTCAAGGGTATGCAACTGGCGGCGCATTGGACCGCCGCGGGCCTGCAGATCGATTCGGTGCATCTGCAACGCGATGATCTGGTGCTGGACCTGTCCGGGCGACTCCAACCCAGCTGCGACTGGCCGTTGACCGCCAGCGGCAACCTGAGCCTGCCTTACGCCCCCGGCGGCGCGCCGTGGACGGTGGCGTTCAGGGCCGATGGCGACCTGCTCAAGACCCTCAAGCTCGACGCCGACAGCAGCGGCTACCTGCCGGCCAAGCTCAGCGGCGAGTTGCAGCCGCTGGTGGAAAACCTGCCGGCACAGCTGCACATCACCGCCGACGCCTTCAAACCCAGCGCCGATTTGCCTGACACCCTGCAACTCAATCAACTTGACCTCACCGCCAAAGGCGACCTGGACAGCGGTTACCAATTGCTCGGCAAAGCCGTACTGCCCGCAGAAAAGGGCCCGGTGGACTTACTGCTGCAAGGTAAGGTCGATGCCAAGGGCGCGCAGATCGCCGGCCTGGATCTGAGCGCCGGTGACAAGCAAAGCCTGAAACTCACGGCACAGCTGGACTGGCAGCAGGGCTTCAGCGCCGATGCGAAAATCGATTGGCTGGACTTTCCCTGGCATCGCCTCTACCCCTTGATTGACGAGCCGCAAGTCACCTTGCGCACCTTCAATGGTGAAATTTTCTATAAAGACGGCAACTACCTCGGCAACCTCAAGGCCGATCTCGATGGCCCCGCGGGCAAATTCAATGTGGTCACGCCGTTCAGCGGCGACCTCAAACAAGTGTTCCTGCCCGAACTGAAACTGACCGCTGGCCAAGGCAAGGCCGAAGGCCACCTGAACCTGCAGTTCGCCGACGGCATCGCCTGGGACACGGCGCTCGACCTGTCGGCGCTGAACCCGGCGTACTGGGTCGCGGAGTTGCCAGGCACGCTGGCCGGACCGCTGCGCAGCAAAGGCGAGTTCAAGAACCAGCAGCTCAAACTGAGCGCCGACCTCGGCCTCAAGGGCCGTCTGCGCGGGCAGCCCGCCGTATTGGCCGCCAAGGCCGAAGGCGCGGGTGAGCAATGGACCCTGGCCAACCTGGATATCCGCCTGGGCGACAACCGCATCAACGGCAGCGGCAGCCTGCAACAACGCCTGGCCGGGCAGATCGATATCAAACTGACGCGGCTGGCCCAGCTGTGGCCGCAGTTACGCGGGCAGGTCAATGGCCGACTCGATGTGGCCGGTAGCCTCAAAGCGCCTCAAGGCAAACTCGACCTCAAGGGCCAGCAACTGGCGTTTGCCGACAATCGCCTGCAAAGCCTGAGCCTCGACGCCACGCTCGATAACGCCCAGCGCGCGAAGATCGACCTCAAGGGCAGCGGCATCCAAAGCGGCGACAGCCAAGTCGGCACCCTGACAGCCAGCGCCCAGGGCGATGTCAGGCAACAGAAGGTCCAGTTGGATCTGGCCGGCCCACTGGTCAAGCTGGCCCTGGCCCTGGATGGCAACCTCGACCAAGGCAACTGGCGCGGACGCCTGGCCAGCGGTGACGTGCAGGCCGGCGGCCAGGATTGGAAGCTGCAGGCCCCGGCGAAAATCGAGCGCCTGGCCGATGGCAGGCTGACCTTCGCCGCCCACTGCTGGGTCGCGGGCCCGGCCAGCCTGTGCGCTGAAGATCAGCGCTTGATGCCTGAACCGAAGCTGCGCTACCACCTCAAGCAATTCCCCATCGATAGCCTGGCGGCCTGGTTGCCCAAGGACTTCGCCTGGCAGGGCACGCTCAACGCCGACGTACAGCTCGACCTGCCGGCCAGCGGCCCCAAAGGCGTGATCGCAGTGGATGCCAGTGGCGGCACGTTGCGCGTCAAGGACAAGCACCAGTGGCTGGATTTCCCCTACGACACGCTGCAATTGGACGCCACCCTCAACCCCAAGCGCATCGACACCCAACTCAACTTCCAGGGCGGCAAGCTCGGTGAGTTGCGGTTGCAGGCACAGATCAACCCGCTGGCGAAAAACAAGCCGATCACCGGTACTTTCAGCCTCACCGGTCTGGACCTCACCGTGGCGCGGCCGTTTGTGCCGATGGTGGAAAAACTCAACGGCAAGCTCAACGGCAATGGCCGCATCTCCGGTGGCCTGCTGGCGCCGCTGGTCAACGGCAGCATGAACCTGGTGGGCGGTGAGATTTCCGGGGCGGAACTGCCCATCAGCCTCGAAGGCTTGAACGTACAGGCGCTGATTGCTGGCGAAAGCGTGCAACTCGATGGCCGCTGGCACAGCGGCAAGGCCGGGCAGGGCAGCCTCAAGGGCCACATCGACTGGGGGCGCGCTCTGGCGGTTGACCTCAGCCTGCAAGGCTCGCATCTGCCGGTCACCGTCGAACCTTACGCGCTGCTGGAAGTCGCGCCCGACCTGAAGATCAGCCTGAAGAACGACAAGCTCGCGATCGCCGGCAAGGTGCAGATCCCGCGGGGTGACATCACCGTGCGCGAACTGCCGCCGTCGACGGTCAAGGTCTCCGATGACACGGTGATCGTCGGCAGCCAGACCGAAGAGGGTAAGCCGCCGATGGCAATGGCGATGGATATCGACGTGGCGGTGGGTGAAGACCAGCTCAACTTCTCGGGCTTCGGCCTCACCGCCAAGGTGCAGGGGCATGTGCATATCGGCGACAACCTGGACACCCGCGGCGAGCTGTGGCTCAACGACGGCCGCTACCGTGCCTACGGCCAGAAGCTGGATGTGCGCCGTGCGCGTTTGCTGTTCGCCGGGCCGCTCGACCAGCCTTATCTGGATATCGAAGCGATCCGCAAGACCGGCGATGTCGTCGCCGGTATCCGCCTGAGCGGCAGCGCCGAACAGCCCACTACGCAGATCTTCTCCGAGCCCGCCATGAGCCAGGAGCAGGCACTGTCCTACCTGGTGCTCGGCCGCCCGCTGAGCACCACCGGTGAAGACAACAATATGCTCGCCCAAGCCGCCCTGGGTCTGGGCTTGATGGGCAGTGCCGGCGTGACCTCGGACATTGCCAAGGACCTCGGCATCCAGGATTTCGAGCTCGACACCCAAGGCAGCGGCACCAACACCGCCGTGGTCGCCAGCGGCAAGATCTCGGAGAAGCTCAGCCTGCGTTATGGGGTCGGGGTGTTCGAGCCGGCCAGCACCATTGCCTTGCGTTACCTGTTGAGCAAGAAGGTGTACCTGGAAGTGGCCAGTGGGGTGGCCAGTTCGTTGGATATTTTCTACAAGCGCGATTTCTAGCGCCGGACTCGGTAAAAAAGTGGGAGCGGGTGTCTGTGCTCGCATATACCAAGCAAGCTAATCATTTCATTTGACATTAGCTGCCTAAGCAGTAATATCTCGTCACACATTCGCTGCCTAGGCAGTAATAAGGTGACTTCCGATGAAACACTTCACCCCGGACAACTTCCACAACTGCCGCCTCGGGCTGTTGCTGGGCCGTGCGGCGATCCTTAAAGACAAAATCATCGACACCCATATGGAACCGCACGGCATCACCGCCGCGCAGTTCAAGGTGTTGATCATCATGGCGCAGTTCGGTGTCGACACCCCGGCGGAGCTGTGTCGCCACCTGTCCCTGGACAGCGGTTCGATGACCCGCATGCTCGATCGCCTGGAGCAAAAAGGCCTGCTTGATCGCAAGCGTTCGGCGCTGGACCGTCGCCAAGTGCAACTGGTGTTGACCGACGACGGCCAGCGCCTGGCGGACAGGCTGCCATATATCGGCGCCGAGGCGTTGAACCAGTTGGCCGGCGCACTGGAGCCGGATGAATTGCAAACCCTGGAAAAGCTCCTCAAGAAAATGCTGATAGCTGCCGGTGATCCGATCACCCTGCAGCGGGTAGGTAAAGCATGAATACACGTGCCCTTTGCCTGGTGCTGGCGGCCATGAGCATGGCCGGTTGCGCCAATTTCAGCGGCCTCGACACCCAGGGCCAACGCCTCGACGCGAACACCCTGCAGACCGGTAAGTCGTTGACCGGCGTGACCCTGTCGAGCGCCGCCTGGCCCAGCGCCGACTGGTGGAAAAGCCTCGGCGATCCGCAGCTCGACGGTTTGATCCAGGAAGCCCTGCAAAACAGTCCCGACATGCAAGTGGCCAGCGCCCGTGCCCACCAGGCCGAAGCCGCCGCCTATGCCGCCAACGCCGCACGCCTGCCGACCCTGGACGCCAGCGCCGGTGTGAGCCGTTCGCGCCTGGCGAAAGACAAGGACCCGCTGGGGCAGGGCGATGCCTACTCGACGGTGCGAAACATCGGCGCCAGCTTCAACTACAACTTCGACCTCTGGGGCGGCCAGCGTGCTGCCTGGGAAGCCGCGTTGGGCCAGGCCCGCGCCGCCGAAGTCGACCAGCAGGCCGCGCGCCTGACCCTGGCGGCCGATGTGGCCAAGGCCTACAGCGACCTGGGCCAGGCGCATATCGTGCGGGACCTGGCCAATGACGACCTCAAGCGCACCCGGCAAATGCTCAGCCTGAGCCAGCGCCGCCTGAACTCGGGCATCGACAGCCGGTACCAATACCAGCAGACCGAAAGCCTGGAAGCCAGCTCCCAGTCGCAACTGATCGATGCGGAAAAACAACTGCAGAGCGCGAAAATCGCCCTGGCGGTATTGCTCGGCAAAGGCCCGGACCGCGGCAACGAACTGGCGCGCCCGGCGGTGCTCAAGCCCAGCGCCGTCGCCGTGCCCTCGGTGCTGCCCGCCGAACTGCTGGGCCGGCGCCCGGACCTGATCGCCGCACGTTGGCGGGTGGAAGCGGCGAGCAAGAATATCGCCGCCGGCAAGGCCAGCTTCTACCCCAACCTCAACCTGAGCGCGAGCGCCGGGGCCGAGTCGTTGCTGGGGGATGCGATGTTCGGTTCGGCCAGCCGCTTCTTCAACATTGCGCCGACGATTTCGCTGCCGATTTTCGATGGCGGCCGCCTGCGCGCCAACCTCGATGCGCGCGATGCCGACTATGACCTGGCCGTGGCCCAGTACAACAAAACCCTGGTGCAAGCCCTCGGCGATATCGGCAACAGCCTTTCACAACTGCGCGAAACCGGTCGGCAGATCCAGGCCCAGCAACACGCCGCGGACATTGCCCAGCAGTCCTACGACACCGCGATGCAGCGTTACAGCTCCGGGATCGGCAACTACCTGGACGTGCTCAGCATCGAGCAGCAATTGCTGCAGGCCCAGCGTCAGCTGGCGACCTTGAACGCCGCGCAAATCGATCTGTCGATCCAATTGATGCAAGCCCTGGGTGGCGGCTACGACGCCGCAAATGTGGCATCGACCACCCCAGCTACACGCACGGAATAATTTGAGGTAACTGACATGGCCACTGCCGAAAGCAACAACGCAACGGGAACGCCCGATAACAACCCGCGCAAACGCAAAGTCATGCTGGTCGGCCTGGTGCTGATCGTCATCCTCGGCGTGGTCGGCGTGTGGGGCTGGTATGAACTCTACGGCCGCTTCAATGAAAGCACCGACGACGCCTACGTGAACGGCAACGTGGTGGAAATCACCCCGCTGGTCACCGGCACCGTGGTCAGCATCGGCGCCGACGATGGCGACCTGGTCCACGAAGGCCAAGTGCTGATCAACTTCGACCCCAACGACGCCGCGGTCGGCCTGCAAAGTGCGCAGGCCAACCTGGCCCGCACCGTGCGCCAGGTGCGGGGCTTGTACAGCAACGTCGACGGCATGAAAGCCCAGGTCAATGCGCAGAAAGCCGACGTGCAAACTGCCCAGGACAACTACAACCGGCGTAAGACCCTGGCCCAGGGCGGGGCGATTTCCCAGGAAGAACTGTCCCACGCCCGTGACAGCCTGACCGCGGCCAAGAATGCCCTGACCAACCTTGAGCAGCAGCTCAAAAGCAGCAACGCCCTGGTCGATGACACGGTGATCTCGTCCCATCCGGACGTGCAAGCCGCCGCCGCGCAACTGCGCCAGGCGTACCTGGCCAATGCGCGCAGCACCCTGATCGCCCCCGTCACCGGCTATGTGGCCAAGCGCACCGTGCAACTGGGTCAGCGCGTGCAGCCGGGGACGGCGTTGATGGCGGTGATCCCGCTGAACCAGCTGTGGATCGACGCCAACTTCAAGGAAACCCAACTGCGCAATATGCGTATCGGCCAGCCGGTGGACATCGAAGCGGACATTTACGGCAGCGATGTGAAGTTCAGCGGCACCATCGACAGCCTCGGCGCCGGCACCGGCAGCGCGTTTGCCTTGCTGCCTGCGCAGAACGCCACCGGCAACTGGATCAAGATCGTGCAACGGGTGCCGGTACGCATCCACGTCAATGCCGAAGAACTGGCCAAACACCCCCTGCGGGTGGGCTTGAGCACGGTGGTCAGCGTCGACCTGCATGACCAGAGCGGCCCGGTACTGGCGCAACAGGCGCCGCAAAAGGCCTCGTTCACCACCAACGTGTATGACCGCCAGTTGGCCGAAGCCGATGCCATGATCACCCAGTTGATTCATGACAACAGCCTCGCCGCGCCCAAGGCTGTGCAACGCTGATGAGCCAGAACGCGTCCTTCTCGCCACCCAGCTTGGTGATGGCCACGATTGGCCTGTCGCTGGCGACCTTCATGCAGGTGCTCGATACCACGATCGCCAACGTGGCGTTGCCGACCATTTCCGGCAACCTTGGCGTGAGTTCGGAGCAGGGCACCTGGGTGATCACCTCGTTTGCGGTGAGCAACGCCATTGCCCTGCCGCTGACCGGCTGGTTGAGCCGGCGCTTCGGCGAGGTGAAGCTGTTTCTCTGGGCCACCGTGCTGTTTGTGCTGGCCTCGTTTCTCTGCGGTATTTCCACGTCGATGCCCGAGCTGATCGGCTTTCGGGTGTTGCAAGGCCTGGTGGCGGGGCCGTTGTACCCGATGACCCAGACGTTGCTGATCGCGGTCTACCCGCCGGCGAGGCGCGGCATGGCCCTGGCACTGCTGGCGATGGTCACGGTGGTGGCGCCGATTGCCGGTCCCATCCTCGGCGGCTGGATCACCGACAGCTACAGCTGGCCGTGGATCTTCTTCATCAACGTGCCCATCGGCATCTTTGCGGTGATGGTGGTGCGTTCGCAGTTGAAGAAACGCCCGGTGGTCACCAGCTACCAGCCGATGGACTATGTGGGGTTGTTGAGCTTGATCGTCGGGGTCGGCGCGTTGCAGATCATCCTCGACAAGGGCAACGACCTGGACTGGTTCGAATCCAACTTCATCATCGTGGGGGCGGCGATTTCGGTGATTGCCCTGGCGGTGTTCATCATCTGGGAGATGACCGACAAACACCCGGTGGTCAACCTGCGGCTGTTCGCCTACCGCAACTTCCGCATCGGCACCATCGTGCTGGTCCTCGGCTACGCGGGCTTCTTCGGCATCAACCTGATCCTGCCGCAGTGGCTGCAAACCCAGATGGGCTACACCGCGACCTGGGCCGGGCTGGCCGTGGCGCCGATCGGTATTCTGCCGGTGCTGATGTCGCCGTTTGTCGGCAAGTACGCGCACCGATTCGACCTGCGCGTCCTGGCGGGCCTGGCGTTCCTGGCGATTGGCTTGAGCTGCTTCATGCGCGCCAGCTTCACCAATGAGGTGGACTTCCAGCACATCGCCCTGGTGCAACTGTTCATGGGCATCGGCGTGGCGCTGTTCTTCATGCCGACCTTGAGCATCCTGATGTCCGACCTGCCGCCGCACCAGATCGCCGACGGCGCCGGCCTGGCGACGTTCCTGCGGACCCTGGGCGGCAGCTTCGCGGCCTCGCTGACCACCTGGATCTGGATTCGCCGCGCGGACCAGCACCATGCGTACATGAGCGAGAACATGACCACCTACGACGCGGCGACCCGCGATGCGTTGAATGCGTTGGGCGGCGCGGGGCAAAAGGCCTACGCCCAACTCGAGCAGATCCTCACCAGCCAGGCGTACATGATGTCCACCGTGGATTACTTCACGTTGCTGGGGTGGATGTTCATGGGCTTGATGCTGCTGGTGTGGTTCGCCAAACCGCCGTTTACCGCGAAGGCGGGCCCGGCTGCATCAGGGCACTGATCGGCCAAGGCTGAAATGCAATCAACCAGGGCTGGAATGCAATCAGCCAAGGTTGGAATGCAATCAACTGTGGGAGGGGGCTTGCCCCCGATAGCGGTGTATCAGTCAACCTATTTGAAGCTGACCCACTGCCATCGGGGGCAAGCCCCCTCCCACAGTTGATCAGGCGCCCGGCAGTGCCAGTTGCGGATTGACGAAGTCAAACGCCGCCAGCTGAAACCCTTGCTCATCCACCTGCAATGCCCAGCCTTGCTTGTCCCAATCCCCCAGCACAATACGCTTGGCCGCCTGCTCGCCGATCTGCAACTTATGAATGGCGGGGCGGTGCGTATGGCCGTGGACCAGGGTACGCACGCCGAACTGCTGCATCACCCGCGGCACTTCCTCGGGGGTGACGTCGACAATGTCGTTGGCCTTCATCCGCGTCTGCGCCCGGCTTTCGTTGCGCAGCTTGCGCGCCAGTTTGTGGCGGGTGCGCAAAGGCAGGTGACGCAGGACAAACAGCACAATCGGGTTGCGCAGGATGCGCCGCAGCTTCATATAGCCGACGTCGCGGGTGCAGAGGCTGTCGCCGTGCATCAACAGCACGGGCTCGCCGGCGAGTTGCACGACGCTCGGGTCCTTGAGCAGCCTGGCGCCTGCGGCTTTGCAGAACGTCTTGCCGATCAGGAAGTCGCGGTTGCCGTGCATGATGAAAATCGCGGTGCCGCTGTCGCTCAGTTCGCGCAGGGCCGCGCAAATCGAGCGCTGGAAAGGGGTGATCCCATCGTCGCCAACCCAGGCTTCAAAGAAGTCCCCGAGGATGTACAACGCCTGGGCGCCACGGGCGCGGCCGTGGAGTAAATCCAGAAACGCCCGGGTAATGTCCGGGCGTTCCTCTTCCAGATGCAAGTCTGAAATCAGCAATATCACTCAATGATCTCGGCTTTCTCGATGATCACGTCGTCTGCTGGCACGTCTTGGTGGCCGGCTTTGCTGGTGGTGGCAACGCCTTTGATCTTGTCGACGACGTCAGTGCCTTCGGTGACTTTACCGAACACCGCGTAGCCCCAGCCCTGCACGTTCTTGCCGCTGTGGTTGAGGAAGGCGTTGTCGGCGACGTTGATGAAGAACTGCGCGGAGGCCGAATGCGGCTCCATGGTACGGGCCATGGCGACGGTGTATTTGTCGTTGGAAAGGCCGTTGTCCGCTTCGTTCTGGATGCTTGGGCGCTTGTCTTTCTTTTCTTTCATGCCAGGCTCGAAACCGCCGCCCTGGACCATGAAGTTGCCGATGACACGGTGGAAAACGGTATTTTCGTAGTGGCCGGCTTTCACGTATTCAATGAAGTTGGCGACGGTGATCGGCGCTTTCTCGGCGTTCAGCTCGATGACGATGTCACCGTGGTTGGTGGTCAGTTTGACTTGAGTCATGTGTACTACTCTTTTCAGGGAATTCGTGGGTTCGGGCGCTGTGCGCCTGACCTGTTTGGCTAAACGTTGGCCAAGACGCGCAGTTTAGCGTGCCCTGCGGGAATTTCGAGGTGGTTTTTTACCGCCCGGGCAATTAAAGCAGCAGTTTTTGGCCGCACCCTGTCAGGCGGTTGACCGCTTCGGCTATGATAAGCCCTTTGTTTTATCTGGCCTGCCCAAGGCCACGTACTCGTCTGTTCAAGGATAATATGAGCAAGCCCACTGTCGACCCTACCTCGAACGCCAAGGCCGGTCCTGCCGCCACGGTCAATTTCCTGCGCCCGATCATCCAGGCGGACCTGGATTCGGGCAAGCACACGCAGATCGTCACGCGCTTTCCGCCGGAGCCCAACGGCTACCTGCACATTGGTCACGCCAAGTCGATCTGTGTGAACTTCGGTCTGGCCCAGGAGTTCGGTGGCGTCACGCACCTGCGTTTCGACGATACCAACCCGGCCAAGGAAGACCAGGAATACATCGACGCCATCGAAAGCGACATCAAGTGGCTGGGCTTCGAATGGTCCGGTGAAGTGCGCTATGCGTCCAAGTATTTCGACCAGTTGTTCGACTGGGCCATCGTGCTGATCAAGGCCGGCAAGGCCTACGTCGACGACCTCACCCCTGAACAGGCCAAGGAATACCGTGGCACGCTGACCGAACCGGGCAAAAACAGCCCGTTCCGCGACCGTTCGGTGGAAGAGAACCTGGACTGGTTCGCCCGCATGCGCGCCGGTGAGTTCGCAGACGGTACTCGTGTACTGCGTGCCAAGATCGACATGGCCTCGCCGAACATGAACCTGCGCGACCCGATCATGTACCGCATCCGCCATGCCCATCACCACCAGACCGGTGACAAGTGGTGCATCTACCCGAACTACGACTTCACCCACGGCCAGTCGGACGCCATCGAAGGCATCACCCACTCCATCTGCACCCTGGAGTTCGAAAGCCACCGTCCGCTGTACGAATGGTTCCTGGAGCACCTGCCGGTTCCGGCACACCCGCGCCAGTACGAATTCAGCCGCCTGAACCTGAACTACACCATCACCAGCAAGCGCAAGCTCAAGCAACTGGTGGATGAACAGCACGTCAACGGCTGGGACGACCCGCGCATGTCGACGCTGTCGGGCTTCCGCCGTCGCGGCTACACGCCCAAGTCCATCCGCAACTTCTGCGAAATGGTCGGCACCAACCGTTCCGACGGCGTGGTCGACTTCGGCATGCTCGAATTCAGCATCCGTGACGACCTCGACCACAGCGCCCCGCGCGCCATGTGCGTGCTGCGCCCGCTGAAAGTCGTGATCACCAACTACCCGGAAGGCCAGGTCGAGAACCTCGAACTGCCACGCCACCCGAAAGAAGACATGGGCGTGCGCGCACTGCCGTTTGCCCGTGAAATCTACATCGACCGTGACGACTTCATGGAAGAGCCGCCAAAAGGCTACAAGCGCCTGGAACCTACCGGCGAAGTGCGCCTGCGCGGCAGCTACGTGATCCGCGCCGACGAAGCGATCAAGGACGCCGCGGGCAACATCGTCGAACTGCGCTGCTCGTATGATCCAGAAACCCTGGGCAAGAACCCTGAAGGCCGCAAGGTCAAGGGCGTGATCCACTGGGTGCCGGCCGCCGCCAGCGTCGAGTGCGAAGTGCGTCTGTACGACCGTCTGTTCCGTTCGCCGAACCCTGAGAAAGCCGAAGACAGCGCGAGCTTCCTCGACAACATCAATCCGAACTCCTTGCAAGTACTCACGGGTTGTCGTGCCGAGCCATCCCTTGGCAATGCACAGCCGGAAGACCGTTTCCAGTTCGAGCGCGAAGGCTACTTCTGCGCGGATATCAAGGACTCGAAACCTGGCCATCCGGTATTCAACCGTACCGTGACCTTGCGTGATTCGTGGGGCCAGTGATTTAAGGAACCGTCGTGCTAACGATCTACAACACGCTCAGCAAGAGCAAAGAAGTCTTCAAGCCGCTGGATGGCAACAAGGTACGCATGTACGTGTGCGGCATGACCGTGTACGACTACTGCCACATCGGCCACGGCCGCAGCATGGTCGCCTTTGACCTGGTGACCCGCTGGTTGCGTTTCAGCGGCTACGACTTGACCTATGTGCGCAACATCACCGACATCGACGACAAGATCATCAACCGCGCCAAGGAAAACGGCGAGCCGTTCGACGTCCTGACCGCGCGCATGATCGCCGCCATGCACGAGGACGAGGCGCGCCTCAACATCCTCAAGCCGGACATGGAACCGCGTGCCACGGACCATATCCCGGGCATGCACGCGATGATCCAGACCTTGATCGACAAGGGCTACGCCTACGCTCCAGGCAATGGCGACGTGTACTACCGCGTCGCCAAGTTCATGGGCTACGGCAAGCTGTCGCGCAAGAAAATCGAAGACCTGCGCATCGGCGCGCGCATCGAAGTCGACGAAGCCAAGCAAGACCCGCTCGACTTCGTGCTGTGGAAAGGCACCAAGCCCGGCGAGCCAAGCTGGGAATCGCCTTGGGGCGCCGGGCGTCCGGGCTGGCACATCGAATGCTCGGTGATGTCCACCTGCTGCCTGGGCGAGACCTTCGACATTCATGGCGGCGGCAGCGACCTCGAGTTCCCGCACCACGAAAACGAAATCGCCCAAAGCGAAGCCGCCACCGGCAAGACCTACGCCAACGCCTGGATGCACTGCGGCATGATCCGCATCAATGGCGAGAAGATGTCCAAGTCCTTGAACAACTTCTTCACCATCCGCGACGTGCTGGAAAAGTACCACCCGGAGGTGGTCCGCTACCTGCTGGTGTCCAGCCACTACCGCAGCGCGATCAACTACTCGGAGGACAACCTCAAGGACGCCAAAGGCGCCCTGGAGCGTTTCTACCACGCGTTGAAAGGCCTGCCCTCCGTGGCGCCGGCCGGCGGCGAAGCGTTCGTGGCCCGCTTCACCGAAGTGATGAACGACGACTTCGGCACACCGGAAGCCTGCGCGGTGCTGTTCGAGATGGTGCGCGAGATCAACCGCCTGCGTGAGAGCGATCTCGACGCAGCGGCCGGTCTGGCTGCACGCCTGAAAGAACTGGCCAGCGTGCTGGGCGTGTTGCAGATGGAAGCCGACGACTTCCTGCAAGCCGGCGCCGAAGGGCGTGTGGATGCGGCTGAAGTGGACGCGCTGATCCAGGCGCGCTTGACGGCGCGGGCCAACAAGGACTGGGCGGAGTCCGACCGGATCCGTGACCAACTGACCGCGATGGGTGTGGTGTTGGAAGACGGCAAGGGTGGGACGACGTGGCGCTTGGCTGATCAGGCTTGATCAGTAAACGCTGAATGAAAAACGCCCCGACTGGTTCGGGGCGTTTTTCATTTTGGGTTCAGCGAAACATGCGCGAAGGGCCGGTCTTCGCAACGCTGTCGGAACACGGCTTCGAGTCGTAGCCAACCTGCGACGTTCTGGAAAAAGCCCATTTGCTTTGACGCCCGCCCAATCCTGGCTTTAGATGGTCGACCAGACCAAGCCCATGATGAAACTGACGGTGATTCAAATGGATTGTATTTTCTGCAGCATTGTCCGAAAAACCTCCCCGGCCCATATTTTGTGGGAAGACGAACAGCATATGGCCTTCCTGTCTATTTTCCCCAACACGCCCGGTTTCAGCGTGGTGATCCCCAAGCAGCACTACGGAAGCTACGCCTTCGCCCAGTCGGATGAAGTGCTGGCAGGTCTGGTGGTGGCGGCGAAGAAAACCGCGCAGCAGATCGACCGGGCGTTTCCCGATGTGGCGCGCACGGGGATGATTCTGGAAGGCTACGGGGTGGATCACCTGCATGCGAAGCTGTTTCCCATGCATGGGACGGGGCAGGACAGTGACTTCAAGCCCATCAGTTCCAGGGTCGACAAGTTCTTTGATCGCTACGAGGGGTACATCTCGTCCCACGATTTTGTGCGGGCGGATGATGCCGAATTGGCGGAGTTGGCGGCGCACATCCGATCCTTCGCCTAGCCTCGATCCAAATGTGGGAGGGGGCTTGCCCCCGATAGCGGTGTGTCAGCGACAGCTGCATTCACTGACACCCTGCTATCGGGGGCAAGCCCCCTCCCACATTTTTTTGACCGTGTCGCATCAGAACTCAGCGACGGCTGCTGACCTCGGCGGGCACATCGTCACCGGCCATGCGCTTGCGGAACAGCGCGGTGCGCGCCAGCAGCAGCGTCGTCACCGGCACGGTGATCGACAACAAGATCGGGATCAACCACCCGTGCAACACCGGTCCGGACTTGAGCACCGAAAAATAGATGATCGACGCCAACGCCACGCTCCACGCGCCCAGCGTCGAGGCCAGTGCCGGCGGGTGCATGCGCTGGAAGAAATCCTTCATGCGCAGCAACCCGATTGCGCCAATCAGGGCAAACACGCTGCTCAGCACCAGCAACACGGCCACGCACACTTCAACCCATAACGGCATCATTCGATCACCTCGCCACGCAGCAGGAATTTGGCCAGGGCAAATGACCCGACAAAGCCAAACAGCGCAATCAACAGCGCCGCTTCGAAGTAGGTATCACTGGCATACCGAATGCCCAGCACCAGCATCATCAGCATCGCCAGGATGTACAGGTAGTCCAGCGCCAGGACCCGGTCCTGGGCCGATGGGCCTTTGAACAGGCGGACCAGTGTCAGCGCCATGGCCAGCGAGAACAGGAACAGGCTGAACAGGATCGCATTGGAGAGCAGGGCGCTCATTCGAAGATCTCCATCAAGGGCCGTTCGTAGTCGTGTTTGAAGTGCTGGATAAACTGCGCTTCATCGTCCAGGTCGAAGACGTGCAGCAGCAGGATGCTGCGGTCCAGGGCGAGTTCCGACCAGACGGTGCCGGGGGTCACGCTGGTGATCATCGACAACACGGCCAGGCCGTTGGCGTCGCGCAGGTCCAGGGGGATTTTGATAAAGCGCGAACGCGGTGGCCGCGAGCCGCACACCAGCACGCCCCAGGCGACTTGCAGGTTGGAGATGATCACGTCACGCCCCACCCGGAAGAACAGGCGGATGATCACCCCAGGGCGGCGGATGCGGATCGGCAGCGGGCGCAGCGGCGCCATCAGCAGCGGCGCGAGCAAACCCAGTAGCGCGCCCAGTAACAGGTTGCCGGGGCTGATCGACAAGTTGAGCAGCAGCCACAACACCCACAACGCCAGCGATAACCACGGGGCCGGGAACAGGCGCTTCATGGCTGCACCTCCAGCGCCGCGGTCTTGGCTTCAGGGCTGGGCACCGGGCGTGTGGCCATGACCGCCATCACATACTGTTCCGGGTTGTTCAGGCTCTTGGCGGTGTCCAGGGTGTAGCGCATCAGCGGCTCGGCCTTGAAGGTCAGCAGGATGCTCAGGCCGAGCAGGAAGAAGATCGGCACGCACTCATAACGGCGCAGCAGCGGTGACGGGCGCTCTTCCGGGGTCCAGAAGCGCTGGATACCCAGGCGGGCGAAGGCGATCAGCGAGGCCAGGCCGGACAGGATCAGCAACGTCACCAGGCCCCACGCGGCAGGGCGGACAGGCTCATCCAGCGCATGGCCCAAGCCCGGCGGATTGACCAGCGCGCTCAACAGGCTGAGCTTGCCGATAAACCCCGACAGCGGCGGCATGCCGATGATCAGCAGGGCGCAGGCGACAAAGCTCAAGCCGAGGAAGGCCATGGTCCAGGGAATCACCTGGCCGACCACGGCTTTCTGTTCGTCGTCGAGGTTCACGCCGGGGCGCGGATGCAGGGATTCCATGGCTTTGGGCAGCGCATCGATCTCTTCATCCAGCGGCAGGTCGTTGGCCGAGCGCGAGCGTTCGATCAATTCGGCCAGCAGGAACAGCGCACTCAACGCCAGCGTGGAACTGACCAGATAGAACAGTGCTCCGGCTGTCAGGCTCGGCTGGGCGAACCCCACCGACGAGAGCAGGATGCCGGCCGAGACCAGGATGCTCAAACTGGCCATGCGCTCCAGGCGCTGCGCCGCCAGCATCGCCAGCGCCGCGCAGATGATGGTCACCATGCCGCCGTACACCAGCCAGTCGCCGCCGAACAGCGCCGACGCCCCGGCCTGGCCGGAGAACAGCAGGGTCCACAGGCGCAGCACGGTGTACACGCCGACCTTGGTCATGATCGCGAACATCGCCGCCACCGGCGCGCTGGCCGATGAGTACGCCGGCGCCAGCCAGAAGTTCAGCGGCCACATGCCGGCCTTGGCCAGGAATGCGGTGGCGAGGATCGCCGCCCCCGCGTGCAACAGGCCGCGATCGGCCTCTGGCACCAGCGGGATTTTCAGCGCCAGGTCCGCGAAGTTCAGTGTGCCGGTGACGCCATAGATCATCGCCGCGCCGATCAGGAACAGCGACGACGCCAGCAGGTTGATCGCGATGTAATGCAGCCCCGACGACACCCGCGCCCGGCCGGAACCGTGCAGCATCAAGCCATAGGAGGCCGCCAGCAACACCTCGAAGAACACGAACAGGTTGAACAGGTCGGCGGTGAGAAAGGCGCCGTAGAGGCCCATCATCTGGATCTGGAACAACGCATGGAAACTGGTGCCCGCACGGTCCCAGCGCGCCATCGCGAACAGCAGCGCACTCACGCCGATGATCCCGGTGAGCACCAGCATCAGCGCCGACAGTTGGTCCACCACCAGCACGATGCCGAACGGCACTTGCCAGTTGCCGGGCAAGTACACGCCGATCGAACCGGGGCCGCCTTGTTGCGTCCAGTACAGCAGCAGGATGGCGATAGCGAGGCCGAGCATGCTCGAGAACAGGTTGATACGCGCCTTGAGCGGGCGGTGCTTCTCGCCGAGCATCAGCATCAGCGCGGCGGTCAGCAACGGCAGCAGGATCGGCGCGACGATCAGTTGGTTGACCCAGGTCATTCCTTGGGCTCCCGGCCGTCCACATGGTCGGTGCCAGTCAGGCCCCGCGACGCCAGCAGTACCACGAGGAACAGCGCGGTCATGGCGAAGCTGATCACGATCGCCGTCAGCACCAGCGCCTGGGGCAGCGGGTCGGTGTAATGCAGCAGGTCTTGCGGCACGCCGTCCTTGATGATCGGCTCTTTACCGATAAACAGGCTGCCCATGCTGAAAATGAACAGGTTGACCCCATACGACAACAGGCACAGACCCATCACCACCTGGAACGTCCGTGGCCGCAGGATCAACCAGACGCCGGAGGCCGCCAGGACCCCAATGGCAATTGCGATGACTTCTTCCATCAGGCGGCTCCTTCCGGTGTGGCAACGGTTTTCGGCTGGTTGCTCGGTTTATGGGCCCGCACCGATTGGTGACCGAGGGCGGTGAGCATCAGCAGCGTCGAGCCGACGACCATGGCGTACACGCCGACGTCGAAGAACAGGGCGCTGGCGATATGGATGTCGCCCAGCACCGGCAAGCTGAGATGCCAGGTGTGGGTGGTGAGGAACGGGTAGCCGGCGAACAATGCGCCGAGCCCGGTGAGGGTCGCCGAGAACAGGCCGAAGCCCATCCAGCGCATCGGCCGCAGACTCATCTGCGCCTCGACCCACTGGGTGCCGGCGACCATGTATTGCAGGATAAACGCCACCGACATCACCAGGCCGGCGACAAAACCACCGCCCGGTTGGTTGTGGCCACGCATGAACAGATAGAACGACACCACCAGCGCAATCGGCAGCAGCAGGCGCACCAGCACCGCCGGCACCATCATGTAGCCCAGGGCGGTGTCGCTGGCCTGGCGCGGGTTGATCAGGTCGGTGGCCACGTCCGGCGCGAGTTGGCGCTGTTGCGCGGGCAGTTGCATGCTTTCCTTGGAGGGGCGGAAGCGTCGCAGCAGGGCATACACGGTCAGCGCCACGGCGCCGAGCACGGTGATTTCGCCGAGGGTGTCGAAGCCACGGAAGTCCACCAGCATCACGTTCACCACATTGCTACCGCCGCCTTCGGGGAGGGCGCGGCTCAAGTAGAACGAGGAAATGTCGTTGGGCGTCTGGCGGGTCAGCATCGCGTAGGACAGCAGCGCCATGCCGCCACCGACCACGGTGGACAGCAGGAAGTCGCGCAAGCGACGAATGCGTGCCTTGCGCAGCGTACTGGGCAGTGGCGACACTTCTTCGATCCGCCGTGGCAGCCAGCGCAGGCCCAGCAGGATCAGCACGGTGGTCACCACTTCCACGACCAGTTGCGTCAGCGCCAGGTCCGGCGCCGAGAACCACACGAAGGTGATGCAGGTCATCATGCCGCACACGCTGACCATGGTCAGGGCCGCCAGCCGGTGGTACTTGGCCTGCCAGGCGGCGCCGAGGGCGCAGGCAATCGCCAGCAGCCACAGGGTGACGAACACGATGGAGCCCGGGATCTTCGGCCGGTCGCCCCAACTGAGGCCGCTGTTGAGCAGCGGGATCAGCCCGCCGATCACGGCGACCAGCACCAGCAGGAACAACTGCGTCTGCAGGCGCTTGGTGCTGATGCGTTTCTCGATTTTGCGCGCGCCGCGCATCATCAGCACCAGGCAGCGCTCGAAGCCGCGCTTGCCGTTGAAGTAGCTGATCACCGGCGGGTACTTGAAGCGCCCGCGCTTGAGTTGCTTGCGCAGCAGCAGATAGAGCAGCACCCCGCCGCACATCGCCACCAGGCTCATGATCATCGGCGCGTTCCAGCCGTGCCAGATGGCCAGGCTGTATTGCGGCAACACGCCGCCGACGACCGGCAGCGCGGCGGCGGCGAGGATCGAGCCGACCACCTGGGCCGGGAAGATCCCCACCAGCAGGCAGGTGAACACCAACAGCTCCACCGGCGCGCGCATCCAGCGGGGAGGCTCGTGCGGGGTGTGGGGCAGGTCCGTCGCAGGCGGGCCGAAGAACACATCCACGGTGAAACGCAGCGCGTAGGCCACGCTGAAGGTGCCGGCGATGGTCGCGATCACCGGCAGGGCGATTTCCACCCAGGCGGTCGACGAGATGAATACGGTTTCAGCGAAGAACATCTCTTTGGACAGAAAGCCATTGAGCAACGGCACGCCGGCCATGGACGCACTGGCCACCATCGCCAGGGTCGCGGTAAACGGGATCAGGCGCACCAGGCCGCTGAGCTTGCGGATATCGCGGGTGCCGCTTTCGTGGTCGATGATGCCGGCCGCCATGAACAGCGAGGCCTTGAAGGTGGCGTGGTTGAGGATGTGGAACACTGCGGCGACAGCGGCCAATGGGCTGTTGAGGCCGAGCAGCAGGGTGATCAGGCCGAGGTGGCTGATGGTGGAGTAGGCCAGCAGGCCCTTGAGATCGTTCTGGAACATGGCGCAGTAAGCGCCGAGCAGGAGGGTCAGGGCGCCGGCGCCGCCGACGAGCCAGAACCATTCTTCGCTGCCGGACAGCGACGGCCACAGGCGGGCCAGCAGGAACACGCCGGCCTTCACCATCGTCGCCGAATGCAGGTAGGCCGACACCGGTGTCGGTGCCGCCATGGCGTGGGGCAGCCAGAAGTGGAACGGGAACTGCGCGCTTTTGCTCAACGCGCCGATCAGCACCAGGGCCAGCATGACCGGGTACAGCGAGTGCGCGCGAATCTGATCGCCCGCCGCGAGGACCAGGTCCAGGTCATAGCTGCCGACGATATGCCCCAGCAGCATCACGCCGGCCAGCAGGCACAAACCGCCCGCGCCAGTGACCATCAACGCCATGTAGGCACCGCGTCGCGCATCGGCGCGGTGGTGCCAGTAACCGATCAGCAGGAACGAGAACAGGCTGGTCAGTTCCCAGAAGAACACGATCTGGATCAGGTTGCCGGAGATCACCAGGCCGAGCATGGCCCCCATGAATGCCAGGAAAAACGCAAAGAAGCGCGGCACCGGATCGTCCGGCGACATGTAGTAACGCGCATACAGCGACACCAGCGTGCCGATGCCGAGCACCAGCATCGAGAACAGCCAGGCGAAGCCGTCCATGCGCAAGACGAAATTCACGCCCAGGCTGGGCAACCACATGAATTCTTCGCGGATCACCCCGCCGTGGGCGATTTGAGGGTAGAGCAGGGCGACTTGAACAGTACCGATCAGGGCGATGAGGCCGGCCAGCAAGGATTCGGTGTTACGTGCGTTGTGCGGCAGCAAGGCCGCCAGACAGCTGCCGATAAAAGGCAGAAGCAGTAGAACTATCAGGGACATAGGCTTCTAATCTGCGGGAGTTTGGGATGCATCATACGTGCCGCTTTCTTGATCACCAAACGGCAACGTGTGGCAGGATCCTACAAGGTAGGCTGAAAACGCCCATTTGGCATTGTTTCAGCTAACCCCCCACCACGCGCACCAGCGCCTGATTGTGGACGCTGGGCGTGCCCGGGATGGCGATTTGACAGCCACCGCCCGGGCTCGGACCTTACCCCTGCTGTTCCTGTTCCCGCGCATTTTGCAATTCGATCGCCTTCTGCCCGCGCGTCTTCAACTCACTCACCACCACCGCCGCCACGATCAACGCCGCCCCGACCATGGCAATCGGCGGGAAACGCTCCCCGGCAATCCGCCCAACCACGCCGGCCCACACCGGTTCCCCGGCATAAATCAATGTGGCCCGCGTCGGCGAAACGCTTTGCTGCGCCCAGTTCATCGCCACCTGGATCACCGCGCTGGTCAGGCCCAGGCCCACCGCGCTGAACAACAGCAACCAGGAAAACCCCGGCAACGCCTCGCCCATCGGCACCACCATCAGGAACGACAACAACGACGCCGTGGCCAGTTGCACCACGGTCACCCGGCGCACGTCCACTTGCCCGGCAAATGCGCTGATCAGGATGATCTCGGCGGCAATCGCCACCGCACCGATCAGCGTGGCGATCTCGCCGGGGCTGAAATTCAGCGAAGCACCGGCCGGGCCGGTCAACAGCATCAACCCGGCAAACGCCAGCATGATGCCGATGCTCGGCATCAACCCTGGCCGACGACCCAGCACCAGCCATTGCAACAACGGCACGAACGGGACATAGAGCGCGGTAATGAATGCCGACTGGCTACTCAGAATCGTCTGCAGGCCGATGGTCTGCAGCCCGTAACCAAACATGATCGCCACGCCGATAAATACGCCGGCTTTCAACTCGAACAGGGTCAGGTCGCGCAGGGTGCGCAAAGAGAAAAAACCGACCGCGATCGTCGCCGCAGCAAACCGCAGGCCCACGAAAAACATCGGCCCGCTGACAGTCATGGCGTGCTGCACCAGCAAAAAGGTGCCGCCCCAGATCATGGTGATGAACACCAGGATGCATTCGGCTTTGCTGAAGCGGTTGAAACGCGAGGGAGCATTCGGGGTGGTCATGGCGGCTCAGTCTTGCAAGGGAAGGGCGCGGAACGCACAATGCGCCGCACGCTGGGCAGTATACTGCGCACACCCACCCATTGAGCAATATAGTGCACAAAGAAAATCCGCAACGGGCCTCGGTCCTACAGCATGTCAGCCAGAATGTTCGTCGCCTGCGTCATGCCGCCGACTTGAGCCAGACCGCGCTCTCGGAAAAGTCCGGGGTCAGCCGACGCATGCTGGTGGCCATCGAGGCTGGCGAGAAAAACGTCAGCCTGTCCACCCTCGACCGTGTCGCCGAAGCGCTGGACGTGGCTTTCAGCGACCTGATCCAGGCCCCGGATGCACCCGACCATAGCCGTATCAACGAACTGGCCTGGGCCGGTGACATCCCCGGCAGCAAAGCTGTATTGCTTGCCAAGGCCACGGCGCGGCGTGAAGTCGAGCTGTGGGAGATGCGCCTGGAGCCGGGCGATTGCTACAGCCCCGAGCCGGACCCGGATGGCTGGAGCGTGCAGTTGTTCGTGTTCGAAGGCCGCCTGACATTGGTGCTGGATGGTCAGGAAAAACCGGTCGGCGCCGGTGAGTTCTTCATGTTCGCCAGCCGCCAGGCCCACGCCTATCGCAATGACGGCGACGTGGCGGTGCGCTTTGTGCGCAATGTGGTGATCTGACTGTTGACCCGCCAACAGCGGATGGACACTTTGCTCGATCGCAGGCGGGTTCCCCTGCATTGAAATGACGGCAACCTACTGATCTTATTGAAGTGGCAAACAGTTCGCTGCCGAGCAGGTCGAGTGCGTGTTTGTCGCCGCACCGTCCAAGACGCTGCTGAAAAACACCGTCGCCGACATTCGTCGCCGCGCGGCCGAGGCCGGGCGTGATCCGCGCAAGATCCTGATCTTCAACCTGCAGACGGTGATCGTCGGCGAGACCGACGCGAAGGCCAAGGCCAAGTTCGACGAGTACAAATCCTACGTCAGCTACGAAGGCGCCATGGCGCTGATCTCCGGCTGGACCGGCATCGACTTCAGCCAGTTCAAGCCCGACGAACCGCTCAAGCATGTGCATACCAATGCGATTCAGTCGGCGGTGGAAGCCTTCTCCACGGCGGACCCGAGCAAGGTCTGGACGCCCAAGGAACTGGCCGACTGGGTCGGTATCGGCGGCTTTGGTCCGCTGTTTGTCGGCAGCCCGGAGACGGTCGCGGACTTGCTGCAGGAGTGGGTGGAAGACACCGATGTGGACGGCTTCAACCTGGCCTATGCGCTGACCCACGAAACCTTTATCGACGCGGTGGAACTGCTGGTGCCGGAGTTGCAGAAGCGTGGCGTGTACAAGAAGGAATACGCCCAGGGCACGTTGCGCGAGAAGTTGTTTGGTGAAGGTGCAAGGTTGCCCGAGTCCCACCCAGGCAGCGGTTATCGCGTATTGGCAAATGTGCAGAAAGATAGAACTGCTGCGCGTGCCTGATTCAACCGAGCGAAAGGGCCCTTGGGTGTTGCGCATGACACGCAACACCCGAGGGAAGATGACAAATACGTTTATTGTTCCAGGTTGAAGCTTCCATTGTCAGCTCTTAAAACGAGTTGGCTGCCATCACCAAGTTCGGCGGTGCCGACAAAGTTGAATGTTCCAGAAAGTTTGCCTTTAATCGCCTCGAAATCTGGAATTGAATTGAATGTGACCGTACCGCTTTCAGCGCTCCAAACGAAACCTTCAAGGATATGGAAGAAAAACAGACGGACCTGTTTGCTTTCAGGACTAAAGCTGTAGGTGCCGCGTGAAAGGCCTTCGGCTATGTTGATGGATAATACATAGTCCTTAAAGTCGGGTTTCGATGTGAACTGTCGTGACCAGGCCTGTAGATAGGCAGGGAAACTACCCGTCTCTCCTCTTTTATTAAACCCTGTCTCATTAGACTCATAACGCTCATTAATCGACTCGCTGAGGTTACACGCCACCAAACCGCTGGCTCTGGCTTTCTTGTCCTCGGTAAATCCTTGGAGTTTCATCTCGCCCTGGGTAAGAGAGACTGTTTTTGAACCGCTTTGTGCTGCAAATTCGAAGGTTGACTCCACTGTCTGCAGGGTGCTGTTCAGCGTGACCGTCACACTTCCGCTGATGGCGGTGTAAGGGCGAAATGACGAGGAAGTTGCTTTTGTCCATGACGCATTGGCTTTCCCCTGCGCACCATGGTCGTCAACGATTGCGTAGGTTTTTTTTACAACGTCACCCTCGTTAGGCAACCACAGCGAAATATATTGATATTGACCAAGATGGTCTTCATCGCTTGCGCCTGAGATATACCATCTGTTTGTTTTTTCATCCAGATAGAAATAGAAGCGTGTGCCCTCGAAACTGTTAAAGTCCTCGTCGTCATTCACTATTGCACTGGCTGTGCCTGAAGTGGCTTTTGGCTTGGTTTTATTCGAGCTGCTCATAAGCGGCTCTCCTTTGTTGTGATGTGGGTTCGGCTTGAGTCTATTAAGCGGGCAATACAATATCTACTGTCAAAAATGACAGGTATAACGTGATCGTTTCTAATAGCGAAAATGGTTATTCGGAACACATGTTTGAATGCCGCTCACTTGTCAATTCCGACCCCGCTTGGCAGGGTATTCGCTGTTGCTCCAGCAACAGCGAAGAAGCACTTTGTGCTGTGTCAGCTTCATAACTGTTGATGAACGCCTGGGTTATGCGGCGTTTTATATCGGCATGGTTCCTGCTTAGTCTTTATATCAACGCTATCGACTTTCCGTTCAATCCTTATTCAGCCAGCGGACCACCGCACGCTTACCCACCCAATAGGAGCATCACCCCTATGAGCGTGCATGTACTCAAACCTCCGCCGGCTCTGCGCCGTCTGCTGAAAAACCGCGTGCGCAAACTGCTGGGCTTTCAACGCCTGGCCTCTATCTGGCAGCCACCCAGCACGGGCAAGTCCGTTGTCGAGCCGGTGTGGCTGGCTGAATTCAAACGGGACATCGCATGAGCCAAGCCATTCTCCAGGTGCGGGATATCTCGCTGACGGTCAACGACATCGAAGTGATCTACGACGGCGCGATCCTCGCCGTGGCGGGGGTGTCGCTGAGCGTGCCCAAGGGCGCGATCGTCGCCCTGCTCGGCGCCAATGGCGCCGGCAAGAGCACCACGCTCAAGGCGATCTCCGGGCTGGTGCGCGCCGAGCGTGCCGAAGTCAGCCGTGGCGTGATCGAATACGCCGGCCACGACCTGGCCGGCGTCGACCCCAGCCAACGGGTGCGCCAGGGCATGGTGCATGTACTCGAAGGTCGCCATCGGCCGGGCGTTGATGACCCGTCCTACTTTGGTACTGCTCGACGAGCCGTCCATGGGTTTGGCGCCTATGATCGTGCAGGAGATATTCGAGATCGTCGCGCAGCTCAACCGCGAGCAGCAGGTGAGCTTCCTGATCGCCGAGCAGAATATCAACGTCGCGCTCAACTATGCGTCCCACGGCTACGTGCTGGATACTGGCCGCGTGGCCTTGAGCGGCAGCGCCGCTGAACTGTTGGCGCGGGGCGATTTGCATGACATCTATCTGGGTAAACAGTAAAGGCGAACAGGCATGACTGAATCCATCCGCAACGCCGATGTCCTGATCATCGGCGGCGGCCTGAGCGGTACGATGCTGGCCGTGCAACTGCTGCGTCTGCCCGGCTCGCGGCAGATCCTGGTGATCGAACCGCGCGCCGAACTTGGCCGCGGCGAGGCCTACAGTGCGGTCGAGCTGGGCCATACCTTGAACGGCAATGCGGCGCGCATGAGTGTCGACCCGGACAACGCCGACGACCTGACCCAATGGCTCACCGACTACATCGGCGCCGGCGGCTGGCCGGAGTCGGACCAGCAGCATGTGCCGATCAGCGAGCTGTTCCCGCCGCGCGGGATGTTCGGGTTGTACGCGCAGCAACGCTTGGCCGAGGCCAAGGCGCTGTCGACGTCTACCGTCGAGCATGTCCGCGCCGAAGTGGTCGACCTGCAAGTGGACTCCGCCTCGACGCTGCTGACCCTGGATAACGGCCAGCAACTGCGCGGTGCCCAGGCGGTGTTGGCGACCGGCATGTTCCCGGCGGCGCGCACGCCGCAGACCGAATCCAGCGGCTTGAACGCTGCCGCAGTCGACCCGTGGGACGTGCAGGCCATGAGCCAACTCGAGCCGCGCGCGACGGTGCTGATCATCGGTTCCGGGCTGACCATGGTCGATGCCGTGGTGTCCCTGGAACAGGCTGGGCACCGGGGCCCGATCGAGGTGTTCTCGCGCCACGGCCTGCTGCCCCATGTGCGTCGACAGCCACCGGGCTGGGACGATTTTCTCGCCGCCGACCACCGCCTGCGCAGCCCTCGGCAGTTGCTGCGCGAGGTGCGTCGGCAGTGTCGCATCGCGACGGCGCAGGGCATCGATTGGCAGGCGCCGCTGGACACCGTGCGCGCGCATATCGGCCGTTTGTGGAGCCAGGCCAGCGAGCGCGAGAAGCGCCAGTTCGTGCGGCATGTGCGGCCGTGGTGGGAAAGTCATCACCACCGTTCGCCGCCGCTGAGTGCGCAGTTGGTGGCGCGCCTGCATGAGGAAGGGCGCCTGCGCATTCGCGCGGCGTCGTTCAAGGGCTTGGCGCCTGCGGTCCACGGCGTCAGCATCCGCTTGCGTTACCGTGGCGAGCAAGCGATCACCCAGGTTGCGGGCGCGGCACTGATCAATTCCAGCGGCATCGAATACGACTGGCGCCGCGTAGCCCGGCCGTTGCCCCAGCAGTTGCTCAAACGCGGGTTGATCCAGCCCGGGCCGCTGGCGCTGGGGATCGCAGCGGATGCCTCGGGGGCGGTGCTGGATGCCCAGGGCCAGGCCAGCCGGCGCCTGTTCGCCATGGGCCCGCCGCTGCGCGGGATGTGGTGGGAGAGCACGGCAGTGACCGATGTGGCGCTTCAGGCCAAGGCGCTGGCGTTGAAGCTGACAACGATCTAAAGGTGGGAGGGGGCAACTTCCTCTACCTAGGGGTCTTCACAAAACCGGGTTTTAGGCCAAACACCTCGACGCCCTGCGGCGTCGATTGCCCGGTGGTCACGGTCACGCGTTCCACCGGCTGGTTCATCGTCGGCCGATATTCGACGGTCATGTCCGGCTGGATCGCCTGGCTCGGAATCACGATCGCCTGCGCGTTGTTGTAAGTGACGATGGTCAGTCGCGCACTCATCCCCAGCCGTACCCGCTGCAATTGCTGCGGGGTCAGCCTGGGGATCGACAGGGTTACCGGGAACTGCGCGCTGCCCTGGGTATCGCCGGCAATCGCCAAACCGCTGACCACACTCACCGAGCCGCTCAACCGTTCGCCGTCGAAGCCATCGCCCATCACTTCCACCGCCTGGCCCTGGTGCAGTTGGTTGATGTCCAGCTCGGAGACCCTGGCGACGATTTTCAGCCGTTCGATATTGGCCAGACCGAACAGCACCTGGCCCTGGCTGACCTTGCTGCCGGCCTGCACCGGGGCGTTGGTGTTGCCCGCGCCTGCTGCCGCGTTGCTGCTTCCGGGGGCGGGCACCACGATGCCGGAGAAGGGCGCCTTGACCTCCTTGTCTTCGAGCTGTCGGTAGAGCGCGTCGTACTTCACCGTGGCATTGGTCAGCTCCATCTCGGCGATCTGTCGGTATTCGCCCTTGCCTTGCTCCAGTGCCTGTTGCAGTTCATCGCGTGCGGCGATCAGGTCCAGTTGTTGCTGCTGGGTCTGTTGCTTGAGGTCGTCCAGTTCGTTGCGCGGGATGATGCCGCGCTGAAACAGGTTTTCGCTTTCGGTGAGTTTGCGCTGGGTGTTGTCGGCGCTCATTTGCGCGGTGCGCAGGCTGCGACGCGCACGGCTGACGGTGGGACTGCTGTCCCAGTCTTGCATTTCCTGCACGGTGCGCCGGGCCTTGAGTTGCGCGGAGAGTGCATCGCGCAGTTGCACTTCGAGCAGGGCCGGGTCCATGCGCAGCAACACTTGCCCGGCGTCGACGCGTTGGCCTTGCTCCACCAGGTTGGCCTGCACATTGCCGTCGAACGGCGCGGTGAGGGTGAGGGTGGTGTCGGGCTCGATCTTGCCCACCAGGCCGATCTGATGCACCAGCGCGCCAGGCGTCACCGCCAGCCACTGTTCGGTCGGGAGGATCGGGTCGGCGGTGCTGCGATGGCTTTGCACCGCAACGCCGGCGGCCGCCAGCAGCACGATCAATCCAGCCGCCAGCAGGCGTTTTTGGTTAGTAGTCATTGAGGGCGATTTCCCAGCTTTCCAGCGTCATGCCCAGGGTCAGATCGAGCTGGGTCTGGGCGTTCAAGTAAGCGATCAGCGCATTGAGCTGCGTGTTTTCGGCGTTGCGCAGGTCGGTCTCGAAACTCAGCACCTGGAAGTTGGTGGAGCGCCCGGCGCTGAGTTTTTCGCGTTCGATCTCGATCTTGCGCCGCGACAATTCCACGGCGCGCTGGGAGATTTCGTACTGGCGCCAGCGCGTGCCGAGGTCGCGCACCACGTTGTTCACGCTGCGTTCCAGTTCCTGGCGGGCGTCGGTGATGCGGATGGCCTGATCCTCCACATTCACCCGCGCGCGCACTTCGGCCTGGCGCGTGCTGATGTCGCCGATGGGGATTTGCACCTGCACCCCGGCGTAGCTGTCCCAACTGCGGTTGTTGCCGCTGCCGGTGTCGTTGTCGTAGTTGTTGCGTATCTGGTTCGCCCCGGCCACCAGGTCCACTTGCCAGCGCCCGGAGTCTTTGGCGATCACCAGGTTGAGGTCGGCCTGCTGGCTGCCGAGCAGGGTGGCGAGGTATTCCGGTTGCTGGTTCTGCGCCAGGTTGAAGGCCTCGCGTTTGTCGATCTGCATGGGCTTGGCCTCCAGGGCTTCGGTGGCGCGGATCGGCGTCGACAGGTCGAGGGCCAGCAGGCGCAGCAAGGCCAGGCGGCTGGTGTCGAGTTGGTTCTGCGCTTCTTCCACGCCCAGTTGCTGAGTGGCGATATCGGCTTCGGTCTGCACGATCTCGAACTCGGCCATGCGCCCGGCGCTGATCAGCGCCTTGTTGACTTCCAGCAAGGTGTTGGCGCGTTTCAGCGCGTCCTGGACGATGCTCAGTTGCTCCTGGGCGCGCAGCAACTCGCGGTAGGTGGCGATGATCTGGCTGATGGTTTGTGCCACGGTGGCCTTGAGGTTCAGGCGGTTGGCCTGCTCCGACAGGCGCGACAGGCGCAACGGCGCGGTGGTCGCGTCCCAGCCGGCGCCGCGCATCAGCGGTTGGATGAGCGCCAGGTCGAGGCCGTCGCTGCGGTAGCGACCGGCCCGGTTGGCGTTATTCAGTTGCTGGGTCCAGGCCATGCTCAGACGCGTGCCGTACTCGCCCAACAGGCTGGTGGCAGGGGCCACGTTGGTATTGCGTGCATTGTCGGCGGAACCGCGGGAGCTGCGGTAATAGCTGTTGAGGGTGAGCTTGGGGTTGAACACGTCTTCGGCCACGCGCAGGTCGAATTTCTGCGCGACCCGCTGCAGGTAGGCGCTGCGAATCGCCGGATTGTTGCGCAGGCCCAGGTACACCGCGTCGCCCAGGGTGATGGCGGTGACCTGGGCATTCAGCGAGACGCCGCGATCATAGCCGCTGCGCGTGGTGCTGGGCGCCGTGGGCCGGATCAGCATATCGGCGGCGACACTCGGCAGGCTGATCAGCGCCAGGAGCAGCAGCAGGCGTTTATTCATCGCGCAACGCCTCCACCGGCTGCAACCGTGAGGCCGAGACCGCCGGGTAAATGCCGAAGAACAACCCCACCAGCAAGGTGCTGCTCACCCCCAGGGGCAGGGCGGCGACCGCCAGGGCGAAGGCCCAGCCCGACAGCCAGGCATAGAGCCACGCGGCGGTCATGCCGAGCACCGCGCCGCACAGCGCGCCGACGGCGGTGAGGGTGATGGCTTCGAGCAGGAACAGGTTGCGGATATCCCGCTGGCGCGCGCCGAGCGCCATGCGAATGCCGATCTCGCGGCGGCGTTCGGAGACGTTCATCAGCATCACGTTCATCACCCCGACACCGCCGCCCACCAGCGAGATCGCGCCGAGGGCCAGCAGCAGGTAGGCGAAGGTGCGGCTCTGCCGGGTCATGCCGTCGATCATTTGCTGGGGCACCGTGATGTCGACGCTGTGCTCGGTCAATTGGCGTTGCAGCGCGGCGGCGGCGTCCCGGGCGATGCGTTCCATGTCCTGGCCCGGTGCGGCGCGGATGATCACGTTGCCGATTTGCGGGCTGGCGTAGATGCGGCGCATGCCATCGGCGGGAATGAACAGCGATTCGTTGGCCTGCACCGGCATCAGCATCGCCCGGGGCTGGTGGTGCAGGATGCCGACCACCTGGAACAGGTAGTCGTTGATACGCACGCGGTCGCCCAGCTTTAACGGCGCGCCGGGGGTGCCAAGGGCCTGGGCGATCTGGTCGCCGATCACGCCGTAGGTTTCGTTGGCATCGAACGCCGACAGGAAGCGCCCCTCGCGCAGCGCCAGGCGCAGGGCCGCGGGGATATCCGGTGTGCTGCCGACGAAGTTGGCGTTGACGCTGCGGCCCTGGAACACGATGGGGCCGCTGAACAGGCTCAGCGCGCCGATGTGCGCGATCCCGGGCACGGCCTGGCGCACGGCGTCGAGGTCGAGGCGGGCACGCATCGGTACGCTGCTGTCGGCTTTGGGCGGAAACTGCGCGACCAGGGTGTCGGTGCCCATGTCCTTGAAAATCAGCGCGGCATCCACCGCCGCGTTATGCCCGATATTGATCAGCGCCACCACCGACGAACTGCCGATCACGATGCCCAGCAGCGCGAGGATCGAGCGCTTGCCCAGGGTGCGCAGGCTGACGAACGCTTCATGCAGCAATTGGCTCAGGCTCTGCTCGACCCGCAGGCTCATGGGCGCCCGGCCTCATGCACCACGCCGTTGCGCACCAGGATCTTGCGCTCCAGGCGTTCGGCGATGTGTGCGTCGTGGGTGACGATGATCAGCGTGACCTGCTGCTCGCGGTTCAGCGCCAGGAGCAGGTCCATGATGTCCTGGGCGGTGCTGCTGTCGAGGTTGCCGGTGGGTTCGTCGGCCAGGATGACCGAGGGCTTGCCCACCAGCGCCCGCGCAATCGCCACACGTTGGCGCTGGCCGCCGGAGAGGTCGGCGGGGCGATGGTGCGCGCGCTCGGCCAGGCCGACTTGTTCGAGCATGCGCAGGGCCTGCTCCACCGACTCGTGGCGCGACACGCCGCGATAACTCAGGGGCAGGGCGACATTGTCCAATGCGCTGAGGCGCGGCAGCAGGTTGAAACTCTGGAACACGAAGCCGATCTGCTGGTTGCGGATCGCCGCCAGTTCATCCGGGCTGGCGCTGAAAATGTCGTGGCCGGCAAAGCGGTACTGGCCGCAGTTGGGCAGATCCAGCAGGCCGAGGATGTTGAGCAGGGTACTTTTGCCGGAGCCGGAGGCGCCGAGGATGCCGCAACTGTCACCGCGGGCGATGGACAGGCACACATCATTGAGGATGGACAGGTGCTGTCCGGCGAGCTGATAGCGTTTGCCGATGCCTTGCAGGGAGATCAAGCCTGGGTGCGCGGGGGTATCTGTCATCATGACTACGCCTGCAGTCTCGACGCTGCCGTGCTGCCCCGGTAAAGATTTGTAACAAGTTCGGGAGCTGCCTGGGACACGTCACGGACTGGTTTGATTTCTTGTTTTTAAAATATTCTTTGAATACTAACCGCGTTCAACTGGCTCCGCCAGCCATCGTTGTAGAGGGTTTTTACCCTTTGAAATAAATGCACTGGGGGCAAAACCCACCGCGCAAAAATCCTTTGGTCAGCCTCGACGGGCCCGTCTGCCAAGGCTTGCGCTGATATGGCGCAGTGTCACTACTTGCTTTCGAGCGGTGGCCCCGGTATAAAAAATCAAATTTATTTTTAAAACAATATTTCCCGCGTGGAACTTTTATGGTCGTGAAGAAAGTCAGTTCTCCAAACGTTACCAAGACTCGATTGCTGGATGCGACAGAGGCTCTCTTCATCAAATACGGGTATGACGCTGTTTTGTTGCGGCAGATTACCGAGCGTGCCCAGGTGAACCTGGCTGCGGTGAACTATCACTTCGGGGACAAGGACGCCCTGATGAAAACCCTGCTGATGCAGCGCCTGGAGCCGCTCAACGAGCAGCGCCTGGAACTGCTGGCACGCTGCGAAGCCGAATCCGACGGCCCCCTCGATTGCGACACGCTGCTCGGCGTGCTGTTCGCCCCGGCCATGGGCCTGGAGCGCAGCGACCCGGCGAGTGGGGAAGGGCGTTCGTTCATTCGTTTCCTGGGGCGGGTCTACAGCGACACCTCGCCGTTTATCCAGGAATACCTCAAGGTCCATTACCAGCCGGTGTTCCAGCGCTTCTTCGAAGCCTTCGCCCTGGCCTTGCCGGACTTGCCGCGCAACGAACTGGGGGTACGCCTGCAATTTGCCCTCAAGGCGATTTCCGGTGTGATGGCCGGCACCGAACTGCGCCTGCTGATGAACTCCATGAGCCTGGGCCGCCCGGCCACGGATGCCGAAGTAATGGCCAAGTTGATCACGCTGGTCTCGGCGGCGATTCGCGTGCCGCAGCAAAGCCCCGAGGCGCAAGTGGCGTTGGCCAAGGTGCTCGATACCCAGCGCGCCATTCGCGAGCAAGCGTCCGCGCCCGCCGGCAAGGTGGCGCGCTAGCTCGAATCCGGGACAAAAAAAAGCCCGCTGGGGCGGCGGGCTTGATGTACAACGTTTGTAACGGATGAGGCTTCACCCTACGTCCCGCGATGTGAATAAGTCGTGAAAAATATGTAAGAAAAAGTGTGAAAGTGTTGGCGCAGGTAAACGCGCTAAATGCCCTCAGGTTCAGATCTTCCAGCGGCCAGCACTTTTGGCCAACTGCTGGCGCATCTCATCCACATTTGCCGCCAATTGCACGGTCAGCAACCGATACCCATCCAATGCACTGTAGACCGGCGTATCCAATGTCGGCTCGGTAGCGGTGGCCTGGCTCGGCCGCTCCAACCGTGGTGTCACGCCCGACCTCAGCGCGCGCGCCATGCCCACCAATTGCACGCGAATCTTCCGATGCTCGCCCTTCAACATTACCTGCATCCGCGCCATCGCCTGCTCGTCGCGAGGGTCCGGCCGGGTGTTGCCCAGAATCTCCAGGGTGCTGATGCACATGCGCAAATGCCGCTGGATCGTGTCCAACTGGGTCATGGAGATCCGTACCTCCTTGGACACCGAGGGCATCAACGAACGCAGTTGCAGCATCGCCGTATTCACGTGGCTGAGCAGTTTGAGGTGTTCGTCGTCGGTGACCGATTGACCGCTGATGATGCGGTTATAGATCGCGGCACAGTCGCGCAAGGCACTGGCCAGGTTGTAGCGCCAGGAGTACACGGCATACAGCGGCAAGGCGAAGGAAAACGCCAGGGCCAACGCAATACCGATCAGGATATCGACCGTGCGCCACAGCCCGTCCGACAGCGGATTGTCGCCATGCCCGGCGACGATAAACACGGTGATCGCCGACAACAAGGCGGTGTATCCGCCTTTGCCGATGGCGTGATAGGAGAAGAACCCGCACACCACCGACATCAACAAGTAGGTCAGCAGCGGCTGCCCCACATACGTCTCCTGCACCACCAGCAGCAAGCCGACGCTGGCGCCGATCAGTGTGCCGTAGGCGCGTTCCATGGCTTTCTTGCCGATATTGCCGTGGTGCTGCAGGCCGCCGATCACCACCAGCATGGTCACCGACGCCCACTCGCCGTGGGGCAGGTTGATGCCGGTGGTCAGCAGGATCGTCGCCAGCAAGCCGATGGACACGCGCACGGCGTGGATCAGCTTGGCATGGCGATAGCGGCGGTAAGGGTCGAGCAGCGGGCGCAGCAGGCGCCGGGCAAATACAGGCAAGTGCAGGTTAATCAACGGCGAGGCGTCCTCTAGAAAATGTAGTCAGTGGTCAAGAAGCTCGAGTTGCGGTTGTGCAGGATCTCGCTGAGCAGTGCCTTGTTACTGTCCTGGAACTTGGTCGCCACCAGGGTGCGGATCGAGAACACACGCAAGGCGTCATGTACCGACAGTGTGCCTTCGGCCGAGTTCTTGCGGCCGTTGAAGGGGAAGGTGTCCGGGCCGCGCTGGCACTGGGCGTTGATATTGATGCGGCCGACCTGATTGGCGAAGGTGTCCACCAGCCGTCCGATTTCGGCCGGGTCGGTGCCGAACAGGCTCAGTTGCTGGCCGAAATCCGATTCCAGTACGTAATCGATCACGGTCTCCAGGTCACGGTAGGGCACGATCGGCACCACCGGGCCGAACTGTTCCTCGTGGTACACGCGCATCTGCGGGTTGACCGGGTACAGCACCGCCGGGTAGAAGAACGAACCGCGACTGACGCCGCCATCGGCATTCATCACGCGGGCGCCGTGTTGGGCTGCATCGGCCACCAGTGCCTTGAGGTAATCGACCTTGCCCACTTCCGGCAGCGGCGTCAGCGCCACGCCGTCGTCCCACGGCATGCCGGGCTTCAAGGTCGCCAACTTGGCGTTGAATTTCTGGATGAAACTGTCGACCACGTCTTCATGCACAAACAGGATTTTCAACGCGGTGCAGCGCTGGCCGTTGAACGACAGCGAGCCGGTGACCGCTTCGCTGACGGCATTGTCCAGGTCGACCTGGGGCAGCACGATGCCTGGGTTTTTCGCGTCCAGGCCCAGGGCTGCGCGCAGGCGGTGCGGGCGCGGGTGCAGTTTTTTCAGGTCGCTGGCGGCCTTGTTGGTACCGATGAACGCGAAGATATCGATCTTGCCGCTGGCCATCAGCGCGCTGACGGTTTCGCGGCCGCTGCCATAGATCACGTTGATCACCCCGGCCGGGAAGCTGTCGCGGAATGCCTCCAGCAGCGGGCGGATCAACAGCACGCCGAGCTTGGCCGGCTTGAACACCACGGTGTTGCCCATGATCAGCGCCGGGATCAGTGTGGTAAACGTCTCGTTCAGCGGGTAGTTGTACGGCCCCATGCACAGCGCCACGCCCATCGGTACGCGGCGGATCTGGCCGAGCGTGTCCTGTTCCAGCTCGAAGCGGCTGCTGCGGCGGTCGAGTTCCTTGAGGGCATTGATGGTGTCGGTGATGTAGTCGCAGGTGCGGTCGAACTCTTTCTGCGAGTCCTTGAGGTTCTTGCCGATTTCCCACATCAGCAGCTTGACCACCGCATCACGCTGTTCGCGCATGCGCCGCAAGAACGCTTCGACGTGGCGGATGCGGTCGACCACGCGCATCGTCGGCCATTCCCCCTGGCCACGGTCATAGGCGCGCACGGCGGCGTCGAGGGCGCTGAGGGCGGTGTCGGCATCCAGCAGTGGCGTGCTGCCGATTTGTACGCGTTCGTCGCCCAGTTGCACCGGGCTGAGCACTTGGGCCAAGGGGCCGTTCCACACCCGCAACTGGCCGTCGACCAGGTAATCGCGCTGTTCGATGGGCGCTCCCAGGCGGAATTGCTCGGGAATATCGGCGGCGCAGGAAGGAAACAGCTGGGCGAGCAGGTTATCGGTGGTCATGTCGCTACCCCTGAAATAGTTGCAAAACATGACTAGAGAGTCACCCAACAACGGGTTCTGTGGCAAGGCTTGCGCGCTTTCTTGTACGCACGGCTGCACATGGCGGGTAAACTGCGAGGCTTTCTTGAAGGAGTTCACATGAGTCAGTACCAGCCGGGCATTCTTGCCGCACCGGTGCCTTTACAGGCACGCCATCTGTTTTTTGCCGTGGACTCCCTGGCCGCTGTACCTGCTGCGTTGAACGCATTGGTGCAGTGGACGGATTCGGCCGCAGTGGTCGGTCTGGGTGAGCCGCTGGTCAACGCACTGGGCGCGCGGATCGAAGGGCTGCGCGCATTCCCCGCCGTCAGCGCGCCGGGCGCGCACAACCCCTCCACGCAGCAAGCATTGTGGGTGTGGCTGCATGGCGTGGATCGCGGCGAATTGCTCTTGCGCAGCCGTGCGCTGGAGAAAGCCCTGGCCCCTGCGTTCCGCCTGGTGCAGTCGACTGAAGGCTTCCGCTACAAGAGCGGTTTTGACCTGACCGATTACGAAGACGGCACCGAAAACCCCCACGACGATGCCGCCGTCGAAGCCGCGCTGACCGACAGCGGCGCCAGCTTCGCCGCGATCCAGCAATGGCAGCACGACCTCGATGGTTTTGCCGCGTTGCCTGCCCAGGAACGTGACCACATCATCGGTCGCCGCCACGGCGACAACGAAGAACTGGAAGACGCGCCCGAGTCCGCCCACACCAAACGCACCGCCCAGGAAAGCTTCACCCCGGAAGCGTTCGTGGTGCGCCGCTCGATGCCTTGGGCAGAAAACGGCCAGGCTGGCTTGATGTTCCTCGCGTTCGGGCATTCCTTCGATGCGTTTGAAGCGCAACTGCACCGCATGAGCGGGTTGGAAGACGGCATCGTCGACGGCCTGTACCGCATCAGCACACCGTTGACCGGCGGCTATTACTGGTGCCCGCCGCTCAAGGACGGGCGCCTGGACCTGAGTGCCGTGTTGATCTGACCAGGCGCTTGCCTGGGTCATTGCGTCAGCCCACGCGCCATCACCGATACGGAGTTGGCGCGTTTTTTTTACGGGTGCAGGCAACATGAAGATGTTGACAGCCAACGCATTGGCGACTGAAAAAAATCGCCGCAGCCCGTAATCTAGAGGCCTTTTGTCACCTGTGCGGATTGTGCATGTCTTCTGTTGCCGATGGGCTGCCCCTGAACAAACGCCTGCCGGCGGTGATCGCCATTTCCCTGGGCATCGGCATGGCGACCCTGGACACGGCCATCGTCAACACGGCGCTGCCGACCCTGGCCGACGGCATTGGCACCGACTCCGCGTCGGTGATCTGGGTGGTCAACGCCTACCAGTTGGCGATCATTGCCACGGTGTTGCCCTTCGCTTCGCTGAGCGATGTGCTCGGGCACCGTCGGGTGTACCTCGGTGGCTTGTTGCTGTTTATCGTATCGTCGCTGTTTTGCGGGATCGCCGGGTCGCTGGTGACGCTCACGGCGGCGCGGGTGGTGCAGGGGCTCGGTGCGGCCGCGATCATGAGCGTCAACACGGCGTTGCTGCGGCATATCTATCCGTCGCGCATGCTCGGGCGCGGCCTGGGCTATAACTCGCTGGTGGTGGGGCTGGCGTTCACGCTCGGGCCGACGGCGGCGTCGGCGATCCTGTCGGTGGCGAGTTGGCACTGGCTGTACCTGATCAACGTGCCGCTGGGCTTGCTGGCGCTGATGTTGGGCCTGCGCTCATTGCCGGTCATTCCCATGGCCGGGCATGCCTTCGATCGCCTCGCCGCGCTGTTGTGTGCCGGGCTGTTCGCCTTGCTGGTGCTTGGCCTGGGGACGGCGGTGCATGGCGCCCAAGGTGCGTTGACCCTGGGCCTGATCGCGCTGGCGCTGGTCTGCGGCGCGCTGCTGCTGCGCCGCCAGGCCGGGCACCCGGCGCCGATGCTGGCAGTGGACTTGTTCAAGCGCCCGGTGTTTGCGCTGTCTTCGCTCACGGCGATCTGCGCCTTCAGTGCCCAGGGCCTGGCCTTTGTGTCGCTGCCGTTTCTGCTGCAGGCAGTGCTCGGGCACAGCCAGGTGGAGACCGGCTTTCTGATGACGCCCTGGCCTGCGGTGGTGGCGGTGATGGCCTTGGTCGCCGGGCGCCTGGCCGACCGCGTGTCCCTCGGCCTGTTGTGTGGGATCGGCCTGTTGATGCTGAGCGTGGGCATGGCGGCCCTGGCGACGTTGCACAATGATGCGTCGGCGTTCGAGATCGGCTGGCGCATGGCCTTGTGCGGAGCCGGTTTCGGGTTCTTCCAGTCGCCCAACCTCAAGGCATTGATGACCAGCGCGCCCTTGGCCCGCAGCGGCGGGGCCAGTGGCATTGTGGCGATCTCGCGGTTGCTGGGGCAGACGCTGGGAGCGTCGTTGGTGGCGTTGTGTTTTCACTGGTCCCTGGGCAGCGGCCCGCACTACGCGTTGTGGCTGGGCTGTGCGTTTGCGTTGGTGGGCAGTGTGGCCAGCGGCCTGCGGTTGTTGCCGTATGACAAAAAGGTTTAATCGAGCGTTGTAAAAAGCCGTTCGAGAAGGCTACGGTGGCGACCTGAATATTTCGGGATGTTTCAGATTTATGGCAAGCCAGGCCCAACGCACTGCCGACATCACCTCCCGCCGCGCCGCGCTGACCTTGGCTTTATGCCTGCCCAGTGACGTGTTGCTTTATCTGCTGCTGCCCATGGAATCCCAGGCGTTCGGCATCACGCTGGCCCAGGCTGGGGTGCTGCTGGCGGCCAACCGATTGGTGCGGATTTTCGGTTACCGCCACGTGCTCAATTTCTATGCTCGCCACGGCGATCGTCTGACCTGCATGATCGCCGCCGGTGCCGCGACGCTGTGTGCCTTGGGTAACTCGATGCTGTCGGGCTTCGCTGCATTGCTGGGCTTGCGGCTGGTCTGGGGCCTGTGTTTTGCCGCGTTGAACCTGTCGACCCAAGTGCTGGCGACCGCCGAGCCGACGGGTGCCGCACGCCGGGCAGGGCGGTCGCGGGCCTTGATCGCCCTCGGGCCGATGCTCGCATTGCCGCTCGGCGGCTGGCTGACCTTATGGGCCGGACCGCGTCCGATCTTTCTGATTCTCGCCGGATGCTGCCTGCTGGGCTTGTGGATGGCGCGGGGGTTGCCTACTGTCGGCCATGATTTGCACAGCAGTCCGGGGCGCCGTTTCAAGTGGCCCGACAGCGTGGCGCTGTGGTCGTTTATTGAAGGCGTGGCGCTGGATGGGCTGTTTATCTTTGGTCTGTCGATCCAGGCACAGAAGCTTCTCGGGGGCGACGCGGTGTTGATCGCCGGTGCCTTGATGGCCTTGCGTTATGTCTCGGAAATGCTCCTGAGCCCGCTGGGCGGTCGCGCCGCGCAACGCTTCGGCGCCACGTCGATGCTGTTGTTGTTTTCGTTCCTGAGCGCTTTGGCCCTGGCGGCATTCGGCAGTTATTGGGTGATCGTCGGCGCGGCGGCAGTGCTGGTGTTGCGGGCGTTGCAGTTGCCCCTGGTGACGACCTTGGTGGCCGAACGCAACCCCGGTTCGATGCGCGTGTCGGCATTGGCCTCCAACGCGGTATGGCGCGATATCGGCGCCGGCCTCGGGCCGCTGCTGGCGGGGTTGTTGCTGCCGGTCGCCGCGGCCCCTTGGGTGTTTGGCCTGGCGGGCGCCGCGATAGCCATCAGCGCCGTGTTCTGCTGGCGGGCAAAGCGTTCCAACTGACAATGTGAGGTAGTGTGTGACCCGACAAGAAGACTGTGTACGCGTGCTGGATGACGCCTATCGACACTGGACCGGCCAGGGCTTGCCGGCGCCCGAGCATCTGGACGCACAGCAACGCCTGACCTGGCTGCATGCCCATGCGCCCTACAGCCTGCTGGCCCACGATGGCGCGGCGGACCCGCGGTTTAACTACGCCAATGCGTGCGCCTTGGCGTGCTTCAAATACCCGCGCGAGACCTTCATCGGCATGCCGTCACGCTTCAGCGCCTCGGAACTCGACCGCGCCGCGCGCCAGGTGTTATTGGAGCACGTCAGCGCCAACGGCATCGCCCATGGCTACAGCGGCTGGCGGGTGGATGCACATCAGCAGCCGTTCATGATCCATGCCGGTGTGGTGTGGACGTTGCTCGATGCCGCCGGCCTGCCGTGTGGGCAGGCGGCGCTGTTCTGGCCGGATGCACAGCGTATCGGGGTGTTGGCTTAAGCGCCTTTGAAACTGTCCAGCCAGGACGGGTCGAAACGGGTTTGCTCGGTATCGAGCCCCAACGCTTGCATCTTCGCCCTATGTGCCTCGATCTCGCCGACCAACTGCACCTGGGCGCTGGAGTTGGCGTCCAGCTCATGCATCTGCGTCAGCCCCAGGTGATAGAACCGCAGCACCTTGAGCGCCGTCGGGTCATTGGCTTGCACGCGGTCGGTGACCTTGTGCATCACGTTGGTCACGCGCATCAGGTTGCGCTTGAGCTGCCAGCCATACACCGCCGGCGCTAGCCATGGCTGGGTCCAGAACGGGCCGCGCACCAGGGCGAGGGTGATCAACACTCCGGCAAACACCCCACCCACGTTGTAGCGAAAGTTGTCGCCGCCGGCTTCGCCAAACAGCATCACCGCCAGGCTCGACAACAGCATCGCCAGGGCCACGAACAACACGGCCACGATCAACGTACTGCGACGGGTCTGCTGGCGGTAGGTGATGGGGTCGCAGGGTTTGAGTTCGAACATCCGGGAAAAATCTCCTTGGCGTTTGTAGGGGATAGGGCAGGGCGGCATCTTCTCATGCTTGGCGATGGGGTGTGCGGTAAACACGTTGAGCGAAGGCGTGTGGGGCGTTCTCGATGATCGATTACAAGCAGCCCCGGCCCGGATCGCACACGCAATGCCCCGAAAGAGCGTGAGCAACCAAATGCTGTCGAAAAAAAAGCCCCGTCGTTGAACGGGGCGTTTGTTTATTTGGGCGGTACCCAGTTGACGTCGGTGATGCCGTACTTCTCGGCCCAGGGCCGGGTGGTTTTTTTCACCTGTTCGTGGCCGACCCGACCGATGCGGCTGACATGCGCAATATCGGCATCAACGGCCGCCCAGTGCCAGGCCTCGGCGTTATTCATCACTTCGGCACGCACCACGAAAGACTTCGGTTGACCGTGCAGTTGATAGGTAATGGTGTAGATTTTTGCGCTACTCATGTTGCCTCCCTGTCTTGTTATAGATGGATAGGAAAGCGTTTAAAAAGGTTCATTCGAAATGACAAATTGCCGGTCCGGACGGCATAGTGGGGCCTTCGCCACGCGCCCAAGGATCGCGTCATGTCCCGCCTGACCCAAAGCCACCTGTACCTGCAACGCCTGGGCTACGCTGCGCCGCCACCGCCGACTCTGCAAACCTTGCGGGACCTGCAATTGCGGCATGTGTGTACGTTCGCCTTTGAAAGCCTGTCGACCCTGCTGCGCTTGCCGGTGCCGATCGACCTGCCCAGCGTCGAACAAAAAGTCTTGCTCGATGGACGCGGCGGGTATTGCTATGAACTGAACCAACTGTTCCTGGAACTGCTGCAGGAGCTGGGCTTCGACGCACGCGGCATCACCGGACGGGTCGTGATGGGCGGGCCACCGGATGCACACACCGCGCGTACCCATCGCCTGAGCCTGGTGACGGTGGACGGTGTGCGCTATATCTGCGACGTCGGCTTTGGCGGCATGGTGCCGAGCAGCCCGTTGCTGCTGGACAGCGAAGCGATCCAGGCCACCGCCCACGAACCCTTTCGGCTGACCGTTAAGCACGGCAGCTACACCCTGTGGGCCGAGGTCGGCGGGGAGTGGCGTGGCTTGTATGTGTTCGACCTGCAGGTGCAGGCAGACATCGACTATGAAATCGGCAACTGGTACGTCTCCACCCACGCGGACTCGCCGTTTCTCGGTCAGTTGAAAGTGGCACTGCTCGCGCCGGGTAAGCGTCACACCTTGAACAACGGCCACTACGCGATGCACTCCCTGGACGGTCCCAGCGAAAAACGCGCGATAGCCAGTGCCGATGAATTGCTTGATGTGCTGCGCGGCACCTTTGGCCTTCGCTTGCCGGTGCATCAGCGGCTTCGCGAAACGCTCGATGGTTTAGTGTCGGCCAATCTTTAGACGCATTGAGGCCGCATCTTCTCTGGCCCATAAACGCAAAAACGGCACCCGAAGGTGCCGTTTCTGTTTACTGCATACCGCTAAGCGATCAAACGCCCAGTACCGCGTGCTGCACCAAAGTGAGCAACGGTTGTGGGTACACGCCGAGGAAGAAGGCGAGCACGGCGATGGCCAGCAGCATCACGCCACCGGCTTTCTGTTCCCAGTGCAGCTCGGCATCCACACGACGCAGGTTTGGCTCGATCAGGTACAGGGTGACCATCACGCGCAGGTAGTAGAACACGCCGATGGCGCTACCCAGGATGAGCGAGGCAACCAGCCACCATTGATGCGCTTCAACGCCGGTCGCGATGATGTAGAACTTGCCGATAAAGCCCGCAGTCAGCGGGATACCGGCCAGGGACAGCATCATCAGGGTCAACACGGCGGTCAGGTACGGACGGCGCCAGAACAGGCCGCGATATTCGTACAGGGCGTCGGCGTCACGGCCTTTGTAAGGCGAGGACATCAGGGTGATGACACCGAAGGCGCCGAGGCTGGTGATCACGTAGGTGACCAGATACACGCCGATCGCTTCCAGGGCCAGGCCTTTGCTCGCCACCAGGGCGATCAGCAGGTAGCCGAAGTGGGCGATGGACGAGTAACCCAGCAGACGCTTGAGGTTGTTCTGGGTCAGCGCCAGCAGGTTACCGAACAGGATCGAGGCAACGGCGATCACGCTCAGTACGTCGCTCAACACACCGGTGTTGGCCGCCGGGGAGATCTGGAACAGACGCACCACCACCGCAAACACCGCAACTTTCGTCGCCGTGGCCAGGAACGCGGCCACCGGCGCCGGAGCGCCTTCGTACACGTCCGGTGTCCACAGGTGGAAGGGCACCAGCGACAGTTTGAAAGCCAGGCCGATCAGCATCATCGCCAGGCCCAGTTGGGCGATCGGCGCAGGCATGCTGGTGGCCGCCAGGGCGTGGCCGATACCGGTGAAGCTCAGGCTGCCGGCTTCGGCGTAGAGCAGGGCCATACCGAACAACAGGAACGCGGAACCGGCGGCCGACAGCACCATGTACTTGATGCCGGCTTCCAGGGAGCGCTTGTTGAAGAAGGCGTAGGCCACCAGGCCGTAGGTCGGGATCGACAGCAGTTCCAGGCCGATGAACAAGCCGGCCAGGTGCTGCGCGCTGACCAGCACGATACCGCCGGCCGCAGCCAGCAGGATCAGCAGGTACAGCTCTTCGCGGTTGCCCGGGTAGCCGGTGCCGCCTTCGCCGAGGTAGGCGTGGGCGAGGGTGACGCAGGCCAGGGTGGCGACGAGGATCAACGCGATATACAGCAGCGCGAAGTCATCGATCATCATCAGCGGAGTCACCGCCAGGGGCGCGACCTTGAGTGCCGGGATGATCGACAGCAAGGCCAGGTTCAAACCCGCACAGGACAGCAGGAAGGTTTGCGCATGATTGCGACGCCAGGCGATCGACAGCATCACCACCACAATGGTGAGGCTGGTGATCAGCAGCGGCGCAAGCGCGATAAAGTGTTGGATCGTGAATTCCATAGCGCTCTTACCGGGCCGAAGCGAGTTGAGAGAAGGCGGTGCCGAACCACTGCTGCACGCCATGCATCGTTGCGGCAGAAGTGTCCAGGAACGGTTGTGGGTACACGCCGATGTAGATCAGCAGGACCGCCATACCGAGCACCATGATCAGTTCGCGAGCATCCATCCCGCGCAGGACGGTGTCGGACTTGGCCGGACCGAAGTATGCACGGTGGATCATGATCAGCGAGTAGACCGAACCGAATACCAGGCCGGAAGTGGCGATGGCGCTGATCCACGGTGTCTGCACGAAGGTCCCCATCAGGATCAGGAACTCGCCGATGAAGTTACCGGTGCCCGGCAAGCCCAGGGACGCGGCGGCAAAGAACAGGCTGATCGCCGGCAGGTAGGCGATGCGCGACCACACGCCACCCATCTCACGCATGTCACGGGTGTGCAGGCGCTCGTACAACTGACCACTGAGGATAAACAGTGCGGCGGCTGAAACACCGTGCGCCAACATCTGGATCACGGCGCCTTGCAACGCCACCTGGCTGCCGGAGTAGATACCGATCAGTACGAAACCCATGTGGGAAACGGACGAGAAGGCAACCAGACGCTTGATGTCGGTTTGCGCGAAGGCCAGGAACGCACCGTAGAAGATCCCGATCAGACCCAGGGTCATGGCGATCGGCGCGAACTCGGCCGAGGCATTCGGGAACAGCGGCAGGGCGAAACGCAGCAGGCCGTAGGCCGCCGTCTTCAGCAGGATACCGGCCAGGTCCACGGAACCGGCGGTCGGCGCCTGGGCGTGGGCATCCGGCAGCCAGGAGTGGAACGGCACCACCGGCAGCTTCACCGCGAAGGCGATGAAGAAGCCCAGCATCAGGATGTACTCGGTGGTCAGGGACATCTTGGTTTTCAACAGATCGGCGTAGTTGAAGGTAATCACGCCCGTGCTGTTGAAGTTGACCAAGACCAGACCGAGGATCGCCACCAACATGATCAGGCCGGAAGCCTGGGTGAAGATGAAGAACTTGGTCGCCGCGTAGATCCGGGTTTTCTTGCCGTCCGAAGAACTATGACCCCAGAGCGCGATGAGGAAGTACATCGGCACCAGCATCATTTCCCAGAAGAAGAAGAACATGAACAGGTCGAGGGCGAGGAACACGCCGACCACGCCGCCCAGGATCCACATCAGGTTCAGGTGGAAGAAGCCCACATGACGCTGGATCTCTTTCCAGGAGCAGAGTACCGAGAGGACACCCAGCAGGCCGGTCAGCAGGATCATCAGCAACGACAGGCCGTCGAGGGCCAGGTGTACGTTGATGCCGAAGCGCTGGATCCAGACGTGCTTGAACTCAAGCGCCCAGGTCGGATCGGCGCCAGGCGCCGGAGCAAATGAATAGTCGCCATGGGCCCACAGCCAGAGGCCGAGCGCGAGTTCCAGGGACATGGTCAGCAACGCAATCCAGCGGGGGAGGGTGGCGCCGAAGCGTTCACCCATCCAGCAGAGCAGGCCGCCGATAAAGGGGATCAGGATTAGCCAGGGCAGAATCATGACGGGCTCGTTTCCTTTCGCAAGTTCGCAAAGTTCGCAATGTACTTAGACATGGTCAGACCGCTACCACAACGATGGCGCCGATCACCAGAACGGCACCGGCCGCCATGGAAGCTGCATACCAACGTAATTGGCCAGTCTCGCTGCGGCTCAGGGCGGTGTGGCTAGCCTTGGCGGCACGCGGGATCAAACCGATGGTCTGGTCGAGCGGGTCTTTGCGCAGTACGTGGCTGATCGCAAGGTAAGGCTTGACGAACAGTTTGTCGTAGATCCAGTCGAAGCCCCAGGCGGCGAACCACCAGGCCGAAAGGAAACGGCCGATGCCACTGTTGGCGACGGCAGTGACGAAGCGACGCTTGCCGAGGAACAGCAGGGCCGCCAGCAGGATACCCGCGATGGCAATGGCGCCCGAGGCGATTTCCAGGCTGTGCTGGGCTTCGCCGCCGGCATGGCCGACGCTTTCCGGCAGTACGCCGGCCAGTGGCGGGGTGATCATGGCGCCGATGAAGGTCGACAGGATGATCAGCACCGACAGTGGCAGCCAATGGGAGATGCCGTGGCCTGCGTGTGCTTCGGTTTTGGCTTCACCGTGGAAGGTGATGAAGATCAGGCGGAAGGTGTACAGCGAGGTCATGAACGCACCCACCAGGCCTGCGTAGAGCAGGTTCTGGTTACCGCTGGCAAAGGCTTCCCAGAGGATTTCGTCTTTCGAGTAGAAACCGGCGGTCACCAATGGCAGGGCTGCGAGTGCGGCACCACCGACGATGAAGCTGGCGTAGGCCAGTGGCAGTTTCTTCCACAGGCCGCCCATCTTGAAGATGTTCTGCTCGTGGTGGCAGGCGACGATCACCGCACCGGAGGCGAGGAACAGCAGGGCCTTGAAGAACGCGTGGGTCATCAGGTGGAAGATCGCCGCGTCCCAGGCGCCGACGCCCAGGGCCAGGAACATGTAGCCGATCTGGCTCATGGTCGAGTAGGCGAGGATACGCTTGATGTCGGTCTGCACCAGCGCGGCGAAGCCGGCCAGTACCAGGGTCACGCCGCCGACCACGCCCACCAGGTGCAGGACGTCCGGCGCCAGGGTGAACAGGCCGTGGGTACGGGCGATCAGGTAGACACCCGCGGTCACCATCGTTGCGGCGTGGATCAGTGCCGAAACAGGTGTCGGGCCGGCCATTGCATCCGCGAGCCAGGTTTGCAGCGGCAGTTGCGCGGATTTACCGACAGCGCCGCCCAGCAGCATCAGGGTCGCCAGGGTGATCCAGAAGTCGCCGACCTGGAATTTCTGCGGTGCCAGCACCAGCAGTTCCTGGATGTTCAGCGTGCCCACCTGTTGGAACAGGATGAACAGGCCGATGGCCATGAACACGTCGCCGATCCGGGTCACGATAAAGGCCTTGAGTGCCGCGTTACCGTTGTTGCGGTTGCTGTAGTAGAAACCGATCAACAGGTACGAGCACAGGCCCACGCCTTCCCAGCCGAAGTACAGGAACAACAGGTTATCGCCCAGCACCAGGAACAGCATGCTGGCGATAAACAGGTTGGTGTACGCGAAGAAGCGCGAGTAACCGGCTTCACCGCGCATGTACCAAGACGCGAACAGGTGGATCAGGAAACCTACACCCACCACCACGCCGAGCATGGTGATCGACAGGCCGTCGACGTAGAGGGCGAAGTTGGGCTTGAAGCCCTCCACCGACATCCACTGCCACAACACCAGGGTGTAGTGGCCGCCTTCCGGCGGCGCGACGTTGAATTGCCAGATGACGTAGGCGGCGACAATCGCCGACAGGCCGATGGAGCCCACGCCGACCAGGGCCGAGAGGTTTTCCGACCAGCGTCCGCGAGAGAACGACAGCAGCAGGAAACCGATCAGGGGAAATACGAAAGTCAGAAAGATCATGTTCATCCGCGCATCTCACTGGCAGCGTCGATATCAAGCGTGTGGAAGCGACGATACAGTTGCAGCAGGATCGCCAGGCCAATACTGGCCTCGGCGGCTGCCAGGCTGATCACCAGGATGAACATGACTTGTCCATCCGGCTGGCCCCAACGGCTACCTGCCACGATGAACGCCAGTGCCGCAGCGTTCATCATGACTTCCAGGCTCATCAACACGAACAAAATGTTACGGCGAACCATCAGGCCGACCAGGCCAAGGCAGAACAGGATGCCGGCGACCGCCAGACCATGCTCCAAAGGGATAGCAGGCATCATCATTGCTCCTTGGCTTCGTTACGGCCCAAGTGGAAGGCGGTGATGACTGCGGCGAGCAGCAGCATCGAAGCCAGTTCGACCACCAGCAGATACGGGCCGAACAGGCTGACGCCCACGGCCTTCGCGTCAACGGTGGTGTGGCCGATGGCCTGGCCGCTCTGGTGAGCGAACAGGACATACAGCAGTTCAGCCAGCAGCAGCGCGGCGAGGACCACCGGGCCGAGCCAGATGCCCGGCTTGAGCCAGACGCGTTCCTGGGCGACCGAGGCCGGCCCGAGGTTGAGCATCATCACCACAAACACGAACAGCACCATGATGGCGCCAGCGTAGGCGATCACTTCCAGTACACCGGCGAACGGTGCGCCGAGGCTGAAAAAGGTCATGGCCACGGCGATCAGCGAAATGATCAGGTAGAGCAGGGCGTGCACGGGGTTGGTGTTGGTGACCACGCGAAGCGTGGACACCACTGCAATACCCGATGCGAAATAGAAAGCGAATTCCATCTTTCTTCCTTAAGGCAGCAAGCTCTTCACGTTGATCGGCTCGGCTTCGTTTTGTGCGGCGCCTTTCGGCTTACCGGCAACGGCCATACCTGCAACACGATAGAAGTTGTAATCAGGGTTTTTACCGGGACCAGAGATCAGCAGATCTTCTTTCTCGTACACCAGGTCCTGACGTTTGAACTCGGCCATCTCGAAATCCGGTGTGAGCTGGATCGCGGTGGTCGGGCAAGCTTCCTCGCAGAGGCCGCAAAAAATGCAGCGCGAGAAGTTGATGCGGAAGAAGTCCGGGTACCAGCGACCGTCTTCGGTTTCAGCTTTCTGCAGGGAGATGCAACCCACCGGGCACGCCACGGCGCACAGGTTGCAGGCTACGCAACGCTCTTCGCCATCGGGGTCGCGGGTCAGTACGATGCGGCCGCGATAGCGCGGCGGCAGGTACACCGCTTCTTCCGGGTATTGCAGGGTGTCGCGTTTGCGAAAGCCGTGACCGAACACCATCACCAGGCTTCGCAACTGGGTACCGGTACCCTTAACGATGTCGCCAATATATTTGAACATGGGTCAAATCCTCACTGAACCGCGCCCGCGGGCGTGTTCAACAACACAACGGCAGCCGTCACCAGCAAATTGATCAGGGTCAGCGGCAGGCAGAAGCGCCAGCTGAAATCCATCACCTGGTCATACCGTGGACGCGGAATGGAAGCGCGCAGCAGGATAAACAGCATGATGAAGAACGCGGTCTTCAGTAAGAACCAGAAGATCGCCAGCTGCGGCAGGATGCCGAACGGACCGTGCCAGCCGCCGAAGAACAGCGTGACCAGCAGGGCCGAGATCAAGATGATGCCGATGTACTCACCGACGAAGAACATGCCCCATTTCATGCCGGCATATTCAATGTGGTAACCGTCGGCCAGTTCCTGTTCCGCTTCCGGTTGGTCGAATGGGTGACGGTGAGTCACGGCGACGCCAGCGATGAAGAACGTACAGAAGCCAAAGAACTGCGGAATGATGAACCACAGGTTCTGCGCCTGGTACTCGACGATGTCGCGCATGTTGAACGAGCCGACCTGCACCACGATGCCCATCAGCGCGAGGCCCATGAACACTTCGTAGGACACGGTCTGGGCCGAGGCCCGCAAGCTGCCCAGCAGGGCGAACTTGTTGTTACTGGCCCAGCCGGCGAACAGCACCGCGTAGACCGACAAACCGGCCATGGCGAAGAAGAACAGCAAGCCGATGTTCAGGTCCGCCACGCCCCAGGTCGGGGTGATCGGGATGATCGAGAAGGCGATCAGCAAGGCGCTCATGGCCACGACCGGTGCCAGGGTGAAGATCACCTTGTCGGCAAACGGCGGGGTCCAGTCTTCCTTGAAGAACATTTTCAGCATGTCGGCAGCGATCTGGAACATGCCGAACGGGCCAACGCGGTTCGGACCGTAACGGTCCTGCCACCAGCCCAGCAGGCGACGCTCGACGAAGCTGAGCAGGGCGCCCGCCACGACCACGGCCAACAGGATCACGATGGCCTTGACGACCGCAATGATCACATCGATGACTTCAGGGGTGAACCAGGTCATTGCGCTGCCTCCTGCAGACCGTCAACGGTTTGGCCAAAGATCGACGGTGGAATACCGGCGATGCCTTTTGGCAGTGCAACCAGGCCGGCACCCAACTCGTCGTTGATGCGTAGCGGCAGACGCAGGGTCTTGCCAGCGACGTTCAGACTGAGCAGGGCACCATCGTTGACGCCGAGACGGTCGGCTTCGGACTTGGCCAGGGACACGTAGGCAGCCGGGATGCGTTCTTGAACCGGTGCGGCTTTGGACGAGGTCTCGTCGCTGCCGAACAGGTGGAAGAACGGCACAACCTGCCAGGTGCCCTGGGCCGGGTTGAACGGACGCGGTACGGCGGCGAACCAGTTCAACGCATCGCCCTGGGGTTCGATCAGGCGGGTGCCCGGGTCGCCAGCGCGGATGTGACCACCGACTTCGTCCTGGAACTTGTTCCAGGCCTGCGGCGAGTTCCAGCCCGGCGACCAGGCAAATGGCACCTGCTGACGCGGCTCGACCGAACCCGAGTAACCTTCCATGGAGAAGGCGAACGCGGTGTCGTTGTCTTGCGGAGTACGCGGTTCATGCACGCTGATGTCGGCCCGCATGGCGGTACGACCGGAGTAGCGCAGCGGCTCACGGGCGAGTTTCATGCCCTTGATGCGGAACGCGGCGGACGGTGCAGCGTCGACGATACGCGCCAGTTGCGGGGCGCTCGCCGCGACGGCTGCGGTGACGTGGTCGAGTTGGGTCCAGTCGATCGGCTGATTGAGCAGAGTCGAGCGCAGGGCATGCAGCCAGCGCCAGCCTTCGTGAACCAGGATGCTGGCGTCCATGTACTTCGGATCGAACACCTGGAAGAAGCGCTGGGCGCGGCCTTCCTGGCTGACCAGGGTACCGTCGCCTTCGGCGAAGGTCGCGGCCGGCAATACCAGGTCGGCACGCTCGCTGGTGGCGGTCTTCTGGTGGTCGGCGACGATCAGCACTTTGGCAGCGTTCAGCGCGGCGTCGACCTTGGCCGAATCCGTGCGGGTGTACAGGTCGTTTTCCAGCACTACCAGGGCGTCGGCTTTGCCGTCGATCACGGCTTGCAGGGCGCTGTCGACGGACTCGCCACCGAGCATGGCCAGGCCGAGGCTGTTGGCTTCCGGCACGATCAGGCTGATGGAACCGTTCTTCTCGCGCAGCTTCAAGGCCTTGGCGATGTTGGCCGCCGCTTCGATCAGCGCTTTGGAACCCAGCGAGGTGCCGGCGATGATCAGTGGGCGCTTGGCTGCCAGCAGGGCGTCGGCGATGCGTTGGGCAAGTGCCACGGCTTCAGCGTCCAGGCCTTCGACGGCCGGCGCACTGGCGTCAAGGGCGTGGGCCACGGCGAAACCGAGGCGGGCCAGGTCATCTGGCGCTGCGTGTACGCATTCTTCGGCGATGTCGTCGAGCTTGGTTTCGGCCAGGCTGGCGATAAACAGCGGGTTCAGCGCGTGCTGGCCGATGTTTTTCACCGCGGCGTCGAGCCAAGGCTGTACGCGCATGGCGTCGGCCATGGCTTCGGCCTTGCCTTTGACCGACTGGCGCAGCGACAGGGCCATACGTGCGGCGGTCTGGGTGAGGTCTTCACCGAGCACGAAGATCGCATCGTGGTCTTCGATGTCGCGCATGTTCGGCACTGGCAGCGGGCTGTCGTTCAGCACTTGCAGGACCAGGCGGATGCGCTCCAGTTCAGCGGCTTCGATACCGCAGTAGAAGTGCTCGGCGCCGACCAGTTCGCGCAACGCGTAGTTGCTTTCGAGGCTGGCACGCGGCGAACCGATGCCGACGATGTTGCGACCGCGCAGCAGGTCGGCGGCTTTATCCAGGGCTTCGTCGGTGTTCAGCTTCGCGCCGCCGGCCAGCAGTGGCTGGCGTGGGCGGTCTTCGCGGTTGACGTAGCCATAGCCGAAACGGCCACGGTCGCACAGGAAGTACTGGTTGACCGAACCGTTGAAGCGGTTTTCGATGCGACGCAGTTCGCCGTAGCGCTCGCCCGGGGAGATGTTGCAACCGCTGGAGCAGCCATGGCAGATGCTCGGGGCGAACTGCATGTCCCACTTGCGGTTGTAGCGCTCGGAGTGCGTCTTGTCGGTGAACACACCGGTCGGGCAGACCTCGGTGAGGTTGCCGGAGAATTCGCTTTCCAGTACGCCGTCTTCAACGCGACCGAAGTACACGTTGTCGTGGGCGCCGAAGACGCCGAGGTCGGTGCCGCCCGCGTAGTCTTTATAGAAGCGCACACAGCGGTAGCAGGCGATGCAGCGGTTCATTTCGTGGGAAATGAACGGGCCCAGTTCCTGGTTCTGGTGGGTGCGCTTGGTGAAGCGATAGCGGCGCTCGTTGTGGCCGGTCATCACCGTCATGTCTTGCAGGTGGCAGTGGCCGCCTTCCTCACAGACCGGGCAGTCGTGAGGGTGGTTGGTCATCAGCCATTCGACGACACTGGCGCGGAACGCCTTGGATTCTTCATCGTCGATGGAGATCCAGGTGTTGTCGGTGGCTGGGGTCATGCAGGACATGACGATGCGACCACGGGTGTCGTTCTCGTCGGTGTACTGCTTGACCGCACACTGGCGACAGGCACCGACGCTACCAAGAGCGGGGTGCCAGCAGAAATAAGGGATGTCGAGGCCTAGTGACAGACACGCCTGTAACAGGTTGTCTGCCCCATCGACTTCGAGCGCTTTGCCGTCTACGTGGATAGTGGCCATGGTTCAAAGATCTTCGTTGGCCCGTTGTCAGCGGGCGTGGCTAATGGAATCTTGTTATTCATGTGCATCAACACAGCCTTGACGGCGTCAGCACATGACGAGGCGAAGGGCACGGACCCTTCGCCTGTTTAAGCGTTACGCGCCGACTACGATCGGCCTCGCCAGAGGCGGGACGGCGGCGCTGGTAGGCGCGATGCCGGCTTCGAACTCCGAGCGGAAATATTTGATTGCGCTGCCCAATGGCTCCACGGCGCCCGGTGCGTGAGCACAGAAGGTCTTGCCTGGGCCGAGGAAACCGACCAGCCCCAGCAGGGTTTCGATGTCACCCTCGCGGCCTTCGCCTTTTTCCAGTGCCATCAGCAGCTTGACGCTCCACGGCAGACCGTCGCGGCACGGAGTGCAGAAACCGCAGGATTCGCGGGCGAAGAACTGCTCCATGTTGCGCAGCAGCGAGACCATGTTCACGGTGTTGTCCACCGCCATCGCCAGGCCAGTACCCATCCGGGTGCCCACCTTGCCGATGCCGCCGGCATACATCTGTGCGTCGAGGTGCTCGGGGAGCAGGAAGCCGGTACCGGCGCCGCCTGGCTGCCAGGCCTTGAGGGTGTAGCCGTCGCGCATGCCGCCGGCGTAGTCCTCGAACAGTTCGCGCGCGGTCACGCCAAACGGCAGTTCCCACAAGCCAGGGTTCTTGACCTTGCCGGAGAAGCCCATGAGCTTGGTGCCCATGTCTTCACTGCCTTCGCGGGCCAACGATTTGTACCAGTCCACGCCGTCGGCAATGATCGCCGGCACGTTGCACAGGGTTTCGACGTTGTTCACGCAGGTCGGCTTGCCCCACACGCCGACGGCGGCAGGGAAGGGCGGCTTGGAGCGCGGGTTGGCGCGGCGGCCTTCGAGGGAGTTGATCAGTGCGGTTTCTTCACCGCAGATATAACGCCCGGCGCCGGTGTGTACGAACAGTTCGAAGTCGAAACCCGAACCGAGGATGTTCTTGCCCAGCAGGCCCGCAGCCTTGGCTTCTTGCACGGCACGGTTGAGGTGCTTGGCGGCGGTGGTGTATTCGCCACGCAGGAAGATGTAGCCGCGGTAGGTTTTCAGCGCGCGGGCGCTGATCAGCATGCCTTCGATCAGCAGATGGGGCAGTTGCTCCATCAGCATGCGGTCTTTCCAGGTGTTTGGCTCCATTTCATCCGCGTTGCACAGCAGGTAGCGGATGTTGATGGATTCGTCTTTGGGCATCAGGCCCCACTTCACGCCAGTGGGGAAGCCTGCGCCGCCGCGGCCCTTGAGGCCGGCGTCCTTCACGGTCTGGACGATATCGTCCTGGGCCATGTCGGCGAAGGCTTTGCGCGCAGCGGCGTAACCGTTCTTGGCCTGGTACTCCTCGAGCCATACCGGCTCGGCATCGTCACGCAGGCGCCAGGTCAGCGGGTGAGTCTCGGGCGACCGCTTGATGCGGTTGGCCGGGCCGAAGGAAGTCAGGGTCATGGGTAGCCCTCGAGCAATTGGGTCACGCCAGCAGGCTGCACGTCACCGAATGTGTCGTCGTCGATCATCAACGCCGGCGCCTTGTCGCAGTTGCCCAGGCAGCACACCGGCAGCAGCGTGAAGCGGCCGTCCGGGGTGGTCTGGCCGAGGCCGATGCCAAGCTTGTTCTGGATCTCGCTGACCACCGACTCGTGACCACCGATGTAGCAGACCATGCTGTCGCATACGCGAATGATGTGGCGGCCCACGGGCTGGCGGAAGATCTGGCTGTAGAACGTGGCCACGCCTTCAACGTCGCTGGCGGGGATGCCGAGGATCTCGCCGATGGCGTAGAGGGCGCCGTCCGGCACCCAGCCACGTTCCTTCTGGACGATCTTCAAGGCTTCGATCGACGCCGCGCGCGGGTCTTCGTAGTGATGCAGCTCGTGCTCGATGGCCGAGCGCTCGGTTTCACTCAAGGTGAAACGGTCTGTCTGGATAAGCGTGTTATTCATGCTTAGCGGTCCACGTCGGCCATAACGAAATCGATACTACCCAGGTACGCAATCAAGTCCGCGACCATCTCGCCTTTGATCACCGAAGGGATCTGCTGCAAGTGCGGGAAGCTTGGAGTACGAATCCGGGTGCGGTAGCTCATGGTGCCGCCATCGCTCGTCAGGTAATAACTGTTGATACCCTTGGTCGCTTCGATCATCTGGAAGGATTCGTTGGCCGGCATCACCGGGCCCCACGAAACTTGCAGGAAGTGCGTGATCAGGGTTTCGATGTGCTGCAGCGTGCGTTCTTTCGGCGGCGGCGTGGTCAGCGGGTGATCCGCCTTGTACGGGCCGGCCGGCATGTTGCGCAGGCACTGGTCGATGATCTTGATGCTCTGGCGCATCTCTTCGACGCGGACCATGCAGCGGTCATAGGCATCGCCGTTCGCGGCCAGCGGTACTTCGAATTCGAAGTTCTCGTAGCCGGAGTACGGACGGGCCTTGCGCAGGTCGAAATCGCAACCGGTGGAACGCAGGCCGGCACCGGTGACGCCCCATTCCAGGGCCTCTTTGGTGTTGTAGGCGGCGACGCCGATGGTCCGACCCTTGAGGATGCTGTTGTCCAGGGCGGCCTTGGTGTATTCGTCGAGACGCTTGGGCAGCCAGTCGACGAATTCCTTGACCAGCTTTTCCCAGCCGCGCGGCAGGTCGTGGGCCACACCGCCGATGCGGTACCAGGCCGGGTGCAGACGGAAACCGGTGATGGCTTCGATGACTTTGTAGGCGCGCTGACGGTCGGTGAAGGTGAAGAACACCGGAGTCATGGCGCCGACGTCCTGGATGTAGGTCCCCAGGAACAGCAGGTGGCTGGTGATCCGGAAGAACTCGGCCATCATGACGCGGATGGTGTCGACGCGGTCGGGCACCTTGATGCCGGCCAGCTTCTCGACCGAGAGCACGTAAGGCAGGTTGTTCATCACGCCGCCGAGGTAGTCGATACGGTCGGTGTACGGGATGAAGCTGTGCCAGGACTGGCGTTCGGCCATCTTCTCGGCACCACGGTGGTGGTAGCCGATGTCCGGCACGCAGTCGACGATTTCTTCGCCGTCCAGCTGCAGGATGATACGGAAGGCACCGTGCGCCGAAGGGTGGTTCGGGCCCAGGTTGAGGAACATGTAGTCCTCGTTGGTGCCGGAACGCTTCATGCCCCAGTCTTCCGGACGGAAGCGTGCGGCTTCTTCTTCCAGTTGCTGTTTGGCCAGGGTCAGGCTGAACGGGTCGAATTCGGTGGCGCGGGCAGGGTAGTCCTTGCGCAGCGGGTGACCTTCCCAGGTCGGCGGCATCATGATGCGCGACAGGTGCGGGTGGCCCGGGAAGTCGATACCGAACATGTCCCAGACTTCACGCTCGTACCAGCTGGCGTTGGGCCAGATGCCGGTGACGGTCGGCACGCTCAGGTCGCTTTCGGAGAGGGCGACCTTGATCATCACGTCGCTGTTACGTTCGATCGACAGCAGGTGATAGAACACGGTGAAGTCGACGCCGCTCGGCAGCCCCTGGCGCTTGGTGCGCAGACGCTCGTCCACGCCATGCAGGTCATAGAGCATGACGTACGGCTTGGGCAGGTTGCGCAGGAAGGTCAGGACTTCGACGAGCTTGGCGCGCGCCACCCACAGCACCGGCATGCCGGTACGTGTGGCCTGGGCGGTGAAGGCGTCAGGGCCAAAACGGTTATTGAGTTCGACGACCACATCCTGGTCGTCTGCCTTATAAGGCGGGATGTACAGAGCACTGCCTGTAGTCATGGTTTTTTATCGCTTTCGGTCAACGTAAAGAATGAAGCCAGGTTTTCGTTCTATAAAAGAAGCGGCTCTGGATCAGACTTCGTCGGGGCTGCGCAGGTTGGTGACCTGAATACGCTGTTCGCGGCGCTGTTCCTTTTGTGACGGCATCTCGGCGCGGTAAACGCCTTGATCTCCGACAACCCAGGAAAGTGGGCGACGCTCCTTGCCAATCGATTCCTGCAACAGCATCAAGCCTTGCAGAAATGCTTCGGGGCGGGGCGGGCAGCCAGGCACGTAGACGTCCACGGGCAGGAACTTGTCCACCCCCTGAACAACGGAGTAGATGTCGTACATGCCACCGGAGTTGGCGCACGAACCCATGGAGATAACCCACTTCGGCTCGAGCATTTGCTCGTAGAGACGCTGAATGATCGGCGCCATCTTGATAAAGCAGGTACCGGCGATAACCATGAAATCCGCCTGACGCGGCGAGGCCCGGATCACTTCGGCGCCGAAGCGCGCGATGTCGTGGGGCGCCGTGAAGGCGGTGGTCATTTCCACGTAGCAGCAGGACAGACCGAAGTTGTACGGCCACAGGGAGTTTTTACGCCCCCAGTTGACCGCGCCGCTCAGCACGTCTTCCAGCTTGCCCATGTAGATGTTTTTGTGGACTTGGTCTTCTAACGGATCGGAAACGGTTTCCCGTTCGCCGATGGGGTACTGCTCGTTAGGAGCATCCGGGTCGATCCTGGTGAGATTGTATTGCATCGCCAAAGCCTCATTGTTTCAGCTTCGCTTGCCGCTTGCGACGAGCTTCCGGAGCCCAATCAAGGGCGCCCACTCGAAATAGGTAGACAAGGCCTGCCAACAGAATTGCTATGAAAACGAGGGCTTCGACGAATCCGGTCCAGCCGCTTTCGCGGACAGACACAGACCAGGCAAAGAGAAAGAGGGCTTCGATATCGAAGATCACGAAGAGCATCGCGACCAGATAGAATTTGGCTGAGAGCCGCAAGCGGGCGCCACCTGTGGGCAGCATGCCGGACTCGAACGGTTCGTTTTTGCTGCGGCCCCAGGCTTTTGACCCGAGTAGGCTGGAGACGCCGAGCATGAAGGCACAGAGGCCGACAACACCGAGGAGGAAAATGGCAAAGCCCCAATTGTGGGCCATGAGTCCTGTCGCTTCGGTCATGCTGGTAATCCTTAGCAGAGAGCAAAGGTCTCTGAGCTCGAAAAAGTAACAATGCAGTGACGATATGTCGCAGCGCAATCAATCGCGGTGATTTTATGGCTAAACACCGGGCAAGTAAAATTCATATAGCGAAATTATTCGGTGGAATAAGCACATAGTACGCCTCCGTAGGGCTGCAGCCCTTGAGTTACGGGCATTAGCGGGCTTTTTATCAAATATGTTTTGTTTAACCTGTAACGACGCTTTCATGGTCCAAATGATAATGAATGTTATTTGGGTGGGCGTTAAGCGGGTGGTTGCGGTGTGGTGCAGGAAGTTGTCGTTACTTGCTTGATTACCGCTAGTTGCCGGAGCGCATCTTTTAACTGATTTATCTGAACCAAATACCGCTTTGGATCAATGTTTCACACAAATTCTTCTGGTTGGCCCATTCCTCGATGTGGGAGGGGGCTTGCCCCCGATGGCGGTGGATCAGCAGCAGAGGTATTGACTGGCACACCGTAATCGGGGGCAAGCCCCCTCCCACATTTTTGAGCTTTGTGGTGTCAGGTGGGGATTTTCTTCGGGCAAAAAAACGCCCCGAACCAGTCGGGGCGTCAGGTCGTGCGGCATTGCGGTTAGCTGTTTACTGGGGCCGCAATGGCCGTTTGCTCAGTCACTCAGTGGAACTGTTCTTCTTCGGTCGAACCGGTCAGCGCGGTCACGGACGAGGTGCCGCCCTGGATCACGGTGGTCATGTCGTCGAAGTAGCCGGTGCCCACTTCCTGCTGGTGAGCCACGAAGGTGTAACCCTTGGCGGCGTCAGCGAATTCCTGCTCCTGCAGTTTCACGTAGGCGGTCATGTCGTTGCGGGCGTAGTCGTGCGCCAGGTTGAACATGCTGTGCCACATGTTGTGAATGCCGGCCAGGGTGATGAACTGGTGCTTGTAGCCCATGGCGGACAGTTCGCGCTGGAACTTGGCGATGGTCGCGTCGTCCAGGTTTTTCTTCCAGTTGAAGGAAGGCGAGCAGTTGTAGGACAGCAGTTGGTCCGGGTATTCCTTTTTGATCGCTTCGGCGAAGCGACGGGCTTCTGCCAGGTCCGGCTTGGCGGTTTCGCACCAGATCAGGTCGGCGTAAGGCGCATAGGCCAGGCCGCGAGCGATGGCCTGGTCGAGACCGGCGCGCACTTTGTAGAAGCCTTCCTGGGTACGTTCGCCAGTGACGAACGGTTGGTCATACGGGTCGCAGTCCGAAGTCAGCAAGTCGGCAGCGTTGGCGTCGGTACGGGCCAGGATGATGGTCGGTGTGCCGGCAACGTCAGCCGCCAGACGGGCAGCGGTCAGCTTCTGTACAGCTTCCTGGGTCGGTACCAGTACCTTGCCGCCCATGTGGCCGCATTTTTTCACCGAGGCCAGTTGGTCTTCGAAGTGAACGCCGGCGGCGCCTGCTTCGATCATGCTCTTCATCAGCTCGTAGGCGTTCAACACGCCGCCGAAACCGGCTTCGGCGTCAGCCACGATCGGTGCGAAGTAGTCGATGTAGCCTTCGTCGCCTGGGCCTTTACCGGCTTTCCACTGGATCTGGTCGGCGCGACGGAACGAGTTGTTGATGCGCTTGACCACGGTCGGTACGGAGTCCACCGGGTACAGCGATTGGTCGGGGTACATGGATTCAGCGGAGTTGTTGTCCGCTGCCACTTGCCAGCCGGACAGGTAGATCGCCTGGATACCGGCTTTTACCTGTTGGACTGCCTGGCCACCGGTCAGGGCGCCCATGCAGTTGACGAAATCTTTGTCGGGACGGAAGGATGGCTTGGCGCCCTGGGTGACCAGGTTCCACAGCTTCTCGGCGCCGAGTTTTGCAAAAGTGTGCTCAGGTTGAACCGAGCCACGCAGGCGGACGACGTCAGCAGCGGAATAAGCGCGGGTCACGCCTTTCCAGCGTGGGTTTTCAGCCCAGTCTTTTTCAAGGGCTGCAATTTGCTGTTCGCGTGTCAGTGCCATGGAGATAAACCTCGTCGCATAGGTCTGGGTGGAAAATTCCGTTTGCCAGCCACGTATACAGTGCGTGGGCTTGGCTGCTCGCTGACCAGAAGCACAGGTGTTCAAGTCAAGTCTGGCGGGGAAGCGACGGGATGAACGAATGACGAGGGGGGAGTGGGGCAGGTAGGGGCAAACTGCGAACGGTCTTCGGGCGTCGTGGGCCTTGGGGCGATTCATCAGTGTGTAGCCGGGTTACCTGGTTAGCTTCCGTCCCTCGGGACAACTTCGTTCCAGTCGCAACCTCGTCAAACACACCTTGTGGGCGGTACAGACACGAATCGGCTCAGTTGGGTAGCTTAGAGCGACGATCCGAAGGCCCTTGCCAGGGCCTCTGATTAGCGGGAGCGAGGCCATCATGCCCATGCTTTTTTGGATCGTCAAATGTTTTGTAGTGCTTTTTTTCAGGCACTACATCTTTAGTCTTATACGACTCATCAGTCAGTTATCGGTGCTTCAGTTCAAGGTGTCGACTTTAACCCGTAAAGTCAGGTCGTCGCGGCCCTGGGTAGCGTAAGTGCGGGTCGTAGAGGATTTGTCGGCCTGGGTTTCGCGATTGATGCCGGCCAGCGGAATCCACTCGCCCAGGCGGCCGCTGACGGTTGTGTCGGTACTTTGCACGTTCACTACATCGGGACGCTCCTGGCTCATGCGGTCACGGTTGGTACTGATCGCCAGGTGTACGGTGTCGCCGGTCACGCTGGCGGTCACGTAGAACCCCTGGGTGACGTTGCGGTATTGGGTCTGGTTCTGCGGGCGGCCGTAGGCATCGGGCTGGGTGGTGGTCAGTGGCACGCTCTGGCCTACCTGGATCAGTGCGGGCACGCCTTCACTGGCCTGGATCTGCTGGATGCCGCCGTCGCGGCTGGCGGTGCCGTAGCTGATGATGCGGGTCTGGCTGTCGCCGCTGCTTTGCTGGTTGTTTTCGTTGGTGTCGACGGTGATCAGCAGGCGCTTGGCCGGTATGTCCAGTTGCGAGAGCAGGGTGCGCAGGTCCTGGATCCTGACAGGGTCGGCATTGACGATCAGTTGATTGCCGTAGGCGCTGACGGTGCCGTCCTTACCGAGGAAGTTCTGCGCCACGGGCAGCAGGTCGGCGCTGGTACGGTGGCTCAAATTGACGACTTCGGTGTCGGCCGCCGCTGTGAAGCTAGCGGTCAGGAGGAGGGCGGTGAGCAGGGTGCGTAGGGACATGTCCGTTATCTCTGCGAGTCATAAGGCTTGATAGTGCCAGTTTGTCGGCCTGGCGGGTCGCAAGTTGAATCGTAGACGGCAAAACACCCTGGCATCGGTGGATGGCAGGGTGTTTTGGGGTGCTGCTGGTAATGCTATCGGGGGCAAGCCCCCTCCCACACTTGACGGCATTCCAAGGGACGCTCTCGGTCAAAATGTGGGAGGGGCAAGCCCCCTCCCACACTTGACGGCATTCCAAGGGACGCTCTCGGTCAAAATGTGGGAGGGGCAAGCCCCCCTCCCACACTTGACGGCATTCCAAGGGACGCTCTCGGTCAAAATGTGGGAGGGGCAAGCCTCCTCCCACACTTGACGGCATTCCAAGGGATGCTCTCGGTCAAAATGTGGGAGGGGCAAGCCCCCCCTCCCACACTTGACGGCATTCCAAGGGATGCTCTCGGTCAAAATGTGGGAGGGGGCTTGCCCCCGATAGCAGCGACGCGGTCCCGAATCAGCCCTCGCGCACCATATCGACGTGCGGAATCCCGACTTCAAGGAATTCCTCGCTGACGATCTTGAAGCCCAGTCGCTCATAGAACGGCGCCGCATAAACCTGCGCACTGAGGAACTGTTTATTCTGGCCGCGCTTCTCGGCTTCGCCAATCACGGCTTCCATCAGCTTGTCGCCGACTTTAAGCCCGCGCCAGTCCTTGAGGACCGACACACGGCCGATCTCGCCGCTGGGCAGCAGGCGCGCGGTGCCAATCGGAAAGTCGCCCTCGAACGCGAGGAAATGCACGGCGTCCGCGTCGTCTGCGTCCCATTCCAGTTCGGGTGGGACCGATTGTTCGGCGATAAATACCGCTTCACGAATGCGCCGAATCTCGGCGATATCCTTATGCCAGTTCGCGACATTGACGTGAATCTTATTCATCGGCAAACCCCAGGCTTCCCTGCTTGACCAGCTCGCACAGCAGGTCGCGGGCATCGTCGTCCGCCAGCCATTCGCTCAGGTTGTCGATGTGCAGAGCGTCGGCTGCGCAGATCATTTTCAGCAGTTCGCGCAGCTTGCCCGGCAGGTAACGGCTCTGGCCGCTGGCGAACAGCAGCAGGTCGTCGTCGACTTCGGACCAGGCCATGCGCGCGCTTGGGTTGCGGATCAACACGCCGCCATCTTCCAGGCTGCCGACCACGTCTTCTTCCAGCAGCTCTTCCGGGCCGGCGACCAGTTCCGGGTAGCGCGGCTCGGTCATGAACTGGCCGAACCAGGTCAGCAGCATGCGCTCGTCGCTCATGTGCTCGGCCAGCAGGCTCTTGAGGCGGTCGAGGGCATCGCTCTGGATTTGGTGCGGGTCGCTGGCTGGCTGGATGTCGGCGTCGGTGTAACGCTCTTCGTCGGTCAGGTACTGGCTGAGGAAGTCGGTGAAGTGGGTCAGCACTTCGGCGGCGCTTGGTGCGCGGAAGCCGACCGAGTAGGTCATGCAGTCATCTTCGGCAATGCCATAGTGGGCCAGGCGTGGCGGCAGGTAGAGCATGTCGCCTGGTTCCAGCACCCATTCGGCGATCTCTTCGAATTCGGCGAGGATGCGCAGGTCGGCGTGTTGCAGCATCGGGCTGTCAGAGCTGCACATCTGGCCGATCTTCCAGTTGCGCTTGCCATGGGCTTGCAGCAGGAACACGTCGTAGTTATCGAAGTGCGGACCCACGCTGCCGCCGGGTGCGGCGAAGCTGATCATCACGTCGTCGATGCGCCAGCTGGGCAGGAAGCGGAACTGTTCGAGCAGTTCGGCGACTTCCGGCACGAACTGGTCGACCGCCTGCACCAGCAGGGTCCACTCGCGCTCGGGCAGGGTGCTGAAGGTGTCTTCGGCGAACGGGCCGCGGCGCAGTTCCCACGGACGCTCGCCGTGTTCGATCACCAGGCGCGACTCGACTTCTTCTTCCAGGGCCAGGCCGGCCAGTTCATCGGCGTCGATCGGGCTTTCGAAATCAGGAATGGCCTGACGGATCAGCAGCGGTTTTTTCTGCCAGTAGTCGCGCAGGAATTCCCGTGCCGTGATGCCGCCCAGAAGTTGAAGAGGGATATCAGGATTCATGTGTAACCTATTGAAAAAAAGCACTTTTCAGACTGGAATAAAAACGCCCGGCGCGGCCGGGCGTCTCAAAGGGGCTTGCGATGATCAGATGCGTTTGGCTTGGGCCACGGCGTTGCCGATGTAGTTGGCCGGGGTGAGCAGTTTCAGCTCGGCCTTGGCAGCGGCGGGCATGTCCAGGCCGTCGATGAAAGTTTGCAGTGCTTCAGGGCTGATGCCTTTGCCGCGCGTCAACTCTTTGAGCTTCTCATACGGGTTTTCGATGTTGTAGCGGCGCATCACGGTCTGGATCGGTTCGGCCAGAACTTCCCAGCATGCATCCAGGTCAGCGGCGATTTTCTGCTCGTTGAGTTCCAGCTTGCTGATGCCTTTGAGGCTGGCTTCGTAGGCGATCACGCTGTGGGCAAAGCCCACGCCGAGGTTGCGCAGTACGGTGGAGTCGGTCAGGTCGCGCTGCCAGCGGGAGATCGGCAACTTGCTGGCCAGGTGCTGGAACAGGGCGTTGGCGATGCCGAGGTTGCCTTCGGAGTTTTCGAAGTCGATCGGGTTGACCTTGTGCGGCATGGTCGACGAACCGATTTCGCCGGCAATGGTGCGCTGCTTGAAGTAGCCCAGGGAGATGTAGCCCCAGACGTCACGGTCGAAGTCGATCAGGATGGTGTTGAAGCGCGCAATCGCGTCGAACAGCTCGGCGATGTAGTCGTGCGGTTCGATCTGCGTGGTGTACGGGTTGAAGCCCAGGCCCAGTTCGTCTTCGATGAAGGCGCGGGCGTTGGCTTCCCAGTCGATCTCCGGGTAGGCCGACAGGTGGGCGTTGTAGTTGCCCACGGCGCCGTTGATCTTGCCCAGCAGCGGGACGGCCGCCACTTGAGCGATCTGGCGCTCCAGGCGATACACCACGTTGGCCAGTTCTTTGCCCAGGGTGGTCGGCGAGGCCGGTTGACCGTGGGTGCGCGACAGCATCGGCACAGCGGCGAAGCGGATTGCCAGTTCGCGGATGGCTTCGGCGGTCTGGCGCATCAGCGGCAGCATCACCTCATCACGGCCTTCGCGCAGCATCAGGGCGTGGGACAGGTTGTTGATGTCCTCGCTGGTGCAGGCGAAGTGGATGAATTCGCTGACGTTGGCCAGTTCCGGCAGCTTGGCCGCTTGCTCTTTGAGCAGGTATTCGATGGCTTTGACGTCGTGGTTGGTGGTGCGCTCGATCTCTTTGACACGCTCGGCGTGCTCCAGAGAGAAGTTTTCCGCCAGAGTGTTCAATACCGCGTTGGCTTCGGCGGAGAACGCCGGCACTTCACTGATGGCAGGGTGAGCGGCCAGGCGCTGGAGCCAGCGCACTTCAACCAGTACGCGGGCACGGATCAGGCCGTATTCACTGAAAATCGGGCGCAGGGCCTGGGTCTTGCCGGCGTAGCGGCCGTCAACAGGGGAAACCGCAGTGAGCGAAGAGAGCTGCATGGGGTGTTCTCGGACAGTCGGGCAACGAAATGGGGCGCGTATCATACATGAAAAAATCCGCCGGTCCGTTGCCAACTGACCGGCGTATTACGCGTAACGGCTTGAAAATAGCCCGTGGCTGCGACTTATTCGTTGCGCATCAACGGGTAAAGCTCTTTGAGCAATTTGCGACGGCTGATGACCAACTGCCAACGATGACCGCCCAACTGGCGCCACAACCGCGCCGAGCGGATACCGGCCAGAAGCAGGGCGCGGATCTTCGAGGCGTTGTTCGGTTGTTGCAGGTTGCGCATGTCGCCATGCACCTGGATGCGCTGGCGCAATGTGCTCAAGGTGTCCTGGTACAGCGCGCCGCAGGCGGCGATGACGTTTTCGTGGGCCGGGCCGAAGTGTTCAACCTGGGACTGGATCTGCGGCAGGCGCTTGCCGATGGTCTCCAGCAGGTCGTCACGCTTGGCCAGTTGGCGCTCAAGGCCGAGCATCGACAGGGCGTAGCGCAGCGGTTCGCGCTGCAAGGTGCTCGGGTCGCGTTCCAGTGCGCCGACCAGTGCGCGGTAGCCTTCACGCAGCGCCAGGTCGTCACCGCCATAGACTTCCAGGGTATCCTTGGGGTCGCGAACCAGCAGGCTGCCGAGCATGCAGGTCAGGCCGGCCTCGGTAACCTGGCCGGTCTTGGCGATCTTGTCCACCAGCACTGCGGCGAGGAAGACCCCGCCGAGTGCCGTCAGTTGCTCCTGGATCGGGCTCATGCCGGGTTGCTCCAGGGTTCGGCGACTTCAATCACGCCGCCCCCCAGGCACACCTCGCCATCGTAGAACACCACGGACTGGCCAGGCGTGACCGCGCGTTGCGGGTCATCGAAGGTGGCGCGGTAACCGTCGGCGGTTTTTTCCAGGGTGCAGGGCTGGTCGCTCTGGCGATAGCGCACCTTGGCGGTCAGGCGGCGCGGCGCGCTCAGGTCCACCGGGTTGACCCAGTAGATATCCGAAGCGAGCAGTGCGCGGGAGAACAGCCATGGGTGGTCATTGCCCTGGCCCACGATCAGTTCGTTGTGCTCCAGGTCCTTGACCAGCACGTACCACGGCTCGTCGCCGGCGTCTTTCAAACCGCCGATGCCCAGGCCCTGGCGCTGGCCGATGGTGTGGTACATCAGGCCGTGATGGCGGCCGATGACCTCGCCTTCGGTGGTTTTGATCTCGCCCGGTTGCGCTGGCAGGTATTGCTTGAGGAAGTCGCTGAAACGGCGCTCGCCGATAAAGCAGATCCCGGTGGAATCCTTCTTCTTGGCGGTGGCCAGGTCGTGCTGCTCGGCGATCCGGCGCACTTCGGGCTTTTCCAGTTCGCCGACCGGGAACAGGGTCTTGGCGATCTGTTCGCCGCCGACGGCGTGCAGGAAGTAGCTCTGGTCCTTGTTGGGGTCCAGGCCCTTGAGCAGTTCGGTGCGCCCGTCGATGTCACGACGGCGCACGTAGTGGCCGGTGGCAATCAGGTCGGCGCCGAGCATCATGGCGTAGTCGAGGAACGCCTTGAACTTGATCTCGCGGTTGCACAGGATGTCCGGGTTCGGCGTGCGGCCGGCCTTGTATTCGGCCAGGAAGTGCTCGAACACGTTGTCCCAGTACTCGGCGGCGAAGTTGGCGGTGTGCAGCTTGATGCCGATCTTGTCGCACACGGCCTGGGCATCCGCCAGGTCGTCCATGGCGGTGCAATATTCCGTTCCATCGTCTTCTTCCCAGTTCTTCATGAACAGGCCTTCCACCTCATAACCCTGCTCCATGAGCAGAACGGCGGAAACGGAAGAATCCACGCCGCCGGACATGCCGACGATGACGCGCTTCTTTTGTGTGTCAGAAGGGGCTGGATCACGCATAGGGTTTCAACGGGTGTCTTGAAAAAGGACGCGATTCTAACAGGCCCGAGCCTTCAAGGCTAAAGAGAAGGTCGGATCAATTCGAGACTGTGGCGAAAGCCGGCCAGATAATCATCGATACAACGGATGATCAGCTCACTGCGCCAGGCGTCGCGCAGGCCCATCAGCTCGTCACGGCTCAGCCAGCGGGCGCGCACGATGCCGTCGTCAAGTTGATAGTCCGGGCGGTGTTTCAGCGCCTTGGCGGTGAAGCAGACCCGCTGGTAGGTCACGCCGTTGCTCGGCGCGGTGTACAGGTAGATGCCGACGATGCCGGTGGCTTCGACGTCCCAGCCGGTTTCTTCGAGGGTTTCACGCACGGCGGCTTCGGTCAGGGTTTCGTGCGGATCGAGGTGGCCGGCGGGCTGGTTGAGCACGGCGCGGCCGCCCTTGAGTTCTTCGACCATCAGGAAGCGGCCGTTGTCTTCGACGATGGTGGCGACGGTGATGTGGGGTTGCCAGGTCATTGGATGCCTCTCGATTCTGAGTGCGGTGCGGTCTTCAGGCAGGATTGCAGTCGGTGTGGGAGGGGGCTTGCTCCCGATGGCGGTGGGGCAGTCGACTTGTTGGTAGCTGACTCACTGCCATCGGGAGCAAGCTCCCTCCCACATTTGAATCCGGTTTATTCGCTGGAAACACAAACCCCGGCACGGGGCCGGGGTTTGTTTGCATCCTTACAACCTTACTTCAGCTTGGCAATTGCCGCGTTGAGGGTGTTGCTCGGGCGCATGACTTTGCTGGTCAGCTCCGGGTTCGGCGCGTAGTAGCCGCCGATGTCCACTGGCTTGCCCTGTACGGCGTTGAGCTCGGCAACGATGGTTGCTTCGTTCGCGGCGAGGGTCTTGGCCAGTTCGCCGAATTGCGCTTGCAGCGCGGTGTCTTCGGTCTGTGCGGCCAGGGCTTGGGCCCAGTACAGCGCCAGGTAGAAGTGGCTACCGCGGTTGTCGATGTTGCCGACTTTGCGCGATGGCGACTTGTTGTTGTCGAGGAACTGGCCGGTGGCCTGGTCCAGGGTCTTGGACAGCACCAGGGCTTTCGGGTTGTTGTAAGTCACGCCCAAATGCTCAAGCGATGCGGCCAGGGCCAGGAACTCGCCCAGGGAATCCCAACGCAGGAAGTTTTCTTCCAGCAGTTGCTGCACGTGCTTGGGTGCCGAACCGCCAGCGCCGGTTTCGAACAGACCGCCACCGTTCATCAGCGGCACGATCGACAGCATCTTGGCGCTGGTGCCCAGTTCCATGATCGGGAACAGGTCGGTCAGGTAGTCGCGCAGTACGTTACCGGTCACCGAGATGGTGTCCAGGCCCTTGCGGGTGCGCTCCAGGGTGAACTTCATCGCGTCGACCGGCGACATGATGCGGATGTCCAGGCCGTCGGTGTTGTGGTCTTTCAGGTAGGTCTGGACTTTCTCGATCACCGCACCGTCGTGGGCGCGCTGTGGGTCCAGCCAGAAGATGGCCGGGGTGTTGCTGGCGCGGGCGCGGTTGACGGCGAGTTTGACCCAGTCCTGGATCGGCGCGTCTTTGGCCTGGCACATGCGGAAGATGTCGCCGGCTTCGACGGCCTGTTCCATCAGCAGGTTGCCCTTGCTGTCGGTAACGCGGACGACGCCGTCAGCCTTGACCTGGAAGGTCTTGTCGTGAGAGCCGTACTCTTCGGCTTTCTGTGCCATCAGGCCAACGTTCGGCACGCTGCCCATGGTGGTCGGATCGAACGCGCCATTGGCCTTGCAGTCTTCGATGACAGCTTGGTAGATGGTGGCGTAGCAGCGATCCGGGATCACGGCCTTGGTGTCGTGCAGCTGGCCGTCGGTGCCCCACATTTTGCCGGAGTCACGGATCATGGCCGGCATCGAGGCGTCGACGATCACGTCGCTCGGCACGTGCAGGTTGGTGATGCCTTTGTCGGAGTTGACCATCGCCAGGGAAGGGCGAGCGGCGTAGACCGCCTGGATATCGGCTTCGATCTGCGCTTGCTGCTCGGCCGGCAGGGCCTTGATGCGAGCGTACAGGTCGCCGATGCCGTTGTTCAGGTTGAAGCCGATCTGCTCCAGCACGGCGGCGTGCTTGGTCAGGGCGTCTTTATAGAACTCGGCAACGATCTGGCCGAACATGATCGGGTCGGAGACCTTCATCATGGTGGCTTTCAGGTGAACCGACAGCAGTACGCCTTGTTTCTTGGCGTCTTCGATTTCAGCGGCGATGAAGCTGCGCAGGGCGTTCTTGCTCAGCACGGAGCTGTCGATGATTTCGCCAGCTTGTACGGAAGTCTTTTCCTTCAGTACGGTCGCGGTGCCGTCTTTAGCGATCAGTTCGATTTTGACCGCGTCGGCTGCCTCGATCTGTACGGCTTTTTCGCTGCCGTAGAAGTCGCCGTGGCTCATGTAAGCGACGTGGGACTTCGAGTCGGCAGCCCAGGCGCCCATCTTGTGCGGGTGCTTGCGTGCGTAGTTCTTGACCGACAGCGGTGCGCGGCGGTCGGAGTTGCCTTCGCGCAGTACCGGGTTCACGGCGCTGCCCTTGATCTTGTCGTAACGAGCGCGGGTTTCTTTTTCCGCGTCGGTGGTTACGGTTTCCGGGTAGTCCGGCAGGGCGTAGCCCTTGGCTTGCAGTTCTTTGATCGCCGCCTGCAGTTGAGGCGTCGAGGCGCTGATGTTAGGCAGCTTGATGATGTTGGCTTCAGGCGTAACGGCCAGGGCGCCCAGTTCGGCGAGGTGGTCCGGGACGGCTTTGGTGCCCAGTTGCTCGGGGAAGCTTGCGAGGATGCGCCCGGCGAGGGAGATGTCGCGGGTTTCCACGGCAATATCAGCGGAAGCGGTGAAGGCCTCTACGATAGGCAGCAGTGAATAGGTGGCGAGGGCTGGTGCTTCGTCGGTGAAGGTGTAGATGATCTTCGAGCGGGTGGGCATATTCGGATTAACTCTCTTCTTTGCTGAAAGCGTGCGCAGAAACTCGAGATGCGCCGGGTAGAGCGCGTTCGTTCAAAGTCATCCATGAGCGAAAGGTCGAGGTTTCTTCGCGGTGATGTTGGGTTGCATCAGTCGAGCGTCAAGCGGGTGGACTATTGTTTAGTCCGGCTTTTCTGGCGCTGGGCGCTGCTTTCTATTGAAGAAGCAGGCAGTCGGCCGTCGTGACTCTTTGGTCAGCGGCGGCATTATACATAGGTCGCTATGCTTACGCCGAGCCTTCATACAAAAGGTGGGTCGTCCATTGGTCTAAAGGTCGCAGGGACCAAGTTGCGCCTAAAGTCGCATGATGTGCTCAAGATTGGCGCTTTTCCCTTTGCTTTCAAGCTTGTAGGCGACTAAATATGCTGTTTTCGATGCAAATGAGCGTGGCGTGAGGTTTAAGTCGTCATTTATCTGGAGTAGGCTCGAACGCAGCCAGATGTTCAATCCATAGATGGAGTTCAGCATGGGATACAAGAAGATTCAGGTTCCGGCAGTCGGCGACAAAATCACCGTCAATGCAGACCATTCTCTCAATGTTCCTGACCAACCGATCATCCCTTATATCGAAGGTGACGGTATCGGTGTCGACATCAGCCCAGTGATGATCAAGGTGGTCGACGCCGCTGTTGAAAAAGCTTACGGCGGCAAGCGCAAGATTTCGTGGATGGAAGTTTACGCCGGTGAGAAGGCGACCCAAGTCTATGACCAGGACACCTGGCTGCCCCAGGAAACCCTGGACGCGGTGCGCGATTACGTAGTCTCCATTAAAGGCCCGCTGACCACGCCGGTCGGTGGTGGCATCCGTTCGTTGAACGTGGCCCTGCGCCAACAACTCGACCTGTATGTGTGCCTGCGCCCGGTGCGCTGGTTCGAAGGCGTGCCGAGCCCGGTCAAAAAGCCTGGCGACGTGGACATGACCATCTTCCGCGAAAACTCCGAAGATATTTACGCCGGGATCGAGTGGAAAGCCGGTTCGCCGGAAGCGATCAAAGTGATCAAGTTCCTCAAGGAGGAAATGGGCGTCACCAAGATCCGTTTCGACCAGGATTGCGGTATCGGCATCAAGCCGGTGTCCAAAGAGGGCACCAAGCGCCTGGCGCGCAAGGCCCTGCAATATGTCGTGGATAACGACCGCGAGTCGCTGACCATCGTACACAAAGGCAACATCATGAAGTTCACCGAAGGTGCCTTCAAGGAATGGGCCTACGAAGTGGCGGCTGAAGAATTCGGCGCAACCCTGCTCGATGGCGGGCCGTGGATGCAGTTCAAGAACCCGAAGACCGGCAAGAATGTCGTGGTCAAAGATGCGATTGCCGATGCCATGCTGCAGCAGATCCTGCTGCGTCCGGCTGAATATGATGTGATTGCGACCCTCAACCTCAACGGTGACTACCTGTCTGACGCCCTGGCGGCGGAAGTCGGTGGTATCGGTATTGCGCCGGGCGCCAACTTGTCCGACACCGTGGCAATGTTTGAAGCCACCCACGGTACCGCGCCGAAATATGCCGGTAAGGACCAGGTCAACCCGGGTTCGCTGATCCTGTCGGCGGAAATGATGCTGCGCCACATGGGCTGGACCGAAGCGGCTGATCTGATCATCAAGGGCACCAATGGCGCTATCTCGGCCAAGACCGTGACCTATGACTTCGAGCGCCTGATGGAGGGCGCGAAGTTGGTGTCGTCGTCGGGCTTTGGCGATGCGCTGATCTCGCACATGTAAGCACGCAGGCATAAAAAACGGCTACTCCAATGGGTTGGGTGGCCGTTTTTTATTTGCATGCTTCTCGCTTGGCAGTGAATCAGGCCGTTAGCTTCTTTTCTTTTTGAGCGGCGGATACAACGGGTTTTGCAGGTGTAGTGATCGCGATTGCACAGATATTCACAGCGTGCAGCCCTTTCGGTCCCTGAATGATCTCAAAACTCACAGTTTGGCCCGCTTTCAGCGTTTTGTAGCCATCCATTTTGATCTCGGAATAATGCGCAAAAAGGTCCTCGGTCTTACCTTCTTCATTAATGAAGCCGTAACCCTTGGCATTGTTGAACCATTTGACCTTGCCACTGATCTTGACGCCAGACATACCCATATCCCTCTGCACCAGACTCCATCACTGGAGTATCATCCAGTTTATCCGTCCTAACCCGAATAAATAAGGTTGACTGCGCGGACCTTTTTTACCCACTGTGGGTTCTATTGGTTGTAACACCGATTTGCCGATAGTCAAGGTGACCGAACGGTCGGAGTTGAAATTCTGACAGGTCGCCCCCACCACTGTATTTGAACCACTGACGAACCTTTCTTTCCATGCATGCAATCAGCCAGATTCGACTAACATTCAATCAGGATCGACCGGATCACGAGCACGATGACGACGGTTCTGCAGGCATTGCTGTTCAGGAGGCCAAGCCTGCTCTACAGGCGCCGCCGATGTACAAGGTGGTTTTGTTCAACGATGACTACACACCGATGGATTTCGTGGTCGAAGTACTCGAGGTGTTTTTTAACCTGAACCGCGAGTTGGCGACCAAGGTAATGCTGGCCGTTCACACAGAAGGACGGGCAGTATGTGGAGTGTTTACCCGCGACATCGCCGAGACAAAGGCCATGCAGGTCAACCAGTACGCCAGGGAAAGCCAGCATCCGCTACTCTGTGAAATCGAGAAGGACGGTTAACGCCGACCACTTGGGTATGAGGTGAAGCTATGTTAAACCGCGAGCTCGAAGTCACCCTCAATCTTGCCTTCAAAGAGGCCCGTTCGAAGCGTCATGAATTCATGACCGTCGAGCACCTGCTGCTGGCACTTTTGGATAACGAAGCTGCCGCCACCGTTTTGCGTGCGTGCGGCGCCAACCTCGACAAACTCAAGCATGACCTGCAGGAGTTCATCGACTCCACGACGCCACTGATCCCCGTGCATGACGAGGACCGTGAAACCCAGCCGACCCTGGGCTTTCAGCGGGTATTGCAGCGTGCTGTTTTCCACGTACAGAGCTCCGGTAAGCGTGAAGTCACGGGCGCCAATGTGCTTGTCGCCATCTTCAGCGAACAGGAAAGCCAGGCAGTGTTCCTGCTCAAGCAGCAGAGCGTTGCCCGTATCGATGTCGTCAACTACATCGCCCACGGTATCTCCAAAGTGCCTGGGCACGGCGATCATTCCGAGGGTGAGCAGGAAATGCAGGACGACGAGGGCGGTGAGTCTTCTTCTTCGGGCAACCCATTGGATGCCTATGCCAGCAATCTCAATGAGCTGGCGCGCCAGGGGCGGATCGATCCGCTGGTGGGGCGCGAGGCTGAAGTTGAGCGCGTGGCGCAGATCCTCGCGCGTCGTCGCAAGAACAACCCGTTGCTGGTGGGTGAGGCGGGCGTGGGTAAAACCGCGATCGCCGAAGGCCTGGCCAAGCGTATCGTCGACAACCAGGTGCCGGACTTGCTGGCCAGCAGCGTCGTCTACTCCCTTGACCTCGGCGCGTTGCTCGCCGGGACCAAGTACCGCGGCGATTTCGAGAAGCGCTTCAAGGCGCTGCTCGGCGAGCTGAAAAAACGCCCGCAGGCGATCCTGTTCATCGATGAAATCCACACGATCATTGGGGCCGGTGCGGCCTCCGGTGGTGTGATGGATGCTTCCAACCTGCTCAAGCCGTTGTTGTCGTCGGGTGATATCCGTTGCATCGGCTCGACCACGTTCCAGGAATTCCGCGGGATCTTCGAGAAAGACCGTGCCCTGGCGCGTCGCTTCCAGAAAGTCGACGTGTCCGAACCTTCGGTTGAAGACACCATCGGCATCCTGCGTGGGCTCAAGGGGCGTTTCGAAGCGCACCATGGCATCGAGTACACCGATGAAGCGTTGCGGGCCGCTGCCGAGCTGGCGTCGCGCTACATCAACGATCGGCACATGCCGGACAAGGCCATCGACGTGATCGACGAGGCCGGTGCCTATCAGCGTCTGCAGCCGGTCGAGAAGCGTGTGAAGCGCATCGACGTGGCTCAGGTCGAGGATATCGTGGCCAAGATCGCGCGGATTCCGCCAAAACACGTCACCACCTCCGACAAAGAGCTGCTGCGTAACCTGGAGCGCGACCTCAAGCTCACCGTGTTTGGCCAGGATGCGGCCATCGACTCGCTGTCCACTGCGATCAAGTTGTCGCGGGCGGGCCTCAAGTCGCCGGACAAGCCCGTCGGTTCGTTCCTGTTCGCCGGCCCGACCGGCGTCGGCAAGACCGAAGCGGCCCGGCAGTTGGCCAAGGCCATGGGCATTGAGTTGGTGCGGTTCGACATGTCCGAATACATGGAGCGTCACACCGTGTCGCGCCTGATCGGTGCGCCTCCGGGCTATGTCGGTTTTGATCAGGGCGGCCTGTTGACCGAGGCGATCACCAAGCAACCGCATTGCGTATTGCTGCTCGATGAAATCGAGAAGGCTCACCCGGAAGTCTTCAACCTGCTGCTGCAGGTCATGGACCACGGCACCCTGACCGACAACAACGGGCGCAAGGCGGATTTCCGCAACGTGATCGTGATCATGACCACCAACGCCGGTGCTGAAACCGCGGCGCGGGCGTCGATCGGCTTTACGCATCAGGATCACTCTTCCGATGCGATGGAAGTGATCAAGAAGAGCTTCACGCCGGAGTTCCGCAACCGTCTGGACACCATTATCCAGTTTGGTCGCCTCAGCCATGAGGTCATCAAAAACGTGGTGGACAAGTTCCTCACCGAGCTTCAAGCGCAGTTGGAAGACAAGCGCGTGCAGCTGGAAGTGACGGACGCGGCGCGCAATTGGCTGGCCGAAGGTGGTTACGACGCGGCAATGGGCGCTCGCCCGATGGCGCGTCTGATCCAGGACAAGATCAAGCGGCCATTGGCCGAAGAGATCCTGTTCGGCGAGCTCTCCGACCATGGTGGCGTGGTGCATATCGACCTGAAGGACGGCGAGCTGACCTTCGAGTTCGAAACCACGGCCGAAATGGCCTGATCGTTCTGCAGCTACGCAAAAGGCGCCGAAAGGCGCCTTTTTACTGTCTTGAAATGTAATTGCCAGAACAATGGCGATCCAATGTGGGAGGGGGGAAGCTCCCTCCCGCATTGGGTTTCGGGTGTCAGGTAAATTCTATACACACAAAAACGCCCGGCATAACCGGGCGTCTTGTATTGACTTGATTAGCGGGCGCGGTAAGTGATGCGCCCTTTGCTCAAGTCATAGGGCGTCAGCTCGACGCGCACTTTGTCACCGGTAAGAATACGAATGTAGTTCTTGCGCATCTTGCCGGAGATATGCGCGGTTACGACGTGCCCATTTTCCAACTCCACACGAAACATGGTGTTGGGCAGGGTGTCGACGACAGTGCCTTCCATTTCGAAGCTGTCTTCTTTCGACATGCAGTAAAGCCCTCGGTATCCAGTGAATGGCCCGGTGCAACTGCGCCAGGCAAAAGCGGCGTGCATTGTGCCCGAAAAAGGGTGTTTAAGCCAAGAGGTTCTAGTTAAGCGTGACCCATCTTTGATTAATCAGCAGTTCAATCGGCCGATATTGGGTCTTGTAGTTCATCTTTTTGCAGTTTTTGATCCAGTATCCAAGGTACACCGCCTCCAGTTCCAGGCGCCGGGCTTCGCTGATTTGCCAGAGGATCGCGAAGCGTCCCAGGCTGCGCCGCTCTTCGTCGGGTTCATAGAAGGTGTACACCGCCGATAGGCCGTTGGGCAGCAAATCGGTCACGGCGACGGCCAGCAGGCGCCCGTCGAGTCGGAATTCGTAGAAGCGTGAGAAAGGCAGTTCACGCACCAGGAAGGTGGAAAACTGGTCGCGACTGGGTGGGAACATGTCGCCGTCGGCGTGGCGTTGTTCGATGTAGCGCTGGTAAAGATCGAAGTATTCTTCGCTGAACCTGGGGTTGGCCGCCGTGACCGTGAGGTCGGCGTTGCGCTTGAGGATGCGCTTCTGGTTGCGGTCCGGCACAAACTGCGCCACGGGAATGCGTGCCGGCACGCAGGCATTGCAGTTTTGGCAGTGCGGTCGGTACAGGTGATCGCCGCTGCGCCGAAAGCCCATTTCCGAAAGGTCGGCATACACATGCACGTCCATCGGCTGGCTGGGGTCGAGGAACAGCGTGGTGGCCTGTTCGTCGGGCAGATAGCTGCAAGAGTGGGCTTGAGTGGCATAAAACTTCAAGCGCGCCAGCTCGGTCATGATCAACCCTCGGATAAGCTTTGAAATAAGTGTAAGCCAGGTGCGAGGAAGTCGCCTAGGAAACCCACGGTCCAGCGTTGGGTTGGTCCAGATAGTCGCGCAGGAAGCCGGCGAACTCGCTGCGCGGTATGGCGCGGGCGCCCAGGCTGTGCAGGTGATCGTTGGGCATCTGGCAGTCGATCAGCACAAAACCCCATGCCTGCAGCTGCCGGGTCAGCGTGGCAAAACCGAACTTCGAGGCGTTATCGGCGCGGCTGAACATGGATTCGCCAAAAAACAGCCGGCCCATCGCCAGCCCATACAGGCCGCCCACCAGTTCGCCGTTGTCCCAGACCTCGACCGAGTGCGCGTAACCCCGCGCGTGCAGCTCCTGGTAGGCGCTCTGGATGCCTTCGGTGATCCAGGTGCCATCTGCATAGGCGCGAGGCGCGGCGCAGGCCTGGATGACCGCAGCGAAGTCCTGGTCGAAGGTCACGCGATAGCGCTGCTGGCGCAATAATTTGCCCAGGCTGCGGGATACGTGCAGTTCGTCGGGGAAAATCACCGTGCGTGGGTCCGGTGACCACCAGAGAATCGGCTGGCCTTGCGAGAACCACGGAAAGCAGCCGTGGCGATAGGCCTGGATCAGTCGCTCGGCCGACAGGTCGCCACCGGCGGCGAGCAGGCCATTGGGTTCGCGCATGGCTTTGGCCAGCGGCGGGAAGGTCAGGGTGTCGCGTTGTAACCAGGTCAGCATGGCATCCAGGCTTACGGAAGGGGAGGGGAGTGGCAGGCGTCGGGCCTGCCCAGAGGGTTGATTATTGTCGACCCGGCGTCAGGGGGCCAGCCCGAATCGGGCATTGCTGTGGATTAGCATGAGCGGGTGTTTCTGCAACTCTCTCGCAGAGACGTGGTCGTATTCGGGGCTGCCCCATGCAGGCCAATTGCCAAGCTTGCCTGGATTGCTAAAAACAGCGCATAAGCCTTTGTCAGCAAAGACAATGCATGCTCAAATTGAACAGTGTGTGACACTTGAATTGTCCAGGCTGCCGCGCAAGGGGCAAGGGCGTGGCATCGCGGACACAAACCCGTACAATGCGGGCATTCTGGCGTTATCGCCGTTTCACTCGTCAATCGCTCGGTGTTAAAGGTAGATTTAACGGCGTTCGTTTATTTTTCGGCTGCTCGGATTGGGCGGCAGTGTGCAGTCATTCAACAGATGGACGCGCTAAAGGCGCAGGAAAAGACCCGTTTTGAAGAAATCCACCGCGACACAAAAAACAGTCGTGCCGGCCTGGCGTCAGCACCTGCATTATCGGCTCAAGGAAGGTGCGCTGATCGCCATCGGCGCGCTGTGCCTGTTCCTGATGATGGCCTTGCTCACCTATGGCAAGGACGATCCGGGCTGGAGCCACAACAGCAAGATCGATGACGTGCAGAACTTCGGTGGGCCTGCCGGTTCCTACAGCGCCGATATCCTGTTCATGGTGCTGGGTTATTTCGCGTACATCTTCCCGTTGCTGCTGGCGATCAAGACCTGGCAGATCTTCCGCCAGCGTCATGAGCCGTGGCAGTGGAGCGGCTGGCTGTTTTCCTGGCGCCTGATCGGCCTGGTGTTTCTGGTGCTGTCCGGCGCGGCGCTGGCGCATATCCATTTCCATGCGCCGACCGGCCTGCCGGCGGGCGCTGGCGGCGCGCTGGGTGAGAGCCTCGGCGACCTGGCCCGCAAGACCCTGAATATCCAGGGCAGCACGCTGATGTTTATCGCGCTGTTCCTGTTCGGCCTCACCGTGTTCACCGACCTGTCGTGGTTCAAAGTGATGGACGTGACCGGCAAAATCACCCTCGACCTGCTGGAGCTGTTCCAGGGCGCCGCGAACCGCTGGTGGGCGGCCCGGGTGGAGCGCAAGCGCATGGTGGCCCAATTGCGCGAGGTGGACACCCGCGTCAACGAGGTCGTGGCCCCGAGCACGCCGGACCGGCGTGAACAGGCCAAGGTCAAGGAACGCCTGATCGAACGCGAACAAGCCCTGAGCAAGCACATGTCGGAGCGCGAGAAACAGGTGCCGCCGGTGATTGCCCCGGCGCCGTCCAAGGCTCCCGAACCGAGCCATCGCGTGCAGAAAGAAAAACAGGCGCCGTTGTTTGTCGACAGCGCGGTCGAAGGCACGCTGCCGCCGATCTCGATTCTCGACCCGGCCGAGAAGAAACAGCTCAACTATTCCCCGGAGTCCCTGGCGGCCGTCGGCCATCTGCTGGAAATCAAACTCAAGGAATTCGGCGTCGAAGTCTCGGTGGACTCGATCCACCCCGGCCCGGTGATTACCCGTTACGAAATCCAGCCAGCGGCCGGGGTCAAGGTCAGCCGAATCTCCAACCTGGCCAAAGACCTCGCCCGCTCCCTGGCCGTGACCAGCGTGCGCGTGGTGGAAGTGATCCCCGGCAAAACCACCGTGGGCATCGAGATTCCCAACGAAGACCGCCAGATCGTGCGCTTCTCCGAGGTGCTGTCGACCCCGGAATACGACAACTTCAAATCGCCGGTTACCCTGGCCCTGGGCCATGACATCGGCGGCAAGCCGGTAATCACCGACCTGGCGAAAATGCCTCACCTGCTCGTGGCCGGTACCACCGGTTCGGGTAAGTCGGTGGGGGTCAACGCGATGATCCTGTCGATCCTGTTCAAGTCCGGCCCGGAAGACGCCAAGCTGATCATGATCGACCCGAAGATGCTCGAATTGTCGATCTACGAAGGCATTCCGCACTTGCTCTGCCCGGTGGTCACCGATATGAAGGACGCCGCCAACGCCCTGCGCTGGAGCGTTGCCGAGATGGAGCGGCGCTACAAGCTGATGGCGAAGATGGGCGTGCGCAACCTGTCGGGCTTCAATGCCAAGGTCAAGGAAGCCCAGGACGCCGGCACGCCGCTGACCGACCCGCTGTACAAGCGCGAAAGCATCCACGACGAAGCGCCATTGCTGACCAAGTTGCCGACCATCGTCGTGGTGGTCGACGAATTTGCCGACATGATGATGATCGTCGGCAAGAAGGTTGAAGAGTTGATCGCACGTATCGCACAGAAGGCGCGTGCTGCCGGTATCCACTTGATCCTCGCCACCCAGCGGCCGTCGGTGGATGTGATCACCGGTCTGATCAAGGCCAACATCCCGACGCGCATGGCGTTCCAGGTGTCGAGCAAGATCGACTCGCGCACCATCATCGACCAGGGCGGCGCCGAACAATTGCTGGGCCACGGTGACATGCTCTACATGCCGCCGGGCACCAGCCTGCCGATTCGCGTGCATGGTGCGTTCGTTTCCGACGATGAAGTGCATCGCGTGGTGGAAGCCTGGAAACTGCGCGGTGCGCCGGAATACAACGACGACATCCTCGCCGGTGTTGAAGAAGCCGGCAGCGGCTTCGACGGCGGCAGCAGTGGTGGCGACGATGATGCCGAAACCGACGCGCTGTACGACGAAGCGGTGGCCTTCGTGTTGGAAAGCCGTCGCGCCTCGATCTCCGCCGTGCAGCGCAAGCTGAAAATCGGCTACAACCGCGCCGCCCGCATGATCGAAGCCATGGAAAATGCCGGCGTCGTCACCGCAATGAACACCAACGGCTCGCGCGAAGTCATCGCCCCCGGGCAGATGCGCGACTGATCACGCGCCGCGTGGCAGCACGCGGCGCGCCCTAACGACTCAATGAGGACTCCCATGCGTCTTATCCGCATGCTGTTGTTGCCGGCACTGGCCCTGACTGCTGTTTCGGCTCACGCTGATCCGGCCTCCGTCGCCAGCCTGACCAACCTGCTGGACAAATCCAAGACCCTGACCGCGCGCTTCTCCCAACTGACCCTGGATGCCGGCGGCACCCAGTTGCAGGAAACCGCCGGTGAAATGGCCGTGCAGCGCCCTGGGCTGTTCTACTGGCACACGGAAGGGAAGGCCGAGCAGACCATCGTTTCCGATGGACAGAAAGTCACGCTGTGGGACCCGGACCTGGAACAGGCGACCATCAAAAAGCTCGATCCGCGCTTGAACCAGACCCCGGCGCTGTTGCTGTCGGGCGATGTGTCGAAGATCAACGACAGCTTCGAGATCACCTCCAAGCAAACCAGTAACGTGATCGAATTCACCCTCAAGCCGAAATCCAAGGACACGCTGTTCGACAGCCTGCACCTTTCGTTCGGTAACGGCGTGATCAATAACATGCGCCTGATCGACAGCGTCGGCCAGCGCACCGATATCCTGTTCACCGGGGTCAAGGCCAACGTGCCGGTGCCCGCGTCCACGTTCAAGTTCGACATCCCCAAGGGTGCCGACGTGATCCAGGAATAACCTGCCTAGAGGTTTCAAACGCTGCCCATGGACCTGTTTCGAAGTGACCCGATCGCTCAACCCCTGGCCGCACGCTTGCGTTCGACCAACCTGGATGAGTACGTCGGTCAGGAACACCTGCTCGCTCGCGGCAAGCCTTTGCGCGAAGCCCTGGAGCAGGGTGCGCTGCACTCGATGATTTTCTGGGGGCCGCCGGGGGTGGGTAAAACCACGCTGGCGCGGCTGTTGGCGAAAGTCTCGGATGCCCACTTCGAAACGGTCTCGGCGGTGCTGGCTGGGGTCAAGGAGATCCGCCAGGCCGTGGAAGTGGCCAAGCAGCAGGCCGGGCAATACGGCAAGCGCACCATCTTGTTCGTCGACGAAGTGCATCGCTTCAACAAGTCGCAGCAGGACGCGTTCTTGCCGTATGTCGAAGACGGCACGCTGATTTTTATCGGTGCGACCACCGAGAACCCGTCCTTCGAATTGAACAACGCCTTGCTCTCGCGGGCGCGGGTGTATGTGCTCAAGAGCCTGGATGAAGCGGCGATGCAAAAGCTGCTGCAGCGCGCCTTGAGCGAAGACAAGGGCTTGGGCAAGCGCCAGTTGAGCCTCAGCGATGAAGGCTTCAAGATCCTGTTCAGCGCCGCCGACGGCGATGGGCGGCGCTTTCTGAACCTGCTGGAGAACGCCTCCGACCTGGCCGAGGACGGCAGCGAGATTGGCGTCGAACTCCTGCAAAGCCTGCTCGGCGACACGCGCCGGCGTTTCGACAAGGGTGGCGAAGCGTTCTACGATCAGATTTCGGCGCTGCACAAATCGGTGCGCGGCTCCAACCCCGACGGCGCGTTGTACTGGTTCGCGCGCATGATCGACGGTGGCTGCGACCCGCTCTACCTCGCACGCCGCGTGGTGCGTATGGCCAGCGAAGACATCGGCAACGCCGACCCCCGCGCCTTGAGCCTGTGCCTCGCGGCGTGGGAAGTGCAGGAGCGCCTGGGCAGCCCCGAAGGCGAACTGGCGGTGGCCCAGGCCATTACCTACCTGGCCTGCGCGCCGAAAAGCAACGCGGTGTACATGGGCTTCAAATCGGCACTGCGCGCCGCGGCCGAACATGGCTCCCTTGAAGTGCCGCTGCACCTGCGCAATGCGCCGACCAAATTGATGAAACAACTGGGTTACGGCGATGAATACCGCTACGCCCACGATGAGCCGGACGCCTATGCCGCCGGCGAAGATTACTTCCCCGACGCGCTTGAGCCGCAGCCGTTCTACCAGCCGGTGCCCCGTGGCCTGGAACTGAAGATCGGTGAAAAGCTCAATCACCTCGCTCAACTCGACCGTCTCAGCCCCAAACAGCGGAGAAAGTAGTGCTCAAGACGATTCTTGCCGTGTCCGTTGCCGGCATCGCTGGTACATTATTGCGTTTCGCCACTGGTAATTGGGTTAACGCCAACTGGCCGAGGCATTTTTATACGGCGACCCTGGCGGTCAACCTGGTGGGCTGCCTGATCATCGGGCTGTTGTACGGTTGGTTCCTGTTGCGCCCGGAAGTGCCGATTGAAATTCGTGCCGGCTTGATTGTCGGCTTTGTAGGCGGTCTGACGACCTTTTCATCCTTTTCACTGGATACGGTGCGCCTGCTGGAAAGCGGGCAGGCCCTGGTCGCCTTCGGGTACCTGGGCATCAGCGTGTTCGGCGGGCTGCTCGCCACCTGGGCCGGCCTGTCCTTGACCAAACTTTGATAAACGAGAGACCGACATGCTCGATTCCAAACTGTTACGTAGCAACCTTCAGGACGTAGCGGACCGCCTGGCATCCCGTGGCTTTGCCTTGGATGTTGCGCGCATCGAAGCGCTGGAAGAACAGCGCAAGACCGTCCAGACCCGCACCGAAGCACTGCAGGCTGAGCGTAATGCGCGTTCCAAGTCCATCGGGCAAGCCAAGCAGCGCGGTGAAGACATCGCGCCGTTGATGGCGGATGTCGAGCGCATGGGCACCGAGCTGTCCGACGGCAAACTCGAACTGGACAAGATCCAGGGCGAGCTGGATTCGATCCTGCTGGGCATTCCGAACCTGCCGCACGAGTCGGTGCCGGTCGGTGCGGACGAAGACGGCAACGTCGAAGTGCGCCGCTGGGGCACGCCAAAGGCCTTTGATTTCGCGATCAAGGACCACGTCGCCCTGGGCGAACTGAACGGCGGCCTGGATTTCGAAACCGCCGCCAAGCTGTCCGGTGCGCGCTTTGCCTTGCTGCGCGGCCCGATTGCCCGCCTGCATCGCGCCCTGGCGCAGTTCATGATCAACCTGCACACCGGCGAGCACGGCTACGAAGAGGCCTACACCCCGTATCTGGTTCAGGCGCCGGCCCTGCAGGGCACCGGCCAGTTGCCGAAGTTCGAGGAAGACCTGTTCAAGATCAGCCGCGATGGCGAAGCCGACCTGTACCTGATCCCGACCGCCGAAGTGTCGCTGACCAACATCGTCGCCGGCGAGATCCTCGACGCCAAGCACCTGCCGCTCAAGCTCGTCGCCCACACGCCGTGCTTTCGCAGTGAAGCCGGTGCATCGGGGCGCGACACTCGCGGCATGATCCGCCAGCACCAGTTCGACAAAGTCGAGATGGTGCAGGTTGTCGAGCCGTCGACCTCCATGGAAGCCCTCGAAGGCCTGACCGCCAACGCCGAACGCGTGCTGCAACTGTTGGAGCTGCCGTACCGCGTGCTGGCGCTGTGTACCGGCGACATGGGGTTCAGCGCCGTGAAGACCTACGACCTCGAAGTGTGGGTGCCGAGCCAGGACAAATACCGCGAGATCTCGTCGTGCTCCAACTGCGGTGATTTCCAGGCCCGTCGCATGCAGGCGCGTTTCCGCAACCCGGAAACCGGCAAGCCGGAACTGGTGCATACCCTCAACGGTTCGGGCCTGGCTGTAGGCCGTACCCTGGTGGCCGTGCTCGAAAACTACCAGCAGGCCGACGGTTCGATCCGTGTGCCGGACGTGCTCAAGCCGTACATGGCGGGCATCGAGGTCATCGGCTAAATGGAATTTCTGCCGCTGTTTCATAACCTGCGCGGCAGTCGTGTGTTGGTCGTCGGTGGCGGGGAGATTGCCTTGCGCAAGTCCCGCCTGCTGGCCGACGCCGGTGCGCTGCTGCGGGTGGTTGCTCCCCAGATCGAAGACCAGTTGCGTGAACTGGTGCTGGGCAGTGGCGGGGAACTGATCGTGCGCGGTTATCAGGAGGCCGACCTTGACGGTTGCACCCTGATCATCGCCGCAACGGACGACGAACCACTGAACGCGCAAGTGTCCAGTGATGCCAAGCGCCGCTGCGTACCGGTCAACGTGGTGGATGCGCCAGCCCTGTGCAGCGTGATCTTCCCGGCGATTGTCGACCGTTCGCCCTTGGTGATCGCGGTGTCCAGCGGCGGCGATGCGCCGGTGTTGGCGCGCTTGATCCGGGCCAAGCTGGAAACCTGGATTCCGTCCACGTATGGCCAGTTGGCCGGGCTGGCGGCGCGCTTTCGGGCCCAGGTCAAGCGTTTGTACCCGGACGTGCAGCAGCGCCGCGCGTTCTGGGAAGAAGTCTTCCAGGGCCCGATTGCCGACCGGCAACTGGCCGGGCAGGGTGATGAAGCCGAGCGTTTGCTGATCGAAAAGGTCAACGGCGCGCCGCCTTATGCGCCGGGCGAAGTCTACCTGGTGGGCGCCGGCCCCGGCGATCCGGACCTGTTGACCTTCCGCGCCTTGCGTTTGATGCAGCAAGCCGATGTGGTGCTCTACGACCGTCTGGTGGCCCCAGCGATTCTTGAGCTGTGCCGTCGTGATGCCGAGCGCGTCTACGTGGGCAAGCGTCGCGCCGATCACGCCGTGCCCCAGGACCAGATCAACCAGCAATTGGTCGACCTGGCCAAGCAAGGCAAGCGCGTGCTGCGCCTCAAGGGCGGCGATCCATTCATCTTCGGCCGTGGCGGCGAAGAGATCGAAGAACTGGCGGCCCATGGCATTCCGTTCCAGGTGGTGCCGGGGATCACGGCGGCCAGCGGCTGCGCGGCGTATGCCGGGATTCCGCTGACCCACCGTGACTATGCGCAATCGGTACGCTTTATCACCGGGCACCTGAAGAACGGCACCTCGGACCTGCCTTGGGGTGATCTGGTGGGCCCGTCGCAGACCCTGGTGTTCTACATGGGCTTGATCGGTTTGCCGATCATCTGCGAACAACTCATCAAGCATGGACGTTCGGCGGACACGCCAGCGGCGTTGATCCAGCAGGGCACCACGTCCAACCAGCGCGTGTTCACCGGCACCCTGGCCGACCTGCCGCGCCTGGTGGCGGAGCATGAAGTGCATGCGCCGACGCTGGTGATCGTGGGTGAAGTGGTGGTGCTGCGCGAGAAGCTCAAATGGTTTGAAGGCGCCCAGGTCTGAGCCTGAATGCATCAGGGGCAAGCCCCCTCCCACATTTTGGAATGCCTTCCAATGTGGGAGGGGCTTGCCCCCGATGAGGCCATTAGATCCAACCCATCCTCTGGATCAGCGCCAGACGCCCTTACCGCTCAACCGCCCGCGATCATGCTGGGCATCAAACACCTGCAACGGCCCCTTGGGCACAATCCCCGTCGGATTGATGGTGCGGTGGCTGGCATAGTAATGCCCCTTGATGTGCGCAAAGTCGACCGTCTCGGCCACTCCCGGCCATTGATAGATTTCCCGCAACCAATTCGACAGATTCGGATAATCCGCAATCCGCCGCAGGTTGCATTTGAAGTGGCTGTAATACACCGCATCAAATCGAATCAGCGTGGTAAACAGCCGAACATCCGCCTCGGTCAGGTACTCACCGGCCAGGTAGCGATGCTCGCCCAGGTGCTGTTCCAAGTGGTCCAGTTCGGCAAACACATCATCGAACGCACGCTCATAGGCCTGCTGCGAGGTGGCGAAGCCTGCGCGGTACACGCCGTTGTTCACGGCGGGGTAGATGCGCTCGTTCAGCGCATCGATGCGCGGGCGCAGAGCCTCGGGGTAGAAGTCCAGGGTGTTGCCGGTCAGCCCGTTGAACGCGCTGTTGAACATGCGGATGATCTCCGCTGATTCATTGCTGACGATGCGCTTGAGTTGTTTGTCCCACAGCACCGGCACCGTGACGCGCCCGGTGTAATCGGCCGTGTCGGCGGTGTAGCGCTGGTGCATGAACGCGAAGCCATCCAGCGAGTCGCCGCTGGAGCCGCGGGCTTTGTCGAAGGTCCAGCCGTTTTCCAGCATCAGCCAGCTGACCACGGACACGTCGATCAGACCTTCCAGCCCTTTGAGTTTGCGCAGGATCAGCGTGCGATGGGCCCACGGGCAGGCGAGCGACACATACAGGTGGTAACGACCGGCTTCGGCCTTGAAGCCAGCTTTGCCGCTGGGGCCGGGCTGGCCGTCAGCGGTCACCCAGTGGCGGCGTTGTGCCTGTTCCCGCTGGAACGCGCCATCCGCGCTACTTTCGTACCACTGGTCGTGCCAGCGTCCTTCAATCAGCAAACCCATGACTGGCTCCTTGGCTAATAAGCGTTGGAGTCCAGTCTAAAGGGATGAGTTCGAACTAAAAGCGCAAAGATTGCGGGGGAATGATCGATTAAATCGATTTATCCCGTGCGTCCCAGTATTGCTGGGCCAATTCGAACGCTTGCTCCCGCGGATGCCCGAGGCCGCGCAAGGCCAGGGCCATGGTGGCGATCAAGGCGAGTTGCGGGTAGCTGTCCTCGACCTCGCCGCGCCACAGCGCTTTCAACTTTTCGGGCTCCAGGCTGGCCGGTTTGACATGGCGCTGGGCGGCGAGGGCGGGCCATTCTTCGTCCCAGCTTTCGCCACCGGTGCTGCCGTAGAGGTGGCTGATCGTGTCGGGGTTGATCTCGATTTCGCCGCCATCGCCCTTGACCACAATCACCGTGTCGCCGAGCAGGCCGCTGGCATCGCGGTGTACGCCCTGGTAGCCGGGATGGAAGATGCTTTGCAGGCCGCAGCGTGCATTCAGCGGGTTGAGCAGGCGTGCCAGGGAGTGGATCGGCGAGCGCAGGCCCAGGGTGTTGCGCAGGTCGATCATGCGTTGCAGTTGCGGGGCCCAGTCGCCCAGCGGGATGAATGCCAGGTTGCCGTGCTCGAAGGCCGTCTCGACCTGCTGCCAATTGCGGCACAGCGGGATCTGTAGACTTTCCAGCAATTGCTCGGTGTACAGCCGGCCGGCCGTGTGGGCGCCGCCGCCATGCATGAGGATGCGTACACCGTTCTGCGCCAGGCACTTGGCGGCCAGCAGGAACCACGGCAGGTGGCGCTTTTTGCCGGCATAGGTCGGCCAGTCGATATCCACCTTCAGTGCCGGTGCGTGCAGGCGCTCGCGCACCGCTTCGGTGAAACCGGCGAGTTCTTCCGGGCTTTCCTCTTTGTGGCGCAGCAGCATGAGGAAGGCGCCGAGTTGGGTGTCTTCGACTTTTTCGTCAAGCAGCATGCCCATGGCTTCGCGGGCTTCTTCGCGGGTCAGGTTGCGCGCACCGCGCTTGCCTTTGCCCAGGATACGCACGAACGGCGCAAACGGGTGCTCGGCAGGGGTTTCGAGGGTCAGCGGAGCAAAGTCGGTCATAAGCAATTCGTCGGTCTGGGCAGGCCGGCCAGCTTGGCGGCGAGTTTGGCGGGAGTGCCGTTGAACAGTTTGTTGAGGTGCAGGCTGTTGCCCTTGTCCGCGCCCAGCTTCAAGGCGGTGTACTTGATCAGCGGGCGTGTGGCGGGGGACAGCTGGAACTCTTGATAAAACTGGCGCAGCAGCTCGAGGATTTCCCAATGCGCCGGGGTCAGCTCGAGGGCTTCGGCGGCGGCGAGGGCGTTGGCCACGTCGGCCGACCACTCGTTCAGGTCGACTAGGTAGCCGTCCTTGTCCAGTTCGAGGGTGCGCGCGCCCACGGTCAGGGTGTTCATAGCCAGGTGTTGACCTTGTCGTAGTCGATCGACAGTTGCACGAAACCTGGGTAATCCACGCAGTCGGCCCAGTCGGGCAGCGGCAGGTTGCGCGCCAGGCTGTCTTCGGCCAGCACAAAGACCTTCACGCCTTTGGTCAGCAGCGCCGGGTGACGCAGCCCGTAGGCGCCGTCGCCACAGAGCAGGATCGCATCGTCGCTGCCACAGACGCGCAGGCAGCTGTCGAGGCGGCTATCGGTAAACGGGGAGTGGGACACCACATGTAAAGTCGACATCAGAGGGTTATCACCTGGTCGTAACGGTCAATCAACTGGGAAATCTGTTCGTCGTTCAGCGGCTGTGCATTGACCGGGTGCGTCAGCCCGCGCGCAGCCAGGCTGTGGCCGCAGGCAAACACCTCATCGATACCGAACAGCCCCAGTGCCTGCAGGTTGGCGCCGAGGTCTTTTTGCTGCACGGCTTTGGCGTCCTGGTGCGGCGCCAGTTGGAACACGCCGTCATCCAGGAACAACAGGCCGATGGGCAGATCGAACGCGCCGCCGGCCAATACGATATCCAGGGCTTCCCGCGCGCTCGGCCCGGACCACGGTGCCTGGCGGCTGATCACCAGCAAGGATTTGGACATGTCACGGCCCTCCAAAACAGATCAGGCGGTCGGCGGCCTGGGTCGCGTCGTGCAATTGCCCAAGGCCCGACAGCTCCCATGGCGCCTCCAGGTTCACCGCGCTGCGTTGGTAACGCGCGGCTTCTTCGCTGTCGAGCACGCCACGGCGCAGAGCGGCGGCGATGCACACCACGGCGTCCAACTGATGCACGCTGACAAACTCACGCCATTGGCGAGCGATGTCTTGCTCATCCTGTGGCGCAACGATGGTGTTGGAGGCACTGTAGACGCCGTCCTGATAAAAAAACAGGCGCACAATCTCGTGCCCGCCGGCCAGCGCCGCCTGGGCGAACAGCAAGGCGCGACGCGAGGAGGGCGCATGGGCGGCGGAAAACAGTGCTATCGCAAATTTCATGGAACCTCCTGCAAGCAAACGTGGGCCAATGATAAGGCCGCCGCCGGGAAAAAGCCCGCCGTGATCAAAACGGTCACTGCCGATGATCGTTCTGACGATTGCCGTCGGCGCTGAAGGCTGACTACGCTGTCGCCAGTCGAATCGGAAACGGAGTCTCCATGTCAGGTCCCTTGGCGTCCCTTAAAGTACTGGATTTTTCCACCTTGCTGCCCGGCCCGTTTGCGTCGCTGATGCTGGCGGACATGGGCGCCGAGGTGCTGCGCATCGAATCGCCCACGCGCATGGACCTGCTGCGCGTGCTGCCGCCCCACGATCAGGGCACCTCGGCCAGCCATGCTTACCTCAATCGCAATAAGCGCAGCCTCGCCCTGGATCTGAAGCAGGCCGAGGCGCTGGAGATTGTGCGCGAGCTGGTCAAGGGCTACGACATCGTGCTCGAACAGTTTCGCCCCGGGGTGATGGAGCGCCTGGGCCTGGGGTATGCGGCGTTGAAGGCGATCAACCCGCGGCTGATTTACGTGTCGATCACTGGGTACGGTCAGACCGGCCCCTACAAGGACCGCGCCGGGCACGACATCAACTACCTGGCGTTGGCCGGAGTGGCCAGCCATACCGGGCGGCGGGACAGCGGGCCGCTGCCGTTGGGCGTGCAATTGGCGGATGTCGCCGGCGGCTCGCTGCACGCGGTGGTGGGCCTGCTCGCGGCGGTGATTGCGCGGCAACAGAGCGGCGTTGGTCAATACCTGGATGTGAGCATGACCGACTGCTCGTTCAGCTTGAATGCCATGGCCGGCGCTGGCTACCTGGCCTGTGGCGTGGAGCCGGGGTGGGAGACCCATGTGCTCAATGGCGGCAGTTTCTACGATTATTACCGTTCCCGCGATGGGCGCTGGATGTCGGTCGGCAGTCTGGAACCGGCATTCATGCAGCAATTGTGCGCCGCGTTGGGGCGACCGGAACTGGCGGCACAAGGCTTGTCGCCCGAGCCTGAGCAGCAAAAGGCGCTCAAGCAGGCGCTGCAGGTTGAGTTCGAGAAGCGCAGCTTCGAGGAATTGTGCGAGTTGTTTACCGGGGTCGATGCGTGCGTCGAACCGGTGCTGAGCCTGAGCGAAGCCGTGGAGCATCCGCAGTTGAAGGCGCGGGAACTGGTCACCCAGGTGCCGCGGCCCGACGGCTCGACCCAGGCGCAGATGGCTTGCCCGCTGAAGTTCTCCGAAGGGTTGCCAGCCCCTCGGCATATCGGGGCCGCGGTGGGCGCGCACAGTGATGAAGTGCTGATGGAGTTGGGCTTGAGCTCACAGCGCATCAGCGCGTTGCGTGCTGCCAAGGTGATTGTGTAGTGACTGGGCGGGCCTCATCGGGGGCAAGCCCCCTCCCACATTTTGACCCTGTTCACAGAGCTAATTGTGGGAGGGGGCTTGCCCCCGATGAGGCCCCCACACACACCGCATATTTCACTCAACACGAGTTTCCCCGGTAAACACCAACGTCTGCCGACAGCGCCTGCACAGATAACGCCGCCCCTGCCTCACCAACCCATGGCGCTGTGACGAAAACGGGAAGTCGCTGTCGGCACATGGGCAGCGGTAGATATAGCGGGTCACTTGGCGGCGCTTGACCTCATAGGTGTGGCAACGGTCTGGCGGCAGTTCATACACGCCGCGCATGATCAGTTGCCATTCCTCGCCATGGGGCTGGATGCGCTCGCCAAACAATTGGTGGGCGATCAGGTGCGCCACTTCATGGGCCACGGTCTGTTTCAGGAAGTGTTGGCTGTTTTCGCGGTACAACTGTGGGTTGAAGCGCAGCAGGTTTTCGTGCAAATGCGCGACACCGGCTTTCTGGCCCCGCAACTTGAGGCTGACCTGGGGGCGTTTGAAGCTTCGTTTGAAAAAGGATTCGGCTAGCAGGAAACAATCTTCGACGCGGGTATTGAGTTGCTCGGGCATGCTGTACATCTCTCCAGAGGTGGCCAGTATGCCGCAAAGGCGGGTGTTTCCGAATCGGTCAGGCGCCGAATGGTCATGCATGACGCACAAAGCCACCTTGCGGTGGCCTTGCCTGCTGGGTGAAACCGCTTAGTTGGTATAGATCGGGCCAACGCCCAGGCCCCAGACGATCACGGTGAACGCCATGATTGCCACCAGCACGACCAGGCCCACGGCCAGCACCGAGCTGGAAAACAGGAAGCCTTCGTCCGGATCGATGCTCATGAACGTCGGTAACCCCACATACAGCAGGTACACCGTGTAACAGATCGCTGCCGTGCCGACGACCATCCCCAGCCACATGTGCGGGTAGAGCGCCGCCAGCCCGCCGATGAACAACGGTGTCGCGGTGTAGGTGGCAAAGGCGACACAACGCGCCATGCTGGGGCTGGCGTCGTAGGTGCGCGCCATCCAGTGAATGAAGGCGCCCATGATCGCTACGCCGCCGAGCATCGCCAGGTACGACATGACGGTCATCCACAAGGCGCTTTCCTGGGTCAGCATGACCGGGGAACGACTGCCGATGACCCAGCCGACCTGGGTGGTGCCGATAAAAGCTGATACGGCGGGGATCGCCGCGAGAATCAAGGTGTGAGTGAGGTACATGTGGCTGACGCTTTCTTCTTTATCGCCACGAATTTCCCGCCATTCCTGGTCGGGATGGGTAAAAAGCCCCACGACGTGATGGATCATGCCAGTCACTCCTGTCGTTATTACCATCGCCCCCCATCGGAGCGCCCACGGGCCAGATGGCCTGAAAGGTCTGGATAGTTATGTGCGACCTCAAGTCGCAGTATAGGAAGTGATGACCGGAAAAACCGTAGGGCTTTAGAGCAAATTGCGCTGTAAACAGTGGGCTTAATCGCGGCGCGGTCTGTCGTTGGCAATGCACTCAAGTGGGGGAGGAGGTTTGCTCCCTCCCGCATTGGAACTTGGTCAACCTTACCGGTAAAATACCGCGCTTTTCGTCACACACCTCTAGCGGATCCAAGCGCCATGGGCACTCTTACGGTCAACCAGAACAAACTGCAAAAACGCCTGCGTCGCCTGGCCGGTGAAGCGGTCGCCGATTTCAACATGATCGAGGACGGCGACAAGGTCATGGTCTGCCTCTCCGGCGGCAAAGACAGCTACACCATGCTCGACGTGCTGCTGCACCTGCAAAAGGTTGCGCCGATCAAGTTCGAGATCGTTGCCGTCAACATGGACCAGAAACAACCGGGCTTCCCCGAAGACGTGCTGCCGGCCTACCTCAAGACACTGGGCATCGAGTACCACATCGTCGAAAAAGACACCTATTCGGTGGTCAAGGAACTGATCCCGGAGGGCAAGACCACCTGCTCGCTGTGTTCGCGCCTGCGCCGTGGCACGCTCTACACGTTTGCCGATGAGATCGGTGCGACCAAGATGGCCCTGGGGCATCACCGCGACGATATCGTCGAGACATTCTTCCTCAACATGTTCTTCAACGGCTCCCTCAAGGCCATGCCGCCCAAGCTGCGCGCCGATGATGGACGCAACGTGGTGATTCGCCCGCTGGCGTATTGCAACGAGAAGGACATCCAGGCCTACTCCGACTTCAAGCAATTCCCGATCATCCCGTGCAACCTGTGCGGCTCCCAGGAAAACCTGCAGCGCCAGGTGGTCAAGGAGATGCTCCAGGACTGGGAACGCAAGACCCCAGGGCGTACCGAGAGTATCTTCCGCAGCTTGCAGAACGTGATCCCGTCGCAGTTGGCCGACCGTAACCTGTTCGACTTCACCAGCCTGCGTATCGACGAGAACGCCGCTTCGCGCTTCGTCAACGTGGTGAACCTCTGACGTTTCTCAACGCTCTGAACGACGGCGCTCACAGGCGCCGTTTTCATTTCAATCCCCAGGAGAGGGCATGCGCGATTACAAGTGGCTGCACGAATATTGTCTGAACCGCTTCGGTTCGGCGGCCGAACTGGAAGCCCGTCTGCCTGTGCCCAAGACGCCGGCGCAATTACGCCAGATCAGTGATGATCGCTACCTGTCGACCCTGGCGCTGCGGGTTTTCCGCGCCGGGCTCAAGCACAGCGTGGTGGATGCCAAATGGCCTGCATTCGAGCAGGTGTTCTTTGGCTTCGATCCGGAAAAAGTCGTGCTGATGGGCGCCGAGCACCTGGAGCGCTTGATGCAGGACACGCGCATCATCCGCCACCTGGGCAAGCTCAAGAGTGTGCCGCGCAACGCGCAGATGATCCTGGATATCGCCCAGGAGAAGGGTAGCTTCGGCGCGTTTATCGCCGACTGGCCGGTGACCGATATCGTCGGTTTATGGAAATACCTGAGCAAGCACGGTCATCAGTTGGGCGGGCTGTCGGCGCCGCGCTTCCTGCGCATGGTGGGCAAGGATACGTTCGTGCCGAGCGATGATGTGGTCGCGGCCCTGCACGCGCAGAAGATCGTCGACAAGGCCCCCACCAGCCTGCGCGACCTGGCGACGGTGCAAGGGGCGTTCAACCAGTGGCATGCCGAGAGCGGGCGGCCGATGTGTCAGTTGTCGATGATGCTGGCGTATACGGTCAATCATTGAGACCGAGGTGATGCCATCGTGGGCAAGCCCACTCCCACAGGAAACTGCATTTCAACTGTGAGCTTGTCCGCGATGATGGCGGGTCAGGCCGGCTGACCCTCGCCGGCCAAGCGCCGATCCAACTGGAACCGCCAGCGCACATACAGCAACGCCGTACAGAACAGCGCCAGGCTCGCCAGCATTTCCAGCACGCCGAACCACTGGCGGTTCGGGTCATACGCCGCCAGTGCGCCCTTGATGAAATACAGGTTCACCACAAAGCACATCCACGAATGCCCGCGTGCGCTGCCGATCAGTATCCCCGGCGCCAGCACCAGCAGCGGCACCAGTTCGATCAGCAGGATCACCCACGGCCGTGCGCCGTGCAGGTCGGCGACGAACAGGTAATACACGCAGAGCAGGCCCACCAGGCCGAAAAACGCCAGCAGGCTCAGGGCGCGTGCGACTTTGACCCGCGGCTCCAGCCACGCCTGGGGTGGCAGGATCTTAGGTTTTTTGGCCACGGCCGTTCTCCAGCAACGCAGCGGTTTTCGCCAGGCGCAGGCCGAGGGCCTTGCACAGGGCGATTTCATGTTGATCCAGCAGGCGCTTGCCGTCGGGGCCAGCATGGTGGCTGGCGCCATAAGGCGTACCGCCACCCTGGGTGTCGAGCAGCGCTTGTTCGCTATAGGGCAGGCCGGTGATCAGCATGCCGTGGTGCAGCAGCGGCAGCAGCATCGACATCAGCGTGGTCTCCTGGCCGCCGTGCAGGCTGGCGGTGGAGGTGAACACCCCGGCCGGTTTGCCGACCAGGGCGCCGGTCAGCCACAGGTTACTGGTGCCGTCGATAAAGTACTTCAACGGTGCGGCCATATTGCCGAAGCGGGTCGGGCTGCCCAGGGCCAGGCCTGAACAGTTCTTCAGATCATCCAGGCTGGCATACAGCGCGCCTTCGGCCGGAATGCTCGGCGCTACGGCTTCGCACTCGCTGGAGATCGCCGGTACGGTGCGCAGGCGCGCTTCCATCCCGCCTTGTTCGATGCCTCGGGCAATGTGCCGGGCCATTTCGCTGACCGAGCCGTTGCGGCTGTAATACAACACCAGCACATACGGCGTACTCACGGCAGGATCTCCAGCACGCTCTCCGGTGGGCGGCCGATGATGGCTTTGTCGGGGGTTTCGAGGATCGGACGTTCCATCAACTTGGGGTGCTCGGCGATGGCGGCGATCAACTGTGTTTCGCTGAGCGTCGCGTCTGCCAGGTTGAGGGTTTTGTATTCCTCTTCGCCGGTGCGCAGCAATTGGCGTGCGCTGATCCCCAGTTTGCCCAGCAGGGCCTTCAGTTGCGCGGCATTCAGCGGGGTTTCCAGGTAGCGCACCACCGTCGGCGCGAGGCCGCGTGCTTCCAGCAGTTCGAGCGCTCCGCGGGATTTCGAGCAGCGCGGGTTGTGATAAAGCGTCAGATTGGTCATGTGCGGGTCGCATCTTGCGTAAGGTGGCGGGTATTCTACCTGCGCTGCGCCCGGTCCTTAAACCGTAAGAGGCGATCCGTCGCAGCCAACGTTCATTTTTGCGAAGGATTACCCCATGACAAGGCGACTGATCGGTGCATTGGCGATCATCACAACCCTGCTGCTCAGCGGCTGCGGTAATGACTACGGCGTTGACCAATATGGCCAGAAAGTGGCGGCCGAACGCCTGGACAAGCAATGGCTGGTGGTCAACTACTGGGCGGAATGGTGTGGCCCGTGCCGCACGGAAATCCCGGAGCTCAATGCCTTGGCTGAACAGCTCAAAGGGCAGAACGTCGGCGTGTTCGGGGTCAATTTCGACAATGTGCAGGGCGCGGAACTGAAGGAAGCCAGTGACAAGCTGGGCATCAAGTTCACCGTGCTGGCGCAGAACCCGGACGGGATCTTTGATATTCCACGCAGCGAAGCGTTGCCGGTGACTTACATCATCGACGACAAGGGCAAGGTGCGTGAGCAGTTGATGGGCGAACAGACGGCACAAGGCGTGCTGGCCAAGCTCAAGGCTCTGCGCGGTTGAACATATGGGAGGGGGCTTGCTCCCGATGGCGGTGTGTCAGCCAGCATATTCGGTACTGACATAGCGCAATCGGGAGCAAGCCCCCTCCCACAGTTAGATCCCATTGAGCCTGCTATCAGCCTTCTTCCAGCCACAGGCGGATAGGCTTGCCTTCGGCCGGCCAGAAGCGGGTCTGCTCGATCGGCGAGATGTCCCAGCGCTCAACGCCTTGCAGGGCCTGGAAGAAGCGGTGTTCCTGCTCCATCAGGGCGTCGCCACAGAGTTTGCGCGTACTGCCGATCTTGCCGAAGCTGAGTTTGTCGCCCTCCACGGTGTACGGCGCGAACCAGTGGTTGCACCCGCCGTTGCCGTAGGCGCGCCCATCGGCGCCCAAGGTGACACTCAGGTGCGCGTAATCCATCAGCGGCCGCTCACCGATCCATTCCACCACGTAGCTGTGATCCCGCTCGAGCTTTGCCGCATCGCCAGCGCAGCCCATCAGGCTCGCGCCGACGGCGGCCAGCAGAAGCAGGCCTTTCATTGCGCGGCCTTCTGGCATTTCGGGCAGCGGTGCTTGGCGCCTTCGCTGGCCCAGCCCAACTCGGCAATGCGCGCATTGGCGGCCGGTTGCAGCGGTTCCTTGGTCAGCTTGGTCTCCACCGCGAATTCAAACTCCAGCACGGCCTCGCAGCTGTCGCAGTTGACCTTCCAGGTGTGAATCTCCAGTTCGCCGAACTTCGGCCCCTGGGCCATGGCGACCCACTGACCTGCCGGGCGGATGGAGTAGCGCGCGTCGCCTTCGACGGTGAGGCGCATCGACAGGGTTTTACTGCCGCGCAGGGTGACGATCAGTACGTCGCCATGCTTGATCGAACCACCGTTGCCGGTGACCTGATAGCGGCCCGGCACCAGGGCGCGGCATTCGATCAGGGTGTGTTGCGGGCTCAGCAAGCTGAAGCGGAAATCGTGTTCGGCCATGGTTCCTCCAAATAGGCGCGGCATCCTAGCACGCGCGCCTGCGGATCATGCGCCTGGTATGTGACCGCTGATCATCCGTCGACACGATTCTGCGCCCGGCCATCGGCCCAGGCCGCAATGTTGGCCAGGGTGGTCTCGGCGATCGCCGCCAGGGCCTCGCGGGTGAGAAATGCCTGGTGCGCGGTGATGATCACGTTGGGGAACGTCAGCAGGCGCGCGAGCACGTCGTCCTGCAGGGGCAGGTCGGAGCGGTCCTCGAAAAACAGCTGGGCTTCTTCTTCATACACATCCAGCCCCAGGTAGCCGAGTTGGCCGTCCTTGAGCGCTTCGATCAGCGCGGGGGTGTCCACCAGGCCGCCGCGCCCGGTGTTGATCAACATTGCGCCGGGCTGCATCTGCGCCAGGGAGCGGGCGTTGATCAGGTGCTTGCTGTCGGTGGTGAGCGGGCAGTGCAGGCTGATGATCTGCGCTTCGGCCAGCAGCTCGGGCAGGCTCACATAGCGCGCACCGAGCGCTTGGACCAGCGGGTTGGGGAACGGGTCGTAGGCCAGTAGGTGGCAGCCGAAACCGGCCATGATCTTGGCGAAGGTGGCGCCGATCTGCCCGGTGCCGACCACGCCGACGGTCTTGCCGACAAGGTCGAAGCCGGTCAGGCCATGCAGGCTGAAATCGCCCTCGCGGGTGCGGTTGTAGGCACGGTGCAGGCGCCGGTTCAGGGCGAGAATCAGCGCCACGGCATGTTCGGCGACGGCATGAGGCGAATAGGCGGGCACACGCACGATGGTCAGGCCCAGGCGTTTGGCGGCGGCGAGGTCGACATGGTTGTAACCGGCCGAGCGCAGCGCGATCAGGCGGGTTCCGCCCGTGGCCAGGTGCTCGAGCACGGGCGCGCTGAGGTCATCGTTGATAAACGCGCAGACCACTTCGTGGCGTTCGGCCAGGGCCACGGTGTCGAGGGTGAGCCGGGCGGGCTGGAATTGCAGTTCCAGGCCGGGCGGCAGCGACACGCCGAGAAAACTGTCGCGGTCGTAGGTCTGGCTGCTGAAAAGAATGACGCGCATGAAAAAGCTCCCTGCAATGTACGTTTTGGTAACGCGGACCCTGTGGGAACGGGCCCGGCGTTGTAAAAAATCTCAGGCGCTGACCCGCGCTTCACTGGCCAACCGGGCAATGGCCATGTCCAGCTCGTCCAGCGCGGCCATGGCCTTGGCGTCGTCCTGCTTGAGCAGGGTTTCGGCGCGTTGGCAGGCGGCGCGCAGTTGCGGTACGCCGCAGTAGCGGGTGGCGCCGTGCAGGCGATGGACGCGTTCGATCAAGGCATGGTTGTCATTGGCCTCACGGGCAAGGGTAATGGCCAGGCGGTCGGCTTCGAGGGAGGCGAGCAACATGGCGAGCATGTCCGCCGCCAGGTCCGCCTTGCCCGCGGCCAGCCGCAGTCCTTCCTCGTGGTCCAGCACCAGCAATCGCACGCCTGGGCCGAGGCCTTCGGTCGGGCGCTCCGGCCCTTGGTTGCGCAGGGCCAGGCCGGTCCATTTCAGCACCACCTGGGCCAATTGCCGTTCGCTGATGGGTTTGGTCAGGTAGTCGTCCATGCCGCTTTGCAGCAGCGCACGCTTTTCGTTGGCCATGGCGTGGGCGGTGAGGGCCACCACCGGCAGCGGTGTGCCGTGGCGCTCGCTTTCCCACTGGCGAATCGCCTCGGTGCTTTGACGCCCGTCCATGCCGGGCATCTGCACGTCCATCAGCACCAGGTCGAAGGTTTCCTGCTGGACGGCATTGATGGCCGCATAGCCGCTTTCCACGGCCTGGACCTTGGCGCCCATGTCTTCCAGCAGGGTTTGCACCAGCAACAGGTTCGCCGGGTTGTCATCCACGCAGAGCACCCGCGGCGCGCGGCTGGACAACGGTTCACCCGGTTCGCAGCGCGTGGGGCGCGGGCTGATCAGGTCGGTCAGGGCGCGGCGCAGCTTGCGCGTACACGCGGGCTTGGCCTGCAACTGGCTGTTGGGGTTGGGCACCGACGGGCTGAACAGCATTTGCTCGGTGGTCGGGCACAGCACCAGCACCTTGCAGCCCAGGTGTTCGAGGTCCCACAGATGCTGGTTGAGGCGCTCGGGCGGGAGGTCATTGGCGGTGACGCCGAGTACCGCCAGGTCGATCGCCTGTTCGGTCTGATGCGCGCTGGTGATGCCGTTGGTCAGGCTTTCCAGGGTATTGAACGGCGTGACATCCAGGCCACAGTCTTCGAGCTGGTGTTGCAAGGCCTGGCGCGCCAGTTCGTGGTTTTCCAGCACGGCCACGCGGCGACCGAGCAGCGGCGCGCAGGGCAGGTCTTCGACGTCGTCGCGGGTCTTGGGCAGGTTCAGGCTGATCCAGAATTCCGAGCCTTCGCCCGGTGTGCTGTCGACGCCGATTTCGCCGCCCATCTGCTCGATCAAGCGCTTGGAAATCACCAGGCCCAGGCCGGTGCCGCCCGGTTGGCGCGACAGCGAGTTGTCGGCCTGGCTGAACGCCTGGAACAGCGCGCGCACGTCCTGGTTGGACAGGCCGATGCCGGTGTCCTGCACGCTGATGCGCAGTTGCACACTGTCTTCTTGTTCATCCTCGATCATCGCCCGGGCCACGATGGTGCCTTCGCGGGTGAACTTGATCGCATTGCTGATCAGGTTGGTCAGGATCTGCTTGAGGCGCAGCGGGTCACCCACCAATGCCAGCGGCGTGTCGCGGTACACCAGGCTCACCAGTTCCAGCTGTTTGGCATGGGCGGCGGGGGCGAGGATGGTCAGGGTGTCTTGCAGCAGGTCACGCAGGTTGAAGGGCACGCTGTCGAGTACCAGCTTGCCGGCTTCGATTTTCGAGAAATCGAGGATCTCGTTGATGATGCCCAGCAGGTTATCGGCGGACTTTTCGATGGTGCCCAGGTAATCCAGCTGACGCGGTGTCAGCTCGCTTTTTTGCAGCAGATGGGTGAAGCCGAGGATGCCGTTGAGCGGGGTGCGGATCTCGTGGCTCATATTGGCCAGGAACTCCGACTTGATGCGACTGGCCTCCAGGGCTTCCTTGCGCGCCAGGTCTAGCTCGATGTTCTGGATCTCGATGGTTTCCAGGTTCTGGCGCACATCTTCGGTGGCCTGGTCGATGCTGTGCTGCAGTTCTTCCCGGGCGTTCTGCAGAGTCTCGGCCATGCGGTTGATGCCTGAGGCAAGTTGGTCCAGCTCCTGGCTGCCTAGCGCCGGCAAGCGGGTTTCCAGGTTGCCGTCCTTGAGTTGGGCCACGGCTTGCTTGATCTGGCCGATCGGCGAATTGATGGTGCGGCTGATGCGCAGGGCCAAGGTCGCCGTGCAGATCAGGCCGATGGCGATCAGCAGCAGGCTGGCGAACAGGCTGCGATAACCGCGCAGCAACATGCCGTTGTGGGACAGTTCCACCTCGACCCAGCCAAGCAAGCGGTCGGATTCATCGGGAATCAGCTCGCCGGCAAGGTTGCGATGACGGCCAAACACCGGTAGCAGATAGCGCGTGGCGTCGTTACCGGTGCGCTGCAACAGGTGCGAGCTGTTACCCACCGGCGGCTGGTTGAGCATGGTCGGGCCGGCGTGGGCCATCGACGAGCGGTCCGGCGCAAGGAAGGAAACGGCGCGCACGTCCTGTTGTTCCAGGGATTGGGTGGCGATGCGTTCGAGCAGGTCGGCGTTCTTGCTGCTCAGCGCCGGAGCCACCAGTGGGGCCAACTGCTCGGCGATCATTTCGCCACGTTGCAGCAACTGGGATTGCAACTCCGAGAGCTGCATCCAGGTGAAATAGCCGCCCAACAACAAGGCCATCAGACTGGTCGGTAATAAGGTCAGCAACAGTACGCGGCCTTTTATCCCCATTCTTCTAAGCACGCCACTCTCCTGCTACCACGTTGTGATCGATCGCCCGTGCAGGCATCCGGCCCGCACCCCTGCGCAGTGTAGCCATTTGCGCGGCGTGGAATCTTGCAAATTAATGACAGTAGGCAATCTTCGGGCCATTTGGCGCGACGTGGCGATTGCCTGGCGCGGAGGAATCTTGAATAATCAGTGATTGAGAATGACTTGCAGGCGCTAATGAATCCCGTGGAAGTTGGTCTACCCAGTATCCTGACCATCGAAGATGACCCCGTGCTGGGCGCCTATGTCCACGAGCATCTGGGGCGCAGTGGCTTTCAGGTCACGTGGTGCCGGAACGGCCAGCAAGGCCTGCAGATGGCCCGTGAGCACGTCTTCGACGTGGTGTTGATGGATATTCTGCTGCCGGGGCTGGACGGGCTGTCGATCCTCACGCATCTGCGCCAGAGCCATGCGGTCCCGGTGATCCTGGTGTCGGCCCTGGGCGCCGAAGCCGATCGCGTGAACGGCTTTCGCCTGGGTGCGGACGATTACCTGCCCAAGCCGTTCAGCATGATCGAGTTGCGCGTGCGTATTGAAGCCATCCTGCGCCGGGTGGCCCTGGATCGCCGTCCGCCGCTGAGTTTGCCGCCCGTGCGCGACGACGCCCGGAGCCTGCGCTTTGACGATGAACTGTCCGACATCTTCTACCAGCAGCAGTGGGCCGGGCTGACCCGCAGCGAGTACCGCCTGCTGCAGACCTTGCACAACAACGGCGAGGAAGTGCTGAGCAAAGCCTTCCTTTATCAGCACGTGCTGCAGCGCGGTTATGCGCCCCATGACCGCAGCCTCGATATGCATATCAGCCAGATTCGCCGCAAACTCAAGAGCATCGGCTATAGCGAGCGTGAAGTGCGTACCGTCTGGGGTAAGGGCTATGTGTTGAGCGGTCACGATGACGGCCTTTGAGGGGGGCTTGAAACGTCTGCCGGGCAGGCACTCGTTATTCTGGAAATTGGCCTGCCTGCTGATTGCTTTCTGCTTGTTGATGATCTGGCTCAGTTGGTCCTGGGGTCGGTACATGGAGCAGCAGAACGCTTATCTGTCCGACACCTCCCGCGAGATTCTCAGCGGTTATGCGGCGGGAGCGGAGTTGGCCTGGAGTACCCAGGGCGCTGACGGTGTGGACGCCTGGTTGCAACTGATGGCTGCGCGTGAGCGCACCTGGATCGGCGTGATCGGCAACGACCTGCAATCCCTCGCCAGCACGCCGTTGACCGACAAGGAAAGCCAGCGCCTGACTTTTCTGCGCGGCCTGGACTGGCCGGTCAGCCGCCACGCCAAAGGCCTGCCATGGTTGAAAATCCCGTTTCCCCTGGACCCCAGTGTCGGCTCGTTGGTGATCGAGTTGCCCCAGCGCTTTATGCCGGGGCGCTACCAACTGTTCTGGCGGGTGGTGACCAATGGCGTGATTCCCGGTCTGTTTACCCTGTTGTTGTGCATCGGCCTGTACCGGCTGCTGATCATGCCGCTCAATCAATTGCGCGAGCAGGCCAACGCTTGGCGTGCCGATCAATTGAACACGCGGCTATCCCACGATGCCACCAGCCGCCAGGATGAATTGGGCGAGCTGGGGCGGGCGTTTGACCATATGTCCGAGCGGTTGCAGGGCACGGTGGTATTGCAGCAACAGCTGTTGCGGGACATGTCCCATGAACTGCGCACCCCCCTCAGCCGTTTGCGTGTGGCCTGTGACAGCGAGCAGGATCTGGCGCAACTGCGTGAACGGCTGGGGCGGGAGATCGACGTCATGCAGCGTCTGGTCGAGGACAGCCTGCAATTGGCCTGGTTGGACACCGAGCGGACGCCGCTGCCTGTCGAAGACATTCAGGTTCAGGCGTTGTGGGACATGCTCAAGGACAACGCCTGTTTCGAAAGCGATTGGCCAGCCTCGCTGCTGCCATGCCTGCTGGGGCCGGATTGTTGGGTACGCGGCAATCTGAACGCCCTGGCCCAGGCTCTGGAAAATATCCTGCGCAACGCCATACGGCATTCACCTGCCGGCGGTGTCGTCAGCCTCGATGGGCGCCGTGATGGCGCATATTGGCACCTATGGCTGGAGGATCAGGGCGGGGGTATTGACGAACGCGATCTGGAGCGGATCTTCGCGCCGTTCATCCGCCTGGACGGCTCACGGCCTGGCGACGGTGGCTTCGGGCTGGGGTTGAGCATCGCGCGCAATGCGGTGCAACGTCAGGACGGCAGCTTGTGGGCGGAGAATACCGGCCAGGGCTTGCGTGTGCATCTGCGTTTGTGCGCAGCCTAGGGCTCAAGCGCGACGCAGTTTGCGTTTATTCCATTGGTGCGCGACCCACCAGCGCCAATAACCCATGGTCAGGCAATAGGCCAGCGCGCCCAACACCACACCCAGTACCAGCGAGCCGAGCAGGAACGGCTGCCACAGCGTGCTCAACTGACCGCTGATCCACTCCCACGTCAGGTCGTCGGGCAGGCTGCGCGCCGGCACGTTCATCAGCCAGGCGCCGGTCATGTAGGTACACAGGAACACCACTGGCATGGTGATCGGGTTGGTCAGCCACACCAGGCTGATGGCAATCGGCATATTGCCCCGCACCGTGATCGCCAGCACCGCCGCCAAGAGCATCTGCAAGGGGATCGGGATAAACGCCGCAAACAGGCCTACCGCCATGGCGCGGGCTACCGAGTGCCGATTCAGGTGCCAGAGGTTCGGGTCATGCAGCAAGGTGCCCAGAAACTGTAATGACTTGTGTTCCCTGATACTGGTGGGGTCGGGCATGTACCGTTTGAATAAGCGCCGGGGCATAAGGGGTCCAGATCAAGTCGAGGGGCAAGTATGCGCGCATTCTATAAACAGAAAATTCAGACTTTGTGACAAAACATCATAGGCTGCGGCCGGGGGGCAGCTAAGACTGAATGGATCACGTCAAAGGAATGATCCATGAGGACAGGGATGTTCGCGCTTGCACTCGGGCTGCTTGCGCTGCGATTTCTACCCGCACTGCCGTCTGCCGGGATGCTGTTGGCCCTGGCAGTGGTGGCGTTGATGCTGCTGCCGTTTCGCACTTATCCGCTGGCGTTTTTCCTGTTCGGCTTGTGTTGGGCATGTGTGAGCGCGCAGTGGGCGCTGGATGACCGCTTGCGTCCGCCGCTCGACGGCCAGACGCGTTGGCTGGAGGGGCGTGTGAGCGGGTTGCCGCAGCAGACTGACAGCGGCGTGCGTTTCGAACTGAGCGACAGCCGGTCGCGCAACGCCCGCTTGCCCGCGCGCATTCGGCTGTACTGGCACGGTGGCCCACCGGTACGCAGCGGTGAGCGTTGGCGCCTCGCGGTGACGCTTAAACGTCCGTCGGGCCTGCTCAACTTCCATGGCGTCGACCATGAAGCCTGGCTGCTCGCCCAGCGCATCGGTGCCACCGGCTCGGTAAAGGACGGCGAACGCCTGGCGCCGGCCCGCAACGCTTGGCGCGACGCGGTCCGTCAGCGCTTGATGGCGGTGGACGCCCAAGGGCGCGAGGCGGGGTTGGCGGCCCTGGTGCTGGGGGACGGCTCCGGGCTGACGGCCGACGACTGGCGTGTCTTGCAGGACACCGGCACGGTGCATTTGCTGGTCATTTCCGGCCAGCACATTGGCCTGTTGGCGGGGTTGATCTACGCGCTCGTCGCTGCTCTGGCGCGCTACGGCTGCTGGCCGCGCACCTGGCCGTGGCTGCCGTGGGCGTGTGGCCTGGCGTTTACCGCGGCGTTGGGGTACGGCCTGCTGGCGGGGTTCGGCGTGCCGGTGCAGCGCGCCTGTGTAATGGTGGGGCTGGTGCTGCTGTGGCGTTTGCGTTTCCGTCATCTGGGCATCTGGTGGCCGCTGTTGCTGGCGTTCAATAGCGTGCTGATCCTTGAACCCTTGGCCAGCTTGCAGCCGGGGTTCTGGTTGTCCTTTGCGGCCGTGGCGGTACTGGGGCTGACGTTCGGCGGTCGGTTAGGCCGCTGGAGTGCTTGGCAGGCATGGACCCGTCCGCAATGGTTGATAGCCATCGGTCTTTTCCCGGTGTTGCTGGTGCTGGGTTTGCCCATCAGCCTCAGTGCGCCGCTGGCCAATCTATTTGCGGTGCCGTGGATCAGCCTGGTGGTGTTGCCCCTGGCCCTGCTCGGGACGGCATTGCTGGCGGTGCCGTTCGTGGGCGCGGGCTTGTTGTGGCTGGCGGGTGGGGCGCTGGACGGCTTGTTCAACGCCCTGGCGCTGCTGGCGGGGCAATTGCCCGCGTGGATACCGGCCGAGGTGCCCATGGGCTATTGGCTGGTTAGCCTGGTCGGTGCGGTGTTGCTGTTGCTGCCCAAGGGTGTGCCGTTTCGGTTGCTCGGCTGGCCGATGCTGTTGTTGGCGGTGTTCCCGCCGCGCGAGCCGGTGCCCCACGGGCAGGTGGACGTACTGCAGCTGGATGTCGGGCAGGGGCTGGCGTTGATCCTGCGCACCCGCCATCACACCTTGCTCTACGATGCCGGCCCGCGCTCCGGGGCGGTCGATCTCGGCGCGCGGGTGGTGTTGCCGTCGCTGAAGAGGCTTGGGGTAGACGCTCTGGACATGATGTTACTGAGCCATGCCGATGCCGATCATGCCGGCGGTGCGGCGGCTGTCGCCCGTGGACTGCCGATCAAACGGGTCGTCGGTGGCGAAACCGAAGGGTTGCCGGCGCTTCTCGACACTCAGCCTTGTATCAGCGGTGAACAATGGGCGTGGGACGGCGTGTCCTTTGAATTGTGGCAATGGCCAGACGCAGTTGATGGCAACCCCAAATCCTGTGTATTGCACATACAGGCCAATGGCGAGCGCCTGCTGCTCACCGGCGATATCGATCGCGCCGCCGAGCAGGCGTTTCTGGCCTCGACCCTGGCGGTGCCGACCGATTGGCTGCAAGCCCCTCACCATGGTAGCCGCAGTTCGTCATCCTGGCCGTTTCTGCAGCGGCTGGCGCCGAAGTCGGTGCTGATTTCCCGAGGGCGCGGCAATGCGTTCGGTCATCCTCATCCACAGGTGGTGGAGCGCTATCAAGCGTTGGGAACGCAGGTGTATGACAGCGCCGAACAGGGCGCGGTACGTTTGCGATTGGGCGCCTTTGCGCCACCGATTGTTGCGCGCAGTCAACGCCGCTTCTGGCGAGAAGCGCTACCGTAACCGCACGTTACCAATGGCCGAAGCCTGTGATCGGCGGGTCGTGGGTCGACGAGCCCCGCTGCCTGACCTATATGGTAAAGTGGCGCACTTTTTCGAGGGGACATTCACTGTGTGGGAATTGGTCAAATCCGGCGGCTGGATGATGTTGCCGATCATCTTGAGCTCCATCGCCGCACTCGGCATCGTTGCCGAACGCCTGTGGACCTTGCGCGCCAGCCGTGTCACGCCCGAGCATCTGCTGGGGCAGGTCTGGGGCTGGATCAAGAACAAGCAGCTCGACAAGCAGAAACTCAAGGAGCTGCGTGCCAATTCACCCCTGGGTGAAATCCTCGCGGCCGGGCTGGCCAACTCCAAGCATGGTCGCGAGATCATGAAAGAGTGCATCGAAGAGGCCGCGGCGCGGGTCATCCATGAGCTGGAGCGCTATATCAACGCCCTCGGCACCATCGCCGCCATGGCACCGTTGCTCGGCCTGCTGGGCACGGTACTGGGCATGATCGATATTTTCAGCTCGTTCATGGGCGCGGGCATGAGCACCAACGCCGCGGTGCTGGCCGGTGGTATCTCCAAGGCCTTGATCACCACGGCGGCGGGCCTGATGGTCGGTATTCCCTCGGTGTTCTTCCACCGTTTCCTGCAGCGCCGGATCGATGAACTGGTGGTCGGCATGGAGCAGGAAGCCATCAAGCTGGTGGAAGTGGTGCAGGGCGACCGTGACGTGGACTTGGTCGGGGACAAAGCGTGAAATTTCGCCGCAAGCAACGGGAAAATGTTGATATCAACCTCGCGTCGCTGATCGACGTGGTGTTTATCCTGCTGCTGTTTTTTGTCGTGACCACCACCTTTACGCGGCAGACCGAGCTACGGGTCGATTTGCCGGAAGCGGTCAGCGGCTCGCCGGCCGAGGACCAGGAAGTCAAGCAACTGGATATCGCCATCAGTGCCGACGGCGTGTTTTCGGTGAATAACCAGTTGCTCGCGAAGAACGACCTCAACAGCCTGATGGAGGCCCTGCAGAAAGAGTCCGGTGGCGATACCAAGATGCCGCTGTCGATCAGTGCCGATGGCAAGACCCAGCACCAGGCTGTCATTACTGCGATGGACGCTGCCGGCAAGCTGGGGTTCAGCCACTTGCGCATGAGCACCGTCGAGGCGGTGAGCCAACCCTGATGGCCATGTCCGATCGCTTGCTCAAGGCCTGGTACGAAGGCCATCCGGCGCTGACGTTGCTGCGGCCGCTGGAGTCGCTGTATCGCGCGGTGGTGCAGCGCAAGCGCGCGCGCTTCCTGGCGGGCGAGGGCGAGATCTACCAATCGCCGGTGCCGGTGGTGGTGGTCGGCAATATCACCGTGGGCGGGACTGGCAAGACGCCGTTGATCCTGTGGTTGATCGAGCATTGCCAGCGCAGAGGTTTGCGTGTGGGCGTGGTCAGTCGCGGGTATGGCGCGAAGCCACCGCAGTTGCCGTGGCGGGTCGAGGCCGGCCACGCTGCTGAAGTGGCTGGCGATGAACCCTTGCTGATCGTGCAGCGCTGCGGCGTCCCCTTGATGATCGACCCCGATCGCAGCCGCGCAGTGAAGACGCTGCTGGCCAGCGAAACCCTGGACCTGATCCTCTCCGACGACGGCCTGCAGCATTACCGCCTGGCTCGCGACCTTGAGCTGGTGCTGATCGACGCCGCCCGGGGCCTGGGCAATCGCCGCTGCCTGCCTGCCGGGCCGTTGCGCGAACCGGCGGAGCGCCTGAAGAGCGTGGATGCGCTGCTCTATAATGGCGCCGGGGCCGATCGCGAAGATGGTTTCGCCTTTCGTCTGCTGCCCACGGCGTTGGTCAACTTGCAAACCGGCGAACGCCAGCCGGTCGATTACTTCCCGGCGGGCCAGCAGGTGCATGCGGTCGCCGGTATCGGCAACCCGCAACGTTTCTTCAACACCCTTGAAACGCTACACTGGCAGCCGATACCCCATGCTTTTGCCGACCATGCGTCCTACAGCGCGGAAGTCTTGAATTTCACGCCATCATTGCCGCTGGTCATGACCGAGAAGGACGCGGTGAAGTGCCGCGCCTTTGCCCAGTCCGACTGGTGGTACCTTGCGGTGGATGCGGTGCCGTCGCCAGCGTTTGTCGCCTGGTTCGACATGCAACTGATGCGTCTGTTGCCCGCCCGTCTCTTGCCTTAAACGCTTCATTCCAGGAAACACTCATGGACACCAAACTGCTCGACATCCTCGCTTGCCCGATCTGCAAAGGCCCACTCAAGCTCAGCGCGGACAAGACCGAACTGATCAGCAAAGGCGCCGGCCTGGCTTACCCGATCCGTGATGGCATCCCGGTGATGCTGGAAAGCGAAGCCCGCACGCTGACCACCGACGAGCGCCTGGATAAATGACTACAGCCTTTACCGTTGTCATTCCATCGCGCTACGCCTCGACCCGCTTGCCGGGTAAACCGCTGCAACTGATCGGCAACAAGCCGATGATTCAGCTGGTGTGGGAACAGGCCTGCAAAAGCAGCGCCGAACGCGTGGTGGTGGCCACCGATGATCCGCGCATTATCGATGCGTGCAAAACCTTCGGTGCCGAAGCGGTACTGACCCGCGAAGACCATAATTCCGGCACCGACCGCCTGGCCGAAGTGGCCACACAACTTGGCCTGGCGCCTGATGCCATCGTGGTCAATGTGCAAGGTGACGAGCCGTTGATCCCGCCGCGCGTGATCGACCAGGTGGCCGCCAACCTGGCGGCCCATGGCGAAGCGCGCATGGCGACCCTGGCCGAGCCCATCGAAGACATTGAAACGCTGTTCAACCCGAACGTGGTCAAGGTGGTCAGCGACATCAACGGCCTGGCGCTGACATTCAGCCGCTCGACGTTGCCCTGGGCGCGGGATGCTTTTGCCAGGCATCCTGACCGGTTGCCAGAAGGCGTGCCGTACCGCCGTCACATCGGTATCTATGCCTACCGTGCCGGTTTCCTGCATGACTTCGTCAGTTGGGGCCCGTGCTGGCTGGAAAACACCGAATCCCTGGAACAACTGCGTGCCCTGTGGCACGGCGTGCGTATCCATGTCGGCGATGCTCTGGAAGCACCGCCTGCGGGTGTTGACACCCACGAAGACCTCGAGCGCGTCCGCCGCCTGCTGGGGGCCTGATGGAGGTTCTGTTTGTCTGCCTGGGCAACATCTGCCGCTCGCCCACCGCTGAAGGCGTATTGCGCCATAAATTGCGCGAAGCGGGTTTGGCTGGCCAGGTCGACGTAGCGTCCGCCGGCACGGGGGAATGGCATATCGGCAACCCACCGGACTCGCGCAGCCAACAGGCAGCGCGGCAGCGCGGTTACGATTTGTCGGCCCAGCGTGCGCAGCAGGTCTCCCGCGCCGACTTTGCGCGTTATGACCTGATCCTGGCCATGGACCACAGCAACCTGCGTAACCTCAAAGCGATGCAGCCGGGGCAGGGCAAGGCCGAGCTCGACCTGTTCCTGCGCCGCTACGACTCTGAAGTGGACGAGGTGCCAGACCCTTACTACGAAGGCGAACAAGGCTTTGAGCGGGTCCTGGACCTGATCGAACGAGCCTGTGATTTATTGGTGATCGAATTGAAGGGGCGGTTATGACCTTGCAAGTGCTTGCGCAGGTATCGCTCAAGCCATTCAACAGCTTCGGCATCGACGTGCGTGCCCAGCTCTTCGCCGAGGCCCACAGCGACGCGGATGTTCGCGAGGCCCTGGCCTATGCCGCCGCCCAGGCAGTACCGCTGCTAGTGATCGGTGGTGGCAGCAACCTGCTGCTGACCCGGGACATTCCGGCCTTGGTATTGCGCATGGCGACCCAGGGTATTCGGGTGCTGCAGGATGACGGCCAGCATGTGGTGGTCGAGGCCGAAGCGGGCGAAGCCTGGCACCCGTTCGTACTGTGGACCCTGGAACATGGCTTCTGCGGCCTCGAAAACCTCAGCCTGATCCCCGGCACCGTGGGCGCCGCACCGATGCAAAACATCGGCGCCTACGGTGTGGAGATCAAGGATGTGTTCGCCGGCTTGACGGCCCTGGATCGCCAGACCGGCGAGTTACGTGATTTCAGCCTGGAAGAATGCAACTTCGCCTACCGGGACAGCCTGTTCAAACACGAAACCGGACGCTGGCTGATCCTGCGGGTGCGGTTTGCCCTGAGCCGCGTCAGCCACCTCAAGCTCGACTACGGCCCCGTGCAACAGCGCCTGGCCGGGCAGGGGATTACCGACGCCACCCCGAGCGATGTCAGCCGGGCGATCTGCGGCATCCGTCGGGAAAAACTGCCGGACCCCGCAGAGCTGGGCAATGCCGGCAGCTTCTTCAAAAACCCATTGGTGTCCCAGGCGCTGGCCGCCGAGTTGCAGGGCTTGTATCCGGACTTGGTGGCCTATCCCCAGGCCGACGGACAGATGAAACTCGCTGCCGGCTGGTTGATCGACAAGGCCGGTTGGAAGGGCTTTCGTGATGGAGATGCCGGCGTGCATAAGATGCAGGCATTGGTGCTGGTCAACTACGGCGGCGCCACCGGGCATGACATCGCCAACCTGGCGCTACGTATCCAGCAGGATATTGCCCAGCGTTTCAAGGTCGATCTGGAGATGGAGCCCAACCAGTACTGAGCCCTGAACAAAGCGTCCTGAAACAAAAATGCCCCGTATCTTGCGATACGGGGCATTTTTATACTGCTGGCAATCAGTCGTCGCGGCTCATGATGCCGAAGATCTGCAACAGGCTGATGAACAGGTTGTAGATCGACACATACAGGCTGATGGTCGCCATGATGTAGTTGCGCTCACCGCCGTGGATGATGGCGCTGGTCTGGAACAGGATGCACACGGAGGAGAACAGCACAAAGCCTGCGCTGATCGCCAACTGCAGACCGCTGATCTGGAAGAACATGCCAGCGACCACTGCCCCCAGCAACACGAAGAAGCCGGCGGTGATGAAGCCACCCAGGAAACTCATGTCCTTGCGGGTGATCAGCACATACGCCGACAAACCACCAAACACCAGGGCTGTCATGGCAAACGCCGAGCTGACCACTTCCGCGCCGCCGGCCATGCCGAGGTAACGGTTAAGGATCGGGCCGAGGATAAAGCCCATGAAACCGGTCAAGGCAAACGCCGACACCAGTCCCCAGGCCGAGTCACGCAGCTTGTTGGTCAGGAAGAACAGACCGTAGAAGCCGATCAACACGACAAAGACATTCGGGTAGCCGACGCGCATCTGCTGCGCCATGAACGCCATCACGCCGCTGAATGCGAGGGTAAGGGCGAGCAAGCCATAGGTGTTGCGCAAGACGCGGCTGACTTCAAGCTGCTCAGCCTGCGCGTTACCATTCACTGCGTAATTCTGTTCGCGCATGGCGACACTCCTTCGGTTTTGAAACGTTCAGTCGCAAAGATCATAACAGACGCTCTGTAACAAGCGATGGCGAGAGTTTGACAGTGTGTTTCATTCGGGTATTATGGCGCCCGCTGAGACAGGATGGGCTGCTATAATCCTGTGATGCAAAAGGGAAATTGGCAGAGTGGTTGAATGCACCGGTCTTGAAAACCGGCGAACGTTAATAGCGTTCCCAGGGTTCGAATCCCTGGTTTCCCGCCAAGATTTACACAAAAGCCTCGCGATTGCGGGGCTTTTGCGTTTCTGGCGTTCAGGAATGCTGATAGTGAAACATCTGATCGTTTCCGCATCATTTCAGGCGGTTTCCGCAACTCAGCCAGATTTGAGATCAGCGAGTCGGCTTCACGATCTCGCCAACGCGTCTGTAGACCGTCTCCGTGATGCGCTTGTCCGTGTGCCCCAGGAGGCGGCTGGCATCACCCAGGTCGAGGATCTCGCTGGCGGCTTTCGGTCGGATATCGCGGAATTGGAACTGACGAATGCTCGCAGCAAGAATCCCATCTCCTTTCTCGCGGGCTGTCGCTATCGCCCGGTCCCTGGCGTCGTCAAAGCGCAATCGCAGCATCGGCTTGGTCACCTGTCGCCCATCCTCCGTGACAATCAGGTACGGGCTCCGCACGCCGCGGGAACGCCTCTGCTCTATCAACCGCTCCACTAGTGTGCCTAAGTCATTCAAAACTCCGGCGGCAGTCAGGCGGATTCGTAGCTTTTTGGAAGTTTTGCCCTGGGCAACCTGCAGGAACTCGTTAACCGCGTCTGCTTCCCGCATCGAAAGCACGTCCGCGGGGCGCTGGCCAGTCAAATAAGCCAGGTCCATGGCGTCGCGCAACTCCGAGGTCGCGACCGCATACACGGCGCTCCAGATTTCCTCGGTTGCGTAAAAGTCCCGCGGCACTTCCTTGTTCTTCCGCACGCCGGCGGCCGGGTTGCTATCGGTGATCCCCCACTCGCGTGCGATGTTATAGATGTGCGAAAGCAGGGATATCTCGCGGTTGGCTCGTACCTTGGCGCTCCGCCCGTCCCGATATTGGGCTATGACCTGCGGCGTCACCGCATCAATGGGCGCATCGCTGAAGGCTTTGCGCAATTGCTTCAAGCTCAGCAGGTTATCGCTCTGCGTCTTCGGCGCTTTGCCGGGGATGATCTCTCGCTCATAGCGGTCGAATACCTGGCCCAGCAGAGCGTTCTTCTTTGGCACTGGCTTGCAATCGAGCTTTGCCCATTCAGCCTTGGCGATATCCAAATCACCCCCGAGCGGTATTTCCACCCGCTTCCCGTCTTCATTCCTCCCGTCGTAGTAGTACCCAACCCACTCTTTACCGCCTTTCAACGTGCGCACACGCCGAATCATTCGCGGCGGCAGGTCCCTGTTTGCCGCCTTTTTTGCTCGCATCGCTTTATCCTACTTTTGACAGATCCAGCGACCAGGTTTCAGCCGCGACGTTTTCTGCTGATGGTTTCACGCCTGCCAGTTTCATGCGGGCGTAGACCCGGCCGACTACCGGGCGCCTTGCCCGGGTCAGTACGTACTTCCAGCCATTCCGGTTGAGCCACGCGATCTGGCCGGACGGGATCATGTAGCCTGTGATCGCTGCCAGCTCTTCCTCGGCAAGGGTTTCGCTTTGCATTTCCATGCTATGCACCTCTATACGTCAGGTTTGTCGAGAGAGCCGGCGGGCCGCGCTGTCTTGATGATGTGGATGACCAGGCCGAAGGTGATCAACATCCAGGCACAGGTGCCGGCGAATGCGCCGAGTAGCGCCTCGATGGTGCCGGTGCTGAGCAGGTCAGGCCCGAGCCAGGCGAGCCAGTAGCCGGTGCCGGCCAGGTACAGCAAAGCGCCCAGCAGGATCAGGGTGAGTTTCGTTGCGAACATGGGGTGTCCTTGCCGCTATAGCGGCTGACTTTGAAGGGGGAGGGGACTCGTGTTTCTCTTATACTGAGCTAAGCTGCGAGCTCAAATTGCGTAGCTCACAGAGGGAAATCATGAAGCGATTTACTGATGCTATATTGAAATCTTTAGAGTACAAAAACTGGTACGCCGCTCTATTTATGTCTTTGTCACTTCCGGACATTTGCTCAAAGCTTGAAGCGGCAAATAACAAGACAAGTGGGGTTAAGTACGCTGCTTGGTTTGATGAATATATGATGAATAAGTATTCCTTTCAGCATCCTCTTATGAACGGAAGAACTATATTTATGGATGGCGATTCATGCTACGCACTAAGATGCTCGATGCTACATCAAGGTGATGCAGACCTAACCACTCAAAAGGTTCGGTCATTTTTAGATAGTATCCATTTCACAACAACAACTGGGCATTGCAATCGCGTCAACGGCGTTTTGCAGCTAGATGTCAGTGCGTTTTGTACAGATGTCTGTAATTCAGTTGCTGAATGGCATGAGCGCTTTAAAACTAAAGATGGCGCCCAAGATAAGTTGAGAAATCTTTTTTTGGTTCATGTATCCGAGAGCAGTATTTTGGGTGGCTCAGTAGTTTTCGGTTCAAGTAGCTGACGCTCAACTGCTTTTTGAAGGCTTTCATGGGCTCCCACAACGCGCATCCCGAGGTGCTGGGCAATCAGGACTTCGAGCTGGGCGCCCTTCGATTCTTGCCAGCCGGACAGGGTGACCACGGTGTCGCAGTCCATCAGGGCGGCAATGTCGCGGCGCATACAGTCGGTCCAGGTGCCGCCGTCAGGGTTGATCTCGGCGGGGTTGGTGACGGCGTGGCCGGCGGCGCGCAGGTCGGCGGTCATGGCGTGGAAGGCTGCGAAGTTGAGATCGGGCAGGCCGGTCATGGGGCCGCTGAGGTAAATCCGTTTCACGATGAGTCCTTGCCGGGCTATGCCCGGGCGGTGGAGTGGGGAGTTATGCGGCGCGGGCTTGGCGTTGTTCCGCGCGCCACGGGTCGTTGGCCCGTGCCAGCGCGGCCATCGGCGGCGGGCTGACGCTGTTGCCGCACATGTGTACTTGCTGGGTCTTGGTGAACGGCTTGCCATCGGCGCCGTGGCTGATGATGTAGTCGGCCGGGAAGCCCTGAGCCTTGTAAAGCTCCGTGGGTTTCAGCATCCGCAAGCAGATGTCGACTATCACGTATGGCGTGCCTTTCACCATTACGGTGACCATTGCTAGGCGGTCCTTGGTGGTGATCGTCGGTGCTGGTGAGTCGCAAGCGCTAGTGTTCTCGGTGCCGTAGTAGCTGATCAGGAAGGCGGCAACGCGCAGGGCGCCAGCTTTATGCTCTGGCGACAGCGTGAGCGACACCAGTGAACTTTTACCGCCGCCGCCGGCAGTAATGGTCGGCGCCGGATCTTCCAGGCCCTGGCCAACACTGCCGCCGAATGCCCGCTCCATGAATGCGCTGACCAGCCCGTGGTGCTGGCCGCCGGCGCTGACGGTGTGTAGCGGGTCATTGACGTCCCGTGCATCACAGTTGCCCCGCAGGTGAACCAGGTTTGCCGCCACCAGCTGCTGCTGGCTGCCGGTGTTGGTCACCGTGGTCATCGGGTTTTCAATGCTCTTGGCGTCGGTGGTGTTGAAGCCGCCATTCATCTGGGCCATGAACACCGTGGAGATGCCCATGGCGTGAGCGGCACCGGCCGGGCGCTGATAGTTGCCGCCGCTGGTGATGGTCGGCAATGGCTCGTCCAGCGCCTTGCCCGCGTCATCGAAACGGAACTTCACCAGGTGCGCCGCTGCGATCGCGCGGTGACTGCGAGTCATGAGCGTGCCGACTGGCTTATCCGCTGCTACCGGGTGCCCGGCGTAGACCGGGCCGCCGGCCCCAACCATCACAGGGCTGATCAGTGTCAGCTCACCGCGGTTCGCGCACGTGACCGTCGGCAGCGGTTCGAGCGGGTCGTTGATTCTGTCGCTGCCCTGGTGCGTTGCCGGTGCGATGATCGGGCTGACCACGCTGAAGGCGCCGCCCTTAGGGTAGGAGGTGATCGTGCGCAGCGGCTCACTGGCGGACTGCACTGCCTCGCCGGACCAGTTAGCAATCGGGACAATGAACGGCGCCGGGTTGTCGATGAGAAACTTCTTCATGCCCTTGGCAACGCGGCGCAGTGTGGCCGGGGCCAGGTCTTTCTTGCGACCGAAGATGCTTTTGCCCAGGTCGGTGAAGTCGATGCAGTCAGCAGCGGTTTTCCACTTCTGCTGGCCCTTGACCGGGTTTTTCGCGTGGGTTGGCTCCGGCCACACGATCGGCTTCCCATCGCACCGGGCGATCATGAACAGGCGTTCCCGGCTGGTTGGTGCGCCGAAGTCGCAGGCCTTAATCACCCTCCACTCAACGACATAGCCCATGCCTTCCAGCAGGGCTACGAAACGGCGCCAAGTGCGGCCGCGCTGCCTAGGGTCAGGGATCAGGAACTGCTGGCCCACCGGCACAACTTCACCAGGTGCTGCAATTTCTCCGCTGAGTTTCACCACGCGGCCGGTGGCCTTGTCGCGCTTGGCGATCAGACGGCCCCACTGCAGGATCTGTTTCACGTTCTCAAGACTGATCACCCGGGGGCGCTTCTTGCCTCCCCACTTGAGGCCGATCCACGACAGGTTGCGGATCTCGCGCTTGCGCGGCTGACCGCCGGCCGCCTGGCTGTGATGGGTGCAGTCCGGCGACATGTGGAACCAGCCCACGGCTTTGCCGCCGCACTCGGTATCCGGATCACCCTCGAACACGTCGGTGGTGAAGTGCTGGGCGCCTGGGTGGTTCACGGTGTGCATGCTGATCGCTTGCGGGCTGTGGTTCTTCGCCACGTTCACCGCGCGGCCCAGGCCCATTTCCAGCCCGGTACCGGCACCGCCACCACCGCAGAAGAAGTCGACAACGATCTCATCGTCCTGAGGGTTGAAGCCGAGTCCGTATTGGGTTTTGAAATCGAAGGGGTGTTTCTTCTGTTGTGCGGACATAGAGAATCCTTGCCGGGCGGCGTGATCTTTAAATTGGGGAGGGTGAAGTGAGTTATTCGCAGAGCCCATAGGCTGAAGAGCAGTTGCTCTGGCTGTCGGTTCGTGCGATGAGGTCGACCATGTCGAACTGGCGGCCGCCGCGCGCGGTGTTGCTCCAGTCGACGATTCTGTCAATTCCGTGTGTTACGGCGCTCACCTTGTCATCTGACCGGACGGTGGGGTCGGTGACGGTGGCGAAGAACGTAGCCGCGCCGCGCTTGCTGGCGATGCTTACCAGCCGCTCCCATTCGCGCACCCGGTCAACTTCCTCTGGCCACCTGGCCGCGATCTGCCGGAGCTCGTCTTTCGCGCACATGATGCAGGGCATACAGCCAACGCGATTGCAGCCTTGCAAGTACAGCGGGTTCGGCTTGATGCCGGCGGCCCGGTGAGCCTCGAATACCGAATCAACCGTCCATTTCAAAATTGGTCGGTAGTTGAACAGGCCGCCTCCAACCTCATCGCACTCTGGCAGGTACTTGCGGGCCGGCGACTCATCAGCCCGAACGCCTTGCCAGGACAGCAGCATGTTCTCGCCGTCCATGAGCGGCAGGTAAACCTGCTCGATGATTGGATTGCGCTTGAGCTCGTCGGTGCAGAAGCGCGCTTTGGTGCTGGGGAATCTGCCTTTCCACAGGCACAGGTCCAAAAATGGGTTGCCGGTAGGGTGAAGAACATCCAGGGCTCCGAGCACCACCGATTCCGCCACACCCTTCTCGCGCCACTTGGTCTCGATGAATTTGCGCTTGCCGGCGATCTGCCTGGAGAAGTCTGCTTTCACCCAACGGATGGGAACGCCAGTGGCTTCGGCCAGGTAGTGGATGTAGTCGTAGGTCTCTGGATGCTCATGCCCGGTGTCAGCCACTACCGCACTGAGGTTCGGCACCTCCAGCTCGCGGGCGACCAGCAACGTAGCCGTGCTGTCTTTACCGCCGCTCATGCTGACGATATTGTGAGTGGGCATAGGGGGTCCTCGCCGGCTGGCGTGATTCGTTAAGGTGGGTTATATGCTTTGCTGCTTATCAAACAAGGAGGTGGTAATGGCGGGTAAAAAGCTTGAAGCGTTCCGCGAGTGGTTCAACCCAAAGCGTCGGCGGCGAGCAGGAGGCGCTTTGTTTATTACGTCGTTGGTCGGACCGTTTTTGTATCCAAGCGGTTACTGGGTCAGCGTGATGACTCCGGGGATCATATTTTTCTTCAGTGCCTGGCCGTCCGACGCTCACGACAAGCGCTGAGTCTCAGCCTTCAATGGCCGGCTGGCGTGATTCGTTGATATGGGGTATTGGTATGGGGGTTTTGAGTTGAGTACAGAATTCGCTTAGGCTTTAGCGACTAAAATTGCGCAAGGAATTTCAAAATGTCACTTTCGATTCGCGAAGCATCCCGATCAGCAGTCGGTGCGGTAACTGAGCTCTTCGACGAACAATCAATCTCCAATGTAATGTTTGAAGAGGTTGATAAGGACACCGCCGGTAACTGGTTAATAACCGTAGGTTTCGATAGGAAGCTTGAAAAATCATCAGTGGGTTTGGGGGGGATGCTGGGTGAGGCTTTCAGAACCGAGCGAAAGTATAAAGTTGTAAAGGTTGATGGCAGCGGCGAGGTGTTGTCGGTAAAAGACCGGCTGCTCGCTACCAAATGAAGCCGCGTGTTCTGATCGACACTAATCTTTTAATGCTACTTGTTGTGGGTTATTACGATAAAGATTTCGTTTCCGAACACAAAAGAACCAATAAATTTACGGCCGATGATTTTGAAGTACTCGAAATATTGATCGAAGGCGCGAATATCGTGTTAACACCTAACGTGTTGACGGAAGCTAGTAATCTTCTATGGCAATGTTCGGAGCCGCATAAATCTTTGATTAGGTCAAAACTCGCTCAAATTGCACATATTTGCGATGAGCAGTTTATTGCTAGCAGTGATGTGATTTCCTGCCCTGAATTCATGAACCTAGGCTTAACTGATGCCGGTATTCTGGAGCTCAAGAAGGTGTCAGGTCTAATTCTTACTCAAGATTTAGACCTGCATTTGGCAGCATTGGCCAGGGGGCTTGAAACCGAAAACTTCACTCACTATAGAAATCTTATTTAGCTCTTAGCTAAGGAGGGCCGACCTGCTGCAGATCGGCCCTTCTTGCTACTTCGGATCGAACGCGCCCAGCGACAAAACGGCAGCCAAACCGATTTTTTCCTGAAGCACGGCTTTGAACTCTTGCGCGATGTCTTCGCGTTGGACCTCTTCGCCAACCCAACGCAGTTTCAGTACCGGCTGGGAGCCGCTGGTGATGACCGAGAGGCGCAGGGTGATCTGTTGTTCGGTCAGGCCTTCGAACGGCACCGTGCGAAATTGCAACGACACGGGCAGGGTTTCTTTGCTGCGCGCTTCGATCTGATCCATTGCGCTTCGGCTGGCGCTGGTTTCGCCGACCGTGGTTTCCGATTCGCTGGACGCCTTGATGGTGATAGTGCGAACCGCGGCGATAGCTTTGGCCACCGGGATTGCATTGCCAGCTTCGTCAACCGGCGTGAGATACTGGTGCCAGTCCTCGATCCAATCGCTCAAATCCTTCTGACTGATACCGCGACCACCGATTGCCTGGGCGGCGGTGTAGCCGGCTGTTGCCTTCAGGCGAAGGATGGCGCGGTCGTCGGCGTGGCCAGGTTCTGCGGCAGTGCCGAGGTTGAACAGCAGGCCGCAGCTCATTTCGTCCTGATTAATGAAGCCGCGGGCGCCAGGCACTGCGCGTTCAACGACGTAAGCGCCGAAATCAGCCAGTGAGTGGGTGCTGTATGTGCCACGGAAGCGGCTGCGGCCAGCCTGGAAACGCTCAAGATCGATGACCTTTGCGCTTTCCGGCAATACCACGGTAGGGACCAGCGTTTCCAGCTTTTTGCCGGTGGCTTCCAGCGCGGTATCGGTGATGAGCTGAATTGCATCTTTGGTAAGTGACATCGGTTATTTCCTTGGGTTGCGGAAGGGAGGGTGAGGCGGGATTGATCAGGTACGGGGCTTGATTGGCGCTTCTTCGCGGGTGAAGAGCTGATCGTGCTTTTCAGCGAAGAGGGTGATCTTTCCGCCGGAGCCAACGTGCATCGGCGTGTCCAGGCTGGTGTTCTCGCTGCGGGTACCGCGCTTGGTCGGCACCTTGTAGTCGAGCTTGTGCTTGATCTTCACCTGGCTGGATTCGCCGATCTGACTGAAGTCCAGGGTAATGACCAGCTTGCCGGCCTTGCCGTGGTCAACAACACCGGCGGCTACTTCGGAAAGGGCGTGGCCGATTTGGCTGGCAAAGGCGCCGCCGTTGAGTTCTTCAAGAAACTCGGCTGTATCGGTTGCGGTGGACATGGCTGTTTCTCCGGGATGGGATAGATTCTGCTGGCCGGCAGTGCGAGCCAGGTTAGTCGGCGTCTCGCGCTGACCTGTTTGTGGATTCGCTTCACGCTGCGACCTTCTCCTGGTGCCAGGCGCCGACCGCTTCGAAGATCCGCGCGGCGTGTTCCTCGTCCAGAGACATCGCTTCAGGAATGGCGATCCAGCCGGAAGCGACCATCTGGCTTTGATTGGCCTCGTCGCGCAGCTTCTTGTAGCAATGCTCGATCACGTCTTCCAGGTGGTCGGAGAGGTAGACACCATCAGGTGCCACCTCCACCGACTTGCTGTACCGGTCGCCGCGGGCGTCGATGCAAAGCGCGCTGAGGTAGATCGTCCACCGGTGGGGAATGCCGCAGACGGCCTGGCCAATCTTCCCGGGCGCGATGTTCTTGAGCGACTTGTAATTGATCATGCCCTGGCGACCGCTGGGGTCGATGTTCACCACGGCGACGTGATTGGAGGCCAGCAGTGAGCGGCACGACCGGGCGATGCGCACCTGGAGGTTATGCGGCTTTCGCTTCTTGCTCATAGGGCCTCCGCAAGTTTGCGCAGCGCGTTACGCTCGGCCCGGGTGATGGGCGGCTTGCGGCGCTTGAGGACGGTTTCGGGATCGATCTTGGTGGAGCGGGGCGGTGGCAGCGGTTTGCGTGGCGGGCTTGGCAACTGCGCGACTGTCCCGCCAGCGGCCAAGAACTCCGCCGTGCGCTCCGATATCGAGTAAGCGTCCTGGCGGTGCTGCTCGACCAAGCTGAGGTGGTTGCTGACGTAGGTCATGCTGCTTTACTCCGCAGTTTCTCCTCATATCCGTCCACCAGCAGCTTGAACTCCCAAAGCTCCTCTTCAAGCTTGTCGATGTAGTTGTCGTCGCGCTTGAATTCCTGCCACCACAACTGGCGCCCGACCGATTCAAGGGCTGGGCAGTACATCCCGATGTGCCACCACTTGCGGCCGGTGATCCACATGCACCCCTGGACTTGGTCCATGATCTCGCTGGCGTCATTGTCGATGTGGAACGACCGAAGTTTTTCAGGGGCGAGGAAGCACTTGTACTCCGAGCCGCCATCTTCGCCGATGAACCCATCTGCACTGGCGCCAAATGCGCCGTCGTCGGTTTTTACCAGTCCGACCTGGGTGACAATCAAACCAGTTTGAGCTTCATGCTCCATGCGGGCCTGGGGTTCCAGTTCATGCCCTCGGCGCATCTGCCAGGTCTCAAAACCACCATCCAGCGGCTTGCCGCTGATTCGCTCTACAGCCAGGCGGAAGGCGTAATCCTGAGCCTTGGCGGTTGGCTCGCCCTTGTTCGGTCCTGACTTGAGCTTCGCCCGTGCATCGCCAAACATGCTGGCGGTGATAACGCCTGCCCGTTCCTGGTGCCACTCTTCAGAGCCCTGCGCGCAATTCACGATGATCATTCTGGGATCTCCTCAAATTCAACTTCTTCGTCGGCTGGGGTGGCAGGCTGCTGGTCTCCGGCAGCTTCGCGTTCCGGCTTGTCTTCTTCGACGGCCTTGAGTTTCACTCCGCACGCCACCACCGCCGCCTTGAACAGGTCGTAGGCTGTTGTGTCCTTGGCGTCATTGATGACCGCTACACCGGCCTTCCAAACGTCTGTCAGTGCGTCGGGCGCGGTTGCTGCTTCGGCCTGGGCAATCCAGTGAGCGGACAGCGCGGGGTCATGAGGGACTGGAGCCGCCTTTTGGCTTTGCGCCTGCGCTTGCTCCTGTGGCCGCAGCTCCTCGGGAAGGTCTTCGATGTCCTGCGTGAAGATGTCCGATGCTGCGGTGACGTTGAGCGTCATGGCGATCATGGCTCGTTTGCAGGCCATCTTTAAGATGGTGTTGGCCAGGTCTGCCGGCTCGGTACGGATCTGATCGGCGGTGTTGCCGTTCTTGTAATACTTCTTCCGGCGTAGGTTCTCTGGGGTGGCGTCCAATTCCGCTTTGCAGATGACGCCGCGCCACTTGTACTTCTCCTCGCTGGACGAGCATTCGCCTACGCCTTCGCCGAGAGCGACGCCAGTCATTTGATGGCGTCCGACGCAGGTGACCCGGTAGCGCGCTACGCCTGGGCCCGACAGGTCTTCGATGCGGTATTCCTGCGCAACCCTGAAGGTCACACAAAGCACCTCAGCACCGGGCTTATACAGCGTTGGCTTTTGGGTTCCTGGGATGGTGCCGTAGTGCGTCTCGCGCTTCATGATGCCGTGCATCACTTCTTGCACCAGGTTAACGCGCTGGCGAATCTCCACGGCCGAGAAGCGGTGAACCTCGGCGGCGGTGAGGCCGGCACTCTCGCGCGCCGGCATTTGGATGATCTCGTTCATGACGACCTCAGTAGGTGATGGCGATTGCTGGGATCTTGCGCTGGGCGATCAGTGTGATCGCCTGTTTGGCGCACTCCTCGGTCATGCCTCCGGCGATAAATGCGTCCAGCGCAGCACGGTTGATCTTTGCCTTGTGCGCTTTGTCGGCTTCACGGGCAACGGCCTGGCGATTGATTTCGTCGGCAGCGGCATTTGCCCGGGCAATCTCTGCCAGCCTGGCCCGCTCTGCGGCTTCAGCTTGGCGACGTTCCGAGTCAATACGTTCTTGTTCGGCAAGCCGGACAGCGCCAGCTCGGTCGGCCTCTGCTTGCTCCAGCACCTGCTGGTGCCTGCGCTCGTCGTCGATCTTTTGCTGAGCTGCCCGCTGTTCGGCCTCGATCTTTTCCCGGGCAGCCTGGGCGGCGGCGCGCTCCGATTGCTCGGCGGCAAGTTTCAACTCCAGCTCCCGGCGATCAGCGGCAGCTTTTGCTTCGGCTTCGCGTTTGGCTGCAGCATCACGTTCGGCCTGTGCGCGCTGCTCGGCTTCACGGCGGGCACGCTCTTCTGCTTCTCGGACGATCTGGGCGTCACGCTCGCGCTGAGCCTGCGCTTCTGCCTCGGCCCGCAGCCTGATCAGCTCGGCTTGCTCGGCCTCGTACTGGGTGCGCTCGGCCAGCAAGGCGCGCAGCTTGGCGAGTGTCTGGTCTTTTACCTGTGCGGCTTCGGCCAGGAACTCTTCCCATGTGTCGCTGATTTCGACCAGTTCAAGCTGGGCGATGATGTCGGCGACCTGAGCGGCGGTCGGGGTCGCTTCGAAAACGGCCAGATCCTTGATAGCCTGGATTCCGTCAACGTGCTTATCTTTTCGAGCCTGCTCGGCGGCCTCCCAGTCGGTCAGGGGCTGTCGGGTGGCATCGCGCAGGCTGTCCATCTTGGTGACGAACTCGCGCAACTCGGCCTCGACGACCTTCGGCATTTCCTTGAGGCGTTTCAGGTAGTCGCGGCCCGGCTTCTCGACGGCCGTCTTCGATTTGCTGACGGTTGCTGCCAGGCTGGCGATGCGGGCTCGGCCCTTGGCGGTCTTGAGGTCAGGTACCTCGCCTGTTACTTCGGCCTTCACCGCCTCGAAGAACTGGCCCAGGCCACCGGCAACGTAAATGGCCGGCGCGTTGTCGGCGCTGATGTCGTCGATGGTGATTACTTGCTGTTGTGCGGACACGGTGACTCCCTGCCGCGATGCTCGCAGCGATTGAAGGTGTTGGTTATTGAGTGATTCGATCAGCTAGGGCGCCGAGCAACATCAGGAAGGTGCAGAGGGCGAGGGCAGAGAAAGAGCCGCGCCAGATCAGCATGCGCCTGGTGCGCTGGTGGGGAGTCAAGGCCGAATCCTCACCGCGATGCGACCGCCCATCATGGTTGGCGCCAGGCGCTGCGGCAGATCCCGCACCAGGTCATCACGCTTACGGCCGATGAGCTCGTTGAAGGGAAGGCCGAAGCCCAAAATCGCGGTACGGCGCTCAATGTCGTCGAGCTGCTCGTCGATCAGCGATTTAACCGGTGCGGTGGTCATGCTGCCTCCTTGCGCTGCCGGCTGGTCTTCAGCAGCCAGGCGCTGTAGTGGTGGAACTCTTCGGCGTTGATGGCGCCGGTAGTGAAATGGCGGACAATCAGCCTCTCAGTCAGCGATTCAGCAAGGTCTGTCGTGTCCGGATGCTCAAGCGCTAGCAGGGCGGTGGTTATCGCGACGTGCGGGCTCATAGGCCGGCATCCACGTCGTCTTCTGCCTCTTCCCATTCCGCTGCTACTGCGTCGGCGGCGTAGGGCCTGAGCAGATCCTCGGCGATCTTCTCGGCGGCTTCGATGGGTCGAGGCTGGCCGATCAAGTCAGCGGCGTGGCCGCGTGAATCTGCCTGGCTGCCAAGGATCGACGACAAGAACAGCCGGGCAAGAGAGTCGCGCTCGTCCAAGCCGTCAATCTGGCGTTGGTTCAGGTGGCCTTGCAGGTAAGTGCAGAACCGGTTGAACGTCACCACCTGCGGCTGGCCGTGGCGGCGCTTCCACTTGATGTCTATCCCGCACACCAACTGCTCGGCTGAGTGCTCCAGCCACTCCTGTTCCGGGTCCACCTCGCTGATCTCTGGAGGCAACTGAGCGTCGTAACGCTCCTGGCATATCTTCAATGCTGCGTTCATGTTTGCCTCCAGGGGTCGTTATTCGGTGGGGATCGGCTTGAAAAGCTCAATCTCGTCGATTGGGTAGGCGCCGTTTTGCTCGCCGTAAAACCAGCGCTTGCAGTCGTTCGGCCTGGTGACCTCGACGCAAGGTTGCTCAACGCCATCCAAAATCATCAGGTATGAGGCGCCCGGCTTGGCGTCTGGCAGATCCTCAACCTTGATCCAATCGCTCATGGCGACCTCCAGTGTTTGGGGTTAGGCGGATGCGGCGTTGGGCACAGCTTCACGAAAGCGTGATGGGCTCCAGTCGCAAGCCTCATCAGCAGGGATGTGGCCGAACATCAGCGTGCAGCGGCGGCAATGCACGCAGTCGCCGCAAGTCTTGCCTTCGGGCAGATTCATTTGGTCGGCGTTGTCCGCCGACCGTGGATATGGCTTTCGTTGCTCGCTCATAAATGACTCCGTGGATTTGGTTCACCTGTATTCGCTCAACACTCATGCCTCCCGCTGGTTGCCGATGGGCGCGGGGGAGGAGTGCTGACGTAATAGAGGCGGGGGAAGGGCGGCTGCGGGAGTGTTGGCAGAAGAAGGTCAACAGTCTGCTAGGATTCAAGCCGCTGTTCGGGAGAAAGGCTGATCCTTTTGCCCGCTATGAATGACTACTTAGGGAAAAGATATGTCGGTGTACTCAGTTACCATCCCCTGTTTCGCGCAAATGCTGCGAGCGTTATCGGCTCTTTTGTCTAAGGGCGAGGCCGCCGCTTTGGAGCGCGGTTATGACCCGCAAATTCTGCTTGGCGCTCGACTAGCACCTGATATGCACGATCTGGCCCGGCAAATTCAGTACGCTTGCACTCAAGCCCAGGAGGCGGTGCAGCGACTTACACAGCGGCCGGTTGGCTCGCTCACTCCTCCGGAAAACTTGGCGGCAGCGAAGGAGCTAATCGAACGCACTTTGGCTGTTCTTGATTCAGCGGACCGCGCTCAAATAGAGGAAGGGGCTGAGCGTCAAATCGCTATTGAGTTACCAAATGGCATGGCCTTCGATATGACCGGCAGCGAATACGCTGTGAACTGGGCTACTCCACAGTTCTACTTTCACCTGGTTACGGCTTACAACATCTTGCGCCATAACGGTGTACCTCTCGGGAAAGCCGATTATGTACAGCACATGTTTGCTTACCTGCGTCAGTAATCTCGCTGTTTGAAGCCCGGTAAAACACCCAGGCCCGCTACTGGCGACGGCCTGGGTTCGTTGCGTCAGCGGTGTGGCCCGTTGCCCGCTGCTGATTGCAGGGCTGGCCGGGGTGGGCGGCGAGCTTCCTCCTCACGGCGTCAAACAGCATCTGTTCGCCGTGGATCACAGGTCCTTACAACATGCACGCTACAGCTCTGAATGCCCGATTGAGTGGGGCAGGGTGCATGAGGTCCGGCGTTCCCAGCCGAGGCTATCGGGATCGCTAATTCAAATCTTTTGGAGCTGGCCGTGACCCGCTACTGGCGTCGGTCACCGGCTTGAATCAAATGTTCGTCCAGCCGCGGGCCTTTCGGCTTGTTCTCCCGCTGGATAACTGTTCTTGGCGCTTTACGCTGCACGCCCGGGTCAGTTGCCAACCCTCTGAACCGTTAAGGCCGGTTCATCGCTGCCTTTGAATCTGGGCCGGTGGTGATCCGGCAAGGGGTGTCGCTAAAGAGCGGCGAGCTTTTGGCTCTGGCGATTCGCTGTGGCGATTCGCTGTGGCGTCTCGATGAATGCAAATATAGGTAATCCCATATTTATCGTCAATGGGTATTCCCATAATTTTTATAGGAGGCGATAAAAAGCCCGCTCAGTGGCGGGCTCATTTACGCATCGAAGTACTCGCGCCAACCGATCCTGACTGCGCCACCTTCCAAGTGCTCAATCCGGACACCGGCGGTTTCACTGATCTCATCAAGCAGTCGTTTCCAGTCCTCAGGGCTTTCGTGATCCAGCCTCGCCACCGTCACCGCCTGCACCTTTTGAACGCCTGGCGCGGCAATCAGCGCTTGCAGGCGCCGACCTGTGGCTTCGTAGGAAGAGGTCATTTGCGAGGTAGAAAAAGCAGGGCGAGACATGTGGCATTCCTTACCATAACTGTATGTATATACAGTATTTGTGCCGCCACATAATGGCAAGGAGGAATTGAAATGCCATTTCGGGACGTGTAAATAATTCGCGCAGGTGCTTTGCAAGGGGCATGAAAAAGCCCGCTCTGGGCGGGCTCTGGCGACCTTGAGGTGTCAGTCTGTAATGGGGGCGTACTTGCCGCTGACCGAGTCCCTGTAGACGATCTCACTAAATAGGCGCGGACCGTCTCGCAGGGCGGCCAGTGCCCGTTTCGCTTCATCCTTGGTCTCGTAGGGGCCGGCACCTACAGCAAGGCCGATCATCGACACAACAGGGAGTCCTGCCATCGCTATGGCGTCCATGGTGCGCTCCTGTTCTTCCTTGTCGCGGCAGGCGGTAGACGCTACCCAGCCTTGCTTCAGGCGGGGCGACTTAACAGGCTCAACATCGGCACCGCAGTGCTTGCACTTGATGGCAGCATTCTTGATTGTCTCGGCGCAGTAAGGGCAGGCGCGATCATCTGATAGGGCCGGAGCAGGGGTGCTTTTTTCTGCTGACTTTTCCGTGTTTGCCGACGATGCCCACACTAAGGCGACCACCCAGCCCAGAAACGTCCAGCCTAGGAACAGATTCACCAGAAAGATGGAGGTTCCATTGACGTGCTTGCGGTAGGAGGCAATAAACGTTGGAAAAAAATAGATGACGAAGCTGATCGCCAAGAGCAGGAATGCAGCTGCTGGGTTTCCATTATCCATATCAAAAACCTAATCCATTGAGCAGATCAGGCACTTTACCATTCGTGACGTACAGCCACCATTGGTGGAGCAGGGAAGGGCAGAGACAAGAAGCCCGGCGCAGGGCCGGGCCTAGATTTGTGACGTATGAGAGAGTGGAGAGCGAAGCCATTATTCCACTACTTTATTTATCTCCCTCCTCAAGATCCATGGGGATCGTATTCCCGTAACGCGGGTGGATCAGATTCAGTTTATCGATGAAGTCTTCATAATCTTTGCTTAGCTTCATGATAGTTACCGCTGAGGCCAGATGCTCTCTCAGTTTTGGGTGCCCAGTGTCAACCGTGAGTCGTCTGTGGAGGTGCCCTTTTTTTGCATCTTTGCTGCTCTCCTTTTTCAGCTCAGCCAGCAACCCGGGTGCGAGACGCTTATAAACTATATCGTTTGTAAGAACGCCAAAATATTGCGGCCTATAATTTGCATTTTTTGGTGGATAATCAAGCCCGCGGAGCTTGAAAATATACTCATAAAATTCTGAGGGGAAGGTCTTCACATACGGCTGGAGTTCCTTTGCAACAAACGCTTCAAGGATCTGCGCCAGCGCATCCTTGGCTCGATCTTTCTGATATCCAGTGGCTTCGTCGACGAGGGCAATAATGCCGACTCGAGCGAATCCACGAACCAGTACTTCACACTGCTGAGCAATGTGCGTTTGTTGATAGTTTAGCGTTTCTGCTTTTCTCGCTGACAACACCGCCTCGCAGATATCTGCCAAGACAGTTGCGGGATAACCAAAAGTTACAACGCTTCCGTTAGTTCCTGATAGGAAGCGAATAGGGGTTGTGATCGCCGCCAGCAACCCCTCAGAAACAAAGGGGTTTACGCCTTTTGACTCAAGAAAAGACAGCATTCGGTCACCACCACTCCCCGTCCTGCTTCCTCGGCTCATTCCCAGGCCTGTAAAGAGACCTCGCTGGGATAAAACGCGGGTACCGTCCTCTAGGACATAGCAGGGGATTTCTGTATCGCCGATCTTGAGCGGATGCTCCGTTGAGCCATGTGTTGCCTTTGGGAGATTTCTGATCTCTGCCTTCGCCTTGGCGGCATTCTTGGCTATCTCAGTTCTACGTGCTGGGGTTAGCGAGGCCGCTCTCGCTTTCCCACCCACAGCTTTCCCAGAAGGCTTTTCAGCGGTTTTCTTGTCTTCCTTATCGATTTTTTCTGGCATAACGGGAACTCCTAGTTGGCGATGCTAGGATGTATTTAAGCTTGCATTACGGCATTCTGCAAGCAGAATGTATATTTTGCTTGCAATATGTGGGCTGTGGCCGCCCTCATTAAGACAAGAGCACTAGCTAACCTGAGTTGCTTCCCCCTCCAGAACCTTTGGCTTCAGAATGGAGGCAACTCAGCTTCCCCCCGCACAATCCTTACCGCCTTCAACTCATCCGCCCGCACCGTAGAAGTGATTCAGCGCTATCAGCTCAACCACCGCCACGATGGTGCAGACCACAACGAAGCCAGGGCTGAAGACGCGCTTGCGATGGGATGAACTGCCGTCCGGCCAAATCCCAGCTTCGGTTGTGAAAACCACCATGAGCGCCAGGAGGGCATAGGTCCACGCCTTGCTCCAGAAGCTCTGCTCTCGCCATGAGGTCGACGGCTTTCCAAGGGCGGAGGGCATCAGTAAAACTTCTGCAGTGCCTGCACGACGACCCCAACGATCCGACAGCTCTCGTCGACCGCTTCGATTGGGTAGCTTGGGTTCAGCGGCTTCAGAAACAGCCGACCGCCATCGCTCACCAGCTTCTTGAATGTCGCTTCATTGCTGTCCCGCAGCTTGGCTACGACCAGCTTACCTGGCGCGACCTCAGCCTCGGTGTCCACCAGGATCAGCGTGCCCTCGGTGACGCTCTGGCCGGCGGGTGCCGTCATCGAGTCGCCTTTCACCTTCAGCCAGAACGCTGTGCCCTTGGAGTCGTACTCCGAGAACTCATAGCTGTCCGAGAATCCGGCTGGGTAGGGCTCAACGGCTTCTGCCCAGGCGCCGGCGGCAACCCAGCTCACAACCGGGTAGCGGAATGATTTGGTGGGTTGGACCGCAATGGAGATGTTCGACTCTCCAGGGCTCGCGGTCGAACCTGCCGATAGCATGGGCCCGATCTCATCGGACAGCCATTTAGCGTTCACTCCGCACGCGTCGGCGATCTTCACTACGTGCGCGGTGGCTTTCGATTTTCCACGCTCGAGGTCAGAAATCGACGTCTGCGTGATGCCTGCTTTGGCAGCCAACTCACCCTGGTTGAGCTTGGCATGTCGGCGCGCTGTCTTTAAACGGTCTTTGAATTCCATCCGGCGAGTATTACGGGTGCTCCCATATCCTTGCAAATCGGTATTCCCATAATCTACTATATGGGTATACCCGTATGGAGGGGCAGCATGAACACTATTTATAAGGACCTCGTTGCCTTCTTCGGCACTCAGGAGGTCACCGCTGAAAAGCTCAAGGTTGATCAAAGCACCGTTTCCGGTTGGGTTCGTGAAAAGCACGGGATGTCTCCAGTGGTTGCCAAGCGAGCGGAGGCGTTGACCGGAGGTGCTTTCAAAAAAGAGTCCCTTTGTCCGTCGTTTCCCTGGGCCGAGATGGCTGCCTAAGCGACATCCCTGTCCGCCATTCCATTGAAGCCAGATTAGAAGAGAGCAGTCCCCATGAAAACGTCCAGTTCCAGACACACCGTACAAACCCGTGATCAGGTGCTGGTCGCTCATGCTGCAAACCAGATCGCGCGCACCAGTCTGAGCCAGGACGATTTCGCCCAGGCGCTGAGCCGCGAGATCTATCTGGCCGTACCCGCCTCGAAAATCGAGCTTGCAAAGGTTCCTGACTTTGAGGATCTGGCCCGCAAAAACGACGTAGGTGAATTCATCAAGGCGACCGGCCGTTGGCTCAAGCGTGTTCAGCGCTGGCTGTCGGGCGATCAGGAAATGCCGTCCTGGCTGGAAGAGTCCTGGGTGAACGCCCTCGAGCCTGAATTCCGCGACCACTGTATCAACGAGCTGGCGAGCCGCCACGGCCTGACTGGCGCCCGCCAGATGACCAGCGATCAATGCGCGAACAAAAGTTTCGGCGCGCTGATCCGCGCCCTGGGTGACGTGATCGACACCGGCAGCGAAGTGTTTGACGACCAGGTGATGTGCGAGCAGGACCTGCCGCACCTGCCTGCGTTCGCCAAGCAGTGCCGTCAGGTTGAAGCGAAGGCGGGGGAGTTGGGGCGCAAGGCTGAGCAGTTGCTCAAGGATGCCCGGCCCAATCTGAAATCTATCGCCTGAATCCCAGGCACAAAAAAGCCGACGGTCGAGGTCGGCTTCTTCTACAGCGGTTAGCGAGAGAAATCATGCCAAACATTGTTGCGTTACACAACCCTCGGGGATTCACCCGTATGGACAATCAGATGATGGATGGCTTGATGGCCATCGATTTGTCGGCGCGTGAACTGAAGATCGTTCTGTACGTGGCCAAAGCCACCTTGAACTTCAGCACCGGCGCCCATCGTATCCCTGCGGTCGATATCGCCAAAGCCACCCATATCCACCCTGACACGGTCTCGAAGGCTATCTCCGGATTGCTACGCCGCCGAGTGCTGTACCGCGAAGGTGGTGCGCGCGGCGACATTGGCGTTTGCGACCCGAAAGAGTGGATCTATGTCGTAGGGCCGAAACAGACCATATCGTCTGATTCGGCTCAAGTGGTCCGAATCGGATCAGGTGCGAAACAGACCGAAACCAACGACTCCCTTCTTTATACAAAGAAAGAACCCCTATTAACTCTTTCTTCGAAAGAGATTAATCCGCCCCAAGAGGCAGTCGAACCGCCGAAGCCTGATCGCAAGGCACCGTTCGGCATGGCCCAGTTGCTGGCCGACAACCCGTACAACGTTCCTGAGCAACTGCTCGCTGACTGGCTGACCCAGCGCAAGGCCAAGCGCGCCGCTGTCACCGCCACCGTCTGGTCGACCGTGAACACTGAACTGGCCAAGTGCGCCGAGGCCGGGATCACCGCCGACGACGCAATCACCGAAGCGCTGAATTCCGGCTGGCAGGGTTTCAAGGCGTCCTGGGTGATCAAGCGCCTGGCTGAATCCGATCCTGCCCCGGCCCCTCAGTCTCGCCACACCGGCTTTGCTGATCGCAACTACACCGACGGACTGATTCAGCGTGAGGACGGCTCCTATGCGATCTGAGCCAGCCCAGCCAACCCCGGAACTGCCGCCGGGTACTCGCGTCCAGCCCGCCGAATGCGAGACCCACGGCCACTACGATCAGAAGGTTTTCCCGGTACTGGGTAAGGAGCTGAAAAGCGGTTGCCCTGAGTGCGGCCGGATCATTCGCGAGAAGGCCGAAGCTGCGGAGCTGGCCAACAAGGCTATGGAGCTGCGTATGGCCATGGAGCGCAAGCTCGGCGCAGCGCTGATCCCAAAGCGCTTTGCCAGCAAAACGTTGGATGGCTACGTCGCCACCACCACCGAACAGTGGAAGGCGCTGAACACCTGCCGCCGGTACGCCGCCGAGTTCGCGCAGATCGCCGAAACCGGACGTTGCCTGCTGTTGCTGGGCAAGCCAGGCACCGGCAAGACACACCTGTCCGTGGCGATCGCCAACGAGATCATGGCCAAGTCATCCGCGACGGCCGTCTACCGCACAATCGGCGCCGTGCTGCAGGCCATCCGCGCCACCTACGATCACTCCAGCGATCAGAGTGAAAGCCAGATCCTGTCGAGCCTGATCAGCCCCTCGCTGCTCATCCTTGACGAGATCGGCGTCAGCAAGGAGAAGCCAAGCGACTTCGAGCTGACCACGCTGTTCGCAATCATCAACGGACGGTACGAGCAAATGCGCCCGACGGTCATCATCTCCAACCTTGATGCGAAGGCGCTGCCGGACGCACTCGGTGAGCGCTGCATTGATCGGTTGCGGGAGGGTGGGGTGATCGTCATGCCGTTCGAGTGGGAATCGCAGCGCGGCAAGGAGGGGTTCTGACATGACCAAGCCGGCAAAGCCCCGCCCAATGCCCGTGTACCTGGTTCTGCGCCGCCTGGTCGATCCAGCGACCGGAAAGGAGGTGGCCGCGTTCGTGCCGTCATCCGACGCCGACCGGTCGATCCTTCGCGAGCGGGATTTCCGGATCAACACGAAGATCCGCGCCGACCTCAAGCAGCCGCGCAACCCGCGGTTCAATGGCTTGGTCCACGGCCTTGGCCGGGTGCTGAGCCAGAACATCGACCGGTTCTCCGGCAAGCAGTCCCACGACGCAATCAAGGCCCTGCAACTTGAGTCGGGCGTGTACTGCGACGAGGAGCTGTTCGACATTCCCGGCCTGGGCCAACTCACCCGTAAAACACCCCGCAGCCTTTCCTACGACTCAATGGGGGAGGAGATATTCCAAGATTTCTGGCGCCAGTGCTGCGCGTACCTGGTGCTGCATGATTGGCCAACCCTCACCGAAGAGCGCCTGACGGAAATGGCTGAGTTCGAAGCATTCAAGGAGGTCGCATGAGCCCATTCAAGGAAAGCCCAGAGTTCACGCGCCAACGGGAAATCGATGAGGCTCGCTGCGGTGCTTATGAGGCTTACGTTTCACCATGGATGAACCGAGCTGCGCGCCGAACTGCAAGAGGCCGCATGCTGGTAGCGCAGGGAGAGGCGGCGGCGATGAAGGCCGAGATTGAAGTGCTGCGTCGTCAGGTTGAGGAGATGAGCGCATGAGTCTTTCCGTGAAACTACCCAAACCCAAGACCTGCAAGAACCCAGCATGCAGGGCCTCATTCGTCCCGCAGCGCCTCGGGCAGAACGTCTGCAACTACACCTGCGGCCTGGCCATCAAGGACGTCCACCAGGAGAAGGCGCGCAAGTCGCTGGCCCAGGTTGAGCGCCGCGAGATCAAGGTCCGCAAGGAGAAGCTGAAGAGTAGGGCGGATCATGCGCGCGACACGCAGAAAGCATTCAACGAATGGGTGCGCCTACGAGACGCCGATCTGCCTTGCGTGAGCTGTGGTCGCCACCACGACGGCCAATATCACGCGGGGCATTACAGGACAGTCGCAGCCAACCCGGAGATCCGATTCGAGCCTTTGAATGTCCACAAACAATGCGCCCCCTGCAATAACCACAAGTCGGGCGACATTGTGAATTACCGCATTGAGTTGGTGAAGCGGATCGGCGCCGAGGCCGTGGAGTGGCTTGAAGGTCCTCATGAGGCCAAGAAGTACACCGTCGATGAGTTGAAGGCGATCACCGCCGAATACCGGGCAAAAACCAGAGAGCTGAAGAGGGCTGCAGCATGACGCAGATTGCGCAAATCACTGGCGGCGCAAGTAGGCCATCAAAGGGCTGGCTGAAGCCTATGTTCCCGATCACGGGCAAGGCCCACTACTTCAATCAGGAAAAGGAATTCGCTGCGATCACAGCGCAAGGTAGGGCATATTTCTGGCGCTCGATCTGCGGAATCGACACGGTAAGCACGGACAAAATGCCGATGTTCGAGCCTGGCAACTGGGACCGCTGCAAAAAATGTGAACTGAAATTGGCTCGGAGGGCCGCAGCATGACCTATCGAAATGTTGTTTCAGCAGTAGTTCGGGCGCTGGCCGCCGAGACCATCAACTCCGCCGGCGGCTGCGACTTCGAGCCCAAGGTGCAGTGCGCCAAGCAGAAGGGGGAGATCGTCGGCAAGGAGGCGGCGTTTCTCCAGGACTGCTGGGTGTTCGGTAGGTTGCACAAGTCGCTCACCCCAGCGCACTGGCGGGCGCTGGTGGCGAAGTACTCAACCCATACCGACCGCAAGCATGCAGCGATCGCGGAGCTGACTCGCGTGATGCGTTCGCCTGCGCCGGAGCGGTTCCTGCATTGCGCTGTGGTTACCTGGGCAATGCCTCGGTTGCCAGGCGTGGACGGGAAGCGCTCCACCAACGTCCTACCGGCCGGCTGGTACGAGATGGACAACTGGTCAAACGAACCGCATCCGATTAAGACCCAGGAGCGGTGGAGGCGTGACATTCGCAAGGCGCTGGAGCGGGAAGTGGATCAGGCTTTGGTGTCCGCTCAAGCCCTGCTGGATGCGGATGGACTCATTGATACACAAGCCGCTTGACGACGAGTGAGCCAATGAGCCATTATCTGCCCATCCTGTCATTCCTGCGTGTGTAGGAGTTAGGAAAAAAGCCCGGCCACTGTGTCGGGCTAATGAGATGGTCACCCCCAACACCCTGTGAGGGCTACGCTTTCACGGGGTGTTTTGTTTTCGGAGGCCATCATCATGAGCGAGTCAGCACTGATCGGTATCGATCTCGGCAAACATACTTTCCACC